>Ga0164318_10005752_pt1 | contig 11994 bp, 12 predicted proteins | sample GuaBasSedimGuay9_FD_113734 | JGI IMG/M metagenome (GOLD analysis project Ga0164318, IMG submission 113734) | Subseafloor sediment microbial communities from Guaymas Basin, Gulf of California, Mexico - Guay9, Core 4571-4, 0-3 cm | ecosystem: Environmental > Aquatic > Marine > Hydrothermal vents... | reverse complement strand
TTGGAGATCGTTGTCGAGGACATCGGCGGGGTATGGGCTATAAAATGATGGTTCAGGTCTCAAGTTTGAATCAATATAGTTTCTGTCCGAGAGCCGTTTATCTATCAAAGATTCTGAAATTGAAACCCGAATTCAGCTTGGAGCGCTCAAGGGGTTTAATCTCGCATATAATTAGGAGAGAATTATCGATAAGACAGTCGAAACTCCTTGGTAAAATTCGGGATGTTAATGACCTAAATTCCACTCTACTTGGGGAGTTAGACAGGATCCTGGAAGATGCGCCCCATATCTATAGGGGTCTGTTGGGGGAGGTCGAATATAACAGATACATTCCCGAACTTCGTTCGGAGATTCTGCATGAGATAGAGGCGATGAGGGATAGATTGAGGTTTATGATCGAGGAGATCGGATTTGAGCACGCTTTGAATATCATAACCCCGTGGAGAGTTGAATATACCGTAAGATCGAAAAAATTAAGGCTCTCTGGGAGAATAGACAAGATTATGAGAAACCCCTCCTATATCCCTGTGGAGATAAAAACGAGCTCTGTTCCCGATGGGATATGGGCGGGGGATAGGTTGCAGACATGTGCTTATGCGATGCTTTTAGAGGATAAATTTAATTTGAAGGAACCGATCCCCTTCGGCTTTGTTGAGTATACCAGGGTCCAGGAAAAGCGCCCCGTGATGACAACGGAGCAGTTAAGGAGAAAAGTACTTGAGACGAGGGATGAAATAATCGATATATTCAACGGAGATATTCCCGAAATCTGCCCCCATGGGAACGGAAAGAAGTGTCAGAGCTGCGGTTATAAAGGGCAGTGTTATGATATTTAATATGAGGTTTTCGATTCTCTCTCTGGTATTAATCTTATTGTCTCTACCGATCTGTACTGCAGAGATAACCGATCCATCATCGATATCCGAGATAGGGCTGAAGATAGTTCATAACGGTACCGTAGAGACACCTCTTTTCAGATTGAACAAAATATCTATCGACCTGATAATGCCGCAGAGAGATGAAAATCAGATTGTAAGCTTCGATGGGGAGTTAATCGGGGATAAATTTGGGAATTCATTGATTCATATAGAAGAGAGAAACCCACCGAGGGTATTTCATTATTCCAGAGAGTTCCTGGTCAATATCTCTGAGAGAAGAACGATATCGATCCCATCGACATACGAAATCCCCGATGATGTAAAGGTCTATCTGAAATCCACAGAGAATATTCAATCCGATGATTTAGAGATAAGGGAATTGTCGCAGTCCATAGTAAATAATTCAAGAAATGACTTCGAGAGGATCTCAATGTTGGCTAAATGGGTTCATGACAATGTTGAGTACAAAAAAAGCCTGGCAAATGAGTCCAAGGATGCCAGATGGGTTCTTGAAAATAAACTCGGTACCTGTGATGAATTCTCCACATTATTTATAGCTTTATCGAGATCCATCGGAATCCCCGCCAGATTCGTTGCCGGCTATTCTTATGGGAATAATGGGTGGGAGGAGCATGCGTTCTCTGAAGCATACCTTGGAAAATGGATCCCAGTTGACGCAACAAATCTGGATGTTGGAAGATTGGATGCAACGCATATAAAATTTGCTGTGAGTAATGAAAACCTCATCGGGAGCAGGATAAAGGCTTATGGAAACGGGGCGGAGGAGATCGAATGGGAATCCAGGACCGACATATCAATTCTAGATTATAAAGAGGATAAAAAACCCAGCTATGAATTAATGATAAGTTCGGATGAATTCGTTGCCGGTGATTCCGCAGTAGTTATCATGAGAATCAAACCAGAGGAATATGCCTTTCTCAGGGTAGATCTACAGCCATGTGTTAGCGATTTTCCATTTATCGAGATTAATGACACAGAAAGGGACGTAATCCTGGAGCCGGGCAAGGAAAAGATCATCTTCTGGAGGCTCAGGATATCAGAAGATCTATCCGAGAATATGCTCTATAGTTGCCCCTTGGTATTAAATTCGAAATACCTGGAGTCAAAGGAGGCCGTATTGAATGTTAATACACAGAGATCAAAGAGAATGGACGAGGTAGAGCTCAGAGCAGAGCTCAGCGACCCCGTACTGGGTTATGGTAGAAATGAAACCATATTCTTGCATATAAAAAGATTAAAGGGATCCAATCCGGTAAAGATCGGTTTTGTATCCGGGGATTATTTCAAGGAATTTTATGTAGATTCAGAAAAACACGTAACCCTCTCCTTCAAACCGGAACAGTTGGGGGAGCAGGAAGCGATAGTCTACAGTTCAACGGGTTCTGTCTTAGTTCTAAATTACGTGGTCAGGGAGGTTGAAGGAATCTGTATAGACAAGATTGAATTGCCTTCACTAATTAAAAGGAGAGAGGAGGGGAAGGTAAAACTGTGGATCAGAAATGATAGACCCTCATTACAGGAATTGAAACTTTATGCGAGGTTCGATTCGTACGAAATAATTAGAAATCTGTTTGTGAGGAATATATCCCTTATTGAGATTCCATTTAGGATCAATGAAACGGGGATTAAGAAATTTGTGTTCAGATTAACTGGCAGTGATGTTGATATGAAGACAATTAGAGAGATCAGGGTTTACGATACTCCGGAAATTGAGGTTGATGCACTATATCTTCCGTGTAAGAAGAGGGCATCGGTTACAGTATATGTATCCAAAGACATAGCCAGGAATATAGAGATAAACATTGGCAATGAAACAAGAGCTATTCCGGAATTGATCGGAACCAGAACATTCCACTTCGACGGGGTGAAAGATTTAGGAGTATCTATCACCTATGAAGACCTATCTGGAGAGAGCTATTCAATAAAAAAGCAACTGAAGACGAAAGAGGAAGAGGAAAACCCAATAGAGACGCTACTTAGGATGATAGATGAATTTATCCAGATTCTAATAAATTCTTTTTCATAACCCTCGCGATATAGCCCGCAATCTTGTTTCTTATGGGTTTCGATTCCACGTTACTCAGCTCTTGCACCCTCTTCTTGTTCTCTTCAAAATCTGCTGTGAATTCATCCGCATATTCCTTTATCAATCTGTCCGCTATCCTCTTCAAATAGGTCTGTTTTATTCTGCCCATTCTAATCTCCTCCCCCGTATTTTGTAAATAGATCCAGGATGCTTATCTTCTCCCTGGCTTCCCCCCTCTTCACCACGGGTTCACCCTCAATGCCCCCCAATTCTGCAGCCAAGCGGATGGCATCATCGATACCACCGACATCATCAATTAATCCCAATTCCTTTGCCTTACTTCCCAGATAAATGGTTCCGTCGGATATATTCTCCACGTATGAGAATGACAGATTTCTGTTCTTTGCCACATCCAATATGAAATCATGATATATCTGATTTAGCATCTCCTTTAGCTCCTCCTTTTCCTCCTCTGTCATCTCTCTGTATGGGCTTCCTATATCCTTGCCCTTACCCGCCTTTATTACCGTTACATTTATGCCCAGTTTCTGATACAGCCCATAGTAATGCCGAATGGTCATTATGACGCCAATACTCCCAGTCAGTGAATCTCTATCGGCTATAATTCTATCGGCCCCCGTTGCAGCATAATATGCCCCGGATGCCCCGGCCTCCCCGATCCACGCAACGACCGGCTTTGACGTATTCTTAATTGCCCTCATCAATTCCCTGCTGGCAACAACGCTCCCGCCACCGCTATTGATGTCCAGAACCACCGCCCTTACCGTGGGATCCCCATCCGCCTCCTTTAAACTCCTTTTTATCGTACTAACCCGTGCGCATTGATATGTTCCAAATATACTGCCACCACAACCCTCAAGTGTTATGTCCCCCTTGATCGGGATTATCGCCACGTTATCCCCCATAAATGGTATAATGAATACCTCCCCAACCAATAAAACTGTTCCCACTATTGCCAATAAAAACAGTACAAGTGCCCCGATAGTTATCAATACCTTCCAACGTGTTTTCATATACCGTTCACCCAGTTTACATGTGGTGCCATCTGCGAAACTGCGGAGCAGTTTCGAGACATCAAATCCATTGGATTTGCTTGTCTTCGCTATCGCTCGATGACACCTAGCAACATAGTTTGTTGAATCCCCGAAGGAAATTTTTGGGATGATAACCCTTTTCCAAAGGGTTATGCGGCCGCCGAGATTTGAACTCGGGTCGCAAGCTTGGCAAGCTCGAGTGATAACCAGGCTACACTACGGCCGCATGGATCTATGATGAGTTACTTATTATAGGATGTAAAAAATAAATATAGATAAAATGTATGCTTTAATCTTAATAGTTCTGGTCTCGTTCATTGTAACCTTTATATCCACACCATGGATCATACCGAAGCTAAAGAGGGCCGGATTAACGGGAAGGGATATGAATAAGAAAAATAAACCGGAGATCCCGGAGATGGGGGGTTTTGGTATCATCTTCGGCTTCAGCTCTGGGGTTCTACTGGCCGTTGCATTATCGACTTTTTTCAATCAGACCCTGGAACTTGAATTGAAATTTATATTTGCCGCTTTATCTACCATCCTGATAATGTCCCTGGTTGGAATATTCGACGATTTATTTGCAATGCATCAGGCCATTAAGGCAGTTCTACCCCTATTTGCGGCACTACCCCTAACTGCCGTTGAGGCGGGGACATCTACGATGAGCATTCCTTTTTTTGGCACTATTAATTTTGGCATCTTCTATGCCCTTTTACTGGTTCCGATGGGAATTGCTGGAGCCTCGAATGTGACAAATATGTTGGCTGGATTCAATGGACTGGAGGCGGGAATGGGTCTTGTAGCGTGCTCCGCATTGAGCTTCATAGCATTTAAATTGGGGGAGATCGAAGCCTTGATGATCCTTCTCGCGATGTGTGGCGCTCTACTCGCATTCCTGTTCTATAACTGGTATCCAGCAAGGGTTTTGATCGGGGATATAGGGACCCTATCCATCGGGGCGGTTATAGCGTCAGCCGTAATTATAGGAAACTTTGAAACGGCGGGCATTATTGTAATCCTACCCTATGCTATTGACTTTTTCATAAAGGCAAAGAATAAATTTCCAAGCGATAAATGGTGGGGCACATGGAGCGGGGGAAAGTTAATCTGTAAGGATAAACCGATAGGTCTGTGTCAATGGATAATGAAATTAACTAATGGAATTACAGAGCAGGAATTGGTTTTAATGTTGATACTTATAGAGTCTATATTCGGGATCGTTGCAGTCCTGTTACTTTTGTGATATCAAAATGAACGATGTTATAGTTGTGGGTGCGGGAATCAGTGGTTTATTGTCCGCATTGGTCCTAGCAAAGGAGGGGAAGAGGGTCCTAGTCCTGGAGAAAGCCGGGCACGTTGGCGGGGTCTGCAGATCCTATAACGTAGATGGTTATCGGGTAGATACGGGGCCTCATGTCATCACCAGGACCGAATATGGTCCGCTGAAGGAATTGATGGATAAGTACTTCGATGTTGTTCCCAATTTTGTTCCTCATGGAGGGTATTATGTAAGGCTTAATAACAGGATAAAGCCATTCCCTTGGAACCTTTACGGCTGGTTCAATTTTGATCTGATTCCTCAGATTGACCGTCTCTACCTGATCAAGACATTATTCAGCATTTCATATATATCCAATTCTGGGGAGAGCCTATCCAGGAAATCAGTGGGCGATCTGGTGGGTAATGGCCTGAGTGACTCTACCATGAGATTTCTAAATTGCATGTCATATTTCATGACCGGAACATCGATGAATGAAACCCCGGTTGCCAGATTTCTGGACTCCGAACACTATAAGAGCCTATCAAAAAATCCACTAGACAGGATCTATAACATTCTAATGAAGGAGGGTGCCTTTGACCATGTTTATCCCAAAGGCGGCTTACAATCGTTAATAACCGCCATACTTTCATCACTGCCAAAGAATAGAGTTAAAATTAAAACGAATGAGGAGGTAGTGAAAATTACCGATGATACACCGAAGGGGGTTGAAACAGATAAAAATGAGTATAAATGCAACACAGTAATCTACTCGGGATTCGCATCCGACCTTCCAGAATTAGTTGACGGGCTCTCTGATGAGTATAAAAGATCCCTAAAAAAATTGCATAAGACCGATGCACTTACCATCTGGTTGGGTTTAAATAAAAAGATATTCGCTCGAAATGGATCCGAGATATGGGTCGACTCCGATCCTTATACCTGGGTAGTACCCGCATCTAATTACGATCCCTTATTGGCTCCAACCGGCAAACAGCTGGTGGGCTTTGCGTTCCGGCTACCCAGGGATTGCAATCTCAAGAGGGAAAAGAAAAAGGCACTACAGGCAATATTTAACATAATGCCAGAAATCGAGAACCATATTGAGATGAGACATTATCAGGTTCTAATCCCCGAGAAGGCCGCATGGACAATAGACACGGTATTTGCCGATGTAAAAACGCCAATTGATGGGATCTATCTCGTTGGAACCGATACCGAGAGAAGGAGTATGGGCATAACAAGGGCATCCTATTCTGTACTGAATCTAATTTCCGTTCTGAAAAAAGAGGGGGTTCTGAGATAAGGTGGATCACCCGAGGATACTCAGTATATCGGAGAACAGGGAACTTGCGGTTTCGATCCCACCGGCGCCGTGGCCAACTACCGTTATGTTCCTGGCCACATCTGCGTGAATCATTATGGCATTCAATGCCCCGGAAACGTTCAGTGGATGATTTACTGGAACCAATCTCGGTGAAACCTCCAATCTATTTACATCCCCGATTAATTTTATCACGCAGTTGTGCTTCTTCGCCAGTTCTATAGCCTCTGGTGTTATGTCTTCGATTCCAGTTATCTCTATATCCCTAAATGAGACCCCCATGTCCATCAATGAATTTGCCAGGATTGCAACCTTTGCCCCCGTGTCAATTCCCTTTATGTCATATTCGGGATCTGCTTCGGCAATTCCCACCCCCTGTGCTTCCCTCAGAGCAACATCCATGGTTACCCCCTCCTCAGCCATCTTCGTCAAAATATAATTGCTTGTGCCATTTAAAATTCCATGGATCGATTCTATCTTATTAATCTGTAGGGCGTGTCTTCTGAGGTTTATTATGGGTAATGCCCCACCAACGGTTGCTTCATATTTCAATTTTACCTTGTTACTATACGCAATTTTCTGTAATTCAGAGAATTTCAGGGCCAATGGTGCTTTATTCGAGGTTACAACATGCATACCCCTCCTCAGAGACTCCTTTATGTGCTTTAATCCGGGCTGTCCATTCTCTATGTTTGACGGTGTTAATTCGAGGACTATATCCGATTTAACCTTTTTTATAACATCCAGGGCCCTCATGGAACTCCAGTTTTTATGTTTTTTTAGTTTTTTATCCTCTACCAGCCTCAGGGTTTCTCCCAGGTCTATTCCATTTTCGTCTATAATGCTTCCGTCTATCTCACAGATTGCAATTACATCTAAATCAACCCCATAATTTCTCTCGATAAATCCCCTCTTTTTCAGTAGAACCCTTGCAACTCCCCTCCCTATCTCCCCAAAACCGATAATCGTGAGCTTTACGCTTCTCAATTTCATCCCTCTAGGGACCTTATCAGCAAAAAATTCTTTTCCTTACATATCTCGTTGATCAATCTATTCAATCTTTTGACCCTTTTGTCATCGACGTCGACATTCATCATTACCGATGATTTTTTCTCGGGAGAGGGCATTACAACGTCCATGTCAGAGACCAATCCTATCTCATTTAGCCTGTCTACGGTATCCCTCATATCCGTATCGATTACATGTCCAATCAGAATGAAGGAAAGTGTCTTCTTTGAATAATATCTTTTACCCTCCAGTAGTATCTCAGATACCCTTATATTTTGCTTTTTTAGATCCCCTTTGATGAGGTCAAGGGCTGCTTGGTCCTTTATCTCAAAGGACATCTGCACAGAGACCAGTTCTTCCTCACCCCTTGAGTGAAGCACACCGATTATATTGCCCCCGTGGATAGAGACGGGCTCCAGGGCCCTTAACAAACTTCCAGGAACATCCTTTAGCTGTAATTTCATGTCGACCTTCAATTTCGGTATCCCTCACACTTTCTGTCCTTTCTGTCCTTCGTATTCCTCCACATCATCTGACAGGACATCCAGTTTTATACCCGCCTCTCTAAACAAATCCCTTGTATCTTTTCCATCGTGATATCTCTTTTCACAGACCACCCTCTTTATCCCGGCATTGATGATCATCTTTGCGCACGTAAAACAGGGCTCCATTTTACAGTAAAGGGTGGCCCCCTCCAGGGCTATACCAAATCGTGCCGCCTGACATATGGCATTCTGCTCTGCGTGTATTGTCCTGACACAGTGCTTACTTATGGAGCCATCGGGGTGAATAACATCCCTAAACATATGCCCCACATCATCACAGTGAGGCAGACCCGTGGGGGATCCAACATAGCCCGTGGTGAGAATTCTTTTATCCCTAACCACAACACAGCCACTCCTCCCCCTATCACACGTTGCCCTTGTTGCTACCTCTCTCGCTATACCCAAAAAGTACTCATCCCAAGATGGTCTGCTCTTTTTTTTCATTTCACCCTCCTTAATTATTTACTTTTTATCTAAAAATCAAATTAATAATTTATAGGAGGAACAGAGATGGAAAAGAAAATCGGAACGATGAGGGATTTGAGTAAGGGAAAGTACGTGCTTATAGATAATGAACCCTGTAGAGTTATAAATGTCATACATTCAAAACCCGGAAAACATGGGGGTGCGAAAGCGAGGATCGATGCAATTGGATTATTCGATGGTCAAAAGAGAAGTCTAATGGGCCCAGTAAGTCAAAATGTTGACATCCCAATAATAAATAAAAATAGTGCTCAGGTTCTGAATGTTATTGGGGATGAGGTACAGCTAATGGACATGACCAGCTATGAAACCTTCGAATTACCGTTACCCGAGGACCTGAAGGGAAAATTGTCGGAGGGTGTTGAGGTGCTATACATGGAATCTATGGGGAAGAGGAAGATTTTACGTGTCCAATAGATGATGAAAAATAAGGTAATCCCGCTCGTGATCTTATCTTTAATTGGATTCTGCTCCGCCAAAACATACTATCCATTAACCATGGATTGGTCATCCCCACTAAAATCCGATGTCATATATCCATTGGATCTGGACAAGGATGGCATGAATGAACTCTATGTTGTTTCCTATATGAAACATAGGAGCTGTATCTATTTCTTTGACTATGATGGAAACGCGATGGGGAGGAACTGTATACCCGGATATAGCAATTATATGTATCCCCATGCCAATGAAGAGATCACCCTGATCTATGTGGATGACCTGAACTATGACCGCGTTCTGGATGTAATAGCAGCCTCCAATATAGTGGGAACGGGCGTGAATGTCCAGAAGATGTACATAATAAGAAGAGAATATATAAAGGGATTAAACCGGTATAAATACGAGCGGAAATGGGATTATACACCAGGAAATCTGATAACGGATGTCAAGGTGATAGATATTGACAAAGATTGGTGGGTAGAAATTATAGCGGCATCTTTAGATTCCAGTGTTTATGTGTTTGGTCAGGATAGAAGAATAAAAAATAGATATAATCTCGGCAGTGGCGTATGGAGCATATCGGCATCGGACCTGGATGGTGATGGGGGTGTCGAAATAGTGGCCGGCTCTCTTTTGGGCGTCTCTCTCTTAGAGAATGGAAAAATAGAATGGAACTATAGCACGAAAGAGAGGATATTTGACGTGTATACTGGAGATGTAGACGGCGATGGTAATTCTGAAATTCTTGCCCTGTCTGAAGACGAGGTATACCTTCTGGATAAAAATGGTAAACTCAGATGGAGAAAACCCATGGAAAATCTGGTCGACTCATGGATCAAGGATGTGGATAACGATGGTTCCGTTGATATTTTGCTACTAACGAAGCGTAAGATCTATTCCCTCGACAAGAATGGAAATACCCAATGGCAATATAATTTTAGTGACATACTCCTAACAATTAGCATAGACCTTAACAACCACATATTTGTTGGCTCTCTGGATAAACTGTACAAATTCAGGATAAATCAGGACTATTTCCTGAACAGGTATGCTGAGAGGTGTTATTCACAGGCATATGATTACTATCTCCGGGGGGAATACTCCCAGGCAAGGTTTTATGCAGCCAAATCAAAACAGCTGTTCTCAATGGTTGACAATCTGGAAGGGGCCCTGAGGTGTGATTTCATACTTCTCGTTACGGGATCGAATACAACAGTAAGCAAAAGGGAGAAGGCAGATGAATATTATGCCAAAGCCCTGGAGCTTCTAGATCTAAAATCCTATGAAGATGCGAAAAATCATGCAGAAATGGCGTTGAAGATCTACCGGGAGATAAATGACAGGAATAGTGTTATAAAATGCGATCTCCTCCTTGTGGATATTGATAAAAAGAGGGAGGAGGCAAAAAGAAATCAAGCTATGCAGTGTTATACAACTGCTATCGAATTACTCTCCAATAATACATTCGAAGAGGCATCCACTTACGCACTGGAGGCATTACAGATATATCGGGAGTTAAACGACTCTATGGGGGCATCAAATTCTGAATCCTTGATACAAAAGATCAAACTGAGGGAGAGGATATATTTTGCCAATTATTTTTATTCACTGGCGATTAAATCCCTCGATTCAGATGAGTATGAAAACGCCACCCTCTATGCGGAAAAGGCAAAAAACATCTATATAGAATTGAACGACTCCGAAAAGGTCACGGAATGCGATTCATTGATAGATATCCTCGATAGGTATACCGAGGCAGAGTCCTACCTCGATCTCGCGATGGAGCGTTATCGTACATCGTACCTAGAAAACGCCACCCTCTATGCGGAAAAGGCAAAAAACATCTATATAGAATTGAACGACTCCGAAAAGGTCACGGAATGCGATTTTTTACTCTCGGAGATAGAGAAGATGAAGAGGGAAAGCCTTCTGAATTATGTCATAGGTGTGGCCCCAATTATATTTGTAATAATTCTGATAGCCCTCTTACATAGGCAGAAACTCAAGAAGGAGAAATGGATCAGAGAGGGACCCCAAGATAGTGCAAAATCAGAATGAATATCACCCCCGGGATACCAAAGATCGCTATAATGGTCAGCTTTAACAGTGAAATCTCCATCTCCACCCCCAGGACATGAATCAGAATTAACAGAAGTAGAATTCCCACTATTGTGTTTACTATGAAGTGTTTTCCCATGCTCCATAGCTTTGCGATTATCGCCATTATCGCAAAGAATAAAGCTATATAGAAGAGCCAGTACAGACCTCTTATCCACGGGGCCCAGTCGCTAATGGGCCACAGGAGGTCTCCCGATAATAGGTTGTTTATCGATTCCTCAAGCCCCGGGAAAACTCCGAAGATGAACCCGGCTATAATATCAACCACGGCCTTTATTGCATTAAAGAACGAGTCTATCAGCGGCTTTAGTAGGTCCTCCGCAGAACCCATTGCCGACAGTAAAACCAAGGCAAGCAGAAGTGATATGAACTTGCTTGTGTTTTCCATCCCAATTAATACTTATTTTAGTTGATATAAATACCTTACTCGCTGTAAATCGTGTTTCTCACAACGGACCCAGCCTCAACGTACGCATCTGGATAGATGGATCTGCCGGGCATTATGGATACATTTATTCCCGTTTTTACGTGATCGCCCATCAAACAACCGAACTTTTTCCTTCCGGATTTTGTCAGCTTATTCTTTATCTCTATCCTCACCTCATCATCATCAACCCTCAGGTTGGCAACCAGGGTTCCGGCACCAAGGTTGCATTCCTCCCCTATTATGGAATCTCCAACATACGATAAATGGCATATATTCGTCCCCGACATGATGATAGAATTTTTGACCTCAACGGCGTTGCCTATTCTCACATTATTCTGAATCGATGAATATGGTCTTATGTAGCAATTTGGCCCGATTACGCAGTTTTCTCCGATATAACATGGGCC
>Ga0164318_10005751_pt1 | contig 11995 bp, 11 predicted proteins | sample GuaBasSedimGuay9_FD_113734 | JGI IMG/M metagenome (GOLD analysis project Ga0164318, IMG submission 113734) | Subseafloor sediment microbial communities from Guaymas Basin, Gulf of California, Mexico - Guay9, Core 4571-4, 0-3 cm | ecosystem: Environmental > Aquatic > Marine > Hydrothermal vents... | reverse complement strand
ATCAGGAGCAATGCCAACACGGCAAAAATAACAAGATTCTTCATGGTAAAACCTCCTCGCTAAGTCACTTGCAACTGGATTCCATGCCCATGCAACGTACGGGTTATAAACCTCTACTCATGTCTCCTCACTATCTATAGACACGGCAAGTCGCCGGCAAGTCTCGCTATTTTTCCCGAAATTGTCACTTTTTTTTAATCGCTCCATCTCGGACCGGGCCGGAGCAGCCCCTGGGGTTTGGCGGGCCTATAACTATCCCCGTTTTTTTGGACCACCTTCTGACTGGTTTATCCGCGGATTACGCAACTTGTCCCGACTTGTTCGCGGGGGAAAAACCAGCCTACAGAATCTTGCTGCAGATAAACGCTGATGCACGCAGATACTTCTGACTCTTTGAATTCAAAATTCAAGATTCAAGATTCAAAATTCAAGATTCAAAAATCCCTTGTCCCTTGCCCCTTGCCCCTTTGCCCTGATTTCTGACTGTTTTATCCGCCGCCCACACCGTCCAAAATCCAGTGTCCAATGTCCAAAAATGTCCAAAACGTCCCGTGTAAATTTATTCCTCGGGCTTTTCCAGATTCCTAACGTTTTCTCCTGAAGTGGATTGCCGAAACGGCGGCTATCGCGCCAACTACAACAACCACACCGATGATTATCAGGTACCACGGGAAGGGCGAAGGTGGTGGAACCCGCACAGGGGGATGCAAGCGAGGTTCTTCACCGTCGGTATCTGGTCTGGGAGGCGGAACGAAATCAATCCACACCTTGCCCTTTACGAACTTGAATCGCGGCATGTAGTTATTGGGCAGGTCAAGTCTCTCAGTTTCATTTTCTTTCAGGGGGGGTACGAACCTGGGGTAAGGGTAAACCTTGCCCCGCTCGGGGTCTTCCGGCGGACGATTGGTTGAGTTACGACGAATATAACGATAAAAAGCGCCGTCGGTTGTCTGGTACCAGACGTGGGTGTTGCCGTAGCCGTCAACCTTCATGTCGAACATTTCTGGAATCACGTTATCGCTGATTAGAAATGGAGAAAAGGCGGTCTTCTTCCAATAGAGTCGATAGGATTTGCTCCCCTTGTGCACGAAAACTTCGAAGGTAGTTTTCTTCTTGCGCGGGGTGTCGTATCCAAGGTCCAAGAATTCCGTTTCAACGCTCTTGACCGCTACAATGTCGAGAGGCTCCACGTGAAAGGTCAGTACGTTTGACTTCGCGAGTACGGGAGTTTCCGTGTCCTTCCACTGACGCTCGGGAATATACTCAACCCATAGAGCATATTTGCCGGGGCGCGTACCATAAAAGAAATGGAAAGCCTCCGCTAAATTGATTCTACTTATGTAACTCTCTCCTGGTTTGAGAGGGTCCATCTCCGGCCGTCCTCCCCCCTCTGCCACTCTTGTTTCTATTTTTCTTCCCTGCGCATCCGACCATGTGAACTTGAACTCTCGCCGTGAGCCGGGGGCGATGTAAGCCCATCGCCTGGCATCTTTTGTGCCGGTATTCGTTATCTCCAAAGTAATTATGACGGACTCCCCCGGGAGCAACTCTTGCCGCTGCGTTTCCAGGCGAAGTTCAAGCGAAGGAAAGCCGTCCGCCACACACACGCCCGTCCAGACGGCGCCCAGGAGAACGGCAACAAGAAACAACATGGATGTATCTTTGAATGTCTTCACGCGGGCCTCCCAAAACGGTATAAAGTCTCCCCACTCCCCTCACACTCAATATAACCCTCATGCCCGCGAAAGGTTCAGAAATATTTGATTTTTTACAAGGAGGGAACCCGAATCGACGAAAGGATTCGGTGAGATTCCGCGCTACATCCTTCGGCCTCGATGGTGGGCAACGGATTCGGAACAATCGGTGGAATCTGGTATAATCAGTCAGCGGCTCACAACCCGGTGTAATACGCGGTACCTGAAATGCAATACAAGAAGTTCAGATTTTCGGGCAACGACAAGAACATCCTCGCGCTCGGCGCGGAACTGAAGAGTACGTTCTGCGCGGTGACAGGGGAGGATGCCTATCTCAGCGAGACGTTCAACGACCTGAAGCAATACGACAACTACGGCGCGTACCGCGACTCTATTGCCGCGTTCATGCGCGAGAGGGATTTCAAGCCGGACGTCATCGTCGCCGACCTCCACCCGAATTATCTCTCCACACAGTACGGGCGCGAACTCGCCGGCGGCTCGCTGGTCCAGGTAGGCCACCACTTCGCCCACGCCGCCGCCTGCATGGCGGACAATGCCCTGGACGAGCCGGTTCTCGGCGTTGCTTTCGACGGCAGCGGCTACGGGACCGATGGCCGGTTCTGGGGCGGAGAGTTCGTGGTCGGCGGCCCGGCGGAATTCAGACGGGCCGCTCACCCGCGCTACATCCCCCTGCCCGGCGCGGACAAGGCCGCAATTGAGCCGTACAGGATGGCGGTCTCGTATCTTTACCAGACCTACGGCGGGAAAATCTATGACCTTGATATCCCTGTCGTGAGTGAACTCGGCAGGGGAAAGATTCAGCCGCTCATCGCCATGGTTGAGAAGAAAATCAACTGTCCGCTCTCATCGAGCGTCGGGCGGCTGTTCGACGGCGTCTCTTCCATCCTGCGCCTGTGCGATGTCAACGAGACCGAGGCCCAGGCCGCGATTGCCCTCCAGAACGCCGCCGACGAAAGCGTTGACGAGCCGTATGCGTTCGAAATCAATCACGGGGGAGGCTGTCACATAATCGACCCGCGACCGATGATAGACGGGATAGTCGCGGACATGCGCGAGGGAGTGCCGAATGAAATCATTTCAGGTAAGTTCCACACTACCGTCGCCGAAATGATAGCGCTAACCCTGTCGATACTGCGCGAGGAAAGCGGCCTCGGCAGGGTCGTCCTTGCCGGTGGCGTGTTCCTCAATAGTTTGCTAAAATCGAAGGTCGATGCGTTGCTCCGCGCCGAGGGGTTCGACGTACATTTCCACAAGAACGCGCCGACAGGCGATGCCTCCATTTCCCTCGGCCAGGCTTATATGACGGCGGCGGGGTTTAAGGCTTGAGCGTTCCCGGCAACCGGGCGACTTACATTTAATTTTCGGAGCATAATATGTGTCTTGCGGTACCCGCGAAAGTCATCGAAATCTCCGGAAGCGGCGGAACCGTCTCGGTACGGGGAAACAACTTCCAGGCGGATTTCGCCATGCTGGAAGATGTGAAACTCGGCGACTTCGTGCTCGTGCACGCCGGCTTCGCCATAAAAAAATATGACACCGAAGAAGCCCGGGAAGTGTTGAAACTATGGAAGGAGATAGAGGAGAAGACATGACCGCCAGGACGCCGGCCCGACGCTGCATCGAGGAAATCCGTTCCCTCGCCGAGAAAATTCCTTCGCCGCCATTAAGGTTGATGGAGGTCTGCGGCACGCACACCGTCTCCATCGCGCGCAACGGCATACGCGATATCCTGCCGGAAAACATCTCCTTGCTGTCGGGGCCCGGCTGCCCGGTGTGCGTCACGCCCGACGGCGTAATAGACGCCGCCATAAGCCTCGCCGAAGACCCACGGGTCATCATCGCCACGTTCGGCGATATGATGAAGGTGCCCGGCACGGAAAAGAGCCTGGAACGCGCCCGGGCGGAAGGCGCCGACGTGCGCATGGTGTATTCTCCGACGGATGCCCTGCGGTTTGCGAGAGAGTATCCCGACAGGAAGGTCGTCTTCATCGCCGTCGGCTTCGAGACCACCCAGCCGGGCAACGCCCTGACCATAGAGCGCGCAAGGGCGGATGGATTAAAGAATTTTTTCGTCATTCCCGCGGGCAAACTCATTCCGCCGGCGATGGCGGCGCTCCTCGAAGACAGCGATTCACGCATCGGCGGTTTCATCTGCCCGGGGCACGTCAGCGTCATCATCGGGGCGGACGCGTACGCGCCCATCGTGGAAAAATACGGCAAGCCCTGCGTCGTGGCCGGCTTCGAACCGGAGGAAATCCTGGAAGGTATTGCGATGTTCCTCGGGATGGCGGTCGAGGAGCGGCCGGAGGTGGTAATCCAATACAGGCAGTGCGTTGACCGCGCCGGTAATCTGAGGGCACGGGAGATACTGAACAGGGTGTATCATCCGGCGGATTCGGAATGGCGCGGCCTGGGCGTCATTCCTGAGAGCGGTTTTGAATTGAACGATGAGTATGCCGATTACGACGCCTTCAGGCATTTCGGCATTGAACCGCGTCCCTCGCGCGAGCGAAAGGGCTGCCGGTGCGGCGAGGTGCTCCAGGGCAAGGTCGAGCCGTTTGAGTGTGCGCTTTTCAGCAGGGCCTGTACGCCGGAACATGCCGTCGGCCCGTGCATGGTCTCCAGCGAAGGCACCTGTGGCGCGTATTACCGATACAACAGGAAGAAAATGTAGCGGCCCGGATTCCCATATCGTCCAAAACCCGTTCCCTGCTTTTTAACAGGATTAAACGATGAAAGAAGAGAGAGTATTGCTCGCACACGGCGGCGGCGGCACGATGATGCACAACCTCGTCGGCGAGACCATCCTCGGCAAACTGGGCAACCCGATATTGAACGCGCTCGGCGACAGCGCCGTCCTGGAGTTCGGCGACCGGCGCATTGCCTTCACTACCGACTCGTTTGTCGTGCAGCCGCTGTTCTTCAAGGGCGGCGACATCGGCAAACTTTCCGTATGCGGCACCGTGAACGACCTGGCAATGGCCGGCGCGAGGCCGCTTTTCCTCAGCCTGGGCTTCATCGTTGAAGAGGGATTGGAAGGGGAAATCCTTGAGCGCATCCTCGAATCCATACGCGCCGCCGCCGAAGAGGCGGAAGTCCGCGTCGTCACCGGAGACACGAAGGTCGTGGAGAAGGGCAAGGCCGACGGGATTTACATCAACACGTCCGGCGTGGGGGAAATCCGCCCGGGCGTTTCTATCGCTGCGGAGAATGCGAAACCGGGCGACGCCGTGCTCATCAACGGCAACATGGGCGACCACGGCATCGCCGTGATAAGCGAGCGGGAGGGCCTGTCATTCGAGACGGAAATATGCAGCGACTGCGCGCCGCTGAATCACCTCGCTTCGAGAATACTCGATGTGTGCGATGAAGTTCACTGCTTCAGGGACCCGACGCGCGGGGGCGTTGCCGCCACGCTGAACGCAATCGCCGGCCAGGCCAAGGTCAGGATAGAACTGTTCGAGAAGGACCTGCCGGTTTCGCCCGGCGCCCGCGGTGCGTGCGACCTCCTCGGCTTTGACCCGCTCTACGTCCCCAACGAAGGCAAGATGCTGGTAATCTGTCCGGAGGAACGCGCCGAGACCGTTCTGAACGAGATGCGCTCCGATGGATACGGACGTGACTCGGCGATAATCGGCCGCGTTACGGAAGAGGGCGAGGGTGTCGTCCTGCTGCACACCAGGATAGGCGGCATGCGCATAGTGGACATGCCCTACGGCGAACAACTGCCCCGCATCTGCTGAAGGGGACATGTGAAAATCTTTGAAAGCGGGCGGCGGTGACTGTCACCGAGCCCTGTCCCATTCTCGACGGGTGACAGTCGGCAATCTACGAACCCCGCTCGCACAGCTCGCGTGGTTCCGTAATTGTGACAGTCACCCTTCGTCATGTTCGGTTTTTCCCGCTTCGGCGGATTGACGGAGGATTCGGCGGATTGGATAGATGCGGCGGGAGATGTTGAAGAAGAGCACCAGGCCGATGATGACTGTTCCAAGTACGACAGACCACTTCCATTGTTGCAGTATGGAGAACACGGTTATACCGCCGAAGATGATAACGAACAGTATGACCATGATAGCCTTTCGCAATGCGAGGTGTTTTATCATTGACCTGAAACCCGAGGTCCGGACTGCAGATTGAATACCTGAAACGTTTTGGTTCTTCACCGATTTTCGGGGAGGGGGTAAATCGCCGCAAGGTGACAGTCACCATTGCTCGAAGCGCATCCCCGGCTTCCCCGGAATTGAGTGAAGAACCGCATTTTTGCCTCTTCCGCTCACCTGCTCTCCCGTCGCCTTGACCTGCGACCTGTTACCTTTTACCTTTTACCTTTTACCTTTCACCTTTCACCCTTGCAGTTTTTCGACGGCGCCGGTCAATTCCGAGAGGGACTCTATTTTCGCGTCGGGAGTGATACCGGGGACTTCTTCGTGTTTCCAGTCAAGCAATATGGTTTTCATGCCGAGCATTCCGGCCCCCGCGACGTCTTCCTTCAGCGAGTCGCCCACAAAGAACGTCTCGCCCGCCTCGACGCCGAGTTCGCTCAATGCCTTTTCGAAGATGGCCGGATAAGGTTTCTTTGAGCCAAAGCCGGAGGAGGCAATGACGCAGTCGAAGTAGTCCCGAATTTCGAGGCGTTTCAACTCTTCGTCGAGCAATTGCGGCGGCCAGATAGTATTGGATATTATGCCGAGTTTCAGACCACTACCTTTCAACGTTTTCAGGCATTCCTTTGCTCCATCGCGCCGGACCGTCTTTTCCCGGAACGGCTTATACCACTCGCGCGTGAACTCGGCGAATTCATCGTCTGAGAGGAACACGTCCACGTCCGCCAGGAGTTCATCGATTACCTCCCGCGCCCGTAGTTCGCGCTGGGAGCCCATGACGGCCATGTACGCGGATTGCAACGCATTGGCGGCGGCCTGGTAGAAGGTGTTGAAATTCGGGGCGTCGGGACGCTTTTGCTGCAGGTACGCATGGGCGTGTTTCGCGCCTTCGATGACGTACGGCATTATATCCGTGCCTACGGATGTGACAAGCGTGCCGCCGTAGTCGAAGAGTATCGCTTTCGGCATTATTGTTCCGTTTCCCGCGAGGTCTTTAACTCCACCAGCATGCGGCAGACCGCATCCTCGAATTTCTTGATTTCGGGGCGTCGGCCCGAGTAGTTGTTTATGAGGATTGAGAAGGCGATGATGTCGCCGTCTAGGTTCTCGACGTAGCCGCTGAGCGCGCTGTTCCTGCCGAGGCTGCCGGTCTTCGCGTGTACCCTGCCGGCGTAAGGCTCTTCGGTCATGCGCCCCGACAGCGAAGTTCCCGCAAGGCCGCTGACCGCGAGTGATTCCAGGTATTCCTTCCGGAGTTCGCTCTTGTGCATGTGTTCGAGCAGCGTGACGATGGCCGACGCGCTGAGACGGTTCTCCGACGAGAGGCCGGAACCGTCGGATATGATGACCTTCCCCTTGTCGATTTTCAGGTCTGACAGGTATTCCTCAACCACCTTCGCGCCTTCCCCGAAGGAGCCTTTTTTGCCTTCCGCATGGCCGAGGAGTTTGAATAGTTGCTCCGCATAGAAATTCTGGCTGCGCCGGTTGATTACCTTCACGGTGGGCATCATTTCGGAGACGATTTCGGTCACGAGAATGAGATGCTCTTTCTTCTCGTCGTATGACCTGGATGCCAGCCTCACCGGACCGGCGACGGACATTCCGGCGTCCTGGATGACCTCTCGCAACACCGTGCCGAAGTAACGCCCGGGTTCGTGGACGGGCACGCTTGTCTCGTACGGGTCGGCATCCTTCCAGCACCCGCCGGTGACGTAAATGTTATTCGATCTCCAACTGCGGTGTACGGTGAAGCCGTGCCGTTTCTTCGAAGCGACGGTTTGGCAGCCGTTTTTTATCCTGACGTATTTCGTCACGGGGGCGTATTCGATTTTCACGAGTCTCCCGGCTCTGGCGCCCGGTGTGATAGTCAGGTCAACGCAATTGTCGTTGAAGGAAACGGCGCTTATCTCGGCGCAATACCACTTGCTGAGTTGGCCCTTCGGCCAGCCGGGGTGAATATAGACGCGGTCGAATATGGTATCGTCGATGATAATCCCGTCGACGATTTTCAGCACGCCGATATCCTTCAGTTTGTCGCGCACCTTCTCGAAGAGGGACGTGATGCTCGGTTGAAAGCGCCCCGATATATTAGGGTCCCCGCTGCCCTTGACGACCAGGTAGCCTCGTACGATGCCGTTCTCATCAGGCTTGGCGGTAAGGTAGAAGCGTGTCTTGAAGCGGTAGTCTTTCCCGAGTTTTTCGAGAGCCGCCGCGGTTGTGACCAGTTTCATGTTCGACGCCGGGGCGAGCATTTTGTCGGGCGTTTTCTCGTAAATGACTTCACCGTCCTTGAGCGATTTGATGCAGATGCCTACCGATGCGTGCTTGAGCGCGGGGTCCGTCAAGGCGCGGGTTATGCGGGCGCGGAACTCCTGGGCGGCGATTTGATGCGTGGAGGATGTGCCTTCCCCGGCGGTACAATCGGCCCCCGGGAACAGAGAGAACACTATAAATAATAGCGACAATTTGAGTGTACGCTTGGCTATCACAAAAACCGCTCCGACACGACGTCTAATTTACCTTCAGCGTACTTCAAGTAGACACATAATACCCTATTATCGGCAAATTTGCAAGAATTGTTTTGGGTGCGTGTGTGCCAGGCGGGTCTGCCTCAGGATTGTGGGTGAATCTTTCCCTGACATAGGGGGAAGGGATATGACTCCCCGCGCCCAGGCGCGAGGTGACAGTCCCCGTCCGTGAGGATTGCCGGGGCCGGCGCACAAAATAGGGTCTGCCCAAGCGAGCAGGGCATCCAGAACTCGCAAGACACCGCCGGCAACCGCCGCGCTAAAAACTTTTACACGCCTCCCCGTAGCCCTTGCCATGCGCAACAACATAGTGTATTATGTGTAATAATGTTGGAGACGGGTTCCGGCCAAAGAGAGGGGTTAGAGTATTTTGTTCAAGTCAAGAAATGAGAACCCCTGTGGGCAAATCCTCGTATTGCCGTTTTCCGCCGTAACGTCAAGGCATTCATCGCAGGCAAAGCAACGAAAAGGAGGAAAAAATGACAACCGCACAACCGGCCCGTCCCTCACACGCCAAGAGGCAAAAGGTCAGTTTCATAGAGCCTTGCGCGGACTTCAACGGCTACAACCTCGTGCGCCTGCCGTTGCTCGGGCACCTCTACCTCGGCGCCATTCTTAAGCGCAACGGCCACGACGTGCGCTGCTATTCGGAGAACCTGCGGCGGGTTTACCATCACAGGCGCGGTATTACCGAGAAGCGCATCCTTGAAAGCGACGCGGTCGGAATCAGCATAATGACCCCCACGGCCAACCGCGGCTACGCCATAGCCGACGCCGTGCGAAAGGCAAACCCGAAGGTGCGCATCATCATCGGCGGTTCTCACGCCACCGCCCTGCCCGACGAGGCCCTGCGACACGCCGACGCAGTGGTCACCGGCGAGGGCGAGTCGAAAATACTCGAAGCAGTAAACAGCGACACAAAAGGCATCATCCGCGGCGAGCGCGTCCAGAACCTGGACGACCTGCCAATAGTGGACCTGAAACTCCTCCAGGGCTTTCGCCCCAAGTTGCTCCGCCTCACGCCGATTGCGACATCGCGCGGCTGCCCGTTCGACTGCTCCTTCTGCTCGGTCACGCAGATGTTCGGACGGCGGTACCGTTTCCGTTCGAACGAACTGGTGCTTGAGGAACTGGAGCGGCGCACAAAGGCCGGTTTCACAAATTTTTTCTTTTACGACGACAATTTCGCCGCCGACAAGACCCGCACGAAGAAACTGCTGGAAGGGATGCTCCGCAGGAACATCCACATATACTGGGCATGTCAGGCGCGGGTCGATATAGCAAGGGACGACGAACTCCTGGACCTGATGCGGCGCACCGGCTGCGTGACGGTGGCCCTCGGCGTGGAGTCCGTAAACCCGCGCACGCTTGTAGATTACAACAAGAAACAGAGCGTCACGGACGTCGTCAACTGCATAGTAAAACTGAAGGCACACGAAATCCGCGCGCTCTGCATGTTCGTGATGGGCAGCGACAGCGACACCTCCCTGACCGTTCGCGAGACCGTACGCTTCCTCAAGCGCTGGAAGCCACGCTACGCGCAATTCTCCATCCTCTTCCCCATCCCCGGCACGAGGTTCTACGACCGGATGCTCAGGGAGAAGCGGATATGGACGCGCAACTGGTCGCTCTACGACGGCAGCCATGTGGTCACGTACCCGAAGAACTTCACGCCGATTCAACTGCTCGACCAGGTGCGCTGGATATGGAAGCAGTTCTACTCCATGCCGTGGCTGACCGGCTACTCCGTATTCCGCTATTTCCTGTGGAAATGGGAACGCATCAACAAGAAATACCTCCTCTACCTGCCCACCGTAAAGACCCCCAAACGGCTGACGCAGGCCGACGCCCTCGTCGCCGCGTCCGAGCGGTCGGCGTAATGTTCAGAAGTCAGCCCGCCCAGCCTGCCCGCCAGGCACCGGCCCGTATGGGTATGGGAGCCTAAAGCCCCGGGCTTTCCCTCGGACCCTGAGGGTCCTCGGGACGAAGGTCCGAACGGGTACGGCCAGGGAAGTCAGAAGTTGGAGGCATGACAACACGCCTCACGGGCCGGCACAAACGTCCTCGCGGCGACTCCAAAATTTTTGATTTTTTTCTGCGGATTTTCTTGACTGACCGACAACGCGGGATATACTTCGCGCAAAAGGCCCCTGCCGGGTCGATTCTCCTGAAAAGCGACAGTAAAATACATTTTTTGAAGGAGTTTTAAGATGCGTTGTCCAAATTGCGGGCGCCTCATCGACATCTCGCGAATATTCGAAGAGGACGAAGAGAACAAAGAGGAAGCCGCTTTCGTGATATGTCCTCATTGCGGGGAGGAAATCGAGGTGGACCTGGAAGAAGAGTTACTGGAAGACGAATTTGACGAGGATGAGGAAGAAGATGACATGAAAGATGATGATGAATTTGACGAGGAGGAAGAAGAAGAGGAAGAAGAAGACCTTTTTGAGGACTTCGACGAAGATGACGAGGGAGACGATGACGAGTACTGAGTCTCATTGAGTCGTCCGCACTTGGGACTTCAGTAAAGCCAAATCCGCGCGAGGCGCTCGCGCGTCCCACGGAGGCGGCGGCGCTTTTCTTCCAGGCGTTGCCGTGCCTCCTCATCATCCTTTGCCTTCAACCGAAAGGCGGCCGCCCTCCCCCCGCGCAAACTGCTAATCTGACGCATGAAGCGGCGGGAAGTTCCCGGAGAATGCCGCGGGGGAAGTTTTTCCTTGAGGCGTGCGGGCGTTCCTGATAGCATTCCCCGCGGTGTAATTCCGTCAATATCTCTTGCAGGGGGGTAATACGATGAAGAAGGCTGATCTGGCAGAATCCATCATGCGTTCCGCAGGCCTGACGAAGGCCAACGTGAATCGTTTTTACAGGGGTCTGGTGGCCTTGGTCAGGAAGGAGTTGGACAACAACGGCGAATGCGTGCTGCCGGGGCTGGGCGTTCTGCGTGTACGCATGCGCAAGGCCCGCGAAGGGCGCAATCCGCGGACCGGCGAGAAAATCCACATCCCGCGCCGCAAGGGCGTTTCCTTCAGGCCGTATAAGGACCTCAGGGAGATGCTCAACCCGGGCATGAAGAAGAAGACGGACGCGCCGACCCCGGAGCCCGAGGCGACGCCGGACCCGGAGCAGATTTAGGGGAACTTGCCTCGAAGCGTCGTCACGGCTATCGCCGTGCACCGTGCTCGCGAGCGCAAGCGCCGACAAGGCGCGGATGGCGCGAGGTGACGGTCGCCTTCTACGATCCGCCCTCAATAAATCGAGGCCGGCTCCGTAAAGGTGACGGTCACCATTGCTCGCCTGCCGACATCTTTGAAGCGCATCCCCGTTTCCCCCCGGAATTGAGTGAAGAACCAAATTTTTATTCACTTTTCTGAAGTACACCGCTTAAGCAAAGGTGCAGATTATGTCGCCGGAACAGTTTCAGATAACGCCCGAACAATTCCAGCAATACGCGCCGGCATTCATGGCGGGGGCTATTGTGCTCGGGTTGCTCTTCTGTTTCTTGGGCTACCGCATATTCAGGATAATGCTTTCGGCCGCCGGTGGTATCGGGGGCGGCGGCGCGGCAGTGGCGGTTACGCTTAACTACTGGCAGTGGAACGAAATGTGGTGGGCGGTGGTCTTGATAGGTTTGGCGGCCGCCGCT
>Ga0164318_10005750_pt1 | contig 11996 bp, 9 predicted proteins | sample GuaBasSedimGuay9_FD_113734 | JGI IMG/M metagenome (GOLD analysis project Ga0164318, IMG submission 113734) | Subseafloor sediment microbial communities from Guaymas Basin, Gulf of California, Mexico - Guay9, Core 4571-4, 0-3 cm | ecosystem: Environmental > Aquatic > Marine > Hydrothermal vents >... | reverse complement strand
GGGATAATACACTGACAGAACGTCTTTTTAGGAATCTAAAATTTGATAAACCTGTAAAAAGCAGAACCGATGGCTAAGTAAAAATCTTCATATACAAGGCATAGCGTTTAGTCATGCGTGAAAGCATACAGGTAGTATGTTGAGCGTATGGCCAAACGCTATAACACAATATATGGAGACTTTCTACGACGCCATCAAATTTGAAAAACTGAATCATTATTGTTTTGTAACCAAAAACGATACCCCAGAACCAAGGTATTGGATTATATAACCTTTTATAATGCATTTCGAAAACATTCTACGATAAGTTATATGAGTCCTATGGATTTTGAACGAAAATACATAAAACAGGCTGCTTAAAATTTTGTGTCCATTTTTACTTGACCATTACAATTATGCCTTTGAGAGTTTCAGATATAGCCAAAATTCTACCTTTAACCCATACTGGGATAAGATGGCTTTACTGGAGATAAACTATAAGGGTTATATTATCTTGTCCCCCTGCTTTATTCGCTTCATGCATCAGCTCTTCAGCTATCTTCCTAGCGCTCTTCCCATCACCTACTATTTTAGCTATATGCTCGTCCGGTAACATATCCCAAAGGCCATCGGAACAAAGCATCAGCTTATCTCCTTGCTCAAGGGTCCAATTACCAAATGAAGGCGCAATGGTTGGGCCTATCCCCACTGCCTGTGTAATTTGATTTTTCATATTGCTCAATCTTGCCTCCCCCTTGGTCATCTCTCCAGCCTTTACCAGTTGCCAGATCACAGAATGATCTTCAGTCAATTGTTCAAGACTTCCCTGATGCCACAAATAGGCACGTACATCCCCTACATGACTGACATACAAATCTTCTTCATGAATCAAAGCCAATATCAATGTAGTTCCCATACCCCTGTACTGAGTATTATCCCTGGCCATGCTAAATACCGTTGAGTTAGCTTCCTGCATGGCAGTCCAGAACGTATCTTCCAAATTCTTTCTGTCAAATTTGATTACATTTAAATGTTTCTTAAAATATGACAAGACAGTTTTGCATGCCTCTTCACTGGCTACTTCTCCTGCATTATGACCTCCCATTCCATCTGCTACTATATATATGCCTATTTCAGGATTAATGACAAAAAAATCTTCATTGTTGTTACGAATCTTACCTACATCTGTTAAACCAAAGACACGATTTTCATCTAAAGGATTAGCTTCAATGATGTTACGATCTATATCTGTATTTTGCTCCCGTGATATACCTCTTGGATTGGTAATTTCCAAGTCATCATTTTTAGATATTTTTTTCTTCCAAAAATTTTTAAAAATAGCCATATTATTACTCCAGTAAATCATAATAGCGCTGTAAAAAGTAAAACCTGTAAAAGTTAAGATATTCTCCATACACTTTTAAAAGATATTAGGTGGCAGTCAGCTCTCTCTTCGGTTAAGGTATTCGCATCACAAAAGCATAAGACCAAAAGGAGAAAAATATGACTGCCAAAAAGAAGTTAGCACAAAAGAGACTCACATTGTTACAACTTGCTGAAAAACCACGAAACGTATCAGAGGCTTGCCATCACCATGATGTTTTCCGTAATCAGTTTTATGAGTACGAGAGGGGCTTTCCAGGAAAGGGGCTTCTAGGGCTGATGAACCACGCTCCGATTCTAAAGACTTTTCCCAATGAAACTCCTTCTGAAGTAAAAAAAAGGTTATCCAATTTTTCTTTGATCATCCCGCCTTGGAGCCCTTGTACGTGTCAGTGATCATCTCCGCTTGCAAAACGTCACTGTAAACCCCAGTACAGTACGTAACATATGTCTTAAGGGAGACATAAAAACCAGATACAAACGCCTTCTTCGCCTGGAAGAGGAGAAAAACGGCAAAGATATAGAGATCACAGAGGAGCAGATCAAACTTCTTGAAAAAGCAAACCATATGTTTCAGAGAACGGCATGTGGAAAGCCCTTATCCTGGATATCTTCTCTTTCAAAATACCTTTATGGCTGGTACGGTATCATCAAGGGGGTCGGTCGCATTTATCTCCAGGCTGTTGTAGACACCTACGGTTCCTTTACCTTACGGAAAACTGTACACCTCAAAGCTTCCTGAAAAACGGCAGTGGATGTCCTCTATGACAGAGTATTGCCCTTTTACAGGGCATAAGGCCTTATCGTTGAGCATATTTGACAGATAACGGCAGAAAATATTGTGGCGGTCCCATAATCCATCCCTATGAAATATTTTTGGAATTCAACGATATCAAACATCGCAATATCCGAATTGCCACTCAATGGATTTGTAGAGCGCTTTAATCATATTGTGCTTGATAAATTCTTCATAGAAACCTTCAGAAATAAGTTATATGCTTCTGTGGAAGAGCTCCAGAAGAATCTGAATTAGTGGCTATATTACTACAATTATGAGCAACCACCAGGGACTACCGTAACATGGAAAAACGGCCCATTGAAACCATCGAATAAGGCAAGGTTATCAAAAAACAAATGATGAAACAAAACCTGCTTAAATCTTAGTTCCAGAGAAAAGCTACCTGTCCGGGGAAAACCTTAACTTTTACATTTTACCATGAAAACACACAAAACCATCTTGAAAAACCAGTCTGTATTTTCATATCCGTGGGTGGCCAGGATATTTTGGATCCGGCCATGCCGGTTTAGTTACTTAATGGGCAAAAGTCTAAATCTGAATCTCAGGTAAACATACAATATCGCAGAAATTCCAAACATCAAAAAGATATTTATATTGATATGTAACATCTTTATTGAAAAGAAATATGCGGATATAAGAATGCTAACCCAAAGGATTGTGCGTAATATAGCAAAAACCTGTTGATTTGCTTGTATTTTCTCATTTGTATCAAATTTACCACCCTGAATAAACCAGGCATTCTTTGCTGCATCAAAAACGAGTTTGGCATCATCTTTCGCCAATATCTCATTGTCCATTTGGTTTTGCAAGGCCAACAGTGCTTGACTAAGCTCTGATCCAAATATAAACATGATCGCAAAAAATAAATATTTGAACCACTCTTTTAATGTGTTTTTTTTCTCTGGTTTATTTTTTTTCAATGTATCCAATTCACCTTTGATAACTATTAACTTTTTGGTAACTTCCTTGAGTTTACCTTCAAGGTTAGCTTTATCTTGCAATATCTTGTTAATATTTTCTTTGTCCCTTTTTAGCTTGTCTAATTTTTTCTGGATTCCTTCTTTTTCGTGTTTCAAGGAATCAATCTTGCATTCTAACTCATGTTGGTTTTTCTGTAAGTTAATGCATTGGTCTTCTAATTTTTGATTTTCTTTTCTTACTTGTTTTATTGCTGCTTTTATGTTCTTGTTTTCTTTTTTTAGTTCTTCATAATCCTTTAATTTTTCTTGAAGCTGTTGATTTTCTTTTGTAACCTTATCTATAGTTTCCTTTAATTTTTTAGGTGTTAACTGCATTGTATAAATCACATACACAATCATTAAAAATACAAATGCCCCAAAAGCGCCAAAAAGGAGATCGATAAATGAAGAATGAATGATTTCTACTGTTCCTGATTCTTTTCTTTTCCTACTCATAATTACTCCTTATTTTCTTTTTATTTTTCTTCATTAGATGATAACCTCGTAAAAAGCTGGTTTATAGAACTTCGCCGTATCTTATGAAGAACAAAATAACCGACCGACGTATCATACAACAAACACCGTGGTTACATTGATATTTCATACTCATTAAAAAGTTTGGCGCAGAAGAATACGTGACTTTCTATAAATCAAGTTCGTTGGAAATCTCCATACACTGTGTTATAGCGTTTAACATAGTACAGGTATTTTCCTGCACGCATGACCAGACGCTATGCCTTGTATATGAAAATTTTTACCTATCCATCGGTTTTACTCTTTATGAGTTTATTTTTCATCGTCCTTAAAGAATTTTTCATTCATGGCATTTGTAATCATCATTCCAAGTCCTTTATTAGCTTTTGCCAGTTCTCTAATAGATGTGGCCATCTCATTAATCGCCTTGGTATTAGTCTCTAAATGTTCTTGTAATTTCTCAAAATCACCTATCACCTTGATGTTTTCGTTAAGCATTTTCAGTTGTTCTACAATAATATCGTAGCTTAAGGAATCGCTTTTCTGAAGTATTTCAGCCAATTCATTACGGAGTTGCTCTATTACCTGAGCGATCTTCTCAGAAGATTCCTTGATGCCAAATGAACTGGAAGCACTTGCCATTTTTTCCAATGCCCCTTTCAATGCCTCCAAGGTAGCTTTTATGGATTCATTAGAAGAGAGAAGGGCATTTAACACTTCATTCATTATCTGACCTTTTGAACCACTTGATCCATCTTGAGACGGCCCAACTGCTGTCAGCCCTTTTGGTGCATTTTTCAAAAACTCCAACAGTTGCCCCAATTGAGCCAGGTTGTCATCTGAGGCAAGCTGATGCTGGCGCTGCAAATTTTTCATTCCTCGTGCCAGCTTGTCTATATTTTCCGAGAACTGATTTCCCAATTTCTTGATACCTTCTAAAAGTTCGTTATGCTGTTTGCGTCTTTCATGTTCTTCAGGACTTATGAATTCACTTGGTGACTGGACATGGCTTTTCACTGAATGAAAACGGTTGATAATATATTCCAAGGTAAAGTTATCCACTTGAGCCAAAAAGTCATTTTCCCGTTTCTGGAGATTATTTGTTATGAGATTTAATGCTGCACTCAGAATTAACGCTAATAAAGTTGTATCAAAGGCAAGAGCAAGGCCTTGAGTGACAGTCTGAAGATCTTGTGATACTGCCCCAAAACCTCCTTGCCCCAGATTCTGAAAAACCCCGGAAAAACTACCTATAGCCCGACTCATACCAAGTAGAGTACCAAGAAAACCAAAAATTGGGATAAGCCAGATTATGAATTTTATAAAACTATAAGAAGTTTCCATTAGCGAATAATCTGTGTCAGCTATTGTTTCGAGAACATTTGCTACCTCTGACTGATTTTGGCTTATTTTAACCTGTTTTAACCCTTTTATTAAACGATTGATTAATAAAAGGTTCCTGTTGTCTGCGCATTCATTTTCTACAAGTTTAAGAAGGTCAATCATGGTATTTACACCCACCTCACTTGAGATGCGACTTTTAAACTCTTTTATGCAGGAAAGATCGAAGGCTTCTATTTCTTTGTTTATTTCAACATGTTTTATATAAAGCAAACAGACAGTAAACCAAAATGAAAAGAGGGTTAGATACTGGATAGGACCTCTCTCGAACAAGAGTGAATAGATATATTTGATCAAACCACTCAATGAACCAGCAGTAGTAGCAATACTATGGAAACCCCACACAATTCCCAATGTTATAAAGGTCAAGACAAGACCGCCTCCAAGTGCTAACATGTATTGCTTCAGTATTGCCTGTCTCTGGGAAAAATCTGATGTTTCAGTACTATTTGTCAATTGCGTATTCTCATTATTGAAAGTCATAATTTTCTCCCTCATCGATTTTTCGAATTTAAAGCAATTTCTGCTTTAATAATGATTAGCCTACAACAAATCGAAAAACCCCCTCCATGTAAACAGATTTTTTTCCGGTATTTTGATGAAACGAATGTCAAAGGGCCTGGCTTCACCACCGCAGACAGGACACCTCTTTTTTTCCTGTTCCTCCGGCTGGTTGAATCGGGTTTCTGTGTCTAAGACTCCGGTTAGAGAGTTATCCATGCTTTCGGTTGAAGCCCATTTCTTGCTATCCTTTTTGTCTCTCACACATCTAAATCCAATGATATTCTTTTCCCCTCCTACCGTGGTGGCATCTTTACTGGCTGCTACATAGTGAAAAAAGGGCACCCCCAGAACCTCACAGGAAACAGTCCAACACCCTCCACGCAGATAACAATATTTGTCAGTCTTTGGATGGGGTTCTTTTACCCACTCCATGACATTGCCAGTCATGTGAAAACACCCGTACGGGCTTTGTCCTTGGGGCAAATCGTTTACAGCTACAGGCCGTCCCCGGCCTGATTCAGCACTGTTGCAAAAGGAGGAATCGTATTCATTGCCCCAGGGATATAAACGCCCGTCTGTGCCCCTTGCCGCCTTTTCCCACTCATCTCCCGTAGGCAGGCGGCACCCGGCCCATCGGCAATAGGCCTCTGCATCATAAAAGGAGACATTAACCACAGGAAGATCAGCCCATTCTTCAGGAAATGGCATTCCTCTTGTGGAAACCGGTGACGTCCAATGGGAAGGAATTCTCTCGTATCCTGTCGTTCTGACGAATTCAAAATACTGACGGTTGGTAACTGTGTACTTCGTTATCTCAAAAACAGGAAGGTTAACCTCTTGATATTTTTCATCTTCATAGGGATTTTGCCCAAGCTTGGCCACGAGTTTCTGCATATGATCTTCCCTGCATCCCTTCCAAAATGGACCACCTGGCACAGTCACAAATTTCATAAAAACCACCTCTCCAGGCCCTGTCGGCGGGGCAGAAACAGACGAATATACCTTTGGATCTCCAGGCTTTGACCAGATAAATCCGCACCGTCCGCAATAAAGACCGTCAGGAACCGAAATGTGCCCTTCCTTTACATCCTTTATAAACTTTACCAGCACTTCCTTTAGCTCCCGAAAGTCCTGGTAGCGAAGGGCAGGTTTTTCCTGCAGGCACTTGTTCAGTATCTGGCAGAATTCTGTTGGGAGATGTTTAGGGTACTCAACTCGGCCCTTCTGCACCATATGACCCAACTGCAAGATATCTCCTCCTGCCAATTTAAAAAGTGTGGCCCCAAAGGAATAAATGTCAGAGCTTGGCTCCACTATTTCCTGACTTGTTAACTGCTCAGGTGAGGCATACAAGGGGGTATAAGCCTTTACTGGAGAAGAAACGAAATGGCTTAAGGTGCTGTGCTGCACAAACTTGGCCAAACCCAGGTCTATAATCTTGATCTGGTTCTTTCGGTCCAGTAAAAGATTGGCAGGCTTGATGTCTCGATGAACAAAACCAGTGGCCTCTTCCCCGGGATGTTTTTCATTGAAACTCCTTAGCATCTCTTCCGTTATAAAGATCATGCCATTGCAGAATTGGATCGCAAGATTGACAAGCTGCAGAACACCCAGGCCCGACTTACCCACCTTTCTTGAGAACTCTGACAGGGGAAGGGCATCCTTTACGTACTCACATTCATAAAAGGGCTGTCCTTCGTCTGTCCACCAGATATTGAATCCTCTGACCAGGGCAGGATGCCCATGTGCTTGGCAGGTCAACCTGGCCTCTCTGAAAAATATGTAATAAAAATATTCTTCTTTGGTAATAACTGATCCAGAAGGTGGTATGTCATTAATAATATGCTCTTTGTACTTGGCCCAGCAATCTGCCAATTGGTATCTCTCCCAAAGGTCTTCCTTGATGGTCTTTATAACCACATCAATCTGCCGCTGGCTGCAAAAACCAATATAGACCCGACCAAGGCCTCCCTCATATATCTTTTTTATCCTCACATATCCCCTGGCCAGATCACCTTCTTTCCATTCGAGATACACCATAGATTTTCCTCCGATCTAAAGTGTGGGCAGGAAGCAGTAAAGGCCGATGGTTTCATCCAAACTTCCTGAAGCCAGAAATCGGCCGAAGGGAAAAAAGAACAGATCAGACCATATGGATCTTCTCTTTAAGAAACCTTCCAAAACCATCTGTAAAATTTTACCATGAAAACACACAAAACCATCTTGAAAAAACCACTCTGTATTTTCATATCCGTGGGTGGCCAGGATATTTTGGATCCGGCCATGCCGGTTTAGCTCCTTTCTACTCTCTCAACCCTTTTCTCTATCTCTTCTTCATCAAACCCAGAGTCCCTGAGCACAGACCTCAGCATTGATAAGACTGAATCACAACTGGCAAGATTTTTAACAATCCATCTAAAGATGGTGTGTATTGCGTCTGATGCTGCATATAGCCTTTTAAAGGCCTCAAAGTCTTCTCCTATTACCTGGCCAGGCTCATATATACGAACATCTGAGAAATTTCTATTTTTTCCTTGTTTTTGAACAACCATAAACGCGATAAAAAGCTCATGATACTGCCTCTTTTTTTCAACCTTATACATCAACAGACCGCAAAGCCTGAATGAACTGCTCAGCGGTCTGGAACCTGTTTTTGGATTCAGGTTGGATGGCCTTGTTCACTGCCTGGCAAAGAGCTGATGGAAGCGTTCCACCTGATTTTTTTTCAAGAGGTTCAGGAAGTTCATAAAACGGTATAACCTTAGGATGCATGCATCTCTTCTCCTTGATATACATCTCCAAGGCCTCGTTCAAGTTTTGAAAACGTCCCCTGTTCTCCTCTTGGAATCTTTTTACTTCCAAGGGTGATGGAAAGTGAAACGGATATTTCCCTGAAAGCATGTAATAGAGCATCACTCCAACGCTGTATATATCCACAGTAACCGTAACCCTCTTGGCGTCTTTGATAAGCTCTTTTGGAGCATAAATGTACGTCCCCATGGCTATACCAGTACCGGTAATGCCGCCTGATGCACTAAAATATTTAACGAGCTCAAAATCCGTTATCTTTGGAACAAAATCAAAGGGACTCCCAAGGGCATCAATGCCATGTTCCCTCTTGCCTGGACACCTGAGGATGATGTTAGGAGGTTTTATATCCCGGTGGATTATTTTCCTTGAATGGAGATACCCGAGACCAACCAGTACTCCAATAGCTATTCGTACTGCCTCACTTGGGGGTAGAGGACCTCCCCAGCGAAGAATAAAATCTCCCAAACTGCCAAGAGGAGCATATTCCATAAACATGTAGGGCATATTTTCAATGGAATCCTGTCCATACACCTTTATGATGTTGGGGTGATCCACCTCTTCGAGTAAGCGGCAGGAGCGCAGAAAACGAGATATCAACTCTCTGGAAAGGCCTTTTATCTTTTTTATGGCCAGGAGACGGCTTGTTTCCTCCTCATAGGCAAGAAAGATATCACCCATCCCCCCCTTTCCAAGCCGTTTGATAAGCGGAAATTGCGCCACTTTATCTGAAAGTTCTCTGTCTGGTAGGCAATCAGGACAGCAGAAGACATCAGTTGGTCTTGGTGGCCCGATAGTGGAACTCTCCGAACTCTTAATCTTGATCTGCTTTCCACAACGATAACATGCAGGAATCAGTTGCTTACTTCTCCGTTCCATCTTGTGCCTCTTGGCCCTGTTTTTTTCAAAACACTCGTTGCACAAAACCGATCCCTCTTCACCATCTGTAATCTGGACCATCTTCCCGCACTGAATGCAGGCCTTCTCTGTAGTGAAGACCGATTTATCAATATGTACCTTCATCCTGGTAAACCCCACCCTGACGATCTCCCCGTCATGAAGTTCTTCCTCGTCCACCACCAAGTTATTGACCCAGGTACCGTTCATACTGCCGAGATCTACAAGGTAACACCTGGGAGGAGCAATCTCGATCCTGCAATGAAAGCGGGAAACGTGGGGATCTCCAGTAAGGCAGAAATTGGCATCCTTGCCCCTGCCAATAATAAATGTCCCTGGGTGTTGGAAGACAAATTCTTTTCCAGCCTCCGGCCCTTCTATTACTTCAAACTTAATCTGCATGGACCTACCTCGTTATGAGTTTTTTTTCTTGCATTCATGACAAATGGCCTGGCCATTTTCTATCACCACACAATCTTTACAAAAACCTTTTTTACAAACAACACACATGTGCACTGCCTTTTTTGATAGATGATTGGCGCAATTGCCCGATATTGCAATTGTAGAATCGTCCGACCCTTCGGAATAGTTCGACGGCTCTTCGGGCCCTTTCTTTCCCTCTTGTTGCCCTGATCCAGATGAGGGGTGCTGAAAACTATCGGATTTGTCTGGTTCCGGAGAAATAGAAGTCGTCTGGCCATTTAATCCCTCTGGAGGCTCAGATGAACCGGAGCCCTTAGAGGGCACATTTGCGCTAAAAGCTGTATCGTCGTTTTCAGAGACAACAAACGTCGTATCACCATTTAGTACATTTTCCCGAGCGAATTTGAATTTATATATATAAAGACTAAAAACATCTCCGTTCTTAAGCAAATACTCATGACCAACATCAAGACGTTTTCCGTTGAGAAACGTCTTATTGGTGCTCTTCAGATCTACGAGATAGAACTCTCCATTTTTGAAAATAATCTTTGCATGTACCCTGGAAATAACCTGTTCAGGGTTTTGAATCATCAGAGTGTTTCCTTCAATCCTGCCCATCCTTATCTCAGAACATTTAAATATCTGCTCGTTACCAGGAGCAAAGGGATCGGATGACTTGAGATCCTCCTTATTTTTCGCCACTATTGGGTCCTTACCTAAATAGACAATAGTTACCTCTGGAACTTCTTCATTCTTGCCATCACTTGGAGTTGAAGACACCTGCTGCACTACTGCATTCTGGGTATCGCGCCTGAAAAACAAAAACAGCACAAGACCAATAACTGCAAGGGCAATGACCCCCAACAGAATGGTATTTACACCAAACCCTGAGGCGCTTTCAACAGGCTTAGAGGCGGGATCTGACACGGTTGCGTTAGTTGCATGAGTAGCAGGCTTACCAATATCCTTGGCGTTTACCTTAACTGCGACCGGCTTAGGCTCTTTTCTGGTAAGAGATTTATGCAGCTCAGCAAAGACCTTTTTCAGTTCCTGTCCCTCAATGGCACGAAAATAATCCCCATGCGTTTTCTTGGCCAAAGCTTGGAGCAAGGGATAATCAGCGTCCTCTGTAAAGGCAATGCCGTATATCCTTATTCCCTTTTCCTTGGCCTCCTCAGCCAGATATTCCCTGAGCCAGCGTTCCCTCTCCACATCTTGCTCAGGACTGCCAAGATCCATATGGCCATCAGTGAGGAGTATACATGCTCTCCTGGCACCTTTTCGGCCGCGGGTTTTAAGCTCATATATAGCCCTTTCGACCCCTGCGGCAATATTGGTTTTCTGCCCCCTATAGTCAACGGATGACAAAACCTTTGAGATATCATCTCTGACCACACTGTTATCCAGAAACGAAAGGGGCATAACAAGCCTGGCATTTTCGTCAAAAACCACCAGTCCAAGACACGCCTTGTCTCGCCATTTCTCAAAAAAGGCGGTGACCACATCCTTGACCAAAAACTCCGGGTCGTTCTGTTTCATACTGCCCGAATTGTCCAGCACTAAGACAATGTCCACAGGTATGGACTTATCCGCAGTTTTTTCAGACGTGGAAGAATCCACGGAGGATGGGGATTGAGAGGCAGAGCTTTGGACAGCCTCTTCCTGGGCCAGGCTGAACGAGGTTATAAAAAAAAGGTTGATCAGAAAAATAAAAAAAATGCATCTCCAGTCTGGATAAAGTTTTGTATTTCTTCTCATGTTCCTTCTCCTTCTTTAACTTTTCTCTATCCTGAGCAGGAAACAGAAAAGGTCGATAGTTTTATCTATACTCCCTGAAACCAAATAACGACCGTCGGGGGAAAAGGCAACGGAGTGGACCTCATAGGTATACCCCTCAAGGAGACTTCCAAACCCGTCTGTAAAATTTCCGCTCCTTTTTACCCTCTCAACCCTCTTCTCTATCTCCTCTTCATCAAATCCAGAATCCCTGAGTACAGACCTCAGCTAAGAAGCCATTGCCTTGTCAATATAGGTCCTGACATATTCGCTCACGTTACCTGTAAGGTGTCCTGCCACAGCAAGTTACAGACAGGTTTTTGCCTTCATCCGTCCAGACCGTGTTGGGAGTCGTTACATCGAAATTGCGGTTGAGCATGTTCGGCGCAATCGGGAATGAATGCCGACTATCGGTGGTCACTTTAAATCGCCTGGATATTGTGGCTTTTAAACCAAGATCTCTCATAATTCGGCAAACCTTGTACCGGCCTAAGTCGTAGCCTTCTTCCTTAAGTTGCTTAAGGATACGACGGGAACCGAACCGTATTTGCTGCGATGCTCTTTGAATGTCGCATGTATCCGGGCTGCCAAAG
>Ga0164318_10005749_pt1 | contig 11998 bp, 14 predicted proteins | sample GuaBasSedimGuay9_FD_113734 | JGI IMG/M metagenome (GOLD analysis project Ga0164318, IMG submission 113734) | Subseafloor sediment microbial communities from Guaymas Basin, Gulf of California, Mexico - Guay9, Core 4571-4, 0-3 cm | ecosystem: Environmental > Aquatic > Marine > Hydrothermal vents... | reverse complement strand
TCAGGGGATCCCACTCCGCTATCGTGACGTATCGCCCATAGTCCACGACCTCCCAGATGTATCGGATCCTCCTCCCGAAGGTCTTGCCCATGAAGGCCCTCGGCAGGCTAACCCTCTCCACTAACGCGACGGCATCGAGGAGCGGGATATGGCTCGGCGGAATGTTCATCGGCGGGCTCACGAGCCTCTTCATCACGCTCTCGATGCTTTCCGCGTGGATCGTGGAGAGGCCTCCGTGGCCGGTTGCTATTGCCTGGAATAGGACGAATGCCTCCTCTCCCCTGACCTCTCCTACAACGAGGTAGTCGGGTCTATATCTTAGGCTCGTTCTGACGAGGTCGAAGAGCGTTATCTCCCCGGTCTTCAGGGAGCCGAGGCCGTAGCTCTCCCTCGTGACGAACCTGACCCAGTTCTCGCTCGGAATGTTCAGCTCCGCCGTCTCCTCGCAGGTAACGATCTTCATCCTAGGTCTTATGAAGCAGGCGAGCGCGTTGAGGATCGTCGTCTTACCGCTTCCGGTCGCACCCGCGATCAAGATGTTCGCCTTATGTTCTATTAGGAGCCAGAAGTACGCGGCCATCTCCGGGTTCAATAGATTACTTCTAAGCAGCTCGGTTATGCTGAATGGCTTCTCCCTGAACTTCCTGATCGTGAAGGTACTCCCCTTAGGCGAGACCTCCTCCCTGAAGGTGGCAGCAAGCCTGTGCTTGCCGTAGATCATCGCGTCTAGGATTGGGAAGGCGGATGAGATGTGTTTCTCGGATTTGTGGGCGAGTTGGATTATGTAGTCGTCAAGGGCGTCTCTATCGGTGAACATGATATTTGTGGGCATGCTCTCGTAGTCCCTGTGCCAGACATAGATTGGGACTCTCACTCCATCACAGGAGATGTCCTCTATTCTATAATCTTCCATGATCACATTCAGCGGGCCGAAGCCCGTCATATCCCTCTCGAGATAGTAGAAGAGCTTCCTCTTCGAGTCCTCGTCAATTGTTCCCAAGCCCTTACCATACTTCCTCAACAGCTTATCAGCGGTCTCTATCAGGACGCGTTTCGCGTCTTCTTCTTCACCCGCCTTCGGGGGCTCGAGTTCCTTAGAAAGAATATCCTTCAACTGTTCTAAGATCTTAATCTCCTCAGGGCTGAGCGGAACCTCTATAACGAAATACATCGGTTCAAGAGTGGATCCCGGGGGACTGGCAATAACCACCTTCGCGAGATCTTCTCTAATCGAGTACTCCTCGAGAACGTGATAATCCTCTGGAAGAGGCTTGACCTCTATACCCTTCCAGAGGCTTGGAATCTCTTCAACAGCTACTTTTTTCAAGGTTTCCCAAGGATAATTCCCGATTGGGGGAGATATATAGCTATCCCCACCGGGCATTACCCTTGGCCATCTAACGATATACGCCGGGAAAACTTGGTTAGTACGTATTTCGGAAAACGATATAAACTTCTGGAAAACTCCTTATGAATGGCATGGACGCTTTTATCCCTGTTTTAACGGCGCTTCTCGTGAATCCCCTACTCCCACTAACTATCTCACTTATCGCACTCATCTTCTCGATAGTAGCCCTAATCTACGCGAGGAAAGCGGCCGCGAAAATCCCGACTCCAGCCCCAGTTCGAGCCCCGGCACGGGCTCCCGAAGCTATCCCACAAAAACCCGTAGAGATTAGGTCTAGGGCTCCGGAGAGAGCTGTGAAGGAAGAACCTAGGGTTGAACTTCTTCCCCCGCCTCCTCCAAAGCCGTTACCCAAGAAAGAGGTGGAGGTACCTGAGATTAAGCCTAAAAGAGGGGGAGTGCTTGGATTGGAATCACTTGAAGAATTGGCTTCCATGATGGGGATGGATTCGATCCTAATCTTCAACACCCTCGGGATGCCGATAGAATCGCATAATGTGAGCGAGGAAGATCGCGTCGCCGCATCTCTCGCCGACTTCATCTCAGTCATCAGGAAATTCGATTCATCCTTCAAGGGCCTCTCAATAGAGAATGAACGGAGAACGATGATACTAATGCTTGGAAAAGTCGGGGAGATGGAGCTCTCCGCATTAACAGTCGGTAGGAGCGAACTCGAGATAGAGGAAGTCCGCGACCTATTGAAGATCTACATTTCAGATGTGATGGGAGGATAAAAATGATGAAGGCAAATGAGAAAGAGCTAACTTTTCTGATAAATTCCATCAAGGATAGAAGTCGGGGATGGATAGAGGCAATAGCGGTTATCTCCGAAGATGGCACACCACTCGTTCACAACAGCGAACTTGAATTTAATCCGGAATACGTCGGCGCTGCGACCGCGGCCATTTGTGGAGCAATTTCCGCCGTGATAGAGCTCCTCAGCACAAAGGGATACAAGAAAGTTGATATTCAGCTTGAAGGCGGTAGATATCTCCTGATGAGACTTTACAAGGGTAATTATCTGATCTGCTTGACCCGGCCCCATCCAAATCTCGGGTTGATCAACATGATCCTCGAGGCTCACCTCTCCGAGAGGGGAGAATGAAGACCTACAAGATCCTAGTCTCCGGCCCATTCAACGCGGGGAAAACGACCTTCATCAGAACACTCTGTGAAAAGTATCTTGACACCGATAAGCCGCTCTTAAACCCCATCGGAGACAAAACCGAGACAACGGTCGCCCTAGATTTTGGTGTAATAACCTATAATGATCGAAAGATCAAGCTTTTCGGAACCCCTGGTCAAAGAGAGTTTTTCTTCATGTGGGAGATACTCGCGAGGGGATTAAATGGATACATCTTGGTGATTGATAGCGGAGACGTTGAGGCGTTACACGAAGCAGAGGACCTATACAGGTTCTTTAGGAATATGCTCCCCGAAATACCGCACGTGATCGCATTAAATAAATATGATAAACCCGGATTCAGATTTGGAATAAGGGAAACGAGAATGGCTTTAGGCGTTCCCAACTCCGTTCCAATTCTGAAAGTCGATGCAAGAGATTATGAGAGCGCATTAAACGTCGTGAAGACCGTGGTTAAATTGATAGAGGATAGAAAGCAGAGGCTGTGAGAAATGGGCGTCATCGGGTTCTTCTACGCGAACTTCAGGGGGTTGGGGTCATTACTTCTCAAGATTTTCCCGGGAATAGAGTCGAAACTCGAGAGCGCGTGTATAAGGATTTATCCGCCCGCCTATGCCTCAACCATCGCGGGACTAACATTCATCGCGGCTCTGATCTGCGCGCCGCTCGCCCTGATTCTATATCTCATAACCCAGAGTCTTCTATCGCTTCTCCCGCTCATAGGCCCGCTCATAGTCCTCCTCCTCGGTATAGCATATCCATATACCCAGGCAGCATCCCTTTCCTCAGTCTTCGAGAGCGAGGTCCCCTACGCGGCCACCTATCTCGCGGTGATGGCAACCGGGGGAGTTCCACCCTACATGAGCTTGAGGAGGCTTGCCAAAGGCGAGCTCATGCCGAACCTCGCGAAGATCGCGCGGGTGGCCAACATAAAGGTGGAGGCGGCTGGAGAGGACCCGATCACGGCGATCGAGGCCATGGCTAAGAACGTTCCCTCTAAGGAATACAGGGATCTCTTGCTGGGATATGTCTCGACGCTGAGGAGCGGTGGTGATGTAGTCCACTTCTTGATCAGGAAGACGGAGATGATCTTCGAGAGCAGGACGGCGAGCATGAAGATCGTCGGGGAGAGGCTTGGGATGCTGATGGAGGCCTATGCGGCGGCGGTTATGATGCTCTCCCTCGTCCTCTATATAATCTACATCGTCTCGAGGGCCCTCCCATCCGAATACTTCACCTTTCCCGCCAGCCAATTCATCGTCTTCTCATATCTCATCATGCCCCTCATAGCGGGCTCATTCATCTACCTAAGCGACATCACCCAGCCCAAATACCCCTTCACAGATAAACGGCCATTCAAGGCATTCCTAGCAGGGCTTCCAGCCGGCTTGACGTTCTTCGTGCTCTTCGTGGTTCCCTTCTACGCGGAGCCCCTGCGCTACGTCTCACCATTCAACTTCACGACAGACCTCATAGTCAAACTCAGGGACATGATGGGGCTGGAGATGGGTTATGAGACCTCGATCGCCCTCTGCCTCGCATTCATAATAATATTCATCCCGGGAGCGGTGGCCTGGGAGAAATATGGAAAAGAAAACGTCGCGATCCTCCACGGCTTAACGAGATTTCTGAGAGACCTCACCGAGACTAGGAAGACTGGGATGAGCCCGGAGAAGTGCATGAGAATTCTCTCGGATAGGGATTACGGGGCCTTCACGAAGCACTTGAAACTCATGAGCAAGCAGATAGGCTGGGGGGTATCCCTCAGGAAGATCTACAGGGACTTCGAGAGGAGGGTCTATGGGTGGCTCGCGAGAGCGGGAATGTTCATCCTAATAGACTCGATCGACGTCGGAGGAGGAGCGCCTGAGACGCTGGACACTTTGGCCACGTTCATGGAGAACCTCGAGGAGATGGAGCGGGAGAAGAGGGCCACGCTCAAACCGTTGATTTTGATACCCTATCTCTCAGCGGTCATGCTCGTCTTCGTGATAGTTATCCTAATAGTGTTCATGAAGGGACTCCTCGGGCTGGCCAGAATCTACATCTCGATCCCCGAATTCGTCCACACATTCCTCCCACCAGTCGTCCTCATAGCGATAATAAGCGGCCTAGTCGCCGGGAAGATCTCCGAGGGAACGATCGCGGCCGGCTTCAAACACGCCGTAATAATGTCGATAATCACCATGATAGCGATCTGGCTCTCCGGAACCCTGAGCATCCAAGTAATCACCATGCCCACTCCAGCCTAATCAACAAAATGGCCAAAATTACAAACACATTTAATTTGCAAAAATGTGAATTTCCGGTGAACCCTTTTATTTAACCCGAAATAAATTTTTGATATGAATAGGGGGAAAGCGGGCATAAGCCCCGTAATGGCAACGGTAATCCTAGTAGCAATCGCCATCGTAATCGCCATCGCCGTAGCCTTCTGGGCAACAGGACTCGTCGGAGTATTCACAAGATTCGAAAAAATCGAAATTGTAGCAGCATATGCCACTAATGCGACTGATGTCACGTTACAAGTGAAAAATACAGGATCATCGCCAACAACAATAGACAATATTTTCGTGAATGGAATTCCATGCAATTCCAGTAGCATCTGTCAGAGTGTATCACCTAGTCCACCAATATCGTTACCTACGGGTAGCAGCCAGACCTTAACCATAAAGATCGCGGGAGGATATTCAGGAACCACTTTAGAAATCGCTGTTCATACTGCTAGTGGTAAGACTTATCCAGCAGCTGTCTTAATTCCATAACGACCTAGAGAAAACTAATCCCTTCAACACAAATCTTTTTGTTATTTTTAGATTCGGAAAATTTTTCGCGATTGTTTGATAATAGTAAGTTTACTCATGATCTACGCATTCGTTTTAGCTTTTTGTAGATCAGCTCCCTTTGAAGGATTTTCAGCCAAGTTATTTAGCCGATATCTCACTACTAAGCAGCATCCACATTCCATGAGACGTAAGCCTGAAGTTAAACATAGTACACTTCCTTTAGAAAATCTACTACAGGTTTTTCGCTTTGAAGAGAACGTGGTTAAGGATTGATTTTGATGGCTTCTTTGGCGAGGCGTAGATACTCTTCTGCTCGCTTTTCGTTGGCGATGTGTAGTTCTACGGGGGCGTCCCACGGTAGCCCGTGAACGTCTATCGCTCTTTCGAGTATCTTGATGCGGAGTTTCTTTCTTTCGTCTCTAAGCCTCTCGCCCTTCACGACTATCAGGATATCTATGTCGCTGTAAATCGTGGTTCTGTTCTCGGCGACCCCTCCGATGACATATACATCGACCTCGCCGAGGATCTCCCTGGCGGCCTTGGCGATCTTTTCAGCGTACTCCCTCCACCTTCTAAGGTGTTCAAAGTGATAGCTAACCCAGCTTGACAACCCTGTGCGCCCTCCTCTTAAGCTTGCTGACATATTCTCCACTCAAACTTCAACAACGAAGATATGGGATCGGCGGAGTATTATATTTTCTCACATTAAAGAATCGGCTGCTAGATTCCTGGTCTCAGTCTTCCGAGTTTCCTCAGTCTTGCGTATTCGTTTAGTTTTTTGTAGATTGCTGGGTGGGGTGCTCCGTTGATTATGTCTATTACGGCTTCTTCGGCGGCCTTTACGTCTTCGTCTTCTCCTATTATGGAGACCGTGTCGCCGTAGATCGAGACGTAGGTGTGGGTTGTTTCCTCGATTATCTTTCTCGTTTTTCCCTCTCTTCCGATCAATCTCGCCCTAACCCTCACGAGGTTGTTCCTGCTCGGTTTAATGTAGTCGGTTATGTCGATTACGCTTAACACCACGCCGTCCTCAAATAGCTTGAAGGCCCTCTCCGGAGAAAATCCCCTGCCTATTGCTTGGACTACGTCTCTGGCCTTGAAGAGCGCGACTGGGTCTCCGCCTTCCTCTGGGGGCTTGGCGAGCTCGATCTTAACAGATCCATCGGCGCTGTCAATCGTGAGTTTCACGCCTAGCGTTTCCTCGATCTTCTTCTTCACGGATCCCTGCGGGCCTATTAGGACGCCGACCCGTTCTTTTGGGATCGTGACCATGAAGTAGGACATGGTCTATCCACCTTTTCCGGCTCCGATAACCCGATCTAATAATTATTTACGAGACCTCAAATGGTTTTCTCCCGGTTATTTCCTCGAAGAGAAGCTCAGGATCCGAGACCTCGACCCCCATCTTCCCGAAGAACCTCGTGATATTCTTGAGATCTCTTAAGAGGAGTTGATCGGCGACGGGTTGCTCGACCCTCACGGCCTGAGATAAATCGATTAGGATTATTCTATCATCCGGCGTGATGAAGATGTTGTATTCGCTTAGATCGCCGTGAATAAGATTTGCGCCGCGATAGAGTTTCTTGACCGCGTCGATTACCTGTGAATAGATCTTGGCATAGGTCTCGGTTTCAAGTGTTATCTCATTTAACAGCGGATAACGTTTCCCATCCTCGCCTATGAATGCCATCCCAAGGACATTTCGGCGAACAAAGTATGGTTTCGGAACGGGTACTCCCGCATCATATGCCGCCTCTAGGTTCTTGAATTCCCTCCTCGCCCAAAGGTAGATGAAGTCCCTAAAGTCCCTGGGGATCCGTTGAAATCTCGGGTCATAGGCCGTATACATGGCTCTGGTCTTCTTGAACTCGGCGCTGGTTATCAGGTATATCTTAACGGCGAGATCCTCATCCTTTTCACCTTTCGCGTAGTAGATCCTAGATTCTTTTCCGGCGCTGACTACCCCATAAAAATCCTTGATGAGCTTCCTGTTCATGAGCTCGTAAAGGGTCATTAGGGTCTGTTTGTCGAATACTTCTTCTAGTACTTCATTTAGCTCCGACCGCTTCCTCAGAAATCTCTGCTCGCGTTCATAGCGGTATTCCCTGACCCTCAGCTTCTTCTCGATCTTATCTTCATCGACCAAACTCTCTGAGATAAGGGGTCTCAGCCACTAAAAAGCTTTGAAAATTCTTAGGCTGAAATCTTCTCCTTGAGGAAATCAGGGAGCACACCGCGCTCCGCGAGCTTTAGGGCTTGGCCCTTGGTGAACCTCCACCAGATGTCTCCCCGGGTATCTCGCTGGAAATCCCAGGGGCTTACTAAGACTAAGTCGCCTTCACGGATCCAGATCCTCCTCCTGAGCTGACCCCTGATCCTACATAGCCTCCTCTTCCCGTCGCTGCACTCGACTAGAACCCTGTCGTTGCCGTACATCTTGACCACTACCCCGTATACGTCGTCTGGCCCCGGCTCAACGAGCTCCTCGAGCTCATCGGGTTCCGAGACGATCTTCCTCTTTCCCATACTATCTTATAGAATCCATGTCCTCTTAAAAAGGGTTAAAGAAGGAGGCTCAGGTACCCCAGGTATCTTCACAGATCTGGGTCCCTATGCCTCATCACAGCCGACTATGGTTTTCGACCTGCGAGCTAATGAATTCTTCGCGTGTTTTCCGGCCGAGGGTCCCCGCTGTCATCCTGTGATGTCATGTGACCTCAGGACCTCGGAGCCGAGTTCCGTGACCTTATAGCGATAGGGCTTACCCTCCCTTATCAGGAAACCCTCTTCAACCATTTTCTTAAGCGTCCTAGCGGTGTGCTCCCTACTCAGTCCGAGACGCTTACTTATCTCTCGGGCGCTCAGCGGGCCGCTGGACCTCAATTCCCTTAATATTCTTAACACGCTTTCGGAGATCTCTTCAAACTCGTAGCGGCGCTCCTTAATAATCGGCGGCTTCTCGATCGATTTTACGGATTTCTTTAGCTTGAGGAGGAGATATGTGAAGAGCGCTGTTTGGAGCGCGAAGAGCGCTATGAAGAATAATGTTAACGTGATGAGCTGCTGCGCCACGTCGGCCGCCTCCTATCTTGTGATGTCACTTAACATCACGTCATTTATCAAGGTTAAGGAGTCGGTAAGCTTTCCTTGATTGAGCATCTCCGCGGCCTCGAGGATCGAGGAAATCGCCTCGTCGCCTATTACTCCCAGATATTTCAGGAGGAAGATCGTGAAGATGCTCTTTTTGATGTTCTCGATCGCCTGTCGCAGGGTTCTGGCATAGGCGCCTTTCGCCACGCCGCGGATCTTCGCCTTCTCGCGAAAAGTCAATTTCATCCCCGCACTTGTGGAAGCCGTTTCTATTAAGAGAACTTCAAGCTGTGGCTCGGTTAGGGAAGATAATTTTAACAGGGCCTTTAAGGCCTTCTCATCCGGGATTTTGAAGCCTGATTTCCGCAAAAATTCCTTAACGGCTTTTCTCATTCCCCGCCCCTTGTGGGTTATACATTTTTGTAGACTAATGAGTTTTCCCGATCTAAAGTCCTGTGTCAAGGTGATAGCCGCGTATTCTCGAAGTCATATCACCTCTTTCGGCGGATACGCGGGGTTGTGTAAGCCTATACCGGATGATGTTTCCGGATTTACCGCGTTCAAGGTATCCACGCTCCGATAGTCTGGTTAGATACGTGGATACGGTGCTCAGTGATATCGGTTCCCTGTATTCGGTCATATATGCTTCTAAGACATCGCGGGAGGTAAAGTATCCAAATGGAAAGTATTTCGCGATGACCCTAGCCAATTTAGCCAGCTTGCTGTTCTCGTAGTAGTATTCTTCTGGTTGTTCCTCCGATGAAAGTCCGCCGTAAAGCTCCATTAGATCCGCCATCTGTAGCAGCTTCTCCCTACTCAATTTCCCCTCGAATATCACGACCACTTTGTCCCCATTTTCATCGGTCATCTCGAACTTGATGCGTTTCCTGCTTCGCCGGAGATCCATACTCGTTAACCGCCGTTAAGTTTGAGAATTTATTCTTTAAAAAGTGAAGTAGGATTCCTCCGCGTGAGGGTTATACTTGGAGATTATCCCGTGATTAATCTGGAGAAGATCTTATGGTTTCAAGGATTGAGATGGCCATCCAGAGTTGAGTTCTGGTGAAAACTGGGAGATTAGGATCATTCATTATCTCCTCGATCATCTCTATCGCGTTCGCCGCCCTAACCGCGGGCTTATATCGCTCATCAAATAGCGCATCCGCAGCGGCCTTCGCAACCCTCCTGATGTTTCTCGGAGTGGATACGTCATTTGCTATTGATTCTAGAATTTGCACGACGTTTTGCCTCCTTTCCTCCCAACTTTGATTGGTAGCTTCTGCCAAACTCTCACCTCCAACTCGGAAGAAAACTTGACAGGGAGTATGCCCAGGAAAAAGGGGCACAACAGTATTTTTTACGTTTTTCTCCTAGAGGCGGGTCCTTTTCTTTCTAAAATTTTAATCTTTCATCTCTTCGATTCTCATCTGACTCATCACCCTCTCTGATTGTTCTTCCAAGATCTCCCGAATTCTTTTCGCGGTCACTCCGGGGGTGGTTCCTATCTCCTCTACGCATGCTGCTCCAGATGCTTGCCCGTATAGGAGCATATCTACTACCTCTTCAAGTGATAAGTCCTCTAAACGCTTCCCCGAACGCGCTGACATGAGGAGCTTGTACACTATTCCGGCGCATAAGGCATCGCCAGCTCCAGTCGGATCTACAACGTTAACCTTGAAGCTCGGTTGCCTGATTATGCGCTCTGAGAAATAGGCGGTTAACCCCCTTTCACCGTCGCTGATCACCGGGAGCTTCACGCCCCGTTTTACGAGCCATTTAATGCCATCCTCTAGGGCGAGGCCTCCGGTGATTCCCTCGAGTTCCGAGACGTTGCAGTGAAGTACGTCAGAGTATTGGAGTGCGGGATGTATGAAGTCCCATTCTTTTCCGAAGGGTCTCACCAGATCGACCACGGTCAAGATCCCATTTTCCTTGCACTCTCTAAGGAGTTCCCAAACCCTGTAGTCGAAATCTCCTAACAGTCCTGACGCGATGTAGAAGATCCTCGGTTTGACGCGTTTAAGCGCGTTCAAGACGAAGTCGTAGCTTAGATGCAGGTTTGCCCCGGGTTCGTTAATGTACCTTCTATCTTCGTTCTTCACAACTAATATCACGGTTTTACCCGTTTCCGCGTCATCGACTTCTTGGAGGAAGGCCGTGACCCCTTTGGACTCTAAGACCTTCTTTACGAAATCCCTCATAGGGTCCTTCCCGACCGCCGCAGCCGCTCCGACGACTCCCGCCTCTAAGCCCATTTGAACCAAGTCAACCGAGACGTTTCCCGGATGCCCACCCAGCCTTATCCTCACCCCGAGGGGGGCGAATACGAGTTCACCAGGCTCCGGGATCTTATCTAATCCAGCGGAGATTATGTCCACCGTTATGAAACCGCTTGCGAGAACCTCCTCGCCCAAATCCCCGACCCTCTCCTTCACGAAGAGGATACAAGCTCTTATATTTACCCGCCATCTCGCGGCTATCGCCTAAATCCCAAAATTTGACCCATTTTTACAGCATATTCTTGACGGAAATTGTTATAACTTTTTTAAGGAGGTTTTTTGTAGCAATACTGCGGTGTGAAAATTGAGCAGGGTTAGGGTTGTGAATCTCCATAAGAGATTTGACAAGACTATCGCGGTCGACGGGATCACATTTGAGGTGGGGGATGGAGAGTTCGTCGTCCTCCTAGGTCCTTCGGGATGTGGAAAGACGACGACCCTGAGGTGTATCGCGGGGCTAGAAACCCCCGATGAGGGTGAGATCTACATAGATGATAAGTTGGTTAATGATCTACCGCCGAAGGACAGGGACGTCGCCATGGTCTTCCAGAGCTACGCGCTTTACCCGCATATGACGGTTTATGATAACTTGGCGTTCCCGTTGAAGATGAGGAAGTATCCGAAGGATGAGATAGATAAGAGGGTTAAGGAGGTGGCGAAACTCCTCAGGATAGAGGAGCTCTTGGGGAGGAGGCCTAGGCAGCTCAGCGGAGGCCAGCAGCAGAGAGTCGCCTTAGGACGAGCACTCGTCAGGAACCCGAGGGTCTGGCTTATGGACGAGCCGTTAAGCAACCTCGACGCGAAGCTCAGGGTCTACATGAGGGCCGAGCTCAAGAAGCTCCAGAAGGACCTCAAGATCACCACTATCTACGTTACCCACGATCAGGCGGAGGCCATGGCCATGGCGGATAAGATCGCCGTCATGAATCAGGGCAAGATCCTACAGTACGCTCCACCAAATGCCGTTTACGAGAAGCCTGCGAACTTATTCGTAGCCGGATTCTTGGGAAGCCCGCCCATGAACTTCGTCGAGGCAGATCTGGTTGAACGCGACTCTAAGATCTTCTTGGATGCCGGCATCTTTACCTATCAACTTCCAGACGATATTGGGGGGACGGTGAAGGATAAGGCGACGGGCAACAGGGTCGTGATAGGATTCCGACCAGAACACGTGATACTATCGAAGGACAAGATCCCAGATGCGATCTTCCAAGCCGACCTCTACGTAATTGAGCCCATGGGATCCAACCTAATCGTCGACCTCAGGGCAGGTGAATACCTACTTAAAGCCGTC
>Ga0164318_10005748_pt1 | contig 11999 bp, 4 predicted proteins | sample GuaBasSedimGuay9_FD_113734 | JGI IMG/M metagenome (GOLD analysis project Ga0164318, IMG submission 113734) | Subseafloor sediment microbial communities from Guaymas Basin, Gulf of California, Mexico - Guay9, Core 4571-4, 0-3 cm | ecosystem: Environmental > Aquatic > Marine > Hydrothermal vents >... | reverse complement strand
GGATCTTCGCCGTGGCCAAATACGATAATCCCTACGGAATCCCGCGCACCAGCGACGTGGTGCTGGCTTTCGCCCTCCTGCTGCGCCACGCAGAGGCGCACACCGGCGCCAGCGACACCTACGACCTGAAACCGGTGTGGGACCTGCTGGGGCTGAACACGGGCAAGCTGTACAACGTCTGCAACCTGGCGGCGAGCGATCCCTTCGCCTACGTGTGGCCGACGAATCGCACGGGACAGGATCTCTATGACAACGGGATCTGGGTCAACCTGCCGGCCGACACCACCGGTCCCATAACCAACGATGGGGCTCTCGTGCAGTACCTCAAGGTCCTGGAGATCAACCAGCCGCCGCAGATTGCCCTTCCCGGGCCGCACACGCTTCCGGTCGGCGCAACAACCAATTTCACCGTCACCGCCAGTGATCCGGATGGCGACACGCCCACTCTCACCAACACTGTGGCTCCTACGGGGTCTTCTTTCATAAGCAACGTCTTCAGCTGGACAGCCGGCGCCGACGACTGCGGCACTACCAATCCGGTCGTATTCGTCGCCGATGATCAGCGGGGTGAAACCAACAGCGTGGTTACCAACTCCACTTGGATTGTGGTTCCTTTTGACTGGGACGGCGACGGCATGGGCGATGACTGGGAATGGAATAATTTCTCCACCCTCACCAATGAAGCCGGGGGAGATTTCGATGGGGACGGAGCCGACAATTTCACCGAGTACATTGCCGGTACTCAGCCTACCAATGCGGCTTCATTCTTCCATATTTCGGCGGTCACTAACATTGCCGGCGAGACCAACCGGTTCACCATTACAGTCTCCACCGAACCTGGCAAGCACTATACGCTGGAATTCGTGGATTCGCTTTCCAACGACACCAGCTGGGCGGTTTTTGCCAATACGAACATCGGCGTGGGAACCTGGCTGGAAACCGGCAGTGTGTCATCGGCCTACACATTCGAAGACGACTTCAGCACAAATACCAGTGGCGGGCCGCCGGCCGAGGGGCGGCGGTTCTACCGGGTGCGGGTACGGAACCCGTGATAAGGCCCCGGGCCGCGGGTGGCAACAGCCCGCAAAATCGGCTTTTCCCCGTGCCGAGGGTAGCCTATTGTAATGATGTGGGAAGCCGCCGATGCACGGGGAGAGGGCACAGAAGACAATTCTGATTGTTGACGACCTGCCCGAAAATCTCAAGGTGCTCAGTGCGACGATGCACCGACACCTCCCGGGCTGCATTGTACTGACCACTACCGACGGAGCCGAAGCGTTGCGTATCGCGGTCGAGAAACAGCCTGATCTGGTGTTGCTGGATGCGAAAATGCCGGGAATGGACGGCTTTGAGGTATGTCGGCGCCTGCGGCGGGACGAAAGGATCTCCCGAATCCCGGTGCTGATGATTTCAGCGGTTCTTACCGGTACTTCCCACCGCATCACCGGGTTGGAAAGCGGCGCCGACGGCTATATCTGCAAGCCCTACGAAACCGCGGAATTGATTGCGCAAGTCCGATCGCTGCTCAGAATAAAAGAAACCGAAGACCGTATCCTCAGCCAGGAACAGTACCTGGAACGCCAACTGGAACAGCGCACCCGCGCCCTAAAGGAGAGTGAAAAGAAATATCGGACGCTGTTGGAAGAAGTTCTCGACTTCTCGCCGGTAGCAACCGTAGCATCCAACGCGGATCATCGGGTGATCTGGGTCAACCGCGCGTTTGAAAAGGTATTCGCCATAAGGCGGCAGGAGATCCTGGGGCAGTCACGAGAAGAGGTCATCTCGCGCATAGCGAGGATGATCGAGAATCCCGAAGGCCTTCTGGAACCACCGCGTGATACTGACCGCCGCCCGTCCGCCGCCCGTGAAATTCATCTTCTGGCGGACGGCCAGCGCCAGGAACGATGGCTGCTGCACTGGCCGCGCCTGATCCGTCATGGTGCTTATGCCGGCGGACTGATCGAACAGTTCATGGATATCACTGAACACAAGCAATTCGAGTCGGAACTGCGCAATCGGGAATCCCGGCTGCGGCGGCAGGCAGCCACGCTCACAGAGCTGGCCAGATGCCACGAACTGCTCGACGGTAATCCGGAATCCTTTTTCCGTAAACTTGTGCAGACCGCAGCCGAGACTCTGGGTGTCGAACGGGTAGGCATTTGGCTTTACACCTCAGGGAAAGACCGGATTGTCTGCCGCGAATGCTACCACCTTTCCACGGGAGAGCGCAGCCGGGGGGCCGAACTTCCGGTGAGCTCGAATCCCACCTATTTTGATGAGTTAGACAGCGCACGATTCATTGATGCTGACGACGCGCTGCAGGATGCCCGCACCCGCGATTTTGCCGACACTTACCTGAAACCACTGGGTATCACCGCCATGCTGGATGCACCCATCCGTCGAAAAGGGCAAACGGTCGGGGTCCTGTGCCATGAACATTGCGGCGGCGGTCCGCGAAACTGGCAGCCGGATGAGAAGGCTTATGCAGCGTCGCTGGCGGATCTGGCGGCCATGGTGTTGGAAGCTGCCGATCGCGTACGGGCGGAAGCCGACAGGGAACGCCTGGCACGGGCGGTCACTCAATCTCATGAAGCGATGATGATCACTGACGTGAGTGGTAAGATACTGTATGTTAATCCCGCCTTTGAACGGATCACCGGTTACTCACCACGAGAAGCACTGGGCCGTAACCCGCGCATTCTGAAAAGTGGCGAACACGACGCCGCCTTCTATGAGAAGATGTGGGCAACGCTGCGATCGGGCCGCGTGTGGAAGGGAAGAATGGTCAATCGCCGTAAAGACGGCACTCTCTTCCACGCCGACGAAGTGATCACTCCTATTCGAAATGAGGAAGGCGAAATCGTCAACTACGTGGCTGTGTGTCGTGATATTACCCGGGAACTCCACTTGGAGCAGCAACTCATGCAGGCGGTGAAGCTGGAAAGCGTAGGCCGGATGGCAGGTGGTATTGCCCACGACTTCAACAATCTGCTGACCACCATTCTGGGCTTCGCTCAATTGATCGTGGACATGTCGGATCCCAAGAGCCCGATCTACAATGAAGCCCGAGAAATCCTGCGTGCCGCGGAGCGGGGCGCAGAACTCACACGCCAGCTTCTGACCCTGTCCAAAAGTCGGCTGACCCAGATCCGGCCGCTTGATATCAATGCCGTGGTCCGCAATATGCACCAGTTGCTACGGCGGACACTGGGCGAGGACATTGAACTGGTGACGGTACTGGGCGAGGATATCGGATCAGTCCGGGCCAACGAAACGCTTCTGGAGCAGGTGATCATCAATCTAGCGGTAAATGCGCGGGATGCCATGCCGGGCGGCGGCAAGCTGTCCATCGAGACCCTGGCAGTAGAGCTCGACGAGAGGTTCTGCGCTCAGCGCATCGGTGTTAGACCGGGACGGTATGTAAGGCTGCGTCTCACCGACACGGGGCAAGGTATTCCCCCCGAGATCCTCGCACACGTCTTCGAACCTTTCTACACCACCAAGGAGAAGGGGCGAGGGTCCGGTCTTGGTCTGACCACCGTGTACAGCATTGTCAAACAGCTTTCGGGACATATCGAGATTCAAAGTCAACCGGGACGCGGCACCACCGTGGATATCTACCTGCCCGTAGTGCCCGAAGAACCCGAGGTCCAGGTCGAAATTGTGGAAAGCCGCGGCGCTCTTCCTCGAGGAAACGAGACCGTACTGGTAGTCGAAGATGAGGATACTGTGCGTCACCTTACGGTAAGGATGCTGCGCTCTCTCGGCTACCATGTCCTGGAAGCACGGAACGGGACGGAGGCTATCGCCATTGCGCGCCAGTACCGCAAGCCTGTTCACCTGGTGATCAGCGACGTGGTCATGCCGCACATGGGCGGCTACGAACTGGTGCGAAAACTCCGGCAAATAAGAAGCGACTTCCGGGTCATGTACGTGTCAGGTTTCACTGACCGGCCGGTGCCTGCGGTTCCCGGCATTTCCCAGAATATCCCCCTCCTGGAGAAACCGTACACCCGTGAGACCCTGGCGCACGTCATTCGGACGGTTCTTGACGCTCCGCAGGATACGGAACCAGGTAAATCGTCGGCCGGTCAGGAAGAATCGGCCTGATAAAACTCAGGACTTCACCGTATTCCATGCCTTCGGGACAATAGACCAACATGAACAGCCCGGGGGACGGATCGGACTCTATGATATGAACCATATCTCCGGCCTCCGTAACCGGGAAGCGATTAGTCGTCAGCTCGGGTTCACTGTCTGCCATTCCTTCCCCCCAATCCTCCACAATCCGTTCAAGGCTGCCGGTCACCACTCCTTGCTTTCCGTATCCAAGGTGCAGCTCCCAAGGCTGCACAATCCGATCAGCGCGCTCCATAAGGCCGGGCGGCGGCAGGAAGGCCTTCCAGAACAGGTCGCCCGGCAAAGGAGGTTCCAGGCGCAGCCGGTGACTGCCAGTCAGCCCCCAGAGAAAAACGTAAAGCCGCGAGACCAGAGCGACCGGCAGTCTGCGGCTGGGCTTTACGGTCAGAAAAATATCGTGGCCGGCTGTTTCGAGGTTCTCGAACAGCGCCAGCAGGTCCGTCAAGTTGCTGACATCCGGGAGCGCTTTCCAAGCCGAACCCGTTACGCCGTAATTTAGCCCGGCCAGACTGTGATCTTGGGTGCCGGGCTCTACTTTGAGGGTAAGGTCAACCACGCGCCTCCCTTCCGCCGTCCACGTCGGTTCCAGCAGGATATCCAGGAGTCGGTCGGCAGGCAGCCTCGCTTCGGGATTCACTACGCGCGTACCATATACTTCACTATCCACTGCCCGATAGGGAACATCCAGCACCGTCAGCGGCTCATTGTAGTCCGAAATGATCGCCTGCGGATCAAAGGCATCCGCGGCATAGACGCGGCCCGTCGCCTCTCCTGGAGCCGGCATCCATCTGGAGCCCACGAAGACAAAATCCTCAAGAGGCAGGTGGCGTCCGGTGCTGGCGTCCCGGATGAGACGCTCCGCCCGTACCTGGTTAGTGAACCGATCAGCGAAGTAGACGTCAGCCTCATCTGACCAGCGATAGGTGACCCGCACTCTCTCTCCTTTCGGCCAAAGGCACAGCCTGCGGTAGTCCACCGGCCGGCCCGCCGGGACACCGATAAATTCCAGGGCAGCATGGATATCCTCCGCCCGCGCAAAAGACCGCGCCAGCGCCTCATAATCGTGGCCGCTCTGCGGTCCGATCAACAGAAACTCAACCGGCGCATCCAGCGCCATATCGAGCGGAGCGGCCCATATGCGCACCCACCTTCCCGAACGGCTGGCTACCAGACCGTAACGCAGAAACAAATCGTCCTTTCCCGAGGACTCCTCGGCGAAATGTTCCTGGAGGCGCGCTACCAGCGCCGTAATGCTTCCATCTCCCCCGGATGGCGGCTGATTGGAGAAGGAAGAACCTCCCGCCAGCGGAGCCGACGCGGCCAGACACAAAAGCACGGCAAGCGCCACATTCATTTATACCCCCGTCTTCCCGGGAATCAGTAGCACAGGCCACCGGGAAAAATCCACCCCCGATGACTCCGGGATGATCCAGCCGCGAAAAAGGACACCTCAGGACACGGCCGCCCGGATATCCATGACGCGCGAGTCGAAGTAGGTGCCCAACTCCGGAAATTCCAGCCAAGGCCGACGGCCTTCCAATATTATGGCCAAAAGATTCTCTTCCCGGAGGAATGGTTCCGGGAGGTAAAAATCAGCCTGCGGGCCGACCGACTCATAGTGACCCACAGCTTTCCCGTTGAGATATATCAGACAGCGGTCGCTACCCCCGGGTATTCTCAACTTTACCGCACAGCGGTGGTTCGGGGAAAATCGGCAGGTAAATTTCCTCCGCAACCAAATGATGTGCGCGCCGTCTCCGGGAACCACACGCCGGGCGGGCGGCAGTTCAATCCAGCCGCGATCATCGTACTCCGGCTGATGGTAACCAGCGACAATGCCCCCCAGCCCTTCCCGGACGCGCAGCGTTTCCAGTGGATAGTTCAGTGTTTTCCCCCCAACGATACCCTGCAGCTCCAGTTTCTGTACACCACTGTATTTGAGAATAGGCCCCTCGGACGGGTGCGCCTTGTTGTGAAAGAAGTTCCGATAAAGCACAGCGATGATATTTTTCCCCTTCACCAGCGATTCCCGGACGTCGATATCCACGTGCGACGCAATGCCATCCCATACCAGTCTGCCATTGATGAACACATACTGATGATCTATGTCGTTGCCCTCGTACCGAAGAACGGCTTCTTCGGGCACTGACTTCAAATCCGCGACACCCCGGTACCACACGTAGCCGTGCTCCAACAAGCCCGCATCCTCCAGCGTTGCAGGAGGCTTGATCTCCATCCAGTCGCGGTCATCGTAATCTCCGACCTCATCCAGGTCGGTCCGTGCCTTCCACGGACCAACCCATTGCAAGCGCACCGCAGGTGTACGGCGGACTGCGAAGTTCACGCGACACAGTCCCCGCCCACGCTTTACCTCCACCGGCTTGTCGCCGATCTTCACCCACCGTGGACGCAACGGCGCGACGAAATAAAGTGTGTTTCGCGAAGGTTGCCGGGCCTCCACCTGAAGATTCAATATACGACCGTCGGACTCTATCTTGCGGACAAATTCCGTGTCCGCGACCAGCATACCGTTCGGTACATGTTCCACCTTTCCCGCCAGGCGGTCCTCCAGCAACACTAGTATCTGTCCCTGTACCGAGACTACTTTGACTCCCTCGAGGGTGTACGACAGATGCGCCTGCTCGGTTCCCTTCACCTCCACCTCACCAGCAAGTGGCTTCACCAGACGCGCAGGCACGTTGAGAATCGTCTCGTAACAGCGGCCGGGTCTACCATAAAGTCCGAATATCACGGTGTCGCGACACCGCCGGGCGAACAATAGTTCGGCCGTCGATCGCACAATTCTTATGCGGGTTCCGGGCACCTGCATGTTCACCGGCAATAGCCGGGCTTCACGCGCGCGTACTTCGAGATTCCTGAAAATATCCCTTCCAGATCTTTTCCAAAAGAGATCCACGGTAATTGCACGGTCTGTCAGATTACGCACACACACAAGATGCTGATTCCCTTTTTTCCGTACCATTACTGCGAAATCCTCTACCGCGGCTTTCAACTCGCTGTCCGGCTCAGCTTTCTCTTTATCGAGAAGCACCGTATCCGGCTCCGTACGCACCCCCAGTTCGTCCGAGAGGTCGGAATCGAAGATGAACGGCTGGTAGTCACGCACAAATCCGGCGAATGCGCGGATGAAATCATACCTGCCTTCCATGAGCCGGCCCCATTCGCGCACTGGAGAACCACCGAAGTCGAAGGTGGTCGTCGTCCCGATCGGCTTCGAAACGCTCTCCAGTCCGCCGGGTGGATGAATGGAACGGTCGCCGCGGCATCCCCAGAATGGGAACGTGGTACCGCCCACGAACATATAGTAGTTCAGAAAAGAGGCTCCCAGCATCACAACACTCTTGGTGACGGCCTCAGTCAACTCGACCGGCGGCTCATAGAACGGCTGGCCGAATTGGGAAAACCACCCTGACTGCAGTTCGAGAATCATGGTGGGGCAGTCCGGCTGACCGCGCCGCGCGTTGAGAATCTTGCGGTCGAAGTATGCGAATTCCCACATCCAGATCCAGGGAATGTTCGGATAGTAGGTGCGTGTATCAATTATTCCCGTGCCATGAAGGAATTCCGCCTCATTGGCGAACTTGGGAACATTCATACCGAATTCATCCATATAGCCAGCCAGCTTCTCGAAGTACTCCCGCGCCTCAGCGACCGAGATTTTTTCTTCCCCCAGCTGCATGAGGTGGTCGTATTCGTTCTCCACCTGTATGCAGATCACGTTACCCCCATTGGTGATCAGATGGGGCACTATCTTCTCCGCAACCCGTCGGTACCATCTTCGTACGTATTCCAGATGGCGGGAGTCCAGCACTCGCAGGGGAATATGTTTGGCCAAGATCCAGTCAGGATAACCGCCGAAGTCCCATTCGGCGCAAATGTACGGGCCCGGTTTCAGGACGACATAGAGTCCGATCTTCCGACAGAGTGTAATGAAGCGTTCCAGATCACGATCACCGTGCCATATCTCGTGTCCTTCACGCGGTTCGTGCCAGTTCCACGGTATATACGTCGCCACAAAGTTTGCCCCTGCCCGCCTCATCTTTGTGAGGCGGTCTTCCCATAGTTGGTGCGGCACCCTGAAATAGTGGAATTCTCCCCCTATCAGAAATACACGCTGGCCGTTGATGATAAAACTGCGACCATCATAAGCTATGGGTCCACCGCGCCGCGGCGCATCCGATCTTGCATTTCCTGCTCCGCCCTTCCAGGGGCCTCTGGTTAGCACCACCATGAGAACGCCCTCTCCAGCACTCCTATTCCAGATAGATGTCTACCCGCGTAAACTCACGATTGCGGAGCTTGCGAGCATCGCTCCCCTTCAATATTCCTCCTTCAATCCTCCTTTGCTTGCCGTCGCTCTCTCGCACTTCAAAGCGCACCGGCTTCACCGCCCGCGGCCCAAACGTGCTCCTCCCAGCCGCGTTACGGTAACAGATCAGCACGGACCCCAGGAAAACGAATGCAAATGATGCGGATGGAATAGACTCCAGGCGTTCCTCACCGCCGAGGTGCAACGTCACTCTTTCCGGACGGCGAGTGAAGAGCCGTTGATGTAATGCCGGTCGAGGAACAAACAGTAGGTCTCGTCCGTCGTACTGGAACGGCCGTTCGCCCAAGGCCATCGTCATCATGATATGAATGAATTCCGCGGTGGATCCGCTAAGACGGGCTACAAACCCCCGGCCATGAACGGTACGATCCGGATTGGCACTGCTGGCAATGAAAGAAGAGTTCTCCAGGATGCTGCGGCCGTAGACGGCCGGGGACATAAAAGGCACAAATACCTTCTCAAAATCCGCGTAAAACTCTTCAATACCACCACCGCGTAACAGCTCCAGCATGTACTTGTACTCCATATGCAACCAGATGGATTCATTTTCCAACCAACCCCGCGAGAATGTCCGTGTGCGACCTATCTCTAGAGGTTCATCTGCCAGCGACTCGTTCACCTTGTACATTTTCAGCTGACGGTCGTACAGGCCGCTGCGCCGTACCGCGGCATAAATCCTGCGGGCCGCGTTGCGGTCATCACAGATTCTCAAGTAGTGAACGATACCCTCCAGAAACAGCGGTAACGGCCGTCTCCGGAATTTCAGCGGACGGAAATGGGGCATCCCACGTGTATCGGAACGTACCGCCTGAGAATCGCCCTCCTCGAAACGCTCCTCCTCATACTCAACCACCTCGTGCACAAAATAGGTTCGGGGCAACCCTATCTTCCTATCCCACGCCTTGCGGATGCCACGTTCGACCTTCTCAAGCCCCAGTTCCAGAAATTCGCGTATTTCGCCGAAACTGACTGCCACTTCCTCACCACTGATTCCCATTCTTATCTGCTCCCGGTAACGCTCCTTGGCCGTCGAAGCTTCGTCCCAGAAGCGGAAATCATCCATAGGCCTGTCGGCGTTCCGCCCCATATGCCGACGAAGCAGATCCGTCACCTCCGCCATGAACGTCCGCAGTTCAACAAAGGTGTCAAAACGGTCGGTATCACGTATTCCCATCCGACGGAACGCATCCAACAGGAATCGGATATGCCGCTTTATTTCCAGAGTCTCAGAAATACTGGAACCGAACAGCCCGGGCAGACCGTTGAGGGCGTCGTACCAGTTGGGTTTGTCCGCCTCCATTTCCACACCGACGCCCGAGGGGTCCAGCGACGCCAGCTTGTTAACCACCAGACATAGCAGTTTGTTTAACAGAATGGTCCGGTATATCTGCCCATCTCCCCAGCGAGTTCTCACCTCGTAGGGGCTGTCCGTGTACCTGCTTATCAGGGCGGCCTTCTCCTCATCCCATACCACCGCACCCAGCTGCATGGGACGGCCTTCCCAGAGCACGTATTTTTCTCGTCGGGGCTGTACCCGGAAAGGATTGTTGAAAAACGTGAAACTGCGGTCCTCCAGAAGAATCTCGCGCAGTCTCTCGGGAAATACCGCCAGGAAATTTTCCAGGAGATCTAAGTTGTAGGTCCAGTGATCTGTCCAGAAACCCTGCCCGTAGTCGGTCTCTTCGTACTTCTCGCAGCAGGCCAGTACATCCGCCAAGAACGAGCGCTCCTCCGCGGACGTCCACCCCGCTCCCAAGCGTCGCAGTGACAGCACCAGGTCCCCCGGCAGAAACCGTTTTTCCAACCGAGACTCGATTTCCGGAACGAGCGCCGCCGGCAGTCGGTCCCGCAACACACGGCTCAGCCGGTCACCATCACGTACCCGGAAGGATGTCGGCTTCACCACCAATGGGTTGAAACCATCCAGCTGGATAAGATTGTAGAAGTGCCGCACATTATCCGCACCTACATCCGGATTGAAGAAAAGATCACAGCGCCGATTCTGATTCACATCGCGATAATTCCCGTTCCCCTGTGAATACGGAGTTGGAGTCAGCCGGAAATCATTATAGTCCCTCTCCAGATCCCCATGTTTCCGGCTGAAAAGATGGATCACCGTTGCCGTCCCATCGCCCGCGGTCAGCGAGACCGGGATGCCTCCCCGCAAAATATTGTCCAGAAAATTCTGTCTCGTGTACAGATCAAGCTCCCGGCATGCCGACTTGATCCAGTTGTGATCCATGACCTCCCTTATCACTCGCCTATTCGCCTCCCTCTTGTTCACCACAAAATCCCGCCGACCGATCCTCCCTCGTATCTCTTTCAGTTCACCAGCCGAACCGCAGTTCCCCAGCACCCCATACCATCCCTTCTCCTCACCCGCCCTAAGCCTCAGACGTACCAGGGCAAACGCACACGGCAGACGGTTTTCCAGAATCTGGTCCCTCGGAAAACGGAACCTCGCACCCCCTGCGAACCTCTCCGGCACCCGCAGATCCACCCTCGTACCAAACACCGCAACCGGATCAACTATCACCCTCAACCCGCGCCCGTTTTCTGCAAACGCCACGTAAAAATGCCCCCTCTCCACCCTTCTGACATCCGGCGTATCCTCCTGCCTCACCCGACATTTGAACATCGGCGTGTACCCCTCACCGTAATTCGCCACCTCCACGAAAGACTCCACCAAACGCCGCATCAACTTCACATTGCGGTTATCCACTCCATACGGCACCACCAGCGCAGCCCCATCCAGCACCTCAACTTCCCGCACGCTACGCCTCAAATTCTTGATCCTTACCCATCTCAACAATCCCGGGAACCCCTCCTCAGCTACTGTGAAAAACACCACTTCCATTGCCAATCCCAGCGCCCTGTTCTCCTCCACCAATACAATCTCCTCGGGCCGAATCTTAAGTTCCTGCCGAATCCCACTCCTTCCAGCTCCGTCCGGCGAGAACGGCTCCCAAACCTCCCTCCCCCCGTCCACCCGAACGAAGGTCCGAAACCCCTCAACCGCCACCACTTCATACGCCCGGTTAGCCGAATGAAACTCCAATGCGGCTGAATCCTTGTCCTCCACCCCCGCGCTGCAGACACACTGCCCCCGATTCACATAGAAAACCCACATCGGCACCCCGGCCTCGCCCGCAATTCCCGGAAAGAAGCTCGCGAACGGCTGCGCCCGATTGTAGTCCTCAACAACAAACTCGCCGCTCCGACGAATTCCGAACCTCGCACCTTTCCCGCCCATCACACCATCACCTCGCTAATAGACCGCTCCCAAGATACGCTTCACCGCGCCACAATCCGAGCAAAAAATCGCGCTAACATATGCCCAGCCCGTTCCATGTCAAACCCGAAAAGCGCCCAAGAATGCAAGAATAGCGTTTCCGTACGCTGGCACCTAGATGCCTCCTAGGCGCCTCCCAGCCCCCCCCAACCCGCACCCTCCACTCTTGACCTCCGCCTAGTCTGCTGTAATGCTCACTACGCAGATCGGTCCGAT
>Ga0164318_10005747_pt1 | contig 12001 bp, 12 predicted proteins | sample GuaBasSedimGuay9_FD_113734 | JGI IMG/M metagenome (GOLD analysis project Ga0164318, IMG submission 113734) | Subseafloor sediment microbial communities from Guaymas Basin, Gulf of California, Mexico - Guay9, Core 4571-4, 0-3 cm | ecosystem: Environmental > Aquatic > Marine > Hydrothermal vents... | reverse complement strand
CTTACATTACCAAATTTCACTCCACTTTCAATTTCAAAAGCCTCTTTAACATGTTCAAAGCCTCTTAGGCATGAAGTAATGCTGTTGTTTAAAAATACATTGTATTTTGCTCGGGGCTTATCTAAAAAGAAATGGTAAAAAGAAATTGTTTCCTTTACCTGTGCTTCTGAAATACGAAGGTCATTTGATAGAAGAGTTATAGTTTCGGCACTTATAAAACCAAATTCATCCATCACTTCGTGTAGAATGTCAATCAACCTAGTAGCATCAATTTGATATTTTTCCAGGATTGCTTTAATTTTTTCTTTCATTATAAAAATTTTAAGATCAAAAAGTTTTTACTTTTACGCTGTTAAATAATTAACAGCAAAGATAAAAAAGATTTTGTTAATTTTATAACAAGTGGAAATTTATAACGATTTTAAATTAGTTTTGGCTTTTTAAATTATGAATACAGTCGCAAAGAAAATATTGATTAAAGGCTTGGTGCAAGGTGTTGGTTTTAGGCCTTTTATCTATCGATTGGCGAATGAGTTTAACTTATGTGGAACCGTAGAGAATAATAATTTAGGTGTAGAAATATTTATTGAAGGAACTAATCAAAAAATAGAAGGCTTAATTGAAGCTTTACCAACGAGAATTCCAGAAGCTTCGCATATAACTTCACTTAAAATTGAAATTTCAAAAGTGCATGGTTTTAATAGTTTTTCTATCGTTAAGAGTAATTCAATTTCTGAAGAAGTAACCGAAGTTAGTCCTGATATTGCTGTTTGCAAAGATTGTTTGGCAGATATGAAACTACAGCCTAACCGTATTGATTATGCTTTTACTAATTGCACAAATTGCGGACCCAGATTTACAATAATTAAGGATTTACCCTACGATAGGTTTAAAACTACAATGAGTGTTTTTGAAATGTGCAATGAATGTTCTACCGAGTATAAAAATGTTCTCAACAGAAGATTTCACGCTCAGCCTGTTGCATGCGCTAATTGTGGGCCTCACTACCAACTTTATGAAAATGGCAATTCCTTAAATACATTTGATGAGATTATAAAAGCTGCAACAGATTTGCTAAATAATGGCAAAATATTGGCAATCAAAGGTCTTGGTGGTTTTCACATTGCTTGTTCTCCTTTTAATAACGATGTGGTTAAGGAATTACGTTTAAGAAAAAATCGAGAGGGGAAACCTTTGGCATTAATGTTCAGAAATATCGCTGACATAAAAAAGTATCTTTTTGTATCCAAAGAAGAAGAAATAATACTCAGTAGTTGGCGTAGGCCAATTGTTCTTTTAAAAATTAAAAAGTCGCTTTCCCATCAAATAAGTTTAGGTTTGGATACCGTTGGAGTAATGCTTCCTTATATGCCTTTTCATCATTTGTTATTTGAGAAATTTGAATTACCAGCTTTGGTACTTACTAGCGGCAATTTATCAGATGAACCCATAATTATTGATAATAATGAGGCTTTGAGAAGTTTGTCGAAAATTACAGATGCTACTATAATTTATAATCGGGAAATTCACAATCGAACTGATGATTCTGTAGTTTTTGTTGCCAATAAGAAATCACGAATAATTAGAAGATCGAGGGGGTATGCCCCATCTCCCATAAAGTTAGAATTAAAAACAGAGGGTATTTTTGCGGCAGGTGCCGAATTGGTGAATTGCTTTGCTATTGGAAAAGGTGAACAGGTTATATTAAGCCAACATATTGGAGATTTAAAAAATCTGGAAACACTGGAATTTTATAAAGAATCTGTTTCACGTTTTAGTAAACTTTTCAGGTTTAAACCCGCCATTGCTGTTGCCGATATGCATCCCGAATACCTTTCAACTAAATTTGCAGACGAAATGGGAATTGAACTTATTCAGGTTCAGCACCATCACGCGCATATTGCATCTTGCATGGCTGAGAACAATTTAGATGAGAAAGTACTGGGAATTAGTTTTGATGGAACAGGTTACGGAACCGATGGAAATATTTGGGGAGGTGAATTCTTAATCTGTGATTTGAGTGATTTTGAAAGAATTAATCAGTTTGAGTATATTAAGCAGCCTGGGGGCGATGCTTCAAATCATCATCCATGGCGAATGCTTCTCTCCTATTTAATCCATTATTTTGGTGAAAAGTTTGTTGAGGAGAATATAGATTTGTTTGAAGGAATTGACAAAAATGAAATTGATTTGATTTCAACAATGATAAAGAAAAATATTAATTGTCCATTGAGCAGTAGTGCCGGTAGGCTTTTTGACGCTGTCTCTGCACTTTTGGGTGCCTGCCGCAATGCAACTTATCATGCAGAAGCCCCAATGAGGCTTGAGGCCTTAATTGATAAATCTGATCAAACAATTGATATTTATCCATTCGAAATCAAAAATTCCATTTCTTTTAAGAGTACATTTAAGAATATGATTTCTGATCTAAGGTTGGGCATTAGTTCTTCCGTTATTTCTTCTAAATTTCACAATACCATAGTTGAATTAGTAGTTTCGATGGCAACTAAAGTTAAAAAAGAAAAAGGATTGAACAAAGTTGTTTTGTCGGGTGGAACTTTTCAAAACAGGATAATTTTAGAGAAATCGGAAAATAGATTGAAAAATAATGGATTTGAGGTTTTTACACAATCAGATATCCCCTCAAATGATGGTGGAATTGCCCTTGGGCAGATTGCTATTGCAGCAAAAAGGAGAGAGTTAGGTGTTTTGGGTTTGAAATATGGAATTTGATGGTACTTATAACTTTTCCATTTTAATAGATATTAATTAATAAAAGTAAAAAAGTATGTGTTTAAGTATTCCCGCAAGGATAGAAAAAATAAATGGTGAAACAGCTGTTTGTTCAGTTGGAAAATCAACTTATGAGGCTAGTCTTCAAATGCTGGAAATAGAAGAAGTCAAGGTTGGTGATTATGTCTTGATTCATACAGGATTTGCCATTCAAAAACTGGATACTGAAGAAGCAGAAGCTAGTTTGAAGACTTTTGAAGAGTTTAAAAAAATGAATGATGATCTGGATCTGGAAGAAGAGCAGGAAGGTAGTAGAATAGTTTAAGTAAAATGATGAACCATAATTGATTAAAGAGTTCAAAGACATCGTTCTTAATTCTAAGAATGATAATTTAGTCTTGACTTATAATTATTGTACAAATGGTTCTAAATTTCAAAGCAATGAAATATATTGACGAATACAGAAATAAAGATATAGTTGTAGGTATAGCCGAAGAAATAAAAAAAAATTCAACTAAAAAGGTGAAAATAATGGAGGTTTGTGGTGGGCATACCATGTCGATCCAAAAATTTGGAATTCCATATTTATTACCTGATACTGTTGAACTTATATCAGGACCGGGTTGTCCTGTTTGTGTTACTAGCCGTGGCTTTATCGACAAGGCCATAGCCTACGCAAGGATGGATGATGTAATAATTACAACTTATGGCGATTTAATTAGGGTTCCCGGATCACATTCAACACTTGATAAAGAAAAAGCTAAAGGTGCTGATGTGAGGATAGTTTATTCAATTCTGGATGCTCTTATGGTGGCAAAAAAGAACAGAAGGAAAAAAGTTGTTTTTCTCGGTATAGGATTTGAAACTACAGCCCCAGCTTCGGCTGCAGGAATTATAAAGGCACAAATGGCAGGTCTTAGAAATTTCTTTTTGTTTAGTGCCCATAAGGTAATGCCACCTGCTATGGAAACTTTAATTGACGAGGGTGTAGAAATTGACGGCTACATTGGTCCCGGCCATGTTAGTACAATTACAGGAGAGGGAATTTATGCCGATATTCCTAAAATATTTGGACTTGGGGTAGTAATCAGCGGTTTTGAACCGGTAGACCTAATGCAGTCGGTTTTGATGCTGGTTAAGCAAATTGAGAATAATGATCCCAAGGTTGAAATTCAATATAAAAGGGTTGTTAAACCTGAGGGAAATATTAAAGCCCAGCAAATGCTGGATGAAGTATTTGAACCTGGCGATGACTGGTGGCGCGGACTTGGAGTGCTGAAAGACTCGGGCTTAAAAATCAGGGAGAAGTATTCAATGCACAATGCAGAAGTACAAATACCTGTGGAAGTAGCACCTCCAATTGAGCCAAAAGGCTGTATTTGTGGCGAAATTTTAAAAGGACTCAAGAAACCTAAGGATTGTAAATTATTTGCTAAGGTCTGCACTCCTTCTGATCCGGTTGGTGCCTGCATGGTTTCGAGTGAAGGCTCATGTGCTGCTTACTATTTATATAACCGATAAAATAAAAAAATGAAGAAAAACGATACAATATTATTGGGTCATGGCAGTGGTGGTAAATTAAGTCACGATCTTATTGAAAGCATCTTTGTGAAATATTTTGATAATGACTTTCTTAGGCAGCAAACAGATTCAGCAATTCTGAATTTGGGAAATAAAAAGATTGCTTACACTACAGATTCTTATGTTGTTGATCCAATATTTTTCCCGGGAGGAAATATTGGAAATCTTGCAATTGCAGGCACAGTTAACGACCTTGCTGTTTCGGGGGCAATACCCAAATATTTAAGTTGTGGTTTTATTATTGAAGAGGGTTTTCCAATAGGTGACCTGGAAAAAATCGTAAAAACCATGGCTATCGACGCAAAAGAAGCCGGTGTTGTAATTGTTACCGGAGATACTAAAGTTGTTGATCGTGGTAAATGCGATAAAATATTTATAAATACCTCAGGAGTAGGATTAATAGAAGAGGAAAATGTAAATATTGGAAGTGGTACAGAAATTGAAATTGGTGACAAAATTATTATTAATGGTAGTATAGGAGACCACGGAATGGCAGTTATGGCTGCCCGTAACGACTTGAAGATTAATGCGGAGATAATTTCTGATTGCGCTTGTCTGAATAATATGATTAATGAAGTAAGTAAGAAGATCAAAGTTAAGTTTATGAGAGATGCCACTCGTGGTGGAATAGGTACTGTGCTTTCTGAACTTTCTAAAAATCGTAAGTTTGGTGTTCATGTGCAGGAAGATAAAATTCCAATACAAGAAGGTGTTAGGGGAATGTGTGAACTATTAGGATTTGATCCCCTTTATGTTGCCAATGAAGGTAAAGTAGTTATGGTTGTTGGAAAAAATGACGCAAATGAAGTTGTGAAAATCCTGAAAAAAAATACTTTTGGCAAAAATGCCTCAATTATTGGTGATATAAAAGATGAACACCTTGGAACTGCATGGCTAGAAACAGTTATTGGTGGAAAGAGGATAATAGATATGCTATCGGGTCAGCAACTTCCACGAATTTGTTAGCATAAAAAAAACGTAAACAGTAAGAAAAATTCTTACTGTTTACGTGCAATATATTCAATTAAAATTTTGTTGGATTTAGTAATTGTTATTCGCCAAACTCTTCGTAGAATCTGGTTAGTTCTGTACTAATATCCTGAAATGCAATATAATGGTTTGAACAGCCATGCCTTGAACAAATATTTACTCGCCCACCGGTTTTTAGCACAAACGAAATCATAGGAGCACCACAAATTTTACATTCCTCATTGATTAGAAGTTCCTTATTACATTCCGGACAATAAGCATCAACTACTGTATCGGGTTTAATTTTCAATGATGTTTCATGGTCAAAACACTCATAAACGGAGCAAATATGTAAAACACCCCTTTCTTCAGCGGTTACAATATTTAACTTTATGCTAGGAACACCGTGAAGTAACTTCTCATCATCCATCAACGATTTTCTGCAATGCGGACACTTAACGTGCAAAGAAATCTTTTTTTTCATTTTTGTTATTATTAAGCAATACAATACTAATTTTGTACGGCTAAATTACGAAATGTTTCTATAAATAAAATGCTAACAGGCTAATTCAGAAACATTTCAAATAGTTGTTAATAGATTAACAACTAGAAAATTAGAATAGAGAAAGAAAATTTATTTATTAATAATTTCAAAATATTAAGATTATGTGCGGAACATGCGGCTGTGGCGATGAGAATAATATCAAATATTCAATTCCAGGAAAGAATTTAGAGAATAAAAAAGAAGAGCATAAACATGACCACGAACATGGGCATACACATTCACATGAAATACAATTAGAAATGGATGTGCTTTCGAGTAACAATCTTGTTGCAGAACGAAATCGTGGTTTTTTTGAAGCCCTAAATATAAAGGCATTGAATCTTGTTAGTTCACCTGGCTCAGGGAAAACAAGTTTGCTTGAAAGGACTATAAAGGAAATAGGCAAAGAGATTAATTTTTATATTGTAGAGGGCGACCAGCAGACTACCAACGATGCCGATAGGATTGCTTCAGCAGGTGCGCCTGTAATCCAAATAAACACAGGAAATGGCTGCCATCTGGATGCTGAAATGATAAATACGGCAGTAAAACAACTTAAACCTGAAAACAATTCAATGTTGATGATTGAGAATGTTGGCAATTTGGTTTGTCCCTCAATGTTTGATCTTGGCGAATCGAAGCGAGTTGTAATTATTAGTACAACCGAGGGTGAAGATAAGCCAATAAAATATCCGCCCATGTTCGAATCATCACAATTGTGCATAATTAATAAGACCGACCTCCTGCCCTATTTAGATTTTGATATGGAGAAACTTAAAGATTATGCAAAACGAGTAAATCATCATTTGGAGTTTATTGAGGTGTCGGCAAAAACTGGTGAAGGGATGGATAAATGGTATGAGTGGTTACGACAAAACAACAAATAGGAAATTTTAAAAGAATGTCGGAGAAAACAAAAACAGCTAGATTATCGATATATTCAAACTCAATTTTAATTGTATTGAATTTTATTGTCGGTTTCTTGAGTGGTTCAATAAGTATAATTTCAGAGGCTGTTCATACAATTATTGACCTTATGGCTTCAATAATGGCTTATTTTTCGGTGAAGATTTCAGATAATCCAGCCGACAATGAGCACCAATATGGGCATGGAAAATATGAAAATATCTCTGGAGTTGTTGAAGCCCTGCTAATTTTTGTTGCCAGTGGATGGATTATTTATCATGCAGTTGTACGGCTCATAAATCCTGAACAAATTGTTGACCATACGGGGCTAACCCTTGGTTTCATTGTAATGATGATTTCAGCAGTGGTTAATTTGTTTGTAAGCAGGAAACTTTATAAGGTTGCTAAGAAGACTGATTCTATTGCTTTAAAGGCTGATGCGCTGCATCTTAGCACTCATGTTTATACTTCGCTGGGAGTTGGCCTAAGTTTACTGTTAATATATTTTACCGATTGGCATTTTCTTGATCCTGTTGCTGCAATAGTTGTGGCATCTTATATTTTAAAGGAAGCATTTGAGATTCTGATAGAGGCTTTTAAACCTTTAACCGACAATGCATTGCCTGAGGAAGAGCAACAATTATTAAAAACTGTGATTACAAAATATTCAGGAAGCAATGATAGTTTTCACATGTTCAGGTCAAGAAAAGCAGGTTCGAACCGTGAACTTGATTTTCATTTGGAGGTGCCCGGCGATATGACCGTAACTGAATCACACAAATTATGCGATGAAATTGAACTGGAGTTAAAAACGGTATTACCTAATCTTCAGATAACCATTCATGTTGAACCCATTGGTTATCATAAATAGTTTGATCAATGTGGATCCTTTAGAATATCATTTTTTAATTTAGCAAAATCTTCTTGTACACTATCGTTCAAACCTGCATTATTTGTTATAATTAGTTCTATAAATCCATTACTATCAATGGGCTTATTCAAATCAACAACTATTGATTTTTTAAAAATAGTAGGTTTTACTTTATCAAAATCACCCGAAAAAACTACCTCATATTTAAGTTGTACTTTATTATCTTTAGTAAACCATGAATCGCATTGACAAATATTGTCAGCAACTAAGAGACAGTTTTTAGGTATTTCTGCTTCAAATTCTACCCTCACCAAAAAAGGTTTTCCGTAAGTGTTTTTGAAAAATGTTACTTTCTGTAGATAATGATACATGATAGAACCATGTTTTTACAAAAGCAAATTTATACATTTAAATATATATTTACAAAAGAAAAGTATGTTTTTTTCAACCAATTAAATGAAACTCCTCGCAGCAAGCTGACGAGGTATCTCAACAGAATCTTGATATTTATTAACGCATCAAGATGCAGGGAATAAAACCCATGAGATCCCTCGGCTATCGCTCGGGATCAGTTCGGCTAAATAATTTTGAAAAACAAAATCATAGTCTCACTGATTTAACACTTAAATGGGTATCTCGATAAAATATTTTGTACCCTTTCCAGTCTCTGATACTAACTGGACTTTTCCTTCTAGAAAATCGACTCTGGATTGAATACCATTAAGTCCAAAACTATTTTTCGATTCTGTTTTTGTAATATCAAAGCCGCTTCCATTATCTGAATAAACTATACTTAAAATATCGTTCTTGTTAAGTATACTACACAATACTTCGGATGCCCCTGAGTGTTTAATAGTGTTGTTAACCATTTCCTGAACTATTCTGTAAATCATTATCTCAGTATTTTCATCAAGAACTTTTTGTTCACCTTCAATATTAAAACTGGTATTAATTTCTGTATCTTCATCAATTTCCTCAAATACATCAGTAAGCGCCTCATAAATTCCAAACTTGGAAAGAACCCCCGGCATCATATTGTGAGAAATATGCCTTATTTCTGTACTGGCCTTATCCAAAAGTAACTTTGCTTTACGGGTCATTTCGCTTATTCCCTTATCGGCCTTGTCTTCAACATTTGAAAAATGAATACTTGCGGTAGACAATAAAACCCCAATTCCATCATGAAGTTCCTGCGCTATACGCTTTCTCTCTTTTTCTTCACCTGCAAGTACAGAGTTTGCATTTGCAAGTTTTCTTTCACTTTCCAGTTGTTTTAGTTTTTGCTCGCTAATTAATTTGTTCTTTTTTGATTTCCATCTAAAGAACAATACGATACTAATAATTACCAAAAGAGCAAATAAAACTAATCCCAAATAAATATTGCGCTGATAATTTAGTCTTGCGGCTAGTGCATTAGATTTTACCTGTTCGTTCTCAAGTTTTAGAATCTTGGCCTCATCTTCAAATTTATTAAACTTTGCCTGATACTCTGATAAATACTTTATTTTTTTGTCTTCAAAAATAGTGTCCCTAAGGGTTTTGTGCTTATCTAAAAACAAATAGGCATTTTCAAAATCATTTTGTTTTTCAAACAATATTGAAATACTCCTGAAGGCTTTTAACTTGGTCTGCTTCTGATTAACCTCAGAACTGTATTTAACAGCCAATTGGTAATGCTCCAGTGATAGTGAATACTCCTTCATTCCTTTGAAAACATTTCCCAGTGTTAAATATGTGGTTGCAATTTTATCTGAATTGCCAATATCTTCAAATACTTCAACAGCCTCATATAAATATTTCAAAGCCAAATCATATTCCTTTTTCCCTGTATAAATAATAGCAATATTGGTATTTAATAATCCTATTGTAGATTTATCATTAACCCTAATTGCATCAATTAATGCAAGTTTAAAGCCCTCAAGAGCTCTGTCATTATCACCTTCTAGCAAAAAAGTGACTGCACGATTTATTCTAATTGTTGCCTTGTTAACGGAATCATTTATCTGATTACAAATTTCATAGGCATCATCAAATATTTTGCGGGCTTTTTTATATTCATCTGAACGTATATAAATATTGGCAATATTAATCAAAGTTTGAATTTTTACTTTCTCAATATTATTATCTGAGGCCAGTTCAAGACTTTCAATATAATATACCAAGGCAGTATCGTAGACTCTCATATTTGTATAAACCACACCTTTAGCCATAATTGATTTGCATACACCACTAATATTATCTATTTGAGTGTAAAGAGAAATGGCAGAATCCAGATTAATAAATGCCTGTTCTTTTTGTGCATTTTTAACATATATGGTTCCTATATTATAATATGATTCTGCTAGAAATGGTTGATTGTTAATTTCTTTTTGACCCAAGTCAAGTGATATATCAAGATAAACTAATGCTGAATCATAATTTTGCAACTTCTTTAAAACTATACCTTTTTGTTGGTATAATTTGCCAAGGTATCTAGTATCCTTAAAAAGCTTACTTGCTAATAATGCAGAGTCGTTATAGAGTTTAGCTGTTTTAAAATTATAAATTTCCATCTCTCTTTCAGATGCTTCATAATATTTTATCACAAGCGAAGTGTCAGATATCGAGGCACCTATGTAAATTGGATTAATAAGTATAAGTAATAAAATGGAAAAAACAATACGCATACACATGTATTATAAATCAATAGCATTTTTTAACAATACATCATTTTCATCTTCACCATCAACAATAATCGTACACTTAGCATTATTATAATCGCCATTATAGGGAGTGCCCAATGAAAAAGTATATTCTTTATCTGTAGTTTGCCCAGTGCATGGTGCAGTTGAACTAAAATCTACCACAAACCTACAATTAGCATCTCCAGTTGGAAAACTAAAACTACAACTACCTTGGTTATTTTCAATTAAAAGGTCTTTTCCCTGTGGGATATTTTTTAAGTTAAGCAAAACTTTAAACTCTTTTCCAACTCTGTCTGTTTTGTAAAGATCAAAGGACTCAATGTATTCTGTCATAACGTAAAATTTAATTAATTAAATAATATCATTTTCAATGGCCCATTTTATTAGGACTGCACTATTTTTTGTTCCTACTTTTTGTAAAAGGTTACTTCTGTGCGATTCAACAGTATGATAACTTAAATCTAATTTCTTAGCAATTTCAGGAGTATTGAGTCCTTCAGCAATAAGGGCGATAACATCAATTTCCCTACGGCTAAGGTTTGGAAACAGGCTTGTATGTATTGCTTTTGGACGCCCATTTGCAAAGATTTTATTCAATTCATTACTAAGGAAAATTTTCCCATCTGCAACAGTTTTTATGCCTTCTAATATTTCAGAGGCACTGGAGTTTTTTAAAAGATAACCGGTAGCACCATTCTTTAGCATGCGTTTAACAAACCTGCGTTCATTGTACTGGGAAAATGCTAGAATATTTATGTCTTCTGTTTTTTCCTTTATTATTTTGGTAGCATCAATACCATTTAACTTAGGCATATTAACATCCATTAAAACAACATCAACCTTATGTTTATCAATAAAGTCCAATAATTCCACACCATTGCAAACAGTGCCTATAAGTTTAATTTCTTTCTGACTATCTAATACAGCCATTATCCCATCAATTATTATCGGGTGGTCGTCTGCAATTACAAGTCGTATCATTGTTGTTAATTTGTTTTTCTTAGATCAACATAATATCTGCATTTTTTTCTGCAATTATTTTCACTCCTACAAATGGAGATGGTAGTTGATTACGATTAAAAACAATATCAAGGTTGAATTCAACACTTTTCTTTTTAATGTGCTCAATTGGCTTAACCAGAAAATCAAATTCAAGAATGCCATTTTTTAATCTACCTTCAATCTGCGACCTCATTCTTAAAACTGGCAAACCTACACTCTCTTCTTGTGAAATACCTTTAACGCTTAGTTTTAAAAGATTATCATTTTCATCACCTTTACATATTTTCATGGATTGTAGAAAATGCACTTTATTCATTCCTTCTGCTGTAATATTGTAATTCATAATTACAAATTACTAAAAATTAATTCTTCTATTTCTAGTAGTTTTCAGCCAATTAACTATTTGCTGTCGCCCAAAATCAATGGCATCCCATCCTCACTATTACCAATTATAACCACTTTGCTATTAGGCGATTTTGCCAATTCAAGTGTGGCACCAATTCCTTTTTCTCTTAATATCTTATCGGTAAGACTCGCATTAAGTATCTCATTGGCTTTGGCTTTTCCCTGTGCATCAATCCTTTGGCGCTCTGCTTCCTTTTTTGCCTTTTCAATCTTAAATTTATATTCCAGAGACTGTTGCTCTTGTTCTAATTTGCTTTCAATGGCTGTTTTAATCTTTGTTGGAAGTACAATTGAACGAATTAATAT
>Ga0164318_10005746_pt1 | contig 12001 bp, 12 predicted proteins | sample GuaBasSedimGuay9_FD_113734 | JGI IMG/M metagenome (GOLD analysis project Ga0164318, IMG submission 113734) | Subseafloor sediment microbial communities from Guaymas Basin, Gulf of California, Mexico - Guay9, Core 4571-4, 0-3 cm | ecosystem: Environmental > Aquatic > Marine > Hydrothermal vents... | reverse complement strand
GGCTTTTTAAGACAAAAAGCAAAACCGATTCCAGGAGTGAATTGCTTATCTTCCTGACCCCTACAGTGGTTTCGGTTCCCGGCCAGATGTAAATGGATCAAGAGAGGTTGTGCGAACACAGTGGACTAAACGATTCAGTTGCGGCCCGTATTCAGTGGGGAATTCTTGCAGGCCTTTTCTTCTGTCTTTTCTTTTTCGGCTGTTCCGCCAATAAACAGCTCAATGCCAATAAGGCACGTGCCGAAGCAGCCCTCGGGATCTCCCTTATCCAGGAAAACCAGCCGAGGGCCGGCCTCAGGCACCTGCTTCAGGCGGCCCAGCTTGATCCTGACAATGCGAGGATCCAGGCTGAGGTAGCCCTTGTCTACCGGGACCTCAAGCAATACCCGCTCTCCCTCAAATACTTTCAAAAGGCCCTTGCCCTTGAACCGGACTTCCCGGAGGCATGGAACAACCTAGGAACGCTCTACCTGATCTTGAAAAAATGGGATAAGGCCATTGCGTGCTTTAAGCGTGCAGCGGAGACCCTTACCTATAAAACCCCTCATTTTGCCTATAATAACCTCGGCCGGGCATATTTTCATGCCGGTGAATACCAAAAAGCCATCGAAAGTTACCGGGAGGCCTTGAGTCTGGCCCCAGATTACAGCCTCTGTTGGGATAACCTTGGTGTAGCCTATGAAGCCACCGGAAAATGGGATAAGGCTAAGAAAGCATTTGAAAAGGCCATTCACTATGCACCTGGCTTCGCCACCCCACACTACCACCTGGCCCAACTCTACCTGAAAAAAGAACAAGTGAAAAAAGCACAGAAGGAACTGGAAGAAACGATTCGCCTGGCGCCTGACACCCCGCTTGCAGACAGGGCAAAAGCCCTTCTCGACACGATTCACTAACAGGGGGCAGGGGTTAAAACAGGGGTCGGGGATCAGGGGTTAGGGGTCAGTAACCCAACGATCTCCATGAGACTTGACACGTGATAATCAGCGTTTAATTCCGGATTCTTGTAGGCCACAAAGAGGACACCGGCGGCCATGGCCGTTTGAGCATCAACGGGAGAGTCCCCGACGTAGACAGCCTGTTCCGGGGTACTGCGGAAAAAGCGGAGGATCTTCAAAAGAGGCTCAGGATGAGGTTTAGGCTTTTGGACGTCGAGGGATGAAACAACGATATCAAACATTCCCTCAAGACCGTGTCTGCGCAGGACTTCTGAAATGGTGGCGCTCCGGTTCGTGGCTACACCCAGGCCGAACCGGGGCTTGAGAGTCTGCAGGACCTCCCGGAGATGCGGCTCGGGCACCATGTCCTGCACAAAGGGGGAGTAATCCATCTCCATGCGGTAGGCTTGTGCCTCTTGCTCATACCCAGTTCCCTGAAATATATACCGGATTGATTCATCGGCGGTATGCATGTGTGCAAAGGCTTCCTCATCCTCGTTCATGGGAGAAAGGTCGAAGCGGGCACGTATATGGTTATAAAATGCAATGTTTGACCGCCGGGAATCAAATAAAACCCCATCGCAGTCAAAGATGACCACAGCGATACCCCTCATCGGTGGAAGCCTTTCCAACGGGCAGGACGAAAACGGGCGTGAGTGAGGGACGCAGGCTTAGAAATGACGTTCTCTCATGAATCCCATGAGCTGCAGCGCGGTCTTTATTCCCGCAAACACAAGACCGCACCCGACCACCGTAAGGGCAAGGTAGAGAAATCCAAAAAAGATAAAATACTCTACATTCCACTGCCATTCAAAACTAAAAGGCGTCATTTTTGCTCTCCTACGTTGCCCTGGTTTCCAAGGCAGGATTCAGTTCCGATTCTTTCGGGAAAACAGGCAAGTACCTGTATGCCAGAGAGAAAAGCAGGATTCCATAACCGATAATGGCCAGGGAAAGTCCCCATTCCTGCCAGGTGGGCAGGTAGCTCCAGAATCTGCCAAAGGGCATGACCGGTATTGCCAGGGTAACAATGATAAACATGAAACGATTCAGCACGATCCCTGTACAGGCCAGCAGCGAGGCCGTAATGAGCCAACCCTGTTGCTTTCTGGCATTGGGAATCATCAAGATGATCGCCGGGATAATTCCGCAGATAATGATTTCCACCACAAGCATCCATACGCCGTAAGGGCCCTGCCGGAAAAAGTCCATAAACGTCAGCCCCTCCCGGGGAACACTCCCATACATCCACACGAGCGTATCAAGGATTTTCAGGACCATGTACGCGGACAATAGCCATGCAGAGATCTTTGCAAGAAGCTGTATGGCATTGTCCGGGACAAGCTTTTTGCGACTGATTGCCTCTGTCAGCCTAGTACAGAGGATGGTGAAGCAGGGACCGACCGCGATGGCTGAAAGGATAAACAGGAAAAATGTCCACGGCCATATATAAAACCCTCCCCTGGCCGCGAACGGACGGGCATACATGACACCGAACATCCCCCCGAGAGATCCCTGGTGAAAGAAGGAAAGAAAGGTCCCGGTTGCGGCAAAAACAGCCATAATTTCATGGAGATTGTGTCCGAACAGACGAAGCTCCTTCACTTCCTGGATTTTTCGGTTTTCAAGGATGATCGGAATAAATTCCACGGCCAGGACGCCGAGGTAGCAGGTTATGCAGAAGGACACCTCCACCAGCATGGAGTGTATATTTGCATGCCAGAAAATGAACCACCCTCGAATCGGCTGGCCAATGTCAATGCCCAGCATGGCCACTGCGCCGGAATAACAGATGAATCCTATAATTACCGCAGCGTTGATGATATTTTTTAATTCTTTCCTGCCGATAATATAGGTAAGAAATCCCGTAAAAAAGGCACCGGCTCCCAGGGCAATAAGGCCAAGGTCAAATACAATCCAGAGAGCAAAAGCGAATATATTGCTCATGTTGGTCTGGTTAAGCCCCTTCCACAAGCATAGAACAGCAGCGACACCTCCCCAGAGCAGCAGCCCTATCCATGGCAAGGTCCAGAAGAAAAAGACCTTGGGGGAACACCGTTTCACTCCTTCAGGTATCAATGGTGAATCCATCAATCTGTCCTCCTAGGAGAAATGCTCAAATGTTTTCTTGCGATCACTATCTCAACCCGTCACTTTTTTCACACGTTTAAATTCACCGGGCAAATAATTGTCAGCCATTTTCCGCACCCAGTCTCTGGTGGAAAGGTAATAGACTTTCGGCTTGGTATTGATCCGTTCGAGAAGCCGGAAGGCATAGGGGCTCTTGGCCAGTTGGGAGACCTTGTGTTCGGGATTGTTCAGGTCGCCGAAGGTGATGGCCTGGGCCGGGCATGCCTCAGTACAGGCGGTGACATACTCACCCTCTTCCAGCTCTCTCCGGTCTTCAGCGTAGGCCTGCGTCTTCGCCCGCATGTATCGATGGTGACAGAAGGTGCATTTTTCCACCACACCGCGCATGCGGGGGGACACTTCGGGAGAAAGATATTTTTCAAGCCCTTTGCCTTTTGGAAAATAGCCGTCCCACCAGTTGAAATACCTGGCATGATACGGGCAGGCAGCCTGGCAGTACCTGCACCCGATGCACCGCGTATAAATCTGGCTGACGATGCCGGTATTCGGATCCACCCGCGTTGCCGTGGCCACACAAACCGATACACAGGTGGGATGGTGACCACCGTGACCGTCTTCCTCGCACTGCATGCAGGGCCTCGGGAAATAACTGACTTCCGTATCGGGGAATTCTTTCCCATTGGTGATCTTGAAAAGCTGCATCCAGGTTATGCTGCGCTGTTTGTCAGATTCATCAGGACGCACAGAAACATTATTCTCAGCAGCGCATGCCACCATACAGGTTCCACACCCTGTGCACTTATCCAGATCGATCACCATACCGAATCTGTGGCCATGGTCATGTTGTTCTTCCATCATCTACCTCACCATCGTTAAGCTTTTATTATCCGAACCGGGGTATTCCACCAAACCGGAAAGCCACTCACAGGGTCCTTGGAAGGATGAATAATATGGTTCGGGTTAGACCCCTTTCCTTTGAGAAATTCATCATAGGCACTGTGGCCAAAGCCCTGTGGCAAATAAACCATGCCCGGCATTGCCCCCTCAAAAAGAGTCACACGCACCTTTACCTTTCCTGAAGGGGATTCAAGGGAAATCATCTGGCCCTCTTTCAGATGATATTCACCCGCTGTCTTCGGGTTGATTTCAGCAAAGGAAACATCTTTCAGGAGCTCATTGTCAAAGAGGGTTTTCTTCAGGAATGGGGGATTCGGCACCCAGGAACTGGCGAGATTCACCATTTCATAGGGAACAAGCTGCAATGGAAAGCCGCTGGCCCCTGCCCGGGCAAGGCTCTTTTCAAAATGGGGCATAAAGACCCTGTCTCCGCGTGCATCGACCCCCATGGTATTCAGCACTTTCTCCCGTGAACTGTTCTTTTCACTTAGAGAGACAGCCTGTTCGATCCTGGTACTGTAGAATTCAAACTTGCCTGTGGGAGTTTTGAACAGATATTCCCCTTTACTGACGGGGTACCGGGGCAGATACCAGAGGCCGTTGGCCTTCAGTGATCCCCAGAAGGCATCAAAGTCCTTGTAATCCGGCTTCACGGGGCCCCGGGCTTTAAGGATTTCCCATACCGGTTTCGACCCGTCATAATTGACGAGTCCCGACCCGGATCTGAAAAGCCCCTTGACCCTGGTTTTCAGCACATCTTCATATCCTTCCCAGGGGAAGGCCTTCCCCACACTCTCCCCCAGCTTCCTGGCTGTCTCCAGGACAATCTCGCCGGAGTGCCTGGTGTCATACAAGGGCTCAACAACCGGCCGGGAAAGACCGTACAGGGGAAACTGCAGCCCGGCCGGCCAAACCACATCATCGGTTTTTTCAAGGTATGTGTGGTCCGGCAGGATCAGGTCTGCCATTGCAGATGTCTCATCCCGGAAGGGAGAAAAACTGACAATAAACGGTATGTTTTTTAATGCCTTTTTGAACATTCCACCGTCCGGCAGCGTGAAGGCAGGGTTCGAAGAGAAAACCAGAAGGGTATCAACCGGTGACGCAGCGCTTGCCGCAATCGTGTCCGCAAAATTGTTAATGAGACTCCTGCTAAAGGGGAAATGAGCGGTTCCGGCACCGTCGAGGCGTGGCTTTTCCGTACCCGTCATGGCGACCGCATCCTGCTCAAAGTCTGGCAGTCCATCCAGGGGAAGAGGATCACAAACCAGCAATCCGCCCGGTCGATTCAGGTTCCCTGTGAGGGCATTGAGGGCCATAACAGACATGGTCTCATAGAGGCTTCCATTCAATGTGCCCTTCCCCTTACCGAAAAGGGCGACAGGGGCTTTTGCCTTTGCAAAATCAATGGCAAGTGAGACAATCTGGGCAGGTTTCAGACCGGTTATCCCGGCCACCTGTGCAGGGCTGTACTCTTTCAACACGACGGTCTTGAACCCGACGTGTTCCTTTCCGTCCGGAGAAGTCCAATCATCAAAACCAAAAGAGTGTTCGTTTACAAATGTCTTATCATAGAGCCCTTCTTTAATAAGAACATGGCTTATGCCCAGTGCAAGAGCCCCTTCCGTACCAGGCTTGACAGCTATCCACCGATCTGCCTTGGAAGCGGTATTGGATGCCCTCGATTCAACCTGTACCACCCTGGCTTTCCCTTTCAGGGCCCTTTCACGGAGAATACTCCAGGCGTTGATTATCCGGCCTGCTCCCTGCCAGCCCTCAAGCAATCCGCACCCGAAGCTGAGCACGAAATCCGCATTCTCGATATCAGCAGCAAGCGGGCCCTCGCGTCCGGTCATGAGCATGTTTGCCATCCAATACGTCTCTTCTGCATCCGGGATACGGAGATAGTTGGGGCTGCCGAAAGCCTTCAAAAACCGTTCAATCAGAAGTGACATGGTGGAGCCGCGCATGAAACCGTCCACCGCAGCAAGGGCTTCCGGTCTCCCCTGGGAACGTAGTTTGGAAAGTCGGGAAGTCAGCATTCCAATGGCCTCTTCCCATGAAATATCCTTGAACTGTCCCGCTCCCCTGGGACCTACCCTTTTCATGGGACGGGTAAAGCGCATATCTTCATCATAGAGGAGCTGGAGCCCCCCCATACCAACCGGACAGATTCCTCCAGGGTTAACTGGATAGTCGGTTCGGCCTTCTATCTTGACGGCCCGGTCGTCAACCTTTCGGACCGCTATTCCGCACCCTCCCGGGCAAAGCCTGCACACCGACGTTACAGTCTCAAACGCTCCAACAGGTGGCACAGGCACCCAGGGCCAGTTTTGTGTCCAGATGGCAACGTCATCAGTGAATTTCCACGGCAGAGGTGTTACCTGAATTCCCACCGCACCGCCAACAAGAAGCTTGATAAAATTTCGTCTATTCAGTTCCATAGATTTCCCCTTACTTGTGGCAGACAAAACAGGCGTTATTTTCTTCGTGCCCCATCTTTTTGTGGCATTCGGCACAGTCATCCATTTTCATCCTGTCCCAGGGATGCTTCTTATACCCGGAGATTCGCTTGCCCCAGATATTAATGCTGTAGCCGGTCAGGCGGTTTTCCTGGTAGGGCGGCAGCTGGGCAAGATGGCCATGGTCACCGTGGCAGGTTTTGCACTTCTCTTTTCCCATTTTCACGTGGGCGATATGGGAAAAATAGACACAGACGGGTTGTTTGTAATAGGAAAGCCAGGGCACCTCGGCCTCCGCAGCCACATAGGTTTTCAAAAACTTCACTTCCTCGGGTGAATCACCCATGGGAGATTCCGGATCATCGTGGCATTCGGTGCATTTGCTCAGTTTCGGGATTCCAGCGAAAGTCCCATCATCACGAAATTCATGGCAGAACTCGCACCGTTCAGCCTCGGTGTCGCCCTCGATGCCATCTACCTTGTCCGGGTTGAGATGGAGGGCATGGCTGAAGTTGATGGGCTGGGGCTGTTTTGAATAGAGGACCATCGGGAAGATAACCCATCCGATAATAAGTGCTCCAATGAAGCCGAGAAGAAGAAAGATCCATCCGCCTCTGGTGGCTTTTTCGGATGATTTTGCTCGGTTTTCCATAGGTTTACGCCTCTTCCAATTAGTGTTGACAGTTTCTGGACCAAGGAACCGATAGTGTTGCGTATGTACCTGCTCACCTGCATTTTGTCAAGAAAAAACCGTGTTAAATACTGGAAAATCAATCACGTAAAGCGGGCCCTGACAGCAAGGGCTTTGGAACGCCCATTGAAGGAGGGGCACCAGGAATTGGAGAGAAGGGGTGGCAGGATCTCTGCACGGATTAACAGGCCCCGGTGACTTGAAAGGGGCCTGTTGACCGGCAAGGCCATATCCTTAATATTTTCGCATTCTCTTGCGGCGTCTTTTGGCGGCCTTTGCCTGCTTTTTCTTTTTCTGGACGCTTGGCTTGTCATAAAAACGCCGTTCTTTGATTTCAGAAAAAAAACCCTCTTTGGTCAATTTTCGCTTGAGGTCCTTGATTGCCTTTTCGATCTGGTTATCATGCACAATTACTTTCATTTCACACCAACCTTTCCAAAAAAATAACCGGGTGACCAGGCCCACGGTTTGTGACGTTTGAATTATTCGACCACCCCAATTTTGAGCCTTCCGCCTGAATAATCATAAAAAAAGCACCCCATGGTGCCATGAGATGCCTTCATAAACCCTCAGAAATAGAATATCGCGCAGCAGTTTACATATCATACTCCTCATGGAACAGTGTTGCAGCGAGCATATTCACATCTCCCAACAGGCTGAAAGCACTCACAGGGCCCAGGAAAAACGGGCGTTTTACCGGCAAAAGAGCACACAAAGGTCTCTTCTTGACCACCGATATTTTCATCATCCGTCATCACCCCCTTTACCTGCAGGAGGACCGCACCTCACGGTTGGGCCTGCCCCTCTTCTACTTCAAGCGCTTTATTCTATTTCTTTAGCCATGTATGTCAATCTTTTTTTTATAAAGAACCGGCAAGTATTTTCTTTTGTCAATTTTCATTTTTGCCCAAAACCTCTCAAAATCAGGCTTTCAGGATGAGCCGGGCTACGGACTCAATATGATAGGTGTGGGGAAAGAGGTCAACCGGCTGTATTTCGGTGATATCATAACGTGCGCTCATGAGATCCAGATCCCTTGCCAGGGTGGCGGGATTGCAGGACACGTAGACGATCCGCTCAGGAGCGAGCTCCAGGACATTTGCCAGGACATCCTTGTGCATGCCTGCCCGGGGAGGATCAACAATAACGATATGGGGGTGATAGTCAAGAGAGCCAACGGTCTTCCGAGTATCACCACAGACAAAGCTGCAGTTGTTGATTCCGTTTTCTTCCGCGTTCCGTTTGGCATCCCGGACTGCACTTTCGGTTATTTCCATCCCCACCACCTGATCAACGAGGTCGGCCAGGTACAGGGGAATGGTCCCCGTCCCGCTATAGAGATCAAGGACCTTGTCGGTCTTTTTCGGCTCCGCATACTTTACCACCTGATCATACAGCAGGTGTGCAGACCTGGAATTTGTCTGGAAGAAGGAGTTGGCGGAAATGCGAAAGACGAGTCGACCGATCCTGTCTTTGATTGCACCGTCTCCGAAAAGAATTTTCTCGCGCTGGCCCACTGCTATGGAGGCCTTTCGGTCGTTGATATTATTGACCACCGTTTTGATGCTTGGGAATCGGGTCGTGAGCTCGTGCGTTACTGCCTCCATGAGTGGGGGATCTTCTCCGGCCGTGACAATATTCACCATCCAGTTGTCATGGAACACGGAATGCCTGAGGGTCAGGAACCGCCAGAACCCCTGGTGAGTCTTGATCCCGTAAACAGGAGCACCGCTTTTGCGTGCAAATTCTTCAACACAGCGCAGGATTTGGTTCCCCTCCTGTTCCTGGAGCAGGCATGCCTCAACTGCAAGGACCTTGAGATAGGATCCGGGCACGTGGAGCCCCAGGGCGAAATCGGCATCAGCACGTTCCTCGTCCAGCTCTTCGGGAAGGAGCCAGCGGCGGTCGGAAAAAGAGAACTCCATCTTGTTCCGGTAATGGAAGATTCTTGGAGATGGCAGGGGAGGACGAACAACCACACTCTCCAGCCCGCCGATATGCTCCAGGGATTCCTCGATAAACAGCTTCTTGTAGAAAAGTTGTTTTTCATAGCGCACCTGCTGCCACTGGCACCCGCCGCAATAGGGGCTGTAGGGACACGGGGCTTTTACACGGTCAAGTGAAGGGTTAAGCAGGGCTTCCACCCTTGCCTCTGCAAACCCCTTTTTTTTCCTGGTGATGACGGCTCGGACCCGGTCGCCGGGAACGGCGCCCCGAACAAAGATCACAAAGTTATCAATGCGTGCGAGGCCCTGGCCTCCATAGGCCATTTTGTGGATATCAAGCTCAAGCGAGTCGCCTTTTCGTGGGATTTTCATGGAAAGGAATATAGCATGGGGGAATGGCTTTGGCCAGACATTCTGGCCAATCAGTCCTACCGCGCCCCGAGTTCCTTGAGGGCGTTGCAGGCGCTGGTATTTCCAAGATCACAACTGGTTTGGAGGCTTGAAATGCAGTTTTTCTGGTCCCCTTTTCTCTGGTAGACCAGGCCCAGTCCAAAGTGGGCGTAATCAAAATTGGGATCAATGGAAATGGCCTGCTGGAAGGATGCCAGGGCCTGATCATACCGGCCCTGCATAAACAGCGTATAGCCCTTGCTGTAATGGGCCCACTTGAAGTCGGGTCGGATGGCAATAGCGCTGTCATAATCCGCTAGTGCCTGGTCGTAGAGTTTCTTGTTGTAATAACATAAGCCGCGGTTGTAATGGGCGTCAGCAGCGTAAGAGGTCCTGTCTACGGACCCTTCGTAAAAATCAATGGTTTTCGTGTAGTCCACGATTGCCGCGTCAAATTTTCCCTGGTTGTAATAGAGATTGCCCCTGTTGTAGTAGGCATCTGTGTACCCAAGGTTCTTTGTCTCGGTCACCCTGATGGCGTTGTTATAAGCTGTCAATGCATCCTGAAATTTGTCCTTTTTGGCGTAGATAACGCCGAGGTTGTTATACACGTCTGCATAATAAGGCTTCTCTTCAGCACTGAACGATAGGGCCTTGTTGTAATAAATTTCAGCCTGATCATACTGGCCCTGGACATAATAAACAAGGGCCAGGTTGTTATTGGCTTTCTCATCCGTGGGGTCGTACTTGATGGCGTTCGCGAAATCAGCTTCCGCCGGGGCGTACTGTCCCTGTTCGTAATAAGCCAGCCCCCTGTTATTGTACGCATCAGCGTGTTTGCTGTTGATGGCAAGCACATCTGTGAACGCCTGGATGGCCTTCACCAGATTTCCCTCCCGCAGGTACTCGGTCCCTTTCTGGAACAGATCATCGGCCTGATCGGCGAATGCTGCCGGTGCCCACAACACCGGCAGGAGCATCACAACCATGAAGGTAATCAAAAATGTGCGCTGTCTCATTATCATTCCACCATATCTATATATCTATATTATCTGGTGGCCTTTTCCCCGGTTGAACGGTCATCCAGGGTCGTAAACTTCTGCCCCGGCTGAACGATTTCATAGTAGTACTTTATATACCCCTTGCTCACGTAAAGCAAGCTTGCACTTTCTCCTTCCTTGACCCATGAGGGAAGATATATCTCTGATATGGGATAATATAGCCCTTTCCCGTCAAGAGTAATCACCGTGCCCTGCAGGCCGGTCACCTGCCCGGTGACCATGTGGAAAGCCGGCTCCTCTGCCGCGGACAGATTTGCTGTGCCAAGGAGGAAGGCGCAAATGGCCAGTGTGAGAAGGAACAGTGTTGTTTTTCTAGGACTGTTTTTTTTCATGGCTTGACTCCATTTTTAATGTTCTATTAGCGTGTTTCCCACAATATCTGGGAGACCCCACCGGGAGGACCCGGGATATTGGTGCCCTGGTCTTCACCCACACCGCTGACAGCGCCCCCCGCACTGATGAGGCCGGCTGCATGCCCGCCCCTGGTCACCACGCGAACTCCCGAGGGGATGGAGCTGTTCTGCAGTTTCAGATAGGTATCCATAATGTTCCGGACGGTCGGGTTCCCTTCCCCCTCATCGTGGTAGTTAAAGACCGATTTTCCCCACGAATAGTCCAAGGCATAGATATATGCATTGCCGTTGGGATTGCACGGGTCATCGAACACCGGCTGGTAGGAGGTAAAATAGACGTTTTTGAAAAAAACCGTCGGCTGACTCAGGACTTTTTCCCCAATATGGTCATTTTCGGTTTCGTCCACGCAGGCTCCCTGGGCGTCAAGCACCCGGTAAAACCCCCTGCAGATGGATTCGTCCTTCAAAACTTGGATCAAATTCTCCTTCTTCGTGGTGTCCAGGCTGTTGACTGCGCCATCCCCGTTGGAATCGGCCTGTTCATCCAACTCGTCACACGTAAGATTCAGGAGATCTGTTTCCCGGGTGAGCACGTTGTGATCAGCAACCACATAGAACCGGTTCGAGATCATGGCGTAGCGCGGATGTGCGCGGTCCCCGGTACCGAAATAGAGGACCGGCTTGGAAGTCCAGGCATTCCCGTAGTAAGACACGTCAGGAGAATAGAACGTTTTTCTTCCCGTATCTGAAGTGTTCAGTGCTGCATGTACTATGTCGGTATCTCCAGTGGCCAGATCAGACCCGGGATTCGCAGCAAAAATCCTTTTCACCTGCCACTTGGTGGAGTCGACATCCGAGTAGGTGTGGGAGAGATCACTGTAATAATCGTATGTAATCTTCCAGATCTGACCGTAAATGTCAGCTCCGTACATGACGATTTTGCTCTCTGAGAAAGGGATGACCGAGATGTCCGCGGGAAAACAGTACTTCATCTTGCAGTACTGCTGGTTGATGCCGGTGGTTACGTCCTCTGACTCATCCTCGTCGTTGTCTGCATCACCATATACCGCCTTGAAAAGGAGACTCCCGTCACTGAGATCAACCACGAAAATCCCCCTCCCCATGGTGTCCTTCCCGGGATTATACTTGTCATAACTGCCGCTGGTTCCGCC
>Ga0164318_10005745_pt1 | contig 12002 bp, 26 predicted proteins | sample GuaBasSedimGuay9_FD_113734 | JGI IMG/M metagenome (GOLD analysis project Ga0164318, IMG submission 113734) | Subseafloor sediment microbial communities from Guaymas Basin, Gulf of California, Mexico - Guay9, Core 4571-4, 0-3 cm | ecosystem: Environmental > Aquatic > Marine > Hydrothermal vents... | reverse complement strand
GACTGAACGTGACGCTCTGTGATAGCCATGGTCTGTGCTCCTCTTCGATAACACCCTACAACTTCACCATCTACCACGTGTACGAGCAACCTCTGGAGCAGGGCATGACGGCATTGGCTTACCTCAGGAGGATTCTCGGCAAGGAGCAGATAGTGGCGGTAATCGTCTACGACTACCTAGCCAGAACCTTCATAGCCCACATAGAGCTTGCAACGACCACTAGCCTAACGGATGCACTTAAGGTGCTTTCGATAAGGGAGCTCAGGCAGTTCCTAACGGTTAGCTTGGCACTCCTCGACGTTCCCATAGAGAGGTTAGTGGCTACCCTGACACCGACCGTTACACTCGAGACGCTCTTCAGCCAGATTAGATACGCTGTTGAAACGATAACCGCTACCGCTGGGGTCAAAGCGGTGAGCATAAGGATTGTCGAAGCTTTGTTGACGATTTCCGAGACAGTTACCAAGACCTTCTTGAAGTACCTAGCAGACCTAGTCTCGGTCACGGCAGAGCTCTCGACTTGGTTCAAACAGCTCAGGCACCTAGCTAGCTACGTCACGGCGAGCGTCTCGATGACGACTCAGTCCTTCCTCACTAGGGCGGGTACTGCAGTAGTCGCGGTGACCGACACGATGGTTAGAGCGATAAGCGTTGCCAGAGAGCTGGTTGCTGACTTAGTGACTAGTGCTCTGATAACTATTACCAGAATAAGCACGCTCGTGGTCCAAGTAGCCATTTCAGATGTGGCTACTAGAGTGATAAGCGTTGCTAGGACGTTTGCCGAGACTGTGGGCATAACCTTCCTGTTCTCGCTCGAATATCCAGTAATTCCAACGTTCCTGCTACCGGCCCCGCCCTACGCCCTGTTCGCATGGGCCACTAACCTAGAGACCCTGTTCGTGCTGGGGATAGCGATAAGCATAGCTATCATAGCTTCGACTGCCTACGTGTTCAGCAGGCGACACGAGCTCTTCGAGCACCCTGTGGAGCGTTTCTTCGGAAGGAGGAAACGCCAAAGGTAACTAGTAGATTATTGCAATCATGACGCCAACCACGTTTTCTTCTCTGACCATGAAGAAGTCCGGCAGGGGGCTTGTATCTCCTTTGGTTATTGCAAACCATCCGTTGAAATCGTGGCCTATGAAGATTATCCTGTGAACGTATTCCTCGTAGTCGGAACTATAGTCGCAGAGCTCCTCTATGCCCATCCAGCAGTAGATTTTGTCGTTTATCTTGTCTAGGAAGTTTCTGGGTTTTCTGACCATTATTATATCTCCTACTTGGAGGTCCTCCACATCGAAATCCGTGGTGAAAATTCCCAGATGACCTTCGGTGAACAAGGGGAACATGCTTCCAGTGGGAAGGAAGTCTGTGTAGATGAAATCGTTTCCCCTGCACAGGAAACCTTCATTAGTTGGTATGCAGTTGGGGTTCAGCCTGCCCTTCGGCATCCTAGAAAATAGAAATTCGCATACGTCGTTGACTATCCAGCCTAGGATGAAGAACGCTATTATTAATATAGCTAGGTCTCTAGCGAAGTTCCTTCTTGGTAAAGGCTTCCCACCAAGTTGCCTCGGGACCGGCGAAGTCATCTATATCACCCACCTTTTCGAAGCAACCTATGCAGATTAGTCTTCCCATGAAGCGAACGAGCGATGAGCTACGCCTTCCACAGAGCTCGCACCTCATGGCCCGACCTCCAGAGCTTCTAGCAAGGCGTGAATTTGACGTTGATTCATGCATATTACCGCATCACCTTTATTTATCGTAAACCACATGAATTTTCCCCTCGGATTAATCGAGAATTTAACCAACAATCTTTTTCCCGAATTCAAATTGGAGAGGAATGCCTTCCTCCACTCGGCTTCGCTAAGCTCATTAACTATTCCGTCGTGTGTTATCCATAAATAGCGAATCACTCGCTTCATGCTAACACCTTTCCAACAGCCCGGCGGGATAGGAGGAGAAATGGCAAGGTGTGCCGGCACAGGTAGTGGGTTGGGTGACGCCATGGTCTGGGCAGCAGCAGCCAGCCAGCTATCCCGCCTCTGGGCTTTTCAGCTGGGCCGGTTCTCATCATACCACCTTCTCAACTTTAACGAGCTTTCCGTTGTCGTCGTAGTACCTTATCTCTTCCCTAAGCACTATCCAAGCTGAGCTTCTTTTATACCAGTCGAAGTAGGGATTACGCTCGCTTACCCAGAATGCTCTTCCTTTTCCTTGTAAGTAGTCGAACTGCACCTTTATCCATCTAACCTTTTTCATCATACCACCTCAATTTCTCTCTCTAAGTTCCATGTAAAGGTCTTTCAAATCGTCCACTATCCTTCCTATTTGTAGTGGCAAGATTTCTTTTATGGGACCTTTCGAAACTATCAGAAGCTTTACTAGAGTTTCTCGAAGCGAAAGCTTGTTATCCAAAATTCTAGCTATTTCCAATTCGTACTCGTGCTTCCTCATACCACCACCTCAATTACATTGTTCCAGTAGTTCTTATCGGATTTCCTTATGCTGATTAATCCTAGCTTTTCGAGCTTCATGAGTCGCTTCCTCAGCGTGTTCTTGCTAACCCCAAACCTGCTGTGGTATGCCTGAGCAAGCTTCGACTCCGACTCCACCCTTCCACTAAACTCTTCTTTGATGAAGTTGTAGAGGCTCCAAAGTGCTTCTCTGAGAGGTGGCCTAACCCGCTCTTCTAGAACTTTTTTGGCATAGCTCTCTCCCAAGACCATGGTGACGAAATCTTCCGTAATTTCAATCGGCTCGTCCATGACCTGCAGGTACTTAAGAAATACGGTGTTGCAAGCACTGATTATGTTTCTAGGTATTCCTTTAGCTATTTCGTTGACCTTTCTGAAAGCACCTTCGCTGAACCTTAACTTTGGCTCGCCGGCACTAGCATGCTCTATTCTTTTCCTTATCAGCTCCTTGCACTCCTCCAAGGAGAAGGACTTCAGCTGAAAGCGGTCGAACTTCCCGAGAATTTCCGAGTACTCGAAGGACCTGTCGAAGTGGCTCTGGTTCATCGCAACCACCACGCTTATGTTCTTGAAACCCAGCAAGAGCTCGAGCCCACGGAGCATGACCTCCATTTCTTTTTTAGCCACCATGTCCGGAACGTCTATGAACCAGTAGTACTTCTTGCCTATGAGGAATGACTTGAGCGTGCCCACGGCACTTCCTTCGGAGTAAATCGACCTAGTGTTGGGAAGTAGCTTGGAAACTAGTCCAGAATAGCTACCCATCCCCTTTATACTACGCTCGTACTTGGTGACGCAGTTCTCACCGCCCTCGTGCTCAACTATATCCTTTAGAAACAGTAGCGAAGTCGTCTTTCCCGAGCCTCGCTCTCCCAGAATGATGTAGTAAATCGAGTCCGTGGATTCCGACTGCAGGTTGAGCCTTACCCCCATCTGGAGCAATTTAAGCGTCTCGGTGAGCAGAAATGGCTGGGAAACGAAATCGTCGTAATCGTAAACGACCTGCTTCTGAAAGGGGTTAAATCTCAAATTCAGGTTCTTGAGCGATAGCATTTCATCACCTCACGAACCTTTTTATTATATTCGGCTTGGCTACCCCTAACGATTCCGACTACCCTGCTCCTGAACGTCCTCAGCTTCCTGTCGTAGTAGATTACCTTGAAGGTTCGCAGGCAATTCCAGCACCTAACCACCTTCAGCGTGGTCGTCGTGAACACGTAGTTGCATCTAGGACACCTTACCTTCACCACGAGGCTCACTAACATCACCCGAACCGGAAAGCAGTTTTTCTAGCTTAGCTTCCTTTGAGGTTAGCAAGCCCTTAGCTTCAAGTTCCGCTTTTAGTCGCTCTAGGGCATTGACCGCAAGTTTTAGATTATCGATTAGGTCATCTGTGAAGGTTATAGAAATCACCTTGGAGCCGTGGACTAACTTCACGACTTCCTGCATGTCGAGGGGTAAGAAGGGGTCGAAATCCTCAGCACTGGTTTTCACTATAATCATAGTTTTTGCATCGAGCTTTCGTGCGAACATATTATTAATAATAATGGGAAGGGTTTAAATACTTTTCGGTCTAGATTTTTTAGTTTTCTTAGTTTACCACATTTGTCACTAAAAACTTAGGATATATATATTTGGGACCCCTACCCTTTGGTTTACCATAGTTTTCTAAAGATTCTTTAGATTTCCATGGTAAACTGGAATAAGGTAAAGAGGGGAGATACCCCCATATGTTTTTAGTAACAAATGTGATAATCTATATTAAACATGGAAAACTAGAAAATCTTTCGTTTCAGTGCGGGAGTTCCCACCCTTTATAGCAAGTTGCGTTTATGAAGACGACTTCTGTATAATTTAGGTCCCTTTTTTCTAATTCATCTAATATATCGTCGACGTAAAACCATTTCCACAACAAACAGTTTATCAAGAAGCAATTTTTCCTCATCATTAAAGTACCTTCCATATTTCCATGTCGAATTTTAGCATTTATATGTATCGTATAAGGGTGGAACAGAATACCCACTAATATCCATGTCACTATCACTATAATAGCTAACTTGACAAAAGACCTTTCCATCCTTCTCACTTTCTTAAATTTTGCGATTTTTTTATTCTTTAGCCAAAATAAAACATGAGACCTTTCGAGACGGAAATTACTCCCTCTTCCTGAACGCCACCAAGAGCTTTCCTATCTGCTGGTTCTTCCGCTTCAACTTTACCAAGAAGACCATAGAGCTGAGGACCAGAAAGAAGACCAGAACAGCTATCGATAGTAACCAGCGTCTTTCCAGCTCCTGCCTCTCCTCCGCAAGTTTCTCTATTTCCTGTCCTAGCTCCTCCATCGTGGCGTTCTGTCGATTTATGAGACCTTTCAAGTAGTTCACGAGGTTCTGGTAGGTCTGCTTTTCTGATTCAAGGACTTGGACTTTAGTCATCAGTTTTTGGGAGAGGTTTGAGTAGTAGCGATATAGAACCTCGTAGCTGGTGGTTAGATTTACTATCGTCTGGTTCAAGTAGGTAATGTTGGTTGCGTTGGTGTAGTAGCGGTAGACCGTGGTCCTGTGAACTACCCTCTCAGGCACTTCTATTGCTTGAATGTAGTCATAGATTATTAAGCAGTCGTTCTTGGCATTGGGTGCTATGGTCAGGTTGCTCACGTAGCCGTTGCTACAGTCGCATGACCACACGTTAAGATAGGTTTGGTTCTCCACCAATCTACAATTCGGTGAAGGTAGGAACTCGCCCTCGATTGGAAGCGAGCAGAGGAGTGTGATGTTTAGGTCCAAGCAATTGGGAAACGTTCTATATATCGAGGAGCCGGCATAGATGGGAATGGCGTTAGCTATGGATAAAAAAAGAAAAAGGGAAAAAGCGAAAGCAGGGTAACGCATGGAATCACCTTTACGGCAAGCTAAAGTGCTCTTCGTACTTTATGGTAACGTTCTGTTCTGCCATGCTTGGCGAAGTCTCTACTTCTATCTTGTACCACCAAGTAGTCTCTGCTGTTATCGTGTAAGGCTGAGCGGTTCCATCGCCATTGTTGTCGAAGAAGAGCTCTAGCCACGTGTCAGCCGCTGTGGCTGGACAGTTCCTGAGTTGAGTTAAACTTCCATCGTTATTAACGCAATAGACCATGTTAGTTATATCTATTCCGCTGGGATAGTTGGCGTCGTAGTAAATTATCCTCTCAACTTCCTGTAAACCTGCACTAAGACCTGCATCTGACTTAGTTAGGATTACTGGATAGCGGTCTATTGGATTGTTCGCATGGTTGGTCACGTTGTACTTGAACCAGAAGGTATCTCCTGCGTAGATTGTTCCGGTTGCCGTGTTATCATCGACGATTGTTAGTCTGTTGCTTACGTCCGTGAACTTAACTTCTAGTGGCGTTTTCGTTTCAACGGTTAGCTGTATAGTGTTGGAAATTAGGTTCACTACTGCTCCTAGTGCCACTGTCGATAGTAGCGATGCTACCAGCACTCCCATTGGCACTCCAAATAGGGTTCGCTTCATCAGGTTCATTTGCTTCACCTTCTCCTCCTCGCCCTCCTTTTACGTGAGCGAGGAGAATAATAGTAATAGTAGGTCTTGCCTACTTTTACCCTTTTCACTATACCTCTTTGCATGAAGCTTCGAAGGGCATGACCAACACTTGACTGGGAACCTCCGGTGAGCTTAATCAACTCCCTGCTGGAATATGCATGCCTCTTATCCTTCTTCAGAATTGTTAGAACCCTTTTCTCTACTGTCTCTCCGAATTCCAGTTGCTTTAGATTCTTCACAGGCATGGGCATAGTAATTAGTAGTAGTTGTAGTAGTAATTTAAAGATTTCTGTTCTACAAACTATAAAGGAAGGCAAACATGAGGAAAATTAGTGCTATGCACATCAACAACAGGAATGTAAAGATGACGAAATCAACTCTTTTTAGCATCTTGCTTCGCCTCTCTCGAAACTACGAAAGCTATCAATCCTGCTAATATGAAGCTTCCTCCTAGGAGCCAGAGGTTCGGCTTAAACGGATAGTCCAGAACTTCCATCCAACCCAGAATTATCGCCACCACGGTTACTATGAAAGCCCATACTAAGATAAACCTAACCAATTTCATGAGACTCCACCTCCACCACCAAACCACATCGCTTGCAAATCTTGTAGGTTTCGAATACCCAAGAGTGCTCGATTCCTTCCTCCATAATATCTGACTTCTTTTCCACCACCAGACCACAATCCTTGCAGATGTAATGCTTTTCCTTCACGAACTTGTGCTTCATCCCCAAATCCTCACAGTCCTTAACCTCCATCACTTCACCTTTTTCCTCAGAGGCTTAACCCTAGTCTTGTACGTGCAGTTAGGACATGTGGCATAATCCAGCTTGCCTTTATAGTTCCAAGTGTAACCGCAAAACTGGCACTTCACCTTGGGCATAGTAATTAGTAGTAGTAGTCGTAGTATTTAAAGTTTTCTAAGCTCTTGCCCTAGCCACGATTCGCCAGCTCTCTTCACAGTTATAGCTCCTAGTTTCGTTTTCCAGTTTAAAGATAACACATGCATGGCCAATAGCCTTTCCATGCACGACATCATCCATCGTCGCATTCGGAGGTAGCTGAATTGCGATGTAAATTTCATCACTTAGGTTAAGCCTTTTTAACAAGGAAGCATAAGCTACTGCAATGGCTTTGCAATCTCCATAGCCCAAATCCGGATTAACCTCTTGAGTGGGCTTGTACTTCAGCTTAGAGCTAAGCAACATATTTATCCAGAACAGGTAGCATCCAGCCCGGTTAGATTCGTTAAGAAATCTGTAGTTTTCGCAAATTTCGAGAACCTCTTGACTAATCTCCCTAACTAGCTTGTAGTTTGGATTTACTTTGCTGGCTAGCATAATTGCCCCTATATCGTCTAAGTTTGCCCTAATGAAAAGCAAACCAACTTGGATTAATATCAAGCAAATTGACCAAGCTAAGAGAATTTTCTCTATTCGCTCCATATCAACTTCACCTCTTCAACTACCTTCGTATCGAAGAGCACCTGAATCTGACGCTCAGCCATCGAATCGAGCTTTATTCTCATTTCATCATCTCCAGCAAGCCTCCTAATCTTGAGCAAACGCTCCAGCCTGAAGCCAATCGGATGCCAAGCAACGAGATGATAACCCTTCCCGCTAGGACTTCGTCTAATCTCGAAATCCCTGAAGTTGAAGAGGCGAAGGATTAGCATAGCCCACAGCCTATACAGAGGATTCTTGCTATCTATGTCTAGCGTTATCCTTCTTATCAGCTTCTCATCTCTGAGGTTCTTGTAGTTCACGCAATCACCTCAAATACTTTTCTGGTAACCAAACGAACCCACGAGAATCAATGATTAACCCCTTAGCTCTGAGCTCCTCCTCTATTCGGTTATTGAGGTAGATGAACCAGCTCCTATTCCTCAAGCTCTGCTCATTGACAATTCTGACGTACTTTATGCAATACTCTAGCGGAAATCCTCTCGCTTCACCTTTACTTATAGGTCTATTCTTCTCAGTTCCTGCAGTTACGTAAACCCTCTCTAAGTATTCCGGAAGGTTAGTTATCTCCAGCGAGTGCTCGACGTAGCGAACCGCCCCCTTATCTTCGGCGTGAGCTATGCTTGGCAGGAAGAAGCGAACCATGTTCCTAACGGTTATCCGCAGGGCATCCAGCAATCGCATCCTCCTTCCCGTATCCGTGGTTATGTACTCTAGAGGCTCAGGTGAAATATAAGTTGCTCTAACCTCTACCAAGAAAGGATAAGGTAGTTCCTTAGTTGCTGTGTAATTTCTCACTATCATGTTTCGGTAAAATATCACGAGCTTTCGCTTAATCAGTTCGTCCTTCTCCCTGAGCCTCTCTCTTATGTAATCGATTAGTTCGGTGAAAACTGTGTCGTAATCCGGAATGTACCTCGGGTCTAGGATTCGCCAAGTCCGCCTATCTACTCGTTTTATATCTAGGGGATTGAGCACCACCCAGTTGAGCATGCTCCACCCCCTAGGAACAGGTTGCTCTAGAAGAGAGCGATACCTTTCGTAGCGTTCGATTAATGGACGTTGCCTCCGAAACATGGGCTCCAGCTCAGCTCTGGTCTCCACCTCCGGTTGCCTGAGAACCCAAGCTATCTCCTTTATCACGTCGTTGTAGAGGTCTACCATAGCTTTGCTCGCACGTTGCCAGAGATACCACCTAGCATAGGTTGGCTTAATCCCATGCCTTTCGAGCAACCTAGCAAACTCCTCGTAGCTCAGCTTTCTTGCCATCTCAAATCACCCGACAAGCGGAGCCCTCGTAACGTAAGCTTTGGTTATCTCTCTGAGCTCTCTAAGGGTAAGATGGTACTGAACCTCACCCAGCCACTTCAGCTCCCTTCCTTTGGTGAACCAAATCTCCAACGGAGTTATGAACCATTCCACCCGCCTGCTCTCATCGTAGAACTTTATCTTGATGTTCGCCACTCCAATCGATTTGAGGAACTTGAGCAGTTTCTCTTCGAAGCCGAGCGAATTCATGCTGTAGTATAGGTGCTTGTGATTTTTAATGGCAATGAACGTTGAGTTCTTGAGGACGCCGAGCTTCTTGCCATCGAGCCAAACGACATTATCCTTCACCCTTATTTTCATGGACAACACCTTCCAGTAGCAAATCAAGCTCGTGCAAACGCTTCGCCACGCTTCTTCCCTTTCTCGTAAGACTAACCCTGACAATTTTCCCATCCTTTCTAGCCTTCACCAGACCCATCTCTACCAGCTCTGGATAGATGTAGTAAAGCGTCGAGTGGGATATGTCCAAACTCTTGGTAGCTTCTATTATGTAGGAGTTCTCGTGGTCACGCAGGTAGAGTAGAAACTTCGCCACCACAGGACGCCTTATTATCACGTCTATTCCTTTACCTTCCATCTGTACGCACCTCCCTCGAAGGCCCTTTCTACGAGGCCCTTGGCCTGAAGATAGGAGAGTAGGAGGTAGATGTAGCTGTACTTGCTATGCTCATACTTTCCGTAGATGTGCTCTATAACCTCTCTTACCGTAGCTCCTGTCTTCCTCCGCCTCAAATACCTCAAAACCCGTTTTTTAATCCCCTTGTTCATGGTTCTCACCCAATGTAACGGCTTTCGTTTTCCTTTTTCCTCCCGAATTTTTCCTTGAACTCTTCTAGTTTTTCCAGCTCTTTGGCCAACTTTCTGTCGTTTTCTTCCAGAATTTTGACTAGTTTATGGAAAAGTTCTAGACATATCTTTTCCCTCTCGATGGGCTCTTTCCAAAATTTAAAACCCAAAGGACAGATACCGTGTTTACGGCATACTGCTTGCCATGCCAGTATTATCTTCAGCTCATCTAGCGTGAGTTCAAGGTTTATTTTCTTCTTGCCTATCATTTTCTCACCTCAAGAAGGACCTTTGAAGGATTATTACGATAACCCTGAATATCATAGTACATGTAAATCGTCTTGTTAGCCCCAGCAGGTATTAGGTCTACTTTCACCCATATTATCGTCTCGTTGGTATTGCATCCAGACTCAATCCAATAAGGATATTTCGTCTTCCAGTCCGCTGAATCGAAGCTCGTCTCATTGGTAAATCTAATATCTCCGCAATCAGGCTCCATCTTTCCTTCTTTTATCAGGGAAGCGGTATCAATCACGAGCCTAATTGAATAGTCTATGAGAGGTGTTTTGCCAAAATAACCTATAGTGATTGGCATACGGTGGAGGAAAATGGGAGCTTCCTCTTTTAGTTTTACCACTTTTACTGAGGTTTGAGCCCACATGAATCCTACTGTAATGGTTGCAATTGTGAAAACCACACAGAATGCCGGGAATTTCTCTCTCCTCTCCTTTCCCATTTTCAGCACCTCTGTATTAGTTACTACTACTACTAATTTAAATACTTTTCTATTCTTTGGAATATAAAAAGATTTAAAAGAAGGAGAAGCCTTAAATTGACATGCCTTCTAGATACGTGGATGGCGAGAAACTCTGCAAGTGTTGGCTTTGTGAACTAGGAAGAGATTTGGAGAATTGTTTAAAAATACTCGTAGCGAAGTTAAGGAATGGGGAGTAGTCTGCGATGTGCCTACTGTGGAAAGAAAATCGAGTGGCAGGACGATAGCGTATTTGTTAATGGAAACGTGCTCTGTAGCGAGTGCTGGAAGAAGAACAATGTTTTAGAATGGTTGAGAAACAAAAAGAAGTAAAATGTGGTGGTACTGCAAGACCTGCAGAAAATTTTTGGATTGCTATCTATCCTATCTAGAACACGTTAAACTAGGTCACAAGGTCACTGAGGTAGACCTATTTTGATTGACTTTGCACATTCTGGACATATCCACACTACCTTTTCTCCCTTCTCGACCTTCAGCGTCATCCTTATCCTTCCCTTTGCTGACTTCGAAAACTCCTTCCCGCAGAGCTTACAGATTTTGGTTTCCTTCATACCTCGCCAATATGAGTCCTAAGATAGTTTGGTAACGAAATTTACCAAACTATTTTTAACATACTTGAAATGATTGCCAAATTGAATTATGCTCGGATACTCGGTGGGCTCAAATCCCGCTACAGGAAATTTCCAACCAGAATCTAAATTCCATACAAAGCGATAGACAGGTCTTCTAAAACACTTTAATTCGTTATCCCAGAACCATTTACAAACATGAGATTTTTGACCTTCCCTAATAGGCTTTCCACAGCCTAAACATTTACCTATTTTCATGCTGTTAATTTTGTTTCGGTAATTTAAATAAAAGGACTCCTAATATCTTTCTTGCTCAGCTTCATTTCCACCACCGCAAGGAGACCACCCGTTTTTAACTATGCCACAAAGAATACAACTCATGCTTCAACCTTCGCTCATACAACCTTCTCTTCCTCTCGATTAGTCTTATCTTTTTCAGCAAGTGCGGAAAGACCTCGTTGAAAATTTCCTTATTTCGCTTAACTTTGTGATGGTAGAAATGGAGGAGGAACTTGAGTTCTTCTGGTCCTAATCTCCCTATTTCCTTTCTCAGCCCCTTCTCTCTGACTATGTGCTTGAGAACGCTTCTCCACATGCTTATAGTTTCGGGGTGCGTCATCATCTCACCCTCTTTTCAAATTCATCGAGAAGATAGTAAAAGGCAGTTAGAGCTGCGAGAGATAAGGTCCAAACCATGAGAATTAGCCAAAAGTTAAAGGAAGAGCCTAAAGCCAGAGCAACTATTACACCAGCAAGGAACCAAGCAATTATACTTGCTAGGACCTTAACTTCATCGTTTCTCGTCCTCATTCCACCACCGTCCATAGACTTCCACATTTAGGGCAAAACCATGCCTTTCCTCGCTCCAAAACAAGCATTCTCGGATTCCCGCAAGATTCGCATCTCATTCCTTCATCACCCCTTCAAAACACCTTGAAAGCTTAATCATCCACTATTTTATGCCATATAGGTCTTTTTCCACAAATTTCTCTAACAATTTCATCTATTTGCTTAAATGTCGCTCTCCTCTCTTTTATCACAAATTCTTCAACAAACT
>Ga0164318_10005744_pt1 | contig 12004 bp, 30 predicted proteins | sample GuaBasSedimGuay9_FD_113734 | JGI IMG/M metagenome (GOLD analysis project Ga0164318, IMG submission 113734) | Subseafloor sediment microbial communities from Guaymas Basin, Gulf of California, Mexico - Guay9, Core 4571-4, 0-3 cm | ecosystem: Environmental > Aquatic > Marine > Hydrothermal vents... | reverse complement strand
TAAATAAAGTACACTGTTTAGCTTATTATAGTGAACAATTTTCTTATCTGATAATAGACGATTAAATAGTTGTTGATCAAGAGCACATATGTCATATTTTATAACACTTGTGATAAGTCTACACTCTCTGTAGTGTTTACAACTATATACGTTGCACTCATAATAATAATTACGCTCAATACGATCTCTGTCAAAACAGTCATAGCCTTTACCTGCAATGACTTCAACTATAATTTCATACGTCACAGGGCATATAAAAAGATACTTAAATACTATACCGTATCTAGTATCAATATATAAAGTGTCTTTATTATATAGCATATTTTATTAAGCCATTATATATAATTATAATTGCCATCTTTATATAATTAATTTATAAAACAAGTTACTTCGTAACTTGTTATTTATTATTATTTAAATATTTCTTATAATGCTTACATAAAAGATCAATTAAAGTATATTTTAATTTATTAGATATATTGCTATTTAAAATATTTGATAAGATAGTAATAAAATTATAATTATATGCTTTTATTAATTGCTCTAAAATAATTAATGCTGATTCTTTATAATGAAGTTGTTTAATGTCTTCTAAGTATTTGATTATTTTTTTATTTCTTTTTCTTCTTTTCATAACTTTTCTCCTTATAGCTTAAAGCATATTGTAATAACTTACTGTTAACAATATGTAAAGTAAAGAATAGCCTTTTATTAGTCTTAAAGAATATGTTATATAAGTCTTCTTTAGAGGGTGTAAAACATAATAACAAGCCTAAATCGGGTTCCCAATCACGATAATACTCACCAACTGCATTTCTAAGATAACAAGCAACGTATTTTGTACTAGTTAATGCTAACTTTACGTGTCGTGCAGTTATAGACATCGCAATATTATATCTCTTACCTTCTAAATCAATTACAGTGTCTCTTATACACACTCTATAATTACGCATAACTAAGTTATCTGTATTTACTTTATTTATAATTTGTTGTAATATTTTTACTTTTACTTGTTTATTCTGTAATTTGTTTATATATTGTATCATATTTTTACTTATTTTTACTTAAAGTGTTATTTTGTATAATTTATTATAATTTTCTTACCAGCTGTAAGCCTTTAAAAGTTAGTTGCCTTCCTTTATTAGTTATCTCAATCAACCTTCTTAAAAGCAACTTATCTTCAATAAAAGATAGCTCGTCTTTATCAACCTGTAAGGCAGAACATAAAGAAGTCTGAGACAATCTTTGACAGTTGTAAAGTATCTTTAAATAAAATCTCTCATTTTTAGAAAGCCCATGTTTATAGCCTATAAACTCTAAAATATCATCTATCTCTTTATTCACATCTTTATTTGCTAAATTTATACATCTATAAGCTAAGTTAATAGCCTCTCTTGGAGTAACTACATTTATAGCTATTTTTAAAGCTGTCTTTCTATTAATATTAGAGTAATTAGACATTATAATTCTTGCTAGCTCTCTAACATTGTAGTGACTTATCTGAAAATGTAATTGAAATCTTGACATTAAAGGCTTGCTTATCATAGATGGTTTAGTAGTGGTACCTATTAAAGAGAACTTAGGTAATTTGAACTGTTGCTGCTCTCCATAAATTGTTTTTATCGGTAATATAAAGTTTTCCATAGGTTGATAAAGAATTTCTTCTAACTTAGGAGATAGTCTATGTATCTCATCGATTAATAAAATATCGCCTTCTTGAATGTTTATAAATATATTAAGAAGATCAACTTTTTTTAGAGTATTACCTACAGTAAAGATAAGCTTTTTACGTTTAGTATGTGCTATATATTTTGATAAAGTGCTTTTACCTGTCCCACGTGGTCCAGATATTAATATATGAGGTATCTCTTGCAGTCTATCTATCTCGTATTTAATGTTGTTTAGTCCTATTAGTTTCATTTAAAAACCTCCATTTACACAGTAGCTACTTAATACTCTAAGAAGATGATCATAATCTCCTGATGTAGCTTCTCTAATTACTGCCTCTATTTCTTCTTTAGTCCAACCTTCTTTTCTTGCTTGTTTTTGAAATGCTCCTAGAAGATAAAAAGCATTACCGTCTAAACCTACTAATTTTAGGTGAACTTTTTTATTTACTTTTTTCATGTATCACCTCCTTTTTTCAATTCTTTTTACATCTAACTCTTTACCTAAAACAGCTTTAACAAATTTCTTTATTTTGTTCACATCATCCGCATAAACCAATAACTTTCCTGTCAAATAAACTCCTAAATCTTTCCCTACCTCTGGACGAACCTTTTCAAAATCTAGCTGAACTTGATACTTTTCCTCTATATCCTCTACCCAGCTCTTTACATAGTCATCTAGATATACATCTCTACCTGTGTAAAATTTATCCAGACTTACTTCCACCTTATGTAAATTTTCAAAAGTTTTCATCGTACTCCTCCTTTCCTTTATTATACAATTCAACTATTTTTTCAAATATAGTATACATATGATCATAACCATATCTTAATCTATGTTCTAATAAATGCTTTATAACTATATTTATAAATGCTTCAAGACTTATATCAAGAAGTTTTTTCTGAATTAATTTAGATACAGTTGCTAATACGTATTCTGAATCAGTCACTTCTAATAACTGTTTAATATCTGATTCGTTAAGCTTATGTTTAATGAACGTAATAATATCACCACTATGCATTAGCTTATGCAGCCGTCCAGCTTTAATTAAATCACTAAAAGCATCACTATTATTGTCTAGTATTGGTTTGATCTCATAAATACCTAACAAGTATCTTTGAAAGCCAAATATTATAGCCCATTTAGGTAATAGTTGCAGTTGATTTGTTCTTCTACATGCTCGTATTATCCAAGATATAGTCCTAACATATCTTTTTTCATAATATTTGTCTAAATTTTTAACTTGTTTAACTAAATGCTTGTAAAGCCTGTTAACATCTTTATAACTACCTATACCTTCATCCACAACGTTTAATAATATTAGGCGATACTTATATCTATCAGGAATTGCAGAGTTTGACATTATTTTACATGTTATATCATAGTTTTCAAGAGCTACTAAATACTTAATGTCCTGCCAAGTCAGTGAATTCGTATTAATTGTTGTTAGTATAGTTTCACTTATTCTTTTACCTTTTAAACCGTTAGGATATTTTAAAAACATTTTCTTAATAACTTTTCTAAAGTCTTTACGATACGATTGATATGTCATTCCTAAATCTTTAATAGTTACATCAAAATGCTTCATTACATCCTCCTTTTTTCTAAAAAATATCGTCAGTTTTCTTACGTAATAACCTTCTAATCAATACATATCCTAATCCATATCTGATTACTTTATCCATACCTAATTTAGCTACTGTATATCCTGTAGCTGTCCAGGTAGCTATAGATTTCCACTTCTTAATAAACTCTTTGTAATTGTGGTGATATAAGTCTACCAGTTCAGCTAGCTTCTTTTTTTCTTCTATCGTAAGATGTTTTAAATTATTATTAGAACATAATGTAGTTAATCGTTTATAAGCTCTGTGATATTTAGTTTTTTCAAGTATAAATGGAGATAAAGCAAACAACACAGCCATAAGAAGAGTTAATACTGCAAATATAGCTAACCCACTAACGTAGATAATTATATACGGCAAAAATATAATCAGAAATATTAACACAATGAAAATCATTTTACTCTTACCTCTACTCCTTTATTTACTAAGTCTATAACTTCTTCTTTTAACAAATATTTATCTACTAAAATGCCCAAAGCTTCTTCTACTCTGTAATATTCTAAATCGTTAAATTTATGATACGATACTATTAAGACACGTTTTTTCTTACTACAAACAGGACATTCTAATTCGCCTTTAGAGTTAATAGTCAACTGACTTCCACAAATATTACACTTCAATATTACTCTCCTTTCGTTAATATAATTTCTTTTAGTTTAGGGATTAGCTCTAAATAATTATGACATTCGGCATATCGATAAGTTATAACTCCTCTTCTGATACCATACTTAGAGTCTATTACTTTTACTTTTAGACAAAGCGAAACATAACTATCATACTCCCAATCCAGAAGTTGAAATATATCATCTTCTACACCTGGAAATCCTTTTACTAATCTTCCTTTATACTTATCAAAATTTTTAATTATTTCACTTACTAGAACTTTCATAGTTATCAATGATTTCTTTTATACGTAACCTAGCTTGTTCAAACTCTTTTAACTTTTCTGGAGATATTTTTAATAAAGCTTTTAACTTAGGTATCGGAACAAAATGCAAGCATAAAAAAGGATGTAGTTCTGAATCGCTAATCTCAAAACAGCACATACTACTGTAAAAATCACACACTTCTTTAAATAGACATCTGTAATCTTTACATTCATTCGGATATTCATGATCAAAATTATAACATATTATTTTGTTTTTCCATATAGCAAGTATTCCACACAAAAATTCATGATAGAACCGACGTACTATGTAAAATTTACCAATCTTTAAATTGCTGATTTCCATATTTTACTCCAATATTCATCTAATGTCGGTACGTATAACATTGCCCGTAATTTTGGCAATACTTTAAATTCGCCTTTAAAATCATTACCAAGATCTAAATGCATTATTTTGTTATTTTCTATGTGATGAACCGTAAAAGACGCTTTTCTTATCTTACAATTTTCTAAACATACACCGTGTGCTTGCATTATGCCGTAGCTAATGTGATATAATTTATATACAGCTTCAAAACAATAAAACCAGTTTATATAAAAAACATCACCTAGTTTTACTTTTACTATCATTACAATGTTTTTTCCAGTATTCGTCTAGTATAGGTTCATATAGTAATGCTTTCAATTTAGGTAAGTGTCTAGCATAATCATATCCAAAGTCTATCACAGCTTCACCTTCTTCTACTTTGTCAGCTCTAAAATAAGTATAACGAGGAAATGGTTCACAATCTACACCTTTTATACAAATTTTAACACATTCTACTCTATCATAATCAATACGATACACTTTATAAACAACTTCTTCCTCAGATGCAAAGTATTTCCAAGTTACTTGGAAAACATCACCTTTTCTAACTCTGAGCCACATTCTTAAGTCTATTATAGCAATCTAAACACACCTTTAATTCCTTTGCAATTTCCCACCCCTTAGTCAACTTACTTATTCGTATTTTCTTTTTCCTTTTACCTTTTCCAGGCCTTCTTTTAATAATAAGTTTAGTATATACTACATGATAAACTTTAGGTCGTTTTTTAGCAATAATAGTGTAACTTTTTTCTCCAGGTTTTGATAGTTTTCCACAAAACTCACATTTATACATATCCACCTCCTTCTTACGTATTATCTTCTATTTGTGACTTTAATAATATAGCTTTTAATTTAGAAACTTTAAATTTTCCAAACAAATACAAAACGTGTTCAAATCTAAACTGTTGTAAAAGAACAGCTTCCATTTACCATTAACCAAAGCATACAACCCATATGACACACTATTGCTACCTACTCTTGTTATTATACGTACTTCGTTTTTGCTTTCAATATAAAATACATCACCTACTTGTAACTGCAATTTAGACATTTCCAATTCTTAATAACTTCATCTGTGTAAATATCTGGATTATTTACTCTTATTAAAAAAGTCTTTTTACATTTACAACAAGTTAGTTCTAGTATATGCTGTTTTTTCAATGTACGTTTTCTACTCTCCTCTTTGATTTTACTTTGTTTAATCTGATATTTCACTGAATATACATAATGCTTACTTACATTTAATAGTTGACATACTTCTTTCACTGTCTTACCTTCTTGTAATAATTTAATAATCTGTTGACGTTTAGTCATAAACATCACCACCTATTTTTAATTGTTAAAAATATTACCCAAGCTTTTATTCTTATTCCTAATTCCATGTAATAGTGTGATTTTAAGTGATATAGATTACAAAATAAGATGATATTTTTACTTATTCTTATGTCCCTTCTTTTGTAATATTTCTTTAAATCTCTCATTTCTTTATTTCTACTAACTTTCCAAAAGGTGGTTTATTATCTTTGTTATATTCTCTAGTCACAACCCATATTACATCTTTATTAGTCTTACAACCTTCGTAATCGCAGTATAAGTCAGTAAAGTAAATTAGTAGATCGTAATCAGTTTTATTAAAATACTTAAACACAGGTTTGTAATCTGTTCCTCCTCTACCTTTAAAGTTTATTTTTAGCTTGCTCCAAGGATATATACGTCCTTTAGCTTTAATCTCTGCATCACACTCAACGTAATCTATAATACATCTATAAACATTTAGTAGTCCTTTAATTTCTGCTAAAAAATCTTTGAAATCATCTGTATTAATTGATCCTGATGTATCAAAAGCTACAAGTATTTTGATAGTTCTATCAGATGTCTTTCCTTTTATACATTCCAAGTGAGGAAATCTTCTATTTAACCTTTTCCAAGTGGATTTATATCCTGATTTAATACTGTAAGCTACATATTGTCTTAATAATTCTCTCCAATTAATAGTAGGTGGTTTTAGTAATTCTTTAATAATTTCTTCTAAGTGACCACTTAAATAACCTCTTTTTTTAGCTTGATTATATGCTTTTGCTACAGCTCTTTTAATTATCTCTTTGTAGATATGTTTATTTGATGCTTTGATCCATTTAGAGTGATCATCAAAATTAAAAGATATTTTCATTTTTTTAGCGTTTTTAAGTAACTGATCATAATACCACTCTGCTGTTTTACCTTCAGGAAAACCAAGTTTTTCAGGTAATACAGGACTAGCAACAGTTCCGTCTTTACTAGTCCACTTGACTTCTTTTATATCTTTAATATTACTGTTTACAGCCATGTCAGTAGCTAAGTTCCAAATAACTGGATCACGATTATCTGCTCTGGTAATATGATCATATACAATGTGAAGTAACTCATGTTCTACTAACGGAATCAGATATCTCTTATTTTGCTTATACAGAGAATTGACAAATTCTTTATTGTATAATAAGTAAAGCAATCCATCTTTAATAGTGACAGCCATAGTAGGAGTAATGTTTGATTCTTCTTTTACCATCTGAATTAGTAACGATGCAAAGAAAGTCTTATCTCCATCACTTTCAAGAAGAAAATAAGTTGTAATTTTACTCATCAAATCCATAGTTTCTCTCCTTTTTAACTTCTTAACTCTTTAGCAGTTCGTACTACTTCTAATAATTTATTACATAAGTCATCATATTGACTTAGTTTATTGCTAATAGCATCTTCAAGTTCTTTTACAAGTGCTACTAGGTTCTCTGCTGGTACATCCATCATAAAGTTTTTAAGATTTTCTGCCTGCTTGTTAGTAATTTTCTTGATTTTATTCAAAGAAGTTAATAATTCTAACACGGACATATAAATCAAATCGTTTCTTTTCTTTTCTACTACTTGCTTAAAATAATTTCTATGTTTATCGTAGTGATTTAAAATATCATCACAAGTAAGATATTTATCCAACCCTTTCTTTAGTGCTTGAACAAACGCACTTGCAGCTTCATTACCGATTACTCCAGATATAATTTCCAGTGTTGGGTTATCTCCTTCTCTTTTAGGTTGTGGAATTACGTTATGTTGTAAAAGTTCTGATACAATTCTCCAGCCATCTGGAGTTGGTAATGCCTCTACTTTTATATCTTCTTCGGTTCGTAATAACCTCGGAAAGCTGAATAAGAATTGAATAACTTCATTTTTTACGTTATTTTTCTTTGCCCAAACACCCCACTCTTCTACTTCAGGTGGATCCACGACTATTTGAACAAATCTTCTTCTAAATGCTTTATCTAACTTGTTTACGTGATACTCTCCATTGTCTGGATTTATCATAGATACTATAGTCCAAGTAGTAGGAAGTTTATGAGTATGTAATTTCCATTCTGTTAAAAGCTGAAATATAGCTTGTCTTACGTCTTCTGGTGCTCTGTTTACTTCTTCTAATGCTAAAATACCTCTTGTTCCCTCATCAGGAAACCACTCAGGTTTAGTCCATACTGTTACTGGATCTTTGTCTTCTCTTTTAACCATTCTTGGATATCCTATTAAATCAGTCACTTCTTGAGTTGCTAACCTTAAATCAACATAGGCGATTCCTAATTCTTTAGCTAACTCTTTCATACTCCAAGATTTACCTATTCCTGTTTGTCCTATAAGAAGAACTGGTATTTTTAATTGTTTTTCATTGATGTTTTTTACAAATTCTTTGATTAGTTCAATTCTCATAATCACCTCCTTTATTATCGTTTGCATTTTTCAATCTTTGCTTCTGAATGTAGATCTGTTTTACTTGTTTCTTCTTTATATAGCAGATCATATCCAATAGAACATCTATCACAAATTCTTTCTCCATTAACTAACTTCTTTATCTTTCTTCCGCAATCTTTACACCTCATAGTTTACCTCCTTTTTTGCAATTTCTTCACATACATAAGACTATTATGCTCAACGCAAACGCCAATGTTCCACAGAACAAAGAATACTTAGGAGCTGTCACCAAACTTATTATAGTTGACATCCAAAATATTAGAAGAGCTAAAATCAAAAAGTGAGGCTTTTTAAACATCTCTCTTTCTCCTTTATTCGTGTAAAATTTCCTCTAAAGCATCTATATCACCGTCATATAACTCAATAGCATTCTTGTATACATCACCTATGTTTCTAATTACTTCGTATTCTAAATAGTCGCTTAGAGCTTCGCTTATCCTTTCTTTACCATACTTATTAATTAAATTTTTTAAACGTTCGTTGATTATTACTCTTGATTTGATTTTAATGTCTAAAGTTTTCATCTTATCACCTCCTTCTTTTTAATGATAAAAGTTGTCTGCATTCTAGATGCGTTAACTCATGTCTCAGTAATTCTATTAATCGCTCTGCTTGATTTATATTTAACTCTAATACGTTACTTGACTGTATTACAAATATCTTATCTCCCTTAATGGTAACCTTAGGATAAGTAGCTCTTTTTAACATTCTTACACCTCCTTTTTGTAATTAAAATTACTCCTTATACTTTTACACTATCCTTAACTTTTTATATAATTCTTAACAGAGCACAGATAAAAAATATCATGCATATAACAAAAAAAGTTAAAAATCCATACTTAATAACCACATCCAATAAAGCAACACACGACATATCTTCAAACATCCAAGCAATGCATATTAATGATATGAGTATTCCTAAAATAGAGATAATAAAAATAAGCACATTGCACCTCCTTATTCTATTTCTAATCCATCAACTATATTTTTTAGTTTCGATGATTTTATACATTTTACAATTTTTTCTACTATTCTGTTCATTTTATGTTCAATTGTTTTATATAGTTTATACATATCATCTTGTGATAAATCGTCTATTCTATCAAGTAAACGTAATACTACAGCACCATCTTTTTTGTTGTAAGCATAGTCATCATAGATACAATCTATAACATAATCAGCGTCGTGATCAAAATACTCCTCAAGCTTGGCATAACAGTATCGATTAACTATATCGTATAAATCTTTTTCTTTTAATTTTAACATACATCAACTCCTTTTTTATATCACCTTTCTTTTAAAAATATTATTTACTAAATCTTTATAGTTCTTTTTTAGATAATCATACTTCTTTATAACTTCTAAAGTTCTTTCTATTCCTAAAGTATTAAATGATTTATATAGTTTGTTAATCTTTTCTCTTTCCATTTCTTCTTTTATAACTTCTTCTAAATTAACTATTTCTAAATTTCTACTATTACATATTACACATTCTCTGTATAAGTACAGTTCTTCTTCATTATAAATCTCTTTTATATAACCACAGTTTTTACATTTTATTTTTATAGTCATTGTTTAGTTTAACTTCTTTAACTTTTTTATAAGCTTTTCTTCTTGCTCTATGTCCATTTCATAAAAATTTATTTCTACTACATCTACTATGCTATCTGTTACTTTTTTATAAGCCTCTATAACTCCTCTACCCTCATCGTCTAAATCTATTGATATAACTTTATATCCATGCTTCTTAAGTACTTTAATTAAATCATCTTCTACGCAAATTACTTTTGCCATTACTACCTCCTTTTTTCAACTTATATCCATTTAAACTTTCATTTATAACCCCATCACCTTCATATTTCAAAATCAAATCATATATTGCTTTCATTAGACTAAAGTAATCATCTTTTTTACTAATTATATGCAACATCATTCCTTTATCTTTTTTATTTACTCTACTATTTTTAATTCTATTAAAACAGATTTGTTTAATCTTTTTTATATCTTTTTCATTTTTTATATCTTCTAAAATGTCGTTTAAGATACTTTTCATATCTATACCTCCATCATAACACTTTTTTATTCAATACTTAATATATACTTATTTCCATCTACTGTTAATTTTACTGTGTATACTTCTTCTTCACACTTACTACAACCCCATATATCTAAAAAATTCATACCATTTATACTATCTACTTCACTATCAAACAACTCTAATTTACTTCCACATTTAGGACAATTTGGTACTTTTAAAGTTACTTTCTTTTTCATTTATACCTCCTTTGAGAAAAATAAGACCCGTTAATTAGGGGATTGCGACCTCAATCTTCCCAACCTAATTCATCCTCAATAAAACTTATCAATATATCCCTTTCTTCATTTTGAGTAATTTTTTTCTTACCGAGAAAATTAACTAGCGCCCCCTCCATAGATATAGCATTATAAATACCAACAATACGCTTTTTTTGTTCTTTTTCTGATAAATCATCACTTGTTAAAAGCCTTTCATATAGAAACCGTTTAAATTTTTTTAAAGCTATGCTTTTCTTAAATATAGTCATCTTTACCTCCTTACTATTTATATTTATTATTACTTCCATTTTATTACCACAAATACTACACTTTATATCATCCTCTAAAAAACATCTCCGTTTATAACTATTTTTTCAAAATTACAATTTTTACAAATTAATTTAAACTTTTTATACATTTTTTAACTTTCTTTATATCTTACACATATACAAAAAACACATACAATTATTTCTAACTCTTTCAAAATCAATAATTTACAACCTTTTTCTTTCTATAAAATCCTTGTTCAATTTTATCTACTCTATTCATTTTTAATTTAGTTAATTTTTCACAATATTTATAATGTTTTTTAATAATTGTTATTTTTTTAGCCTCATTAACTAATTTAGATAATAATTTAGCTTTTATAAATAATTGACCATCAACAAAAATAATATTCTCTTTCTCTACAATTGTTTTAGGATAAAATAAGGATATATTTATATCTTCTGATTTTTCTTTAAAATGCCTGATTTTTTCTTTATCTGTAATTATTTTAATCATTTTCATTTATATTATACCATAAATTTTTGATTTTTTCAAGATTTTATGTATAAAAAATTAAAAAATAAAAACAAGGTAGGAGCAAGAATAATAAAAATCTTGCTCCTACCTTAATGATTTTTTTTTAAAGCTCAATTAATATTGCTGTAATTTGATGACCATTATACTTACCTGACCAAGCTTTTACTTTACCATCAAGATGTTTTTTAATTACATTGTAATATGTTGGTTTTTTAAATTCAATAACAAATTCTTTAATACCTTTCTTCTTGGCAGTTTCAATTGCTTGATTAAGTTTTGTTCCTAATTCTGAATTTCTTGTTTTACGTTGTTTTTTGAATTGTTCTAATACTTCTTTATCAAGTATTAAGTTAAACATAACCACTCCTTTTTTATCTGTAAAGCATAAGGCATTAATTTAACTTGCCTATATCCCTTGATATAAGCAAGTAATGCCTTATGCTTTACATTCAATTTTAATTTTTCAAAGAACCAATTATATTATAACACATTATCAGTCAATTTGTCAAGATTTTTATATATAAAATTTTTGAATAATTTTTCTATCCTATTACAATATCTTTTAAATCTGCATTTATCACAATTTTTAATAGG
>Ga0164318_10005743_pt1 | contig 12005 bp, 8 predicted proteins | sample GuaBasSedimGuay9_FD_113734 | JGI IMG/M metagenome (GOLD analysis project Ga0164318, IMG submission 113734) | Subseafloor sediment microbial communities from Guaymas Basin, Gulf of California, Mexico - Guay9, Core 4571-4, 0-3 cm | ecosystem: Environmental > Aquatic > Marine > Hydrothermal vents >... | reverse complement strand
TCCCCAGCGGGTCGGCGGCCAGTTGTTCAATCCCTGAAGAGGGCCGGGAGCTGCTATCATTATGGCCTGTGTGCTGTCACAGTAATCTGCCGGAGCTTCAAGGTAATCCGTAAACTTGCCCTCCACCCATATCCCGTCGAAGTTGTGCCAGAGTAGCATGAGGAGAACATCCATGGTAATATCGGTGCAGGTGACATCCTGCCCTGTTTTAATTGAAACTACCGGTATGGTGTTTGCCGGCGCGCTGTCTGAAATAGAAACGGCAGCCAGAGATAACAGAGTGGAGACAACAAGCATTCCGGGTGAAAAGTACAACCGAATATGGCAGTGCATGGGGGGGGGTATGTCAAGGGTGTTTGTACAGAGACATGGAAAGGAAGAGTTCAGGCAATGATTGCTTCACTGTACTAATTCAAGTTATTCTTTCGGATATTTCTCAGTTCTCGCTCTGTGACCAGCTGTTTTTCCCAGTTGTCTCCAAGAGCTTCAATCTGCTTCTGAGTTTTCTCAGGCAGTTTCAACAGACACAGCCACTGGGTTACTCTGTCGGACGAAACCCCATGCCTTTCGGCAAGCTGTTTTCTGGTAAAATTGTCACCGACCAGCTCATCATTCAATTCTCTGGCATATATCAGCGGGTTACGATAGGTTCTTATATGGGAAGATACTACCGGCAAGTCAGGGCGAGGGCAACTCAGCGTAAAGACAGTTCCTGTTCTTGTTCGAGTGAGCCGAAGTTGGGCGTGCCACAGAGGAATACGCTCGAAGCCATTTTCAGAAAAAATAAACAATCAGGCTATAGGCTCTACGCCAAAGTGGGAGCAGTTCTGATTCGTATTGGCACACTGTGCTTTACACATGCATATATTTGTAGTATCCCCGTTGCGCAAAGACAGGTTTTCATGCATACTTGCATCCTGATGGAGGCCTGTGGATGTCTTTATTGTTTAAGGGTTTCTGCTTACTTGTTCTGCTGTTTCCGGTTGTCGCCCGGGGAGAGATTCTTTCTCCTGGGGAGAGGCTGTACCTGCAGCAGAATCCTGAAATCCAGTTTGCGACTCTGACCGATTATCCTCCCTTCGAGTTCATCGATGACAACGGTGAGCGTCAGGGGATGTCCGTAGAACTGATAAGGTGGATGTCCACAGAGTTTCGTTTTCAGGCAGTTTTCATCGATATGACTGCGCAGGAAGCCCGGGAGGCGATTCTCTCCGGCGAAGCAGATGTCATTACCAGCTTTGTCTACACAGACTCTGTAGACAGTCTATTAAGTATTTCAGAACCCTTATTCGATCTTGCCGTCAGGATTTATGTTCCTCCGGGAACGACTGATATTTCATCCGCCACTGATCTTCAGGGAAGAACCGTGGCTGTTCCGGCAGGTGATAATTCCATTGAGTTTCTTCAGGAACAGGGCATTGGCTGTTCCATTGTTGAGGCAGACAATTCAACAGATGCCCTGCACCTTCTGCTTGATGGAGAAGTAGAAGCACTTATCGGGGAAGAACAGATAATTGAATTTCATCTGTCGAACCATCACAGTCTGGATGATGCTGTTGCTGTTGGTGGAGTTCTTTACACAGAACCTGTCTGTATGGTTGTTTCTGAAAGAGACAGTCTGCTCAGTTCCATTGTTAACAAGGGAATAATGTATGCCAGGAAGGAAGGGATTATCTCCGGAATATCCACAAAGTGGCGGGGAAGTCCATTTCATATTTCGGAAAGACACAAGTTTCCTTATCTTGTTCAAATTCAGGTGGCTTTTGTGGTTCTTGTTTCTGCTGTTGTCCTGTTTTTTTTGTGGAATGTGCGGCTTCGTCATGCGGTGGAAAAGAAAACAGAGTACCTGGAGGACAGCAAAAAAAGACTTCATCAGGCTCTTGACCAGGCGAACCTGGGCTCATGGGACTGCGATATTCTTACGGGAGAAGTGATTAACAACGACCGGTACTCGCTGATGCTGGGGTATTCTCCCGGCGAGATGGATTTTTCCATGTCCAGCTGGCTCAGCCTTATACATCCTGCAGACAGACAACACCTGGAATCATATATGGATGAATTTCTCCGTGGAAGTAGTGGACAGTTTGAGAGTGAGTACCGGATGAAGACCAGGGACGGGAAGTGGATTTCAATCCATTCCCGTGGAGGAGTCACAGAAAGAGACCGAACAGGTAGACCTACGAGAATAGCGGGTATTCATCAGGATGTTACAAGACGAAAACATTCAGAATATCTAGTAAGAAAAGCCGTGGAAGACTGGGAAAATACTTTCGATGCTCTTCCTGAACTGATAGCAGTACTTGATTTCGAGGGAACTATTGTTCGTGTAAACAAAGCACAGGCTATGGCTCTTGGATTAACCCGGGAAGAATGCAAGGGAAAGAATCTTCATTCTCTGATGTTTCCCGATGACGAGATACATCTCTCCAGAATACCTGATCTTCTTGCGGGAAAGATCAAGGATACTCATCTTCAAGAGCTGCACATACAGAAGTTTGATGGGGATTTTGAGGTGAGTATGGCAACCTCTGAAGATCCTGAGGATGGTTCAATCAGAATAATACATGTAGCGAGAAACATCACTTCCAGAAAAGCTGCGGAGAAGAAGCAGAAGGAAATGGAAGAGCATGTTCAACACACACAGAAGCTGGAGAGTCTTGGGGTACTGGCTGGGGGAATTGCCCACGATTTTAACAATATTCTCATGGCTATTCGTGGCTACACAGACCTTGCCGTTTCCTGCGTGGATGAGGAAGATCAGGTTTTTTTGTATTTAAGTGAGATAAACAAATCAGTAAGAACTGCCAGCGAACTCAGCGGTCAGATGCTTGCCTATTCCGGCAGGGGGAACTTTGTTCTTGAAACCGTCGGAATCAACGACATCATAGAGAAGCTGAAACCTATGTTTCAGGTTTCTGTGTCCAGAAAAGCCGAGCTCAGGTTTCATCTTGCCGGGAAATTACCCATGGTGAGAGTAGACAGTACGCAGCTGGAGCAGGTAATACTGAACCTGCTGACCAATGCCTCCGAAGCAATAGGTTCTTCCTCTGGAATAATTACGGTTACAACCGGGCAGGAGAAAAGATTTCCACCTGGCGTACAGGACAGGCAGGAAGAAGAAAAAACATATGCGTTTATTCAGGTAGAAGACACAGGTTCCGGGATGTCTGAAGAGGTCCTTCAGAAACTGTTCGAGCCTTTCTTTACAACCAAGTTTACCGGCAGGGGGCTTGGGATGGCTGTTGTCCAGGGAATTGTGGAGGGGCATAACGGTTTTATTGAGGTAAACAGCAAGCTTGGAAGCGGCTCATCACTAAAGCTGTTTATTCCCGGATTAGAAGAAGCTGCGATTTCCCCGAAGTCTGACGGGGAAGGGGTGTCTTCTGTAAGGGAAAAGGCGGGAATCGGTGTTCTTCTTGTCGATGATGAAAAGAACATACTGTTTATAGGAAAGCATACACTGACTAAAGCTGGCTACATTGTGTACACAGCCACTGACGGCGAAAAGGCTGTTGAAGAGTACACAAACCATGGCGAGGCTATACACTGTGTAGTTCTTGATCTTACAATGCCCGTCATGGATGGCGTTGAGTGTCTCAGAGAGCTGAAGAAACTTGATCCTGCAGTAAAAGTAATCTTGTCCAGCGGATACAACCAGCAGGAAGTTGAAAACAGAATTCGTCTGGAAGAGATAGCCGGTTATCTTAAAAAACCATACGGTCTGAGTGCTCTTCGATCTGAAGTGAAGAAAGTGCTCCAAAGTTGATTTATTCCAGAAGGTTTTCCACTTCTTCAATTACTCCGAAGAGACCGATAGTTCCCTGAAAATTATCACCGTCGTCAAATCTTGGTATACCATTCACGGTAACAGGTATTTTTTCTCCGTCCGGTCTGATAAGAGTAAGCTGGTAGGAACTTCGTTCTCCCATGCTTCTCATCTCTCTTACCCCTTTTATCCGTCCTGCATCCCTCAAGGAGATCAGCGAGCTTAGCTCCATGCCCTTTAACTGCTTTGCAGGGATACCGATAATACTGGAAAAAGCATCGTTGGCGAAAAGAATCCTGTCTTCCTGGTCGCACATGAGAACGCCCTGGTTCAGGCTGTTTACCACAGTATTGTACAGGGATTCAATTCTCTTCCGGTTCTGATCGGTACGATACCGGTCTATACCCATGGAGATGCTTTCTGCCAGACCGGAGAACAGGACAAGATCTGTATGGGAGAATACATTTTTCATTGTGTAGCTTTGGACAGCCAGAACACCCCAGACACCTTCCGCTCCTCTGAGAGGAACGCCCATCCACTGGTCACTTGGAGTTCCAACTGGGAGAATCCGGCCATCATCAATCATTTTTTCATAAGTTTCAGTGTCAACCAGAAGCGGCTGACCTGTTGTTCTTACATAGTCTGTGAGGCTTCCCTTCATGGATTCAGAGCCAATGAAGGCATCCACACCGTCTTCTCTGTCCACAGAATACGGGAAGGTGTAGGTGTCTGTCGATTTGTGGTAGAAAGCAAAGTACAGATCAGGAGTGTGTATCACCTTTGACAGCTGATTGTGGATAAATTTCAACAGATCCTGCAGGGACTGTGTTTTTATGGTTTCCTCTGCTATGGCATGAAGGACAGAGTATATGGATTCCGCTCTCTGCCTTACAGCTACTTCTTTAAGCAGGAGATCGTTGGCCCTTTTCAGCTCTGCTGTTTTTGAATCAATCAGGGAGTGCAGTTTGTTCTGTAGCCTTTTCAGGTCTTCTTCAGCTTTCTTCTTTTTATCAACATCAATTGCAACAACCTCGAAGTAAGCAATCTTACCTGCTCTGTCGTGCTGGCATGTTGCAGTAAGAGAAACCCAGAACAGCTTACCGTCTTTCCTGCGCCATCTTGTTTCAAACCCGTTAACGGTTCTGTTCTCGTTCAGTAATTCAAGGAGTTTTTCCCTGTCTGACAGCGTTGCCCACACTTCGGAGAGATGCAGATTGTACAACTGGTGTTCATTGTCGTATCCAAGCATGGAAACGAGACCCTTATTTAAATACAGAACGCTTCCTGTCACAGCTGATTTGAATACTCCCACAGGGGAATTCCTGTCGAGACTCTCAAGGTCGTCAGAGCGATGCATAAGTACTTTCTGAAAAAACAGGTACTCAGTAACATCCTTAAAGGAACAGATGTACTTTCTGGCGTCTCCCTGGCCTCTGGCAACCAGCCTTACTTTGAATTCTTTCCTGTCTCCGTCTGAGTTATAGGCTACGCTGCACGAACCCTCACCCTGATCCATTTCCACATACATCATCATCTGGGATAGAAAATCATCGCCACTGGCCATACGACCCATTAGAGTCGAGAGGGAGTCGTTTCTGCAGGGACCGAAAAAACTGTCGAAAGCTCGATTGCTCTCAAGAAACTTCAGGTGATAGTCGTAAACGGCAATACCTGTTTCATCGTATTCTCTGGCGAAAATTTCAAAAGGATTCTGCATAACACCATCCCCTGCCTACTAATGTACAAATCAGAAGTAACAGAAGGAAGCCCCTGCCGTACAGCGGTAGAGGCTTCCTGTAATTGAGGTATTGCTAATCTTCCGGATTGATGTACATTTTACTTGCAATCCTCTTGCCCATAACAACATAAACACACGGTTCAACAAGGAGAGTCAGGGTTGTTGCAGCCAGAAGACCGAAGATCACAGTTATAGCCATAGGAGCCCAGGTCTCTGCACCCTCTCCTATGCCTAGAGCAAGAGGTGTCATGGCCAGCATGGTTGTGAGGGCCGTCATGAGGATTGGTCTCAGTCTTGTTGTGGCTGCTTCCACTATTGCCTTGTCAAGACTGGTTTTTTTCTTGTGAAGAATCTGATTTGCGTAGTCAACCATGACAATGCCGTTGTTTACCACGATTCCGGCAAGCATGAGAACACCGATAAGAGACATCACGGAGAGGGGGGTTCCAGTAATAAACAGGCCCACCAGAACACCGATAATAGCCATAGGAACGGTAAAGATAATGATGAAGGGTTCAAGCAGAGACTCAAACTGGCTGGCCATAACCATGTACACAAGAAGAGCGGCTACGACAATTGCTATGCCAAGGTAAAGAAAAGTCTCTTTCTGATCTTTCATTTCCCCGCCGAATTCAATTCTGAGGTTGTAGTCGTTGTTTTCTTCTACCACCCTCTGAACATCGGCCGCCACATCATCAAGGCTTCTGCCGGAGACATCACAGGTAATGGTAACACACCTCTGCTGGTTGGTTCTTCGGATGCTTGTGGAAATAAGCCTTTCCTCAAAGTAGCCGAAGTTCGCAGCAGGGGATCCGAATACTGAAAGGTAATCCAGCTCTTCCCTTGAATCTCTTACTGCTTCAGGGTACTGCACAATTACATTGTATTCCTCTCCATCTTCCCTGAAAATGGTGGCAGGAGAGTTTCCGAATGCATTGCTGATTTCGCCGGCTATGTTTGCGGGGTGCATTCCCTGCAGGGCGAGCATGGTGTAGTTCTGCCGGAAGGTGAGTTCTGGAATCATATTCTCCATTGTCGTTTTGGGTTCTCTGACCCCCTCAATGGAGGATATAGCCTCTCTCATTCTCTCGCTCTCGGAAGAGAGTATGTCGAGATTATCGCCGAACACCTTAACTTCTATAGCGCTTCCACCCATGAAATTGCCACCTGAAATGTCGTATTCGAATCCTGCTGTCCTATCCAGAAGCTCGCGGATCCTTTCTTCGTATTCCTGCTGTCCGATGCTTCTTTGTGTTACGGGAACAAGCCTCAACATCATGTCCACAGAATAACTGCCTTTGTCTCCTCCGAAAATGGAGCCCATACCGCCTGCAGCTCCAACTTTAGAGTACAGTGTGATAAGATCGCCTTCCTCGAAGATAGCTGAAATGCTGTCTTCAAGAGCTTCAGCCATGGCACTGGTGGTTTCCAGATCTGTTCCAATGGCAGCTTCCAGATTTATCTGAATCATTCCGTCATCATTGTCCGGAAGAAATTCAGTTTTTATCACGGGAATCAGAGCCAGGCTGGCAAGAAAAGCAATAGCAGTAACGATCAAGGTTCGCTTTTTCTTCTGCACCAGTTTTGAAGCAACAACACTGTATCTTCTCTCAAGGTTCTCAAACCATGTTTTTATTCTGGCACTGACAGAGCCTTTTTTGTGCAGAGGAACCAGATTTTTGGCAAATGAACTGAGCAGAGGTACAAGGCTCAGAGCTACGAAAAGAGAAACAACAAGGCTGAATACAATTGTCAGCACCATTTCACGGAACATCTGGCCTGCAATACCGGGCACAAAGAGAATTGGCACGAAAACGGCAAGAGTAGTGAGGGTTGAAGCGGTGATAGCCATACCCACTTCCTGAGAGCCACTCACGGCAGAGTCGATTGCCGAGTCCTTCATTCCTCTATGTCTGTAGATGTTTTCCAGCACTACAATAGAGTTGTCTACCAGCATTCCCACTGCAAGAGCGAGGCCGGCCAGGGAGATCATATTAAGATCAACATCGAAGAAGTGCATTGCAGCAAAGGTTACAACTATAGAAATAGGGATTGCAGAACCTGCAATAGCTGCTCCTCTTGGAGACCGGAGAAAGAAAAGAAGCACAAGAAAGGCCAGAATTGTTGCAGTTACTGCCGTGCTTGCAAGGTTACCGATTGATTTTGTGATGAATGTAGACTGATCGTACATCACATACGGAACAACCTGCCCTCTGTACTCCTCCGCGATTCTGTCTAGTTCTGCGGTGACTTCCCGGCAGACATTCACCGTGTTGGCATCACTTCTTCTCTGGATGTAGACGAAGAGGGATGGCGTCTGATTCATTCTTATCAGCTCGTTAACATCCGCCTCTCCATCAATAACATCAGCGACATCACGAAGAAGAACAGGGCCATTCTGGTTGTTTCCAACCACAAGCTGTTCCATGTCGGCCAGAGAAGTAACGCTTGCCTCAACTCTGATGTTAATCTGTTCTCCACCAGATTCAAGAGTTCCAGCCGGTTTGTCATTTCTTACCCTGGCGAGGGCACCAACAACTTGACTTATGCTCAGCCCTGAGCTCTCAAGCCTGGCAGGATCTACTTCCACCTGTATTTCGCGAACAAGACCGCCGGCAACAGTAACCGAGCCAACCCCCTCCTGACGAGCAAGCCTGGGCTCTATTTCGGTTTCTATCAGTCTTCTCAGAGCAAAATCATCCAGAACCGGGCTGGACAGTCCTATGAAGAGAATCGGCTGCATTGACGGATCGAGTGCAATAACCATGGGGTCGGAACAATCTTCAGGAAGAGCACTTCCATAGAGATCAAGCTGTCTTCTTATGTCTGTTTCCGCTGTTTCAAGACTGTGTCCCCACTGGAACTCCGCCATGATAACACTGGAGCCGTTGGAGGATATGGAGTTGACCTCTTTTACATTTTCAACCCTGGAGACGGCTTCTTCAAGATACTTGGTTACCAGATTTTCCATTTCCTCGGGACCGGCTCCCTGCATGTTGCTGGTAACGATAACCATGGGGAATTCCAGTTTCGGGAACAGGTCAATACCTAGCTTGGAAAGGCCGAAGAAACCCACACCTATAATGAAAATGAAAACCATCATGAATGTGATTCTTCTTCTTACAGATAAGCTGGACAAACTCATCAGTTCACCACCTCAACAGAACCGTTCTGAATCACACTGTTCTGTCCCAGGATAATCACCCTGTCTCCTATGTTAACTCCGGAGATTATCTGTACGTTCCCCTGACTGATAAGCCCTGTTTCAATATCTCTCAGCTGCGCTTTGCCGTTTTCTTCAACGGCGACCTGATACCCATTTCTTGTACGCCTGAGCACATTTACCGGAAGAACAACTGTATCTGTTATTGACTCTGTAATGATTGAAACACGTCCGGAAAGACCGGGACGAAGCAGGTTTTCCGGATCATCAAATCGAACCTCAGCCGAAACCTGTCCACTGACCGGATCCACCGTTGGAGATACTGCCGTAACAATGCCGGGAAAAGACTGCTGACCCATGGCCGAAACGGTTACATAGGCAGGTTGACCGACCTCAAGACTGAAGATGTCAGATTCCGGTAGAAGTATGTTCGCTACAACTCCGCCATTCCCGGATATGGAAAGAAGAGGGGTAGAGCCGCTGGCGTTTCCTGCCCTTGCCCAGATGCGTCCCACTTTTCCCGAGAATGGAGCCACGATCCATGCGTTATCTCTGGCGGCTCTCGCCTGGGTATAGCCTGCGTAGGCCTGATTAAGCTGAGCTTCCGCTGCCTGAAGGGCGACACCTATTCCATCAAGTTCCTGAGAGCTGAGAGCTCCGGCTTCAAACAGAGTTTCCATCCTCGAGTAGTTGGCTCTGGCATTTTCGGCGTTTGCCCTGGCTGCACTTACAGATGCAAGGGCTGCCGATGTCCCAGCGTTTACCTGCTGATCCGAGTTCATTCTAACCAGTCTCTCGCCTGCCTGTATTTCGTCCCCTTCTGTAACGAGAACTTCTTCTACCGTTCCCGGAATTGAGGCGAAGATGAGGGCTTCCTGCGCACCTTCGAGCCTGGTATTGGCGTAAACTTCAGCAGAGATCGTTGATGGCTCAACAGTTTGTATTCTAACTCGGACTACCCGTTCATCATCGCCGTTGTCTCCCGGACCGCAGGCAACGGAAAAAACCACCAGCAGCAAACTCAGCACAGTCAGTTTCTTCATTATTTCATCTCCTCTGAAGTAATGCTCAGAATTCCAAGAGATCTGGCAAGTTCCGTCTCTGCTGTTTTTAGTGAGTAAAGAGCGGAAGCATAGTTTGTTCTGGCCTGGGTAAGAGCCAGGAAGGCTCCATCCATGTCCAGCCTGGTAATAATTCCAGCTTCATAGGAGACTCTGGCAATTTCGGAACCCTCTACAGCCTGTTGAACTGTTGATTCTGCTGCCAGAACTGTTTCTCTTGCCTGGTGCAGAGAGTTCCATGCTGCTGTGAGCTGCATTGAAGCGTAGTTTTCCATGTCGTCTGCCTGAGCCATGGTGGCAAGTCTGTCTGCAGAGGCAGATCTGTAACTGCCGTAGTCGTTCAACCCGTGAAAAATCGGAATCTGAAGAGCGGCAGAGGTTGTCCAGTTTCTGGAGTAATCATCTCCGTTGATTTCAGAGATATCATCCACGCTGGCCTGGTATCCGTAGCTTGTCTGAAAAACCAGTTGAGGAGCAAAGCCGGAAGAGGATAGAAAGAGTTGTGCATCACTGAGGTTTCGCATCTCTTCGGCAGAGGCCAGTGTGGTGTTGTTTCTCTGCATTATTGCTCTGGCTTCTTCAAAGGTTTCCGGAAGGGTGATGGGAAAAGAATCGGTAAGGTCTCCTTCTATTACAGCCTGATGGCTTTGATCAAAACCAAGATTAACTGCAAAGGCAGCTCTGGCGTTTACTACTCCTGCAATGGCTGCAATGGAATCCGGTCGCCTATTTTCGTAGGCAACCTGGCTCTGAAGCAGTTCGAATCTACTTATTGTTCCGGCTTCGAATCTCTGTTCGGCAAGCTGGTAGCCCTCTCTGGCAATGTTGATTGCCTCTGTGGTTACATCAGACATCATCTCTGCCAGCAGAACTCCATAAAAGGATGTAATCACGCTGGACACAGCTTTCTGCTCGGTTTCTTTCAGAGAAATCTCAGACAGTGTCAGTGCGCTGGAAGAAACGGAAGCTGCTGCAGGTCCGCGAAGGGTAATGGGAAGGCTGGCTGTGATTCCGTACCGCGAAGACCACTCAGATCCCACGGGAATTGAACCCATGCCGGGGATTGTCATTTCCTGAACATCGTGGCTCTTCTGGTAGGAGGCAGAGAAGTCCACCTGTGGTAAAAACCATGTATGGGCTGCGTTTCTGCTCCAGCGACTGCTGTCTACCCCATTTCGGGCTGCAGTAACATCACCGCGATGTTCCAGTGCGGTTTGCACCGCCTCTTCCAGGGTGTATGCAGAAATCTGCATTGAGAGAAGAATGAGTATTATCAGGGTTTTCATTTTCAGGACCTCTTTCCTGTTCCTATGCCATCGAAAATCTGTCTAATAAGCATTTCAGCCAGCCAGGCAGGCTGTTTATCGTCAAAGAACTCTTTACCGTGCACGCGAAAAACACCCTCTAGAAGCGCATTTACCATACCCATTACAAGGTGCAGCTCTGCATCTTCCCTTATCTCGCCACTGGATATCGCACGGTTGAATACCGGTTGAAATCTGGTAAAGACATCTACAATACGGGATCTGGAACTGGCACCACCAATGGTTTCACTGGTTACCATGATCTGTACAGCATTGGAGATCTCCGGACGATATATCAGCTGTACAATCCGCTTCTCGATTATCCTTGTTAAAAGCTCCCTGAAAGAAATGCCTGGTTTAAAGCTTTTATCAAGCATTTCCTGCATAGAGTGTTCAATGTACTTCACAAGCTGCTGATAGTAACCGAGTTTGCTGCCGAAGTAGTAGTATACCATGGGTTTTGTTACTCCGGCTTTTGTGGCGATATCATCCATGGAAATGCTGTCCGGCAGATGCTCCATCAGAAGCAGAAGGCCGGCATTCAACAGTCGTTCTTTCTTTTCTGTGCTTTTTTGCATGCTTTTCTCCAACTCCTTACTTACGAGTAAGTAAAATATATTCATAGTTTCAAAATCGTCAACACCGGTTATCTTCGCAGGCCGGGAAAGTGAAACTTTTTCGCCCCTTTTCTGTTCTCCCTGTTGTGGTTAGATTCTTTCTCCGGTCGTTGGTTTTCTATTTCCCAGAATACCAAGCAAAAGAAAGGTTGAGTATGACACTGTTATTGCAAGTTGCAATGGTTCTTATGTCCGTTCAGGCAACGGATCTTTCCTTTACAATTGATCCTGCTGATGTGGATTTCACCACATTCCGCGGAGAAGAAGTTGTATACATCCCGGGAGGAGCTTCTCCGTTTATAGATGGGGAACCGGGTCTTCCTGGTGTAGGTTACTCTATGGTTATTCCTCAGGGT
>Ga0164318_10005742_pt1 | contig 12005 bp, 13 predicted proteins | sample GuaBasSedimGuay9_FD_113734 | JGI IMG/M metagenome (GOLD analysis project Ga0164318, IMG submission 113734) | Subseafloor sediment microbial communities from Guaymas Basin, Gulf of California, Mexico - Guay9, Core 4571-4, 0-3 cm | ecosystem: Environmental > Aquatic > Marine > Hydrothermal vents... | reverse complement strand
TCATCCATCTCCTCGGCCTCGGCCATCTCGTCGAGCAGCATGGCCCCCTCGACCACCGGCGGGGCCACGGCCGCCTCCCGCTCCACCTCCACCACCGGCCGCTGGCGGTAGCGCGCGCTGTAGAGATCGTGCACGAAGGAGATGGGCAGGCCGGAGACCAGCGACAGGGAGATGTCGTGCCAGTCGTCCTCGGTGGTGTTGTCGACGATGGCCCAGCCCTGCAGCAGGGGCCGCTGCCCGCCGGCCGGCAGCACCACCCGGTAGGAGGTCTTCCACACCGGCGCCTCCACCACGTAGCCCAGCTGCACCTGGCGCTCGCCCTCGCCCCGGCACTGGATGCGCAGCAGCTTGCGATCGCGGTGCAGGCCGGCGAAGTGGGCCTGCAGCAGGCGGTCGAGGTCGCGCCGCACCGCCCCGTCGAGCAGCCGGGCGCCGGAGATCTCGTCGAGCGGCAGGCGCAGCAGCCGCCCCTCGGCGGCCAGCAGCACCAGCTGGTGACTGGTGGTCTTGGCGCCGTCGTGCAGCCGCTCCCAGGTCTCGGTGCCCACGATGTGGCCCTGCACCAGCCGGCCGGAATGCTCCACCTCCAGGCGCGCGCCCTTGAGACCGTCGAGGAAGGCGGTGAAGGCCCGGCCCTGGGGAATGTCGATGTTGAGCTCCTCCAGGCGCTTTTCACCGGGCTCCTCGGCGTCGTAGCTCAGCGCCCCGAAGGTGCCCCCGGACAGGTCCAGGGTGATCAGGCTCTTGAGCACGTCGTTCATCTGCCCGGCCTTGAAGCCCAGCTCGATCTCCTGGTCTCCCCGCACCCGGCCGCGCCGCTCGAAGTAACCCACCCCGTGCTTGAACAGCACCACCCTGGTAATCTCTGGCATGGCGTCCTCCTCGGGCCGTGCTCGGCCCCGGTCGTTGCGGGAAGCACCGGGCGGCGATTGTAGCCCGAACGGCGACTGCAGGGGAAGGGGAAAGAGTGCAGGCCGCGCGCCGGCCTCACCCCCGCGCGCCGACCTCACCCCCGCGCGCCGGCCTCACCCCCGCGCGCCGGCCTCACCCCCGCGCGCCGACCTCACCCCCGCGCGGTTCTCAGCTTAACTGCCTGCCCCTCTCCAATGTGGAGAGGGGCACCGGGGTGCGGGGTGGATCCCGCTGGTTGCCCCCACCCGGTCGGCCTGGCTGCCCCCCGGCCGGTCGGCCTGGCTGCCCCCCACCCGGTCGGCCTGCGGCCGACCACCCTCCCCCACGGGCTTGATTGAGTCCGCGGTACGGACCCCCGGGGGGAGGGAGGATAGGAAGGATCTGGGGGACTCCCGGGGGGAGGGGATGAGGATGGGGAAGGATCTGGGGGGCAGGGGGGGCGCGGAGACGGGCGGGGCTACAACTCCGACTCTGTTATGCCGGCGATTTTCATCAGGTGTTTGAGCAGGCCGAGCTTCAAGGGGCGGTTTCCGTGGATGGGGATGGAAATCCTGGCGGGGTTGTCGGACCTGGCATAGATGTGATGGCTGCCCTGTACCCGCCTCAATTCCCAGCCCTTCTTCTCGATGAGTCTTGCAAGTTCCTGCCCCGATATCGTCTTCAAACGGCAATCTCCATGATGCGGTCCTTTTTGGACAGCTTGGTGTCCTTCAGATCCACCGCCAGGCATCCTTCGACGGCCTCGTAGAGATTCTCGAGCAGTTCGTCGAAAGTATCGCCCTGTGTTGCGCAACCGGGAATGGACGGAACCTCTGCCCAGTATCCGCCTTCCTCTGCCTCGTGAATGATTACCTTGAGTTTCATGGCCTCACCTCCACGTGAAACCGCGTACCCGAACAAGGCAATTATACATCCACGACGGCCATTCGATCAAAGAGAACCCTCTTCGGCCTCACCCCCGCGCGCCGACCTCACCCCCGCGCGGATCTCGACTACACCGGCAGCCCCTCTCCAATGTGGAGAGGGGCACCGGGGGGCGGGGTGGATCCCGCTGGTTGCCCCCCACCCGGTCGGCCTGCGGCCGACCACCCTCCCCCACGGGCTTGATTGAGTCCGCGGTACGGACCCCCGGGGGGAGGGATGATAGGAAGGATCTGGGGGACCCCCGGGGGGAGGGAGGATAGGAAGGATCTGGGGAGGTTGCGGAAGCCATGTTGACCCCCCTGGAACTTCGGGGATAGAATGCCAGGAGGAACTGGAGGTTGAGCATGTCGTTGGATTCCTCGGTAGAACTCGATCCCAGGGTGTGTAACGGAAGGCCGGTGATCCGGGGAACCCGGATTCCGGTAGCAGTCATCCTGGAGAGGATTGCCGCTGGAGAATCCTGGGACGCGCTGTTGGAATCATTTCCGGAACTGAAACGGGAAGACATCCAGGCTGCACTGTTGTACGCAAGAGCTGCGCTCGACAACGCCGAGATCAAGACCGCCATTGGCTGAAGCGAAGAGAATCTACCTCGACCAGATGCTGGGAATCGAGGTGTGCCGGCAACTGAAAGCGGTGGGTCATGATGTCGTTCGTGCCGCGGAGAGAGGCCAGGCTCGGGCCGATGACAAACAGATTCTCGAACGGGCGGTGGCAGAAAAGCGGATCCTGGTGACTCTCGACGATCACTTCGGAGATTGGGTCGTTCTTCCCCTGGGCTCGCATCATGGGGTTGTCAGACTAAAGGTCAACCCGGCCACTTCGCGGGGGATAATTGATCTGCTGCTGCCTTTTCTTGAACGTCACCCGGGCGCGTCTCTTGCCGATCGCCTGGTAATCTTGTCGCCAAACCGTGAAAAGTGGATCAAGACGGGCTGAAGAGCTGGCCATCCACCGACCGCCGCTTTCCGACCTCACCCCCGCGCGCCGGCCTCACCCCCGCGCGCCGACCTCACCCCCGCGCGCCGGCCTCACCCCCGCGCGGATCTCGACTACACCGGCAGCCCCTCTCCAATGTGGAGAGGGGCACCGGGGTGCGGGGTGGATCCCGCTGGTTGCCCCCCGGCCGGTCGGCCTGGCTGCCCCCCACCCGGTCGGCCTGCGGCCGACCACCCTCCCCCACGGGCTTGGATGCAACCGGGGTACGGACTCCCGGGGGGAGGGGATGAGGAAGAGAGGTGATCTGGGGAAACTGGAAATCCCCGTGCCGTCCGTGCTAGCGTTCCCGGACCATGGCGGGAAAGCAGGCAGCCACCGTGAGCGGCACCCCCGAGGTGTCGGTGATCATCCCGGTACACAACGAACGGCTCATCCTGGCCGACGCGGTCATGGGCCTGGCCTACCGGCTGCCCGACGTGACCGACTCCTTCGAGATCCTCCTGGCCGAAAACGGCTCCGACGACGGCACCCTGGACGAGGCCCGGCGCCTGGGCGGCAAGATGCCCTGGATCCGGGTGCTGCACGACGAGCAGCCCAACTACGGCCGGGCCCTGCGCCGGGGCATCATGGCCGCGCGCGGCCGCTTCTGCGTGTGCGACGAGATCGACCTGTGCGACATCGACTTCTACCGCTCCTCGCTGGGGCTGCTGCGGCCCGGGCGGGCGGACATGGTCATCGGTTCCAAGCTGGCCCCCGGGGCCCGCGACGAGCGGCCCCTGGTGCGGCGCCTGGCCACCCGGGTGCTGAGCGGCCTGCTGCGCCACGGGGCGGGACTGCGCGGCACCGATACCCACGGTCCCAAGGCCTTCCGCCGCCGGGCGGTGGCGCCCCTGGCCGAGGCCTGCCGGGTGGAGGAGAACCTGTTCGCCTCGGAACTGGTCATCCGCGCCGAGCGGGCCGGGCTCAAGATCGTCGAGCTGCCCCTGGTGCTGCGGGAGAAGCGCCGGCCCACCATCAACCTGGTGCGCCGGGTGCCGCGGGCGCTGTACAACATCGGCCGGCTGGTGTGGCTGTTCCGGGTGCAGGAGCCGCGGCGGGGGCGCGACCGGCAGCCATGATGCTGGCGCTCACCATAGACCTGGACCCGCTGTGGTGCTACCGGGCCATCTACGGCCTGCCCGCGGCGGAGCCGGCCGACGGCATCACCGCCACGGCTGCGGAGCGCTTCCGCCGGCTGGCGGCCGAGCTGGGAATGAGGGGCACGCTGTTTACGGTGGGCGCCACCCTGGACGACGAGGCGGCCGCCGCCTCCCTGGCCGCCGCCGCCGCGGCCGGGCACGAGATCGCCTGCCACAGCCACGAGCACCACTACGACCTTTCCCGCCGCCCGGAAGAAGAGATGGCCGACGACCTGCGCCGGGCCAACGAGGCCATCCAGCGGGCCTGCGGGAGCCGCCCGCGCGGCTTCCGCGCCCCCGGCTACCTGCTGGGAGAACGGCTGCTTCCGGTGTGCGAGCGGCTGGGCTTCGCCTACGACAGCTCGGTGCTGCCGGCGCCCCTGTACCAGGGAGCGAAGGGCCTGGCCCGGCTGCTGCTGGGCGCGGCCGGGCGGCGGAGCGCCTCCCTGCCGGGCGATGCCCGCGAGGCCCTGGCCCCGGCCGCTCCCTACCGGCCCGACCCGCACGCTCCCTGGCGGCGGGGCGAGGGCCGGCTGCTGGAGCTTCCCATCTCCACCGTGCTGGGGGTGCCGCTCACCGGCGCGGTGCTGGCCCTGCTGGGCCCGTCGCGAACCGGCTGGCTGGCCGGGCTGCTGCGCCGCCGCCGCTTCGTGTGCCTGGAGCTGCACGGGCTGGATCTCATGGACATCGCCGCCGACGGGCTCGACCCGGGGCTGCGCCTGCAGCCGGACGCGCGCCTTCCCTGGCAGCGCAAGTACGAGGCGGTGCTCAACTTCTGCCGGCCCCTGCTCGACAGCCACCGCCCGGTCACCCTGGCCGGGGCGGCGCGCCTCCTGGCCGGGGAGGAGCCCGGAGAGGACGCGGCACCCGGATCGTAGGGCACGAGGCGCCCCGCCCCCGCCGCGCATCTCCGGGCAGATTCGCCTTTTCAGCACCCGCCGGCCCTGCTAGTATTCCCGGCGGCCGCGGGAGGAGACGGGAGCGAGAACCATGACGCAACGGGCAAGCAACGGAAACGACGACCAGCTGCTGGCGAAAATCGACCGCCTGCGCCGCGAGCGCCGGGCCGTCATCCTGGCCCACAACTACCAGCTGGGCGAGGTGCAACAGGTGGCCGACTTCTGCGGCGACTCGCTCGACCTCAGCCGCAAGGCCGCCGCCACCGACGCCGAGGTGATCGTCTTCTGCGGGGTGCACTTCATGGCCGAGACGGCGGCCATCCTCTCGCCGCAGAAGACGGTGCTGCTGCCCGACCCGCGCTCCGGCTGCCCCATGGCCGACATGGTCGACGCCGAGTCGCTGCGCCGGGCCCGGGCCGAGCACCCCGACGCCGTGGTGGTGACCTACGTCAACTCCACCGCCGCGGTGAAGGCGGAAAGCGACATCTGCTGCACCTCGGCCAACGCCGTGCAGGTGCTCGAAAGCATCGAGCCGGGCCGGCCGGTGCTGTTCGTGCCCGACCAGTACCTGGGCACCCACGCCGGCCGCCTGGCCGGGCGCGAGATCATCCCCTGGCCCGGCTACTGCCCCACCCACCGGCGCATCCGCGCCGCCGACGTCCAGCAGGCCCGCGCCGCCCATCCCTGCGCCGAGGTGCTGGTGCACCCGGAGTGCCGCCCCGAGGTGACCGAGCTGGCCGACGGGGTGCTGTCCACCGGGCAGATGATCCGCCGGGTGGCCCAGAGCGACGCCGACACCTTCATCATCGGCACCGAGCTGGGCATCATCCACCGCATGCGCGTGGAAAACCCCGGCAAGCATTTCGTGCCCGCCTCCGAGCAGGCCATCTGCCCCAACATGAAGTGGAACAACCTGGAGAAGATCGCCCGGGCGCTGGAGAGCAACGAGACGGTGGTGCGGGTGGAGCCGGAGATCGCCGCCCGGGCCCGGCGGGCGCTGGAACGCATGCTGGAAATAAAATAGTGCAAAGTGCACGGTGCAAAGTGCAGAGTCTGAACTCAAGATTGGAATATCATCCCCCCTGTCTCCAATATCCCCACATCCCCTTTTCTTACACTGGGTGCTCGGTTTTGTGTAAGAAGGGAGATAAGGGGATGAGGGAGATGATGGAGATGCGTTTTGGGGAGGGCCGGGGAGGGGGGCCAGAGTGCAGAGTGCAGAGCGCGGAGTGGGGGAGGGTAGTTGCCCGCCCTGGTAAACGAAAGTCCATAGGAACATGAGTGACGCCTGCGACGTGGTGCTGGGGCTGAGCGGCGGGGTGGACTCCTCGCTGGCCTGCGCGATGCTGCTGGAGCAGGGGCTGCGCCCGCTGGCGGTGACCTTCCGCTTCCAGCCCTGCGACGACGACGCCGCCGGAAGCTGCTGCGGGGCCGGGGCGGTGCGACTGGCCGCCCGGGTGGCCGCCCGGCTGGGAGTGGAGCACCGGGTGGTGGACCTGCGGGCCGAGTTCGAACGGCTGGTGCTGGCCCGCGCCTGGCAGCAGTACGCCGCCGGGCGCACCCCCAACCCCTGCGTCGACTGCAACCGCCTGCTGCGCTTTCCCGCCCTGGCCCGGCTGGCCGACGAGCTGGGCGCCCCCTGGCTGGCCACCGGCCACCACGCCCGGCTGCGGCCGGGGACGGAGGGAGCGGGACTGCTGCGCGGGGCCGATACCGGCAAGGACCAGTCGTACTTCCTCTACGGCGTGGAGCCGGCCCTGCTGGCCCGCTGCCGCTTTCCCGTGGGCGGGCTGCACAAGGAGGAGGTGCGCCGCCGGGCCGCCGCGCTGGGACTGGAGACGGCCGGGCGGCCGGACAGCCAGGACCTGTGCCTCGACCACCAGGGCCTGGGCCCGGGCGAGCTGCTGCGCCTGCGCTTCCGGGGCGAGCGGCGCCCGGGCGAGATAGTCGACGAGCAGGGCCGGCCCCTGGGCCGGCACGGCGGGGTGCACCGCTTCACCATCGGCCAGCGCCGGGGGCTGGAGCTGGCGCTGGGACGGCCGGCCTGGGTGTGCGCCCTGGACGCCGGCGCCGCCCGGGTGACGGTGACCTGCGATCCCGGGCGCCTGCTGGCCGGCGGGCTGGTGGCCGGCCGGGTAAGCTGGCTGGACGGGGAGCGGCCCCGGGACTGGTTCGCCGCCGCGGCCCGCATCCGCTACCGGCACGCCGCCGTGCCCTGCCGGGCGCGGCTGGAGGGCGAGCGGCTGGAAGTGCGCTTCGCAGAGCCGCAGCGGGCCGTCACCCCCGGCCAGGCGCTGGTGCTCTACCGGGACGACCGGGTGCTGGGCGGCGGCACCATAGAGAGCGAGGTGCGGCCGTGAGCGCCCGGGCCCTGGTGCTGCTCTCGGGCGGGCTCGACAGCCTGCTGGCGGCGCGGCTGCTGCTGGAGCAGGGGATAGACGTCACCGGGGTGAACTTCGTTACGCCCTTCTTCACCGGGCGCGGGCGGGAGGGCCGCTGGCCGGAGCGGGCGGCGCGGGCGCTGGGGTGCGAGCTGCGGGTGGTGGCCCTGGGGGCGGACTACGTCGAGATGCTGCGCGCTCCCCGGCACGGGCGCGGCCGGGGCATGAACCCCTGCGAGGACTGCCACGGGTTCATGCTGCGCCGGGCGGGCGAGCTGCTCGAACGGGAGGGGGCCGACTTCGTGGCCAGCGGCGAGGTGCTGGGACAGCGGCCCAGGTCGCAGCGGCGCCGCTCGCTCGAGCGCATCGCCGCCGAGTGCGGCCTGGGCGACCGGCTGCTGCGGCCGCTCAGCGCCCGCCTGCTGGAGCCCACCCGGCCGGAACGCCAGGGGCTGGTGGATCGCGAGCGGCTGCTGGACATCCGCGGCCGCTCCCGCAAGCGCCAGCTCGAGCTGGCCGCCCGCTGGGGGCTGACGGAGTTTTCCGCCCCGGCCGGCGGCTGCTCGCTGACCGACCCGCACGTGTCGCGCCGCCTGCGCGACCTGTTCGAGCTGGGGCCGGAGCCGGCCAACGCCGCCCTGCGCCAGTGCCTGTCCGGGCGCCACTTCCGCCTGCGGCCCGACCTCAAGGCGGTGCTGGGGCGCAACCAGGCCGAGTGCCAGCGCCTGGAGCGCCTGGCCGGCCGGCGCCTGGTCATGGAGCCGGTGACGGTGCCCGGGCCGCTGCTGGTGGCCAGCGGGCGGGCCACGGCGGCCGAGCGCGAGCTGCTGGGCCGGCTGCTGCTCGGCTACACCGGCAAGGCGCGCGGGCGGACGGAAATCGCCTGGCGGCAGGGGACGGAAAGCGGGCGGCTGGCGGTGGACGAGCCGCTGCCCGCCGGCCAGGTGCGGCAGCTGGAGATCTGAGATCACCGCTGGGCGGGGTGCCATCCCCAATATCCCCACATCCCCTTTTCTTACACCGGGTGTTCGGCCTGGTGTAAGAAAGGAGATAAGGGGATGAGGGAGATGATGGAGGTGCGTTGGGGGATGGATGGGGAGGGGGGCCTGGGGGGAGCTGTCCGCGCGGCCAGTCCGGCCGGGCAGAGACTTCAGGCCGCGTCCGCTCCGTGCTATCATCCCGGCAGGGAGAGACGGTGTGAGAGGCGACGACCTGGAAAGGTACTCCCGGCAGATCATGCTCGAGGAGCTGGGCGAGGCCGGGCAGGAGCGCCTGGGCCGGGCGGCGGTGCTGGTGGTGGGTTGCGGGGCGCTGGGCTCGGCGCAGCTCGGGCTGCTGTGCCGGGCCGGGGTGGGCCGGCTGCGCTTCATAGACCCCGACCGGGTGGAGCTGGGCAACCTGCACCGGCAGCTGCTCTACGACGAGCGCGACGTCGCCGCCGGCCGCCCCAAGGCGGAGGCGGCCGCCGCGCACCTGGCGGCGGTGAACTCCGGCGTGGTGCTGGAGCCGCTGGTGGAGCGGGCCGGCCCCGGCAACATCGCCGGGCTGCTCGCCGGCATGGACCTGGTGCTAGACGCCAGCGACGACCTGCGACTGCGCTACCTGCTCAACGACGCCTGCGTGCGCGCCGGGCTGCCCTGGCTCTACGGCGGGGTGGACGGCGCCGGCGGCATGCTGCTCGCCGTGGAGCCGGGCCGGGGCCCCTGCCTGCGCTGCCTGTGGCCCGACCCGCCCGCGCCCGCCGGCCCGCCGCCGGTGTTTCCCCCGGCCCCGGTGCTGGTGGGCGCGCAGCAGGCTGCCCTGGCGCTGCGCCGGCTGGCCACGGGAGAGCCGCTGCCGGGCCGTCTGCTGCTGCTCGACGCCTGGCAGGCGAGCTGGCGGGCGCTGCAGGTGGAACGCGACCCGCACTGCCGCTGCTGCGGGGCCCGGCGCTTCGATTTCCTTCCCGGCGGCAAGGTGCCCGATGCGGGTGACGGTTGACGGCGAGCGACGCGACCTGCCCGAGGGCACCAGCCTGGCCGGGCTGCTCGAGCTGCTGGGCGAGCCGGCGGACGGTCGCCACCTGCTGGTGGAAATCAACGGCCGCTTCGTCCACCCGCGCGACTATGCCGGGTGCACCCTGCGCGAGGGCGACCGGGTGGAGATCGTCTACCCGGCCTTCGGCGGCTGAAGCCAGGCGGCCGCCAGCTCTTCGGCCCGGGCGCGGTCGGCTCCCTCGAGCCAGTGGATGTGCACCCCGCGCCGCTCCATGCGCCGGAACCAGGTGCGCTGGCGGCGGGCGAAGGCGCAGATGGCGGTGTGCAGCTTTGCAAACAGCTCCCGGCGGGAGGGGATGGCGCCCTGCAGGAAGCGGGTGACGAAGCGGTACTCCAGCCCCAGGGAATCGAGCCGGCGGGCCGGGACCCCGGCGGCGAGCAGTCGCTCGACCTCCTCCACCAGGCCGTTTTCCAGGCGCCGGGACAGGCGCTCGGCGATGCGCCGGCGCAGCTCCCCGGGCGGGTAGCTCACCCCCAGCACCAGCGGGCGCAGCTCGGGCAGGGGCGCCGGCCGGCGCTCGCCCGGGTGCAGGGCGATCTCGATGGCGCGGATGGTGCGCCGGCGGGTGTCGGTGTCGATGTCGGCCGGCAGGCGCGGGCCCAGCTCCGCGGCCAGGCGCCGCAGGGCGTCTTCCGGCAGCGCTTCCAGCTCGGCGCGCAGGGCGCGGTCGGGCGGGGCCTCGGCCAGCGGGTAGCGCAGCAGCACCGCCTCCAGGTACAGGCCGCTGCCTCCCACCATGACCGGCAGCACCCGGCGCCGGCGCAGGTCGTCCAGCACCCGCCGGAAGTCGCGCTGGTAGTGGTAGATGCTGTAGAGCCGGTCCAGGCCGGCGACGTCGATGAGGTGGCAGGCCACCGCCGGGCCGCCCCGGGTGTATTCCTCGCGGTCCTTGCCGGCGCCGATGTCCAGCTCGCGGTACACCTGGCGCGAGTCGGCGCTGACGATCTCGCCGCCGAAGCGGCGGGCGAGATGCACCCCCAGGGCCGTCTTGCCCGAGGCGGTGGGACCGAGCACCACCAGCAGGTTGTCGCCGGGGCCGGACATGGGCGGGAGTGTAGTACCAAACGGCCGGCGGCTGGATAAAAAAGTGGGCAAACCTCACCCCCGCGCGGATCTCGACTCCACCGGCTGCCGCTTTCCAATGTGGAGAGGGGCACCGGGGAGCGGGGTGGGGCCGCGGTTGAGATCCGCCCGGATCTTCCGTACCATGTGATCAGCGGGGTGAATGGAGGTGGGCGATGTCCGGAAAGACTACTGGTTGCCGGTGGCTGCTGCTGCTGCCGGCGCTGTTGCTGGCGTGGCTCGCCGTCGCCGCCGGGCCGGCCGCCCCCGCCACCAGGAAGGCGGCCCGGCAGGGGCCGGTGCGCAGCGGCCCGGCCGCCTACTACCCGCTGGTGGACCGGCTGCAGCCGGGCGAGCGGGTGACGGTGCTGGAGAAAAAGCCGCGCTGGTTGAAGGTGCGCACCCCGCGCGCCCGGCAGGGCTGGGTATCGGTGAAGCTGTTTACGGCACCGGCGCCGGCACGCGGCTACCAGAAGCTGCTGCGCGACCGCGGCCTGGAGGGAACCTCGGTGAGCGTGGTCACCCTGGCCGGGCGCGGCCTGGACAGCGGCGCCGGCGGGGTGCCGGCGGCGGGCGGGCTGGTGCGCGAGTGGCTGGTGCAGGGCGGCTTCCGTCCCGAGGGGCTGGGCGATTTTCTCGAGCGGCTCAAGCCGCGTAGCTGCCCGCGGGCGCTGCAGGCGCTGGGCGCACCCCGGCAGTGGGCCAGCAGCCAGGAGGCCTTCGAGGCGGAGCGCCGGCTGGGCGAGGCGGCCGCCCTGCGCCTGCTGGGCGGCAGGAAAGTGATCACCCGGCCGGAGCTGGACGACTACCTAAACAAGGTGGGCACGGCGGTGGCGGTGGCCTCGGAGCGCTACGACGTGCCCTGGAGGTTCGTGCTCTTCGAGCAGGGGCAGCCGCGCCTGCTGGCGCTGCCCGGCGGGGTGGTGCTGCTCAGCACCGGGCTGCTCGGGCGCCTGGAAGACGAGGCCGAGCTGGCCGGGCTGCTGGCCCACGCAGTGGCCCGGGTGGTGCTGGACCAGGGGGTGAAGGAACTCGAGGGGCGCCTGCCGGCGCAGGGCGCCGGGCTGGAGCAGGCCGCCGGGCTGGTGCTGGAGATCGCCGGCCGGGCCGGCCGCCGGGAAGACGTCGACCGGCTGGCGGCGGCGCTGTGCGCCTGCGCCGGCTACGACCCGCGCGGCCTGGTACGGGTCATCGAGCGCCTGCCGGAGCTGTGGGGACAGGAGCCGGGGGAGGCCCGCGCCCGGGCCCGGCGGCTGGAGCGGCGGATCGAGAAGGCCGGGCTGCGCGGCGGGGCGGTGCTGCGGGAGAGGTTCCTGGTGAAGGCGCGGTGAGGCAGGTGTTTCTTGACTAGCGCCGTCGCTTGGCGCAATAATCACCCGAGATGAATAGACCAGGGAAGAAAACCGGGGTGTGGTCGCTGGTGTTTGCGCTGGTGCTGCCGCTTGGCGGCTGCGCGGGCGCGCCGCCCAACCCGGACGTGGTGGAGAAGTCGGTCGTCGCCAGGGCCGGCAAGTCCAAGTACGACGGCGAGCCGGTGACCTCCAGCTCCATCGCCATCTACCTGGCCGAGCTGGCGCTGCGCGAAAAGGGCGTCGAGGGCGGGGACCGCAACGTGATGGTGTCGTTCTGCGACGGGATCTTCATTTTTAACGACGAGACGACCACCGAGAAGG
>Ga0164318_10005741_pt1 | contig 12005 bp, 9 predicted proteins | sample GuaBasSedimGuay9_FD_113734 | JGI IMG/M metagenome (GOLD analysis project Ga0164318, IMG submission 113734) | Subseafloor sediment microbial communities from Guaymas Basin, Gulf of California, Mexico - Guay9, Core 4571-4, 0-3 cm | ecosystem: Environmental > Aquatic > Marine > Hydrothermal vents >... | reverse complement strand
CCACAATTTTATCGATGATTTTCAAGGTTGCTGTCCTCCCAAGCTCAAACCCTTCCTCAACTTTATAGAAATCAAAGGGTTTTATCTGGTCTGAAACAGGCTCAATCATAAAATCTATATTTTCCAGATTAACATCTTTACTGATATGCTGATTTTCCTCTATTAAAAGCATGGTACGAGCCAGAATACTCTTAAGGTTTAAATTTCTGTTTATAGGCTGCTCTCTTAACTTATCAATGTTTTTTTCAATAAAGTTGTTACCAACCCTGATAATCATATCAAGCATTTTTGACCTTGGCATTGTAGTGGTTACCGATACATTAGAAACAATAATAATATCTGCTCCCAATTTTTTTGCAAGATTAATTGGATAGTTTGTCAACACTCCCCCATCAACAAGGAGCATACCTTTATACTCAACAGGATCAAATACTCCTGGTATTGCCGACGATGCTCTCATGGCAATATATAATGGTCCATGATCGAATACAACCATCTTTTGAGTTTTTAAATCTGTGGCAGTTATGTAAAGTTTTTTCTTTAAATCCTTTATATCAGTGGAATCAACATACTTAATAAAGAATTTCTCCAACTTTTCTCCACTTAAAAAGCCAGTAAAAGGCTTGTTTATATCTATTAATGACATTAATTTAAAACTCCTTGCTATTTCGAGCATCTGATTAATACTATACCCATGAGAATAGTAACCGCCTACAATGCTCCCCATACTTACTCCAATTATAAAATCTATAGGAACTTTATACTCTTCCAGAACACTTAAAACTCCAACATGACAATAGCCCCTTGCCGCCCCTCCTGTTAATATCAGACATACCTTGTGTTTATGCCTTTTGTTTTTTGATACGATACTATCGGAAAAACTATCATTAGGTTTAAGTCCAGATAATAGAAGTAAAAATGAACTGAACCATATTAAAACCCTTTTTACTCTCATATTAGATCAAAATGCCTCCTGCACGCAGTATCCAACCTTTGAACAAGTTTCCGAGTACTCATCTCTTTGATTCCGAATACATCAAACCAAACGTCCTTTGACTCCATACACAGATAAATCTTATCCTCATCCACATAATTTAAGAGAAACTCCTTTATTTCCCTGTAAACTCTTGTTCTCAAAGGTCTAAAGTATCTATATTTTCCATCAATCCCCTTGATAAACTCTCCATAACTCAACGTTTTACTCTGACTTCTTATAATGTCCCTAATAAAAGGCATAAACCTCAACGTTCCCATGCTTATATATACAACTCTATCAGGGTTTATCTTTTTAAATAAAGCATCTATGGTATGTTTATAACCTTCTTTCCACTTATTATGATAGATAATAGGGTCAAAGTGAAATGACAATCTATATCCTGCTTCCTGTACTTTATATGCAGCATCGATGCGTTCTGATATTGAAGGTGCATAAATCTCTTCATTTTTCGCTATATAGTCACTATTTAATGACCAGGATATTATAATATTATTTCTCTCCTTTATCTTCAAAAGCCTTTGAATATTTGTCGTTTTAGTTTTTAGTTCAAGTATAGCATCATTTCTATTTGATATGAGAGGTATAAGTTTATCGTATATCGGGTGTACATCATCGAATAGAAGGCTATCAGTAAACTCTCCTGTACCAAATCTTATCAACTTTTTTCTTTTATTAAGGTATGTTTCAACCTCCAAAAGTAAATCCTCAATATTTGAATAGAGTTCAAGGGGCTTATTTTTGAAATAGTAGTTTAATATACAGTAGGTACATCCAAGATTGCATCCATGAGCAAAATCTATAATCATGTACCCACAACAGATATGGCCTGGTGTCCCCGGGCAGGGTTTTATGAATTTGCCCTTATTCTTGTAAACAACTACATTATTTTTTATCATTACACCTTTTACTCTATAAATATTTTTTTGTATATGTTTTTATTCCAGAGATTTCTCAAATAAAATACAACTTGTTTTGCATCTAAATCAATATATCTTTAAATATTGACAGTAATATAATCAAAGAATATTTTAAGAAGAAAAATCTGTGGGGTTATATGACGGGGTCAGAGGATAGAAAAATATTTGATACAGGGATATGTGAAAAAAGGCATTCAAAACAGACCCTTGTATCTATTATGACGAAACTTAGAGCTTCAATTGATAACCCAATTATTACCATTAGAGGTAATGAACTAAAAGAAACATTCTTTAAAGATGTTTTTAATGAAGGTGGATGCATTCTATTATCAGGTGCTGAGATTTCTGGAGAATCCCTTTTAAGCTATATTAAAAAAATAGGGTCATCAAATCTTTCTTCAGATAGTATAAGTCATTTTTTTTCATTAGTAATCAATCTTATAGATGCTATAACTGTGTATATAAAAAATAGAAAATCTTATCCTTCTTTACTCCTTTCCTCAATTTACTATGATGAAAAGGAAAACAAATTCACTATTTTACCAGGAGATATGGCAAAAATTCTCGGTAGTTATTTACCACATGAGATTCAAACTTTAAACGGTTTTTGCATTCCAGATATTCTTAAACAGGATATAGGTAGCGAAGAAGAACTGGCTAAATCTGTTATCTATCTCATCTATCTATTTTTTCTAAAGGCATCAGATAGTAAAATTCAAAGGAGTATAATTTACGATATTAGAACTTTAGTAAAAGGAATTCCTGCTTCCATTGCTGATATGGTGTGGGAAGTTTTAAAAGGAAAAGAAACAATAACTCTGCAAAAGATTAAAGAAATACTTGAGTTAAATGTCCCCTTTGAGTTAAAAGAAACCCAGAAAGTACCAATTCTGCGGAGAAAAGGATTTATAAACTTTATTTATAGGTTTTCATATACAATTATTTACAAATGGAAACTTATTCTAATTATTGCCGTTGTGGCCGGGATCTTTTTATACACATTAAGTGATTTAATCTATAAAAGTAGATTATCTGATATCACAAAAGGGAAAAAGCCAGAAGAAGTTGTTGAAATGTATATAAAATCGATCAATGAACTCGATGTTGAAACACTTAATTCTTTGCTATACAAAAGAGCTGGAAAGGATATAATAAAAGAAATTAGCTCCATTTATGTAGTGAAAAGGATGACAGAAATATACGGGCTAAGGTGGCTAAACCCGATAGAGGTGAACCTTAATGAACTACCCGAAGATGTAAAGGTTTATGGAGTTGAAAACGTAAAAATTAAAAAAATTTCCGATAATGAATCACCAGTATTTTTATTAAGTTATATAAAAGTTTTTGGTGAAAAAGGGAATTTAGATATTTATAATTATCAAGAGGAATTAAAACTAAAGAAAATAAAAGATCGCTGGTTTATATATAATATATCCAGAAAAATCATTAACCATAAGGAAGTTAAACAATGAAAAAACATATATCGTACCTATCAATCGTTGCAATGTTTGGAATAGCTATCCTGGGATTATCGTCCTACAATCTATTTGCAAAGGGAATTGCTCATAAATCACCAATAGAGCTGACATTGTGGCACAGTATGAGTATATATCAAGAAAACACTCTCGAGAAATTAATAGACCAATACAATTCAATGCAGAATGATATAAAGGTTAATCCCGTTTTTCAGGGACTCTACAATGACATGAGAATCAAACTTTCAAATGCAGCGAGGAGTGGTAACCTTCCAGATATTGGTCAGGTTGCAATTGAATACCTTGACCTGTTTGTTTCGCGAGGTTATATAGAACCCATTACTAACGATATACCTCAAGCTGACAGGGATGATATACTCGAGCAGTTTTGGAACGGAGTTACACGAAATGATGAAATATATGCATATCCATTTAACCAGAGTGTTCAGGTTTTATACTATAACAAAAAGGCTTTTGAGAAAGCAGGGCTTGATCCGAACAAACCCCCGAAGACATGGGACCAGGTAATTGAATACGGTAAAAAGTTAACAAAAGATTTTGATGGAGATGGGGCTATTGATCAGTGGGGTGTATTAATATCCCTCGAAGGGGTTTTTGGCTTTACACCTCTTATCAGACAGGTTGGTGGAGAATTCCTCAATGAAGACCGTACAAAAGCACTATTCAATAGCAATAAAGGTGTAAAGATTATGAATATGCTTTTAGATATGGCATATAAATACAAGATTATGCCCTCTAACTGGAACCTCTTTGAAGGAACAAACGCTTTTCTATCCGGCAAAATTGCAATGGGGCCGATTACTTGTGCGGGCATAAAGTTTGCCGAGGAAAACCTACCATGGGAACTGGGAATAGCTCCTCTCCCTTATATTGAAAATAAATCAGTATTACTTGGTGGTGCAGGGCTCGTTATTTTTAGCAAATCAGCCCGAAAAAGAAAAGCAGCTCTCGAGTTTATACAATGGCTAACTAATAAAGAGAATTGCATAAAATGGCATGAAAATACTGGTTATCTACCTTTAAGGAAATCTGCCATAAACAGCTACGAATTGAAGAGCTTTTATCTTAAACATCCAAATTACAAGGTACCTGTGGATCAACTGCCCTACGCAAGGCCACCTGATTTTACTCCTTATCTTCCTCAAATTGACCAGATAATAAGATATGCAATAGATGATATTATGATAAATAGGAAAAGTCCAAAAACAGTGCTTGATCTTGCAGCAGAAAAGGTGGATGAACTTCTTGCAAAAAACAAAGAGGAGAAGTAAGATATGAGAAAGCCAACAATATTTATGTTTTTTGCTTTAATCATATCTTTATTTTTAGTACAAACTCTTAAAGCTGATAATGTATTTTTAAAAAAGATAAACGTTGTAGGTAACAGGATAACTAAAACATCATACATACTGGAAAAGGTTACCTTAGAACCAGGTAAAACCTATGATATAGACGATTTGATGGATCAGATGAGTATAATTAAATCAGATCTTTTGCAGACCGGATTATTTGAAAATTTGTATTTTGATGACCAACTGGATAATAATAAAAATCTTATACTTACAATTAAGGTAAAGGAAAAAAACTATCTCTTTCTTGGACCGGAAGGTGAAATATACTACAAAAAAAGTGGAAATCCAGACATATCTGTTTATCTTGAGTATGTCAATCTTTTAGGATTGAATAATAAAATTAAAGTTTCCTTCCCTATCTATGAAAATAGAGGATTGTTCATAAACTATAGATCAGATAATCAAAGGAAGCTTATTTTTGAATCTTCAGTAGAATTAAAAAAATTAAGATCAGATCCTGTAATTACGGAGGATTATTTAACCACAAACTTCTACCTGATCTACAACGGTTTGAGCAACTTTTACAATCTTGGCTCTGGTCTAACCTACAATAGATATATTGATTCGGCCTTTATACTATTTCCATTTATTGAATTTGGTTCCTTAAAAAAACCAGAAGATAAGGACAGTTGGCTTTATAGCAGAGAATTAATCGATATAGGGTATGGTGAAAACAATGATCTAATATATGGTTTCAGCTCAAATATTTGCTATTTCAAAGATCTCTTTTTACAGATAGTTTTTAAGATTGGAGTTTCCTTTGATTATCTTGATGGAGATGTCCCCGCCAATCTTGTATTATCCAATATTTCAAGGGGTTATCCTGCCTATTATATTACTGGTAATAAAAGAATTTCACCAAAAGTTGAACTAATTATACCTCTGCAATGGTTTCCAAAATTAACAATTTCTTTATTTGTTGATTCTGATATTATTGGTTATAATAATCTAAGGTTCATTGTTGGTGGCGGGGCAGGAATAAGATGGTTTAATAGGTATCAAAACCCTTTAATCGTTGATTTTGCCTTTGGAAACGGATTAGAGATAAACTTTAGTAAAAAAATATAACAGATGAAATCTAATAACAGAACTATAAACTACAGGGGAGAGATAAGATCCGCATTTCTGTTTATTTTCCCCACTTATATCATAATACTAATTTTTGTTATAATACCTGTCATTATTGCATTTTACATAAGTTTCAACAAGTGGAATCTATTAGGTCATATGAAATTTGTTGGCCTTTTAAACTATAAAAAACTATTTCATTCCAAACAGTTTTGGAAGGCACTTACGAATACTTTCTGGTATTCATTTATTACGGTTCCAGTTGGAATTTTTTTATCTTTAATAATTGCCCTACTCTTGAATACCAAGATTAGAGGTCTTGCCATATACAGAGCGATATATTTTTTACCTGTTATGACATCTTTTGTTGCAGCAGCTTTCATATGGCAGTGGATTTTTCAATTTCAAAATGGTATTTTAAATTATATACTTAACTTCATTGGTATAAAACCTATTGCATGGCTAAACGAACCAAAAGGTATATTTACCCTTATATTTGAAAGACTTGGGATAAATATTCCCAGCTGGCTTGGAGGACCAAGCGTAACCCTTGTCTCCATTAGTATTATGAGCATATGGAAAAACACCGGTTATTTTATGATTATCTTTTTAGCCGGGCTTCAGGCAATACCAAATACACTCTATGAAGCCGCTGAAATTGACGGTGCCGGCCCTGTAAAGCGATTTTTTAACATAACTCTACCCATATTGAGCCCGACTACATATTTTGTAACAATTATGGCTGTAATTATGTCATTCCAGGTATTTGAACAGGTGGCGGTTACAACCCGTGGAGGGCCTTTGAACTCTTCATTAGTACTCGTCTATTTCATATATCAACGAGCTTTTAAGTTTTTAGAAGTTGGTTATGCAACTTCAGCAGCCTATATTTTATTTGCAATTGTTCTTATTCTTACTTATTTTCAGGTTAAAATATTAGGGAAAAGGGTTCATTATTGATTAAGAAAAAGACAAAGCGTTTAATATACCACACCATTTTGCATCTCGTTTTGATTACAGGTGCTACCATAATGATTTTTCCTTTCCTCTGGGGAATTTCAACTTCTTTAAAAGATATGAGGGAAGTTTTAGCAAATCCATTTCAATTAATTCCCAAACAAATAACAGTCATAAATTATAAAAATGTGGTAAGATCCATACCGATAGTAAGATTTTTTATTAATAGTTTAATAGTATCTTTAACGATAACAGCCAGCCAGCTTTTTACTTGTTCTTTATCCGCTTATGCTTTTGCAAGATTAAAATTCCCTATGAGAGAACCGCTGTTTTATATTTTACTTGGAACAATGATGATCCCTCAGCATGTAATTATGATACCTGTTTATATAATTCTTAACTTTTTTCGCCTGATTGATACATATGCTGCACTGATAGTGCCATTTTTATCAAGTGCCTTTGGAACCTTTTTATTAAGACAATACTTTATGTCAATACCAAAAGAGCTGGAAGAAGCTGCAACCCTTGATGGATGCGGTCATCTTTGTTTTTTGTTTAAAATTATGCTACCTATTGCTAAACCAATTTTAGCAACCTTAGCTATATTCTCTTTTATGTGGAGCTGGAACAATTATATATGGCCTTTGATTGTAACAAACCGAATCGAAATCAGAACACTTCAATATGGCCTTGCAATGTTCAAAGAAGAAGGTGGAATTAACTGGGGACAGTTAATGGCTGGTACAACCATAGCAACGATACCACTTCTTGTTATTTTTCTTATCGCACAGAAACAGTTCATAAAGGGCATCACTCTGACAGGGTTAAAAGAAGGATAAATGTCTATTTATTATTAATGTATTTATTATTTATAATTTGACTTTTTTATCTTTTTTTATAATCTTAATTTACTGTTATAATAATAACTTGACAGTTATTTTTTTTGAAGAATAAACTTCTCTAAAAACTGAACTTTTTTCATTTAAACAATGTAAAGTGATTTTTGATGAATAAAGAAATCCAGATTTTTTAATTTAATGAAACAAGGTTTGAAATAATTGCAGTCTTCATTTTTGTAATGACTCAAAGATATTTAATATTACATTGTGATGATTAATTAATTCAATACTATTAACGTTTAAATATATTTTGGAGGAAAAATTAAATGGATAAAGATATTGTATTTGAAGATGATTCTGTAAAGGCCACAGAAAAGGATGATAATCTTGAAATCCTCTATAAAAAACCAAATAAGATAACATTAGATAAAAATGATCGTAAAGATATGGATAACGAACTTATAAGGATGTTAAGGTTAAGATTAGAAGACGACAAGAAGTTTATTACACAGGAAAAAATTGGCAAAATTTTTGGTATTTCTAGACAGATGGTAAACCGTAGATGGCAGGTTTACAAACAGGATGGGTTACTAGCACTACTATCAGGTAGAGAGGAAAACTTTAAAATTACTCCTGAACTTCTAAGAAGGCTTGAAGAGATATCTGTCGAAAATCCATTTCTCTCTGCATCTGACATAAAAAAGATACTAATATCAGAAAAACTCTGTGATGACATTTCAGAAGCTTCTATATACAGTGCTCAAAGACAGATGGACGGCAGAAGGATTGTAGAATTGTTGCGCAAAAAAGAAAGTAAAAACATTCCTCAGGAATTGTCAGAAACAGGATACTTAATAGGCCAACTTTTAAAAATGATAGAAGACCTATTTGATAAAGTACCCCCAAAAAAGAAAGAGGAAGTTTTAAACAATAGTTTATACAACTACCTAAAACCATGTCTTGTGAGAGTGGCCCACCATGATGATGAAAAAAAGCAAAAAAGGGGTTTATAGAGATATAATAATCAGGGTGATTACGAAATTGAGAATGAATACAATACGAGTTCTACAGGAATATCCATGGCCATTATCTGATTAGTGACAGATATTATATGCCGGTTGTCAGGAATATTCCTGTGTTTCCGGATAAAGCGGTAGAGATTGGTGAGTAAATCATTTCAACTTTTTTTCTTAAAAAATGCTCTTCATTATACTAATGTATTGTACTTTAATATTGGACCTATATTTTCATTGCGATCCAAAGTTTACTTTATCTAAAGGAGAAATATATGGCTCTTATGTCAAGTATTTCCGGTTTTAGAGGGCTTGTAGGTGAAGATATAAATGCTCTATCTGTTCTAAACTACACTGAAGCTTTCGTAAACTCATTGACAGTTGAAAATAAAAGAATATGCATTGGAAGGGATACACGAAAAAGTGGTATCTTTATTAAAGATGCAGTGATCTCAACTATAATTGCTCTTGGATATGAAGCTGTCGATATCGGAATAGCTCCTACTCCTACCACACTGCATGCTACAAGGAAGCTAAACTCTGATGGTGGTATTATAATAACCGCAAGTCATAATCCACCAATGTGGAATGCACTAAAACTCAGCAACCCGGATGGCCTATTTTTAGATGAAAAATCCATAAATCTGATTGTTGAAAGAAGTAAAAATATTTTAAGAGAAATAAATTGGGCAACTTACGATGCTATTGGCAATATACAGGAAAAGTATGATTACTATAAAAATTATATCGATGATATACTTACAAACTTCAATATAGAGGCTATAAGAAAAATGGGGTTTAAGATTGCTTATGACCCTGTGGGTGGCGCAGCTACCATAGCAGATAGGTACTTTTTTGAAAGGCTTGGATGCAAAACTATTCCTGTTAATGCAGAAATTACAGGAGATTTTCCCAGAAATCCCGAGCCAACTCCCCAAAATCTTAAACTGTTGTCTGAAGTCGTAAAAAATAGTCATGCTAATCTTGGTTTTGCCCAGGACCCTGATGCAGACAGATTATCTGTTGTTACAGGTAACGGAGTACCAGTAAGTGAGGAATTTACGATTGTACTGGCAGGAGAAGGATTTTTGAGAAAAAAGAAAACTGATATAGCGTGTAACCTTTCAACTTCATTGCTCATTGAGGATTTAGCAAGAAAGTTTTCTGTTTCGGTACATAGGACTAAAATAGGAGAGGCCTTTGTTACTGAAAAAATTCTAAAAGAAGGTCTAGAATATGGTGGTGAAGGCAATGGCGGAGTTATTATTCCTTCGATAAATCCATGTAGAGACAGCTTTGTTGGGATGGCACAAATTCTTGAATTGCTTGCAGAAACAGGAAAGACAATTGAAGAAATTGTTAATACATATCCCGCCTATAAAATGATAAAGGATAAAATTGATTTGAAAGGCAAAGTTAATGATAAAGATCATTTTTATGATAAAATTCTAAGAAAAATTAAATATGATTTACCGAATTTTGAGATCAATACAATTGATGGTGTTAAGATTATTGGAGATAAACAATGGTTACACCTGAGGCTTTCAAACACCGAACCACAGATAAGAATTGTTGCTGAATCTCTCAGTGAAAAACATTCGCGTTCGTTAATAGATATTGGAAAAAAAGTGTTAAGTGATATAATAGATTTAAGGTAAAATTCTGTTATGGATGGATTATTTAAAGGACCATCTCCTCCGTTATCAAGATTACTCATGCCTCAAACTCTGGAGGATTTTTTTGGCCAGGACCACCTGGTTGGCAAAAACGGTATAATTAGAAAGATGGTAGATGAGGACAATCTTATTTCCTCAGTATTTTATGGACCTCCCGGATGTGGAAAAACAGCCCTTGCAAAAATAATAGCACGGAGCACAAAGAGTGAGATTATTCAGCTAAATGCTGTGACAGCCACTGTGGATGATATTAGAAAATCAATTAAAAAGGCAAGATCAAACTCTGATGTTGGCATTAAAACCATAGTTTTCATTGATGAAATACACCGGTTTAATAAACTTCAACAGGATGCCTTGCTCCCTCCACTTGAGGAAGGCCAGATTATTTTGATTGGAGTTACGACCAAAAATCCTTTTTTTTCACTAACCCCTCCTCTCCGGTCGAGAGTTCTGCTATTTGAGTTTTATAAACTTTCCGAAAAAAATCTGTATAAAATTCTGGAAAAAGCCATAAAAAAAGTTAATCTGGAAATCTCATACAAAGCAAAGAACTATCTTGTGAAAATTTCCAACGGTGATGCCAGAAGAATGTTAAATATCCTTGAAGCAGCTACTATCCTGGTAAAAGGCAGAAAAATTGAAAGAGAAGATCTTGACAAAATTATAAAAAAACAGTGGATTTTATACGATAGGGATGAGGATTTTCATTACGATGTTATATCTGCTTTTATTAAATCTATACGCGGTTCCAATCCTGATGCAGCTCTATATTGGCTTGCAGTAATGCTTGAAGGAGGAGAAGACCCATTATATATCGCAAGGAGGCTTATAATCCTTGCCAGTGAAGATATAGGCCTTGCAGATTCTCTTGCTCTTTTACTCACTACAAGTGCCTATGAAGCTGTTGACAACATTGGAATGCCAGAAGCAAGAATTATTCTATCTCATATAACAATATATCTTTCACTTCAACAAAAAAGTAACAGTAGCTACCTTGCAATTGAAAAGGCTTTAAAGTATGTCAGGGAAAAACCCCTTATGGATGTGCCTCCCTACCTAAAAGCAGTTGGTTCTGAGAAAAAACTATATAAATATCCACATGATTACCAGGGGCATTTTATTAAACAGAAATATTTACCTAAATCTATTAACTTCTATCAACCAACTGAGATTGGTAGAGAAAAGGATCTAAAAAAGAGATATGAAAAATTAAAGGAGATGCTAAAGGATGAAGATAGAAAAGAACCTTCACAAGAATGAAATCCGTAAAATTGCAGAAAAAATCAGAGATGCTATACCAATCAAAGAGAAAGATGAAAAAGATAGAATAATTCAGAAACATCTATTTAATTGGGATTTATACAAGAAATCGAATTATCTTTTTTGTTATGTAAGTTTTAGAAGTGAAGTTGATACATTCGAAATAATTCGTAGATCTATTAATCAGGGTAAAGTTGTAGCTGTACCAAAAATACTCCCAAAGAGAAGAATTATGAAAGCCTTTGTAATTGAAAGCATTGATAAATCTCTACGTCCGGGAGAATACGGCATACTTGAACCTATAGATGAATGCCCGGAGGCAGATTATAGTAAATTGGACCTTATAATAGCTCCTGGTTTGGCATTTACCAAAAAAGGAGAACGGCTTGGTTATGGAGGTGGATATTATGATAGGTTCCTTTCTAAATAT
>Ga0164318_10005740_pt1 | contig 12006 bp, 9 predicted proteins | sample GuaBasSedimGuay9_FD_113734 | JGI IMG/M metagenome (GOLD analysis project Ga0164318, IMG submission 113734) | Subseafloor sediment microbial communities from Guaymas Basin, Gulf of California, Mexico - Guay9, Core 4571-4, 0-3 cm | ecosystem: Environmental > Aquatic > Marine > Hydrothermal vents >... | reverse complement strand
TTTGAATTGTTTCTTCTAATTGTTTTACATTAATCGTTAAATCTATCATTTTTTTCAAATTCCTTCCTTAAATAATAATTATATTTAGTATAATTTCCTATATATTTATTTAGTTATAAATAGGAAAAAATTTTTTAAATATATATTTCTAAATTAAAATCAGATTCTATTGAAATTTTGCCCAAATCATTGGATATTATGATAAAATATTAATCAAATATAGTTTAAAACGAAAAATGCTATTATTCCAATAGAAATATTTTAATATATCAAATCAGAATATATATATATTATATGATTGATATTCGCAAGATTCGAAAAACAGGTGGATCTACTTATATTGTTACACTGCCTAAAAAGTGGGTAGATTATCATAGAATAAAACCAAATCAAAATCTTGAATGTATTATTCAAAAAGACGGAAATTTACTAATTAATCCTTTTCAATCTCCGGTATTTCGTAGAGTACAAAAAATTGGGGGATCATCTTTAATAATTAGTTTGCCAAAAGAATGGATAACTGCAAATCATCTAAAAGAAAAACAAGAAATAGCCCTTATCTCTCAAGAAAATGGTATGATGGTTCTTAATTCCCATGTAGAGTTAGAAAAAGAAAATTTAATAAAAAATATTCAAGTAAATCGTAAAACAGAACCTAATTTCTTGCTGAGGTTATTGATTGGTTGCTATGTTATGGGTTTTGCTACAATAAATATTGGTTCAAAATTAGAATTTCCATCACAATGTAGAGATATAATCATAGAATTCACAAGAATGATTATTGGGATGGAAATTGTGGGGGAAACAATGACTTCAATAAATCTTCAAGAAACTATTACTATTAATGACAAACTGTTTGAAAAAGGAATAAAACGAATGGAAATCCTTGTGAAATCTATGCAAAAGGATATAATTTACGCAATCGAATCAAATAATCAAGATTTATTAAATAAAGTGATTTTTCGTGATGATGAGATTAATAAATTACATCGTTTGGTAAGGCGACAAATGAACCGAATTCTTCGTAATGCAAAAATCCCTTATTACTCAAATATTTCTATTTCTACTCTTAAGCAAAATTTCTTGATTAGCCAAAATATAGAAAGAATCGGAGATCAAACAGCAAATATTGCTAGATTCATTAAAAATAATTTTATTACTTTGAGAGATCTGAAAATAATACAAACAATCAAAAAGATGAGTGAATTAATACTTTCTGTTTTAGATCAAAGCTTTTTATCTTGGAAATCTGAAAATATAAAATTAGCTAACGATTGTATTGAACGAATAGAAGAATTCAATGAATTATATAATAGTTTCTTTAATGATGTAGGTCAAAAAAAAGAGATATTCTCCCTATACTTGATACGAGAAGAATTTAAGAAATCTGTCCTATTAGCTCAAAATATTGCTGAAATTGTCATAGATATAATGGTTATTTGAAGATTTTATCGATAGGCTCGCTTTATCCAGCGGATCGCCTAGTCAATCGATAAGAAACTTCAACTTCTCTAAATGGATTTTCTAATAATAATTTGTTTTCAATTCCCAATAGATATTTCTTAAAAAAGGAATCTATGTAATAATTTAAAATTTCAACCATTTTGGTTCTATTAATATTTCCAAACATTGGAAGGATTTTATATATCCCTGAGGAAAGCAAATAACTTATATCTATAAAATCATAATGGCGCGCTCCCTTTATTTTAATCAAATAAGAATCATCTGAATTCGATAGATGAAAATATTTACAAGAATTTCCAAATCTCCAACTGAATAAATACATAAATGGTGTGCTTAAATGATTATTATTGCTTACTATTTCTCCCAAAGGTTCACCATCTAAATTTATTCCACAAACAAAACGATTATCTTGAAAACATACTTGTGCTGCAGTCGCTCCTCCATAAGAATGACCAAAAACTCCAAATCCATTTGATAAATCTAATTTTCCTTCAAATATGGATTTTATTGTTCCATTATTTAATTCCTGCATTTTATCTGCTATGAAGATGGTATCATCAGCCCAAATATTCAAATGTTCATGGGAAACTTTATTTGGATGCATTTTATAAGTGATTTTTTTCATCTCGTCTAAAATATCTTCTTCATCCAACGTTTTCAAGAGGTTTTTGTATTTTCTCCAAGAAATTTCTTTACTTTGATTATATATGCTAATTTTTTTATCAAATTTTATTTGAGTTCCATCTGGATATGAAACTACTCCTGCTTCATATGGGTGGCCTACTGACACAACAATATATCCATTACTGGCAAGATTTTCCATTTGAATTGTGTTTTGAGCAAGATATCCCTCATATCCATGATTAAAAAATATTACTCGGAATTTCTCATTTTTCATTGAAAGAGGAATATTTTGAAAACTATTAGATTCGATTTTGGATAAGTAGGAAGGCAAGAAACGATATATTCCAAATTTTTGATAAATTTTCAACTCTTTTTCTGAAATTACTGGAAGATGTGGTTGTTCGGAAGTTTTAATATCTGAAGGATACCAAATCAAAATAGGAATATTTCTCTTTTCATGTAATCTCTTTGAAAGAACTCCAATACGAGAAGAATCTATGAAATTCATAGATGTTCGACCAATTTGGTATGGTCCAGAAGGAGTCGGTAAATATTTTATCTTTTTCATAATTTTTCTTCCTTTATTTCTATTCTTTCTCTTTTGTAATTATTGGAAGCTCTATCATTGAAGCAAATTCTTGATTTCTCATTATTTTAAGTTGAGGATTTCCTATCGATGGATATCTTTTGAAGGACGCCTTATCTGCTCCTGCGATACTTACTCTAATTCTATGTTTTTTTTTGATTAATGCAGATATGGATAGTAGCCCAAATTTTATTTTAGCTACCTTGTTTGGAAGTAAAGGTAATACATCTTTCTTTTTGAAGGAGTGATAAGGAACACAACTAATATAAGGAGGTTTCTCTTCAGATATTTTTCGATGGATTACTCTAAATTGTCCTTCTGTAATATATGTAACATTGTTTTCTTGATCCACATCTTCTAAATATATAAAAAGGGCTCCATCTTCATGCGTGGATTTAAGATACACTGTTACAATTGCATTTCCAGTTATTTCTAAATCATTTTCTAAAGGGTCACTTGTATATATTAATGACAATTCATCTTGTTTCTCACGTCCCGAAAGATCAATTGGATACCCGAGTAATGTCCACCATCTATTTCTCTCATAATTAGTGCTAGTATTGAAATCTACTTTATATTCGTCTTCTCCTAAATTCTCATTAGGTTTTTCTGGTGATAGTTTATTATTTTTATTGAAGAACCATTTTTGCATTTCTTGATTTTTTGGGGGCCATATAGTTGTTTTTTTCCATGCTTCTTCTCCCACAGTGTAATAATAAAGTGTTTTATCTTTGTATCCTTCACCAAAGAGACAACGATCATAGAAATCTAAATAAATATGTTTTAAAACAAGATCACATTCTTTCATATTCTTTACTGAGAGAGGGATTTTTTTTTTGTTGAATGGGTTTGCATTACTGCCTATTCCATGATTCCAATCCCCAATTATATATAAACCAGGATTTTCCATGTTCATGAAACGATTTATAACAGCTTCTCCGTATCCACTATCATACCAAGAGGAAATATTCATAATTGGCGTGTTATTTTGTTTGAATGATTCTAAACGGGAATATGTACTTATTATATCATAGGGTTGTTCTCCATCCAATTTACTATCTCTAAAGAATCTTGAACGGCATATTTCATCAGAATAGTGATTTTCTTCATGCTCCTTAGCTGCTTGGAGAATGAGTGTCCGACTTTTATCTGAATCAACTGGAGTATTTCCTCTAATCATAAGGTATTCCATCCAAAGTTTTTCTGTTTTAAAAGCAAGAGGGGAATTTACATCTAAGTATTTGCTACTTTCTTCCCATCTTTTCAAAAATCCGATATTATAACAACCACCTGGATAAGCAGCTTGCAGGTAAGGATCAAAACCGCAATGAAGTGGAATAAAAGCTTTAAGAGTAGGGTGATTTAATGCTACCAGATTTTCTGCCATGGTTCCTGGATACGAAACACCGCGAGTAACAACATTTCCATCTGACCAAGGTTGTGAACTGATCCAATCTAAAATATCGTTCCCATCTAATGATTCTTGCTTAAAAAATGGATATTTACGCTTTCCAAATGATGCTCCTGTTCCCCGACAATCAACTATGACGAAAGCATAACCGCGTCCAGTAAAAATTTTGGCAAATGCATCTATAGTATAGTTTTTTCCAAATATCCATTTGAAAAATCTTCTTAGTTCAGGATGGCGCCAATAGCGTTCCATTATTAAGATTGTAGGAATTTTTTTATTTCTTTCCAATTTTTTTGGAACAAAATAACTGGTAGCAAGTTTTATTCCATCTTTACAGCGTATATAAGTTGAATTTGAAGTATATCCAAAATATTTTATTTTATTCTTATCAATTTTCAACTGAAATGGTTTTTCTTCTAAGGAGTCCATTATTTCAAATCCATAATTTAAAAATTATGCTATGAGGATTTGTTTAACATTTAATATTTAAAGATGAGCTAGATATACTTAAAAAGAATATCTAATCAATATTCATCTTAAGAAATTTAGGGGTAGAAGAGAAGCAAAGAAGAGATGAGTTTTTTTCGGAATTCCATCATGAATTTTCATATGATTTAAGTCATTTTCAATTTTTTTAAAGCTCTCATAGCTCAATAATGTAATTTTTCCAAATTGGTTGAAATTTTTAATCTTCGAGTAAAATAATGTATGTTCATCAATAGTATCAGCGTGTTTTAAAACATCTTGAAGCTGATGCAATTCCTCCAAATATTTTTCATAGACAAAAATATATAAATTATAAATTGCTTCAATACTGGAAATCGCTGCTGAGAAATAATTGTGGAACTCTTCTTTCGGCAATCCTTCAACTTTGCCAAAGTCAAAATTAAGTAATGTAAAAATTGAGTAATTTATTTGATAAATATTCTCTTTCCGTGAATTCTCATTTATAAAAGTGTCTTTTTTGATAAAATCAATATCAAGGAATTTCTGGAGATGGCTCATCACAGTTGTTTTTTTTAAATTAACCGCTTGGGTCAAAGACTGGAGGGATAATGATTCTTTTAAGAGCAACAATCCAAGGATTTTGAATCGGGTTGGGTTTTGTAGAAGAGAAGTTAATTTCTGAATCAATTGAATTTTCTTGATTAATTTCTCACTATCAGATGCCATATTTTTAAAATTGATCTTCATACTTTAAAAAACTATATCTAAATGAGAACATTGCAATTTCTCTTAGGTTTAGAGAAATAAGTTTGTTTTTTTTCTTTTATTTCGCCGCAGAAATGATTTCATTCAGGTTTTCATCCATCGTTCTCACTTTCTATATAGGTATTTCGTTTAAATTCTGAAAAATTTTTTTTATCGCAAGAAAAGGAGAAAATTCTTTTTCAATTTCAAGAAACCGAACCTTTAGTGATGTTAAGATTATTTTTCTTATAGTATATTCATGATTTTTAATATTCCTATCAATAATGTGTTTAATAGATTGAACTTTATATAAAGAATTGAGAGGTTCAGTAAATTGGTTTTTCCATTGGGGAATTATTGCGTCAAATTCAATAGAAGAATTACGTAGTATGTCTAAATGATAATTTATTGCTCTGGCATCAAAATATGGAGTATCACACGGAATAATTTGGAGATATCCCTTTGTAATTTTATTGCAAATAGTTTGAAGTCCAAAGATCGCGGCACGTTCTTTATTATCTATTCCATGATATGTGTCTAAAAGAATATCAATCATTATGTTAGGAAAGGATAAATTGGAAGGTTGAGTATAAGTCCACGAAAATTTGGAAATTCTTTTAAATTCTTCTTTTTTTAGAAAAAATGAAATTATCTCTTCATATTGAGAAAAATCATATAACGACAAAGTAATTGATGTTGGTTGCATCAAGAGTTTTGGAATTTCCTTAACTATGTGAAGTAGTAATGGCTCTCCTTCAAGAACATATAACAATTTGTTGGATCCGAATCGCCTAGATTTCCCACCTGCAAGAATTCCTATATGGTATTCGAATTTCATCAAAGATCACTTCAATTTTGGTTTATGAAATATAGAAGGTCTACATCTATTGGAATACTTAAAATTAGTCGCTAAATAATTATTTCCATGTTTCAATCTTAATTCATCAATTGGGCCATATTCTATCGCATATAAAGGACATGCATCCACACATATTGGATTAAGATTCTTTTCAAGGCGATTAATACAGAAATTGCATTTTTGCATTTTACTATTAGATTCGGATCCAAATTGAGGGACATCATATGGACAAGCCTTTAAGCATTTAGCACCACAAGTTTCGTTTCCTACACATTTATCTTGATCTATAGTTACAATTCCACTAATTTCATTTTTTGTAATCGCATGTTCTGGACAGACTATGGCGCATAATGGCTCAGAACAATGATAACATGGAGTGGGAAGATAAGATATAAATATATCAGGAAACTTACCTTTTTCAAAGTATTTTACTTTTAAGAAGTTAATCGATTCATCCTGGATATCGTACCAATCTTTACAAGCTACAGAACATGTTTGACAGCCAATGCATCTAGTTTGATCGATAAAGAATCCCAATTGAACCATTAACTCCCCTCCATATCAACTGAAAATGTACGAGAAATTTGAACTAATATATCATTCATTGAACAAGCACCCCCAGGAGATCGACTATCAATCGTCAAAGTATTGGCACAACCTCCAATATCTGTGCCGTCTTTATCAGGATGATACCAAGCACCTTGAGTTACATCAACAGTTCCAGGGATGATTCTTTCGGTGACAGTTGCTTTAATCCGGATCTTCCCTCGATCATTAAATATATAGACTATATCTCCATCCTGGATTTGACGGGGAGACGCATCAAGAGGATTGATCCATACACAATGTTCTTCGATACTGTCCAACCATTTCATGTTATGAAAAGTAGAATGAGATCTGACCCGGTTATGAGTGGTAATAAGTTGTAAAGGGTATTTAGTTGCATGTGGCGATTTTATGGATTCGTTATGTTCAAGATATTTCGGTATTGGAGGAAGTAAAGAATTATTCATCTCAGCAATGTGCTCTGAATAAATTTCGATTTTTCCTGAAAGAGTTGGAAATGGAAAGTTCTCTGGATCTTCAATTTGATTCTTAAAAGCAATATAAGGTTCTTTCACATCTACTTTTAGAACCCCATCTTTCTTCATTTGTCTAAAATTCTTAATATCCTTTCGTTTTGAAGCAAAATATCTTAATAACAATTTTTCAGGTGTTGCCAGCAATTTACTTCGAATTTTTAACTTTTTTGCAATCATCTTGCAAATGTCTAGATCTGATTTACTTTCATACATAGAATTAATAGCTTTGTTTAAGTAAATATAATAGGGAGATCCAAGCCAAGGAACTGCAATGTCATTCCTTTCCATAAATGTGTTTATTGGTAATATTATATCTGCTAATTTTGCAGTCGCAGTCATAAATTGTTCGTGAACTATAATGTAATCTAAGTTATTGAATGCTTTTACTCCTAGATTTGAATTACTTCTTTGATTGATAGGATTGGAACCAACAACATACGCCATTTTTATATCTGTTGGATAACCGCCTTTTTTTCCCTTTAGCATTGCATCATAAATTTTATTGTAGTGTATTCTGCTGCTAGATGGATGCGTTCCTCCTCTTAATTTATATAAACTATTTGGTCGGGGAGGATAACCCAATTCAACAGGATTAAAAAGATCTCGATTCCTTTCTTGATCTTTTTTCTTGTCAGATGCCGAGTTTCCGACATATTTTGTATGAGATACCTTCCTGCTTGGATAAGCTCTCATAAATCCTGAAGCAAATCCTCCTTTTATGCCAATATTCCCCGTAATCACAGTCAGTACGTTGGCTGCTCGTGCATATTGTTCCCCTCTCAAATTTCTTGCTGGGCCCCATCCCGCAATTAATGCGGCAGGTTTTATTGTAGCATATTCCTTAGCAAGGCGAACAATTGTTTCTGCAGGGACATTAGTTATTTTCTCTGCCCATTCAGGTGTTTTTGGAATATTATCTTCTTTTCCTAAAATATATTCTTCATATTTTTCAAACCCTATTGAATATTTATCTATAAATTCTTTATTGTGAAGATTTTTGGTTATGATCACATATGTCATGGAAATTAACAAAGCGGCATCAGTTCCAGGACGAATAGGAACCCATTGTTCTGCAAATATTCCTATTGAATCTGTATATTTTGGATCAATTCCAATAATTTTGATGCCCTTTTCTCGACATTTAGCAAGAATTAAGGAAGTTCCGGGATCTTGAATGGTTACTGCTGGATTCCATCCAAACCAGATTATCATCTTAGAATTTAACAAATCTTCTCTATGATTTCCTGTATTTAGAGTCCCATATGTTGCCATCGAGGCAAATAAAGTTCCTTCAAATGACGGAATACCCCATGTTCGAGTAAAACCTCCAAAATTATTTAACATTGCTCCAACAGGTAGAAAACCGTGTAATAATGCTTGGTTTCCTCCTCCGGCTATTAGTAGGATCGAAGAATTTCCATATTTTTTTTTTATTCGAAGCAAATTGGATGCCACAATATCTATAGCTTCCTTCCATGAAATTCTTTCAAATTTACCATCCCCTCGTTTTCCTACTCTTTTTAAAGGATATTTCAACCTTTCTTTGGAATAAAGTCTTTGGCGATACGCGCGTCCTCTCAAGCATGCTCGTATCTGAGGATCTTCACCACTGTCAGTTTCAAATCTATTGATTTTTCCGTTAGAAACATGAGCTTTTAAGACACATCTTCCACCACAGTCGTGACAACAACCTGTATTCACAATTTTTGTCTTCATTTGAGATACATCCAATTAAATTTTCATTCAAGATTTCCAAAATCATTTTTTTTTATAGATGTATCTATCGTAGTTTACAAATTCTACCAATCCTTTTGAATTAGTTGTAAATTTAATTTTAGGATATGGTGGAAATTGGGCAAGACACAATGAAAAAGATAGTTCTCTTTCATTATCTATTATTATTGGTGCTTTGATAATACCATCATCAATTTCGATATTTGCCCATAATAATTGATCTTTTAAGGAAATTTCAAGTTTGTATAAACCAAGAGGAGAAATATAATTCCCTACTATTAAATTTATAATTTTCTTAAATTTTAATTCAGGAATAACTAATTCTGGTGTTTTTCCTAGGAGTAATGAGATAATGTATCTACTAATTATTGATGCTGAACCGTTACATGAATTTTGACCAACAATTACTCCAATATTTTTATTCGGGACTAAAATTATTGAAGAACAGCAAATATCTATATGTCCCCCATGATATATCATAGATTCATCTAAAAAATTATCATCTATTACCCAACCTAATGCATATTTTGAATCGGGGGTAAATCCATCGGGATACGATATTCTTGCTTTCCATAAAACTGAAGAATTTTTTATTGCTCCATTCAGCATAAATTCGATATATCTAAGCATTTCATTAATGGAAGCATATAAACCCCCAGATGCTTCCGAAAATTTATAAATTGGGAATTCTGTTCTTCTTAATATTTCTTTCTTTCCTTCATCATCTTTCAAATAAGGAATAATGTAATTTGATGATGGATCGTTAATTATCGAATTCTTTGAAAAAGTAGCACGTTTCATATCTAATTTAGAAAGTAATAAATCTTGGATATACTGAGCATATGATTTTTTTGAAATTTTTTCAATTATTAAGCCTAAGCATTCGAACATATCATTGTTGTATAAGAAAATTTCACCTGGTTTATTGATAATATAGGACATTGAAGCTGAAAGAATATGAAAAAAGTCATCTTCAGATACTACAGGGATAATTTTGTCAAATTTTCCAAATTTGTAGAAAGATTCGATTAAACTGGCATCTGCTGATGGTATTCCTGAACTATGAGAAAGTAAATGGCCTATATTAATATCTGGATGTGAGAGAAAAGGCTCTCTTTTTAATATGGTTGAAACACTATTGTTAAGATTGATTTTATTTTCCTCAATAAGATTCAAAATAGCTAATGCTGTGAAAGATTTGGTAATACTCCCGATTCCAAATAATGTATCGGGTGTCATAGGAAGTCCATTTTCTATATCTCGATATCCATATCCTTGGGTGAAGATTGTTTCTCCATCTTTAAATATCCCAATTGATACTCCCGGAATTGCATTTTCTATCATGAATTGCCTGATAAAACTATCTATTTCTATTTTCTTTTCAGCTTGTAATTTCAAACTTATCACATCCTTCAAGGTAGTTCTTCTTAACATCTATTCCTAAACCTGGTGTTTCACTCATTGTTATTAAGGATTTGTTTTCTTTTCCAAATTGAATCCCACCAATGATAGGATCAATTTTATGACAAAGAGAAGAATCTAAATCGAGAAAAATAATGTTGGGTCTTGCTAATACTAAATGAACTGCAGCAGTTAAACCCAACCGTGTTTCATCAAAACATCCAATCATACATTTTGCGCCGTAAGACTCAGCAATTGCATTGATTTTCAATCCCATATGGATTCCACCAGATTTTCCTAATTTTATATTTAAATAATCTGCTGCACCCATTTTACAAATTTTGAATGCATCTTTATCATCAAAAACTGATTCATCAGCACAAACTGGTATATCAATTTTTTCTCTAAGTCTTACCATATCTTCCAAGTTCCATGCTGGTAATGGTTGTTCAAAATACATTAAATTTAAGGGTTCCATTAATCGAGCATTTTTCAAAGATTGAGCTAAATCCCAGCCTTGATTTGAATCAATTTTTAAATGCAATTTATCCCCCCCAATCTCGCGAACTGTTCTAACATGTTCAAAATCGATTATACCTGGTCTTCCAGTTTTCATCTTAATTTCATTAAATCCTTCATTAATGTATTTTTCTGCAATAGTTCTTACATCTTCTTGAGTTTCTTCTAATCCCATTGTCATATCAGTTCTCAATTGACGATTTTTTCCACCTAAAATTTTGAAAAGGGGAAGATTACTCTTTTTTCCTAAGATGTCCCACATGGCCATATCAAAAGCCGACCGAACAGATGGATGTGAAGGAAGGTATAATTTCATCAATGTTGTATTTTCTTCAATATTGGTGGGATCTTTTCCAATTAATAACTTTCCTATAAATTTTGCTGCATCGATACATGTAGCTTGTGTTTCTCCTGTGATGAATGAATATGGACTGGCTTCTCCCCAACCATAACTATCACTATTTGTATTAATTTTAATCAAAACATTCTCAACTCTTGAATCAAATCCTAATGATGTTTTGATGTTATAGGAGTAATCAATATTCATTTTATAAATTTCAATTTTTGTTATTTTAGACATGATTTTCTTCTCTTTTAAATAAAAAAAGAAAGATATTATTTTCAAATATCTTAAAAGATTAAGTCTTCTTACATTTCTTCAATTTCTTGTTTGTTTTTCTGATTATAAATATAATATCCAATTAAACCAAAACCTAATGTTACAACTGCAGGTATTATGCCTAAATGTATTAATATTCCGAATTTTGCCTTGTCAGTTTGATTAAGTTGATCCGGAATAAAACCAGTTAAATTATGTATTAAAAGAAAAACTGGAACTTGAATTAAACTCACGATCCTTACTACGAAATCAATTATTCCATTATAAAATCCTTCTTGGCGAATATGAGTTTTCTTTGCTAAATTATCAAATATATCCAGCGTCATTAAAAATAGTACTACATTTAACAACGTTGTACCAGCACCAACAATAGCACTAATTATAATTATATAAATATCTATTCCATTTAAAAAAATGATTAAAAATGTAGGAATACTTATTACCAGAATACTTACAATAAAAATAACCTTTCTTGAAAATTTTTTACATAAAGCAGATGAAATTGGAGCAAATATT
>Ga0164318_10005739_pt1 | contig 12006 bp, 12 predicted proteins | sample GuaBasSedimGuay9_FD_113734 | JGI IMG/M metagenome (GOLD analysis project Ga0164318, IMG submission 113734) | Subseafloor sediment microbial communities from Guaymas Basin, Gulf of California, Mexico - Guay9, Core 4571-4, 0-3 cm | ecosystem: Environmental > Aquatic > Marine > Hydrothermal vents... | reverse complement strand
TCTTGTGGGCGATCTTTTGGATCGGCGGGCGCGTGTTGTTCATCAGCGGCAGGCGATTGGCTCGTTGTTGGATGATTTGCGGGTTGATATTGGCGGAACGGCCGTTTCTGAATTAACAGTCGCGTTTGAAGAGATCGAACGGCTGGTTCGTGTAATCCAATCACACGGTTGTGTGATCAAAAGCATCAATGTCGGCCTGATCGATTTTTGGAGCAAGATTGATGGTGACGACGTGTTCCTCTGCTGGCGTTACGGCGAAGATCGTATTGAGCATTATCATCCGATACATGAAGGATTTAACGGCCGTTTGCGCCTATAAAATGGTCAATTGTTAATGGTCAATTGTCAACGGGGTTAAGCATTACGATTACCTTTCGTTAGGGAATGACCAGCGATGTAACTACCGACACGATCCTCATTAACAATTGACCATTGACAATTTATGAACCTTATTTACCACATCGTCCCCGAATCCGAATTTAAGGCTGGCACAGTCGGCAACAGCTACACCCCCGCCCGTTTTGAAGAAGATGGCTTCGTCCATTGCACCGCAGGGCGGGAAACTTCATTACTGGTGGCAAAGGATTACTATAGCGCATTTTTAGAAGCAGATGCTGCCCCGCTTCTTCTTTTGCAAATAGACACGACCAAACTCACCGCTGTGGTGAAATTTGAAGCCCCAGCCCCCATCGCGGGCGGCGGTGATGAGCATTTAGCAAAGGCGACGCTGTTCCCCCATATTTATGGGGTTGTGAATGTGGATGCTGTGGTGGGAAACGGCCGTTTGCAACCCAACGGTGACCATTTCATCTGGCCGCCAACCTTCAAAAGCTAAGGGAACGCTCGTTTTTAAATTTGGATTCTCCCCCTCTCCCCTGCCCCTCATCTCCCCTGCTCCTCAATGTTCCACCGCATGACACACATGGCAATAATGCGACTCCTGCTCATCCGCCTTCTGCTCACAAGCCGTATCCATCACCCGCACAACAGGCAACGCCAACTTTGTCACTTTGCCGACCAGCTGTAACGCCCCATTCTCCAATTCGCGTATGTTCCACATCGGCTCGCCGCGCTCCGTCACCACAATTGTATCCCCCACATTCAACTCAATAACAGGGTTCAACGTCGCCATTAAAATCGCTACATCATCAGGGTCGGTGATGGTTTTCGTCAGCGGCGGCTCATCTATCGTTCCATGACAAGTGCGGCACTGGACGTACTGAACGTCCTTCTGACTGCTATGAATATCGCCATCACCCATCACCTCTTCCCGCGTGTGGCAATCGACACAATCCAGCGTCCATTCACACTGCGTATACTGTCCAATCGGCTGATAATAATTTTCCATCCGACCAGATGGATCATCTTCGCGTGGATGAAATGCCATGTCGCGCATACTGAAATTACCGCGATTATGGCAATGGTTGCATTGGTAATACGGCATCGCCGTCGTCATCTCATGCTTAATCGCATGTCCCGACTCACTCTTGTCAATCGTCGGATCGTCCCCGCGATACAACCCATCATTTGCATAAATCATATGGCAGGATGAGCAGCCAGTGGAGCGATAATAAGCGGGTTCGCTTATCGGCTCGGCCGCAAGATGGCAGTCGAGACAATTATCATTAAATGCGTGAATTGGCGCGGACGCATCCGCAGTGGGATGGAATAAATCTAATGATGTTATGCCTGTTGCTGTTGTGATTGTGTCCGTAACCGCAATTGCCCCATAACGGGCGATTAAATCGGGTTGTGCGCCAAAAGCGTACCCCACTTGGGCGATGGCTCCTGTGTACGTCGCCTGTACAGACGTTTCCACACGATGGATATGGTCGGCGTGACAGTTGCCGCACGCTTCGTCAACAACGGCTAAATCGCTTGGATTACGGCCGCCTAACATGCCTTCGTGCGCTTTTTCCTTGTCTAACGTGGTCATATCTCCGCGATGGCAGGTCACACAGGCAAAGCGATCCATCGGGTGACTGGCACTAACTTCTTCGATGCCTTCGTGGCAATCAAGGCAGCCGTCTTCTACGGGTTCTGCGGGGGGAGATTGGCAGGCGGTTAGCAATAATAAAACAACCATCCCGCCTACGCCTAATAAAAAATGGCGCAGGTGGGATGGTTGTGTAAAAATCTTGAAAGCGTATTTCATTGAATTAAAGAGGGATGTACTCAACCCAATTCATCATCTGTTTCGTGTCATATATTTTTGCGATTAGTTCTAAATCCCGAACCATCGTGCCAATGTTTATGCGTTGCTGATGCCCATAAATGACTCCACCAAATGGTATTCCATTTGTTAAACGATAATTTGCTTCGGCAAGTAAATCATCATCTTGTGAAACTAACGTGTGGCCTAATGAGGTTGATCTATCTAATAAAACATCATCCTCTGCTTCTGCATAGCCATCTTCCTGAGCCGTAATAACAGAAACTCCAATCAGCCTTAATCCTAATGTTACAGCATAAGGAACATGAACATCCATATACAGAGAGACGCTCATTTAAGCATTCCTTGAGCGTAAAGTTTTTCTGCCAAAGGTGAGGAGCCTGCTTTTTTACGAGAGTGGTCTGCATATTCAAGTCGCTGCGCCATATCAGCATCTAATTCCTCTTTATGATCCCAATAGTAAGCTAAAGTGCTATGAATTTGGCTCATCGAAAGGTGTGGGAATTGGAAGTGAAGCTCTGGCGGACTCCAGCCATAGGCTTGATGTGCGCCAATCAATTCAACGACTTTCATTGTCGTATCAGCAATGATTGGCACACCATTTTTGTTGATGGTGACTTGTCTGTAGGCAGTTAATGTAGTCATACTTGCACCTCTTCTAAAGTTGTCATGCTGATAGTCTATCATTTTTTTTGTAAAAGATAAAAATCAGCATGACAAATCAGGGTTTTTCTTCTTTGAGGTGTAGATATGCTCTTACTCGGCGACACCTATTTCTGATGCGGTTAATTGGGGATTAACGGCCGTTTCCTTCCTCTTACTCTCCACCACCATCGTCTCATCAAACAACGGGAAATACCGCCCAATCAACGTATACGCCAAGAACACACCCGAAGCCACGCCGATTAAAATCGCCACTTCCATCCAATGCGGCGAGTAAGGCTCCACGCCTGGAATAGGCTGAATGGCAAACCATGACGCATCAAACCGATTAAGCACAACACCAAACATCACAAAAAATGCCCCAATCATCGACGCAGTGCGATCATGACGCACTCGTTTGGATGAAAACATTATAATCGGGATGACCATGCCAACAATAATCTCTAACATGAATAAGACACTGTATCGCCCACTGTTAAGCAGAAGATGTAATTCGCCCATCACTTCCAACTCGCCCAATTTCAGCACCAAATAGACACCCAGCACCCACGGCAGGAACCAGCCTAATTTAGCAATTAAATTTTGCGGCAGACTGCGCTTGAATACCCAGCGGCTGATGGATGCGCCCGCAATGATCAACGCCAATCCAGAGGCCAGCGATGAAATCAGAAAGAAAACAGGCAGCAACATAGATTGCCACAGTGGATGCAGACGTTCCGACATCACGATGAAGAGCGTGCCTAACGAAGATTGGTGCAATGTGGAAAGGGACACACCAGCGATAACCATCGGGATGGTGTACTTTTCCAGCACGGGAATGATTCCCTTCCAGCGTGTGTTTGCCAGCAAAACGGGGCTTAACTCGTACACCAAAATGGACGAGTACAAGGCGATACACCAGCTCACCTCAAACAGAGCCGAGTTTACATTGGGATAAATCAGGAAATGGTAAGCGCGATCCCATCGCCCTAAATCCATGAACAGGATGATGAGAACCGATGTGTAACCGAGCAACCCAGCCAAAACGGTGGGACGCACGGCCGCGTGTAAATTGTGCATGTGGAAAACATACACCAACGCCGCCAGCGTAAACGCCCCGCCAGAAAGGGCGACGGTGGACAGGTCAAAACTAATCCATATGCCCCACGGGTACGCTTTGCTCAAATTTGTCGTCGCTCCTAAGCCTGCGTACAGACGATAAAGACCGACGATTGCGCCGAATACGACCAGCACCGCCAAAACATAGACGAATTTTGGCATATCTTGCAACTCTTTGATGATTTTTTTACGCATGATTATGCCTCCTCGCTTGTTGATTCCTCAGCTTCGATGGCTGCCGTTTCCGCCGCCGCTCCTTCTGCTGCTTGAACAACGGCCGTTTGTGCCGCAATTCTCGCCTCTTCTGCCGACTCCTCTTTCACATTTTTGATGGTCAGATAGATGCCGCTCAGGCTAATCGCCGCCGCGCCAAAAACGGCTGGTGTGCCGTGTGTGACCAAACGATTGAGATATGCTGATGAGGTCGAACTTGTCATCGGGAAGCCAAGCTCTTCAAATGGCACGGGCGAGACGTAGAAAGTGGACGTGCCGCCGTTCTCATGTTCGCCATAAACGTGCTGAATGAATTTATCAGGATGATCGGTGATGAGTTGGTGTGCCTTCGCCAGCATATCCTCACGGCGGCCAAATTGGATGGCACCAGGAGGGCAGGTGGCGGCGCAAGCGGGCTGTTCCCCTTCTTGCAGACGGTCGCCGCACATATCGCATTTCACGATAAGCGGCATTTTTTCATCCAAATCCATGTTTGGTACTTGGAAAGGACAGGCGTAGATGCAGTATCGGCAACCGATACAGCGATCATCGTCATATTGCACGATGCCATCATGGTCGCGGGTCAGTGCGCCGACGGTGCAAGCTGAAACGCATGAGGGGTCGTTGCAGTGCATACAATGGAAGGGGGCGGTGGAACTGGAAAGTTCAGGAAACTCGCCGACCACGCCCGTACCGTTCATCCAGATGCGGGTGCTGTCCATCGAAACGTTGTTTTCTACGCTGCAAGCGACGTTGCACGCACGGCAATCAATGCAATGCGTCACGTCAATAAGAAAACCATATTTTCCGGGTGTTGCTTGTGTAGACATAATGTGTATCTCTTTGTTATTGAGTAGCGAGTAGCGAGTGGCGAATGGCGAGTTTTGTACTTGCCACTTGCGACTTGCCGCTCGCTGCTATATTCCTTGCACAGTGACGAACGTCTGCGTCAGTGCCTGCCCGCCGCTGATGGGGTCGGTGTAGGTTACATGCAGAACAGAATCGCTGGCACCAACGCCGTATCCAGTGGTGAACCCTTTGGATATATGCCCAAAGCCGGGAGTCATGTAGACGCAATCGGGGCGGATGGCTTCGGTGACGTTGACCATGATATTGATTTGTCCAACATCACTGGTCACTCGCACAAGATCGAAATCTTTCAGCAGTAACTTTTCTGCGGATTTAGTATTGATCCACAAGCGTGGTTCATCCTGATATTTGTTCAGGAGTTGATTGTTTTGGGTGGCAAACTGGGTGTGCTGTGCCACTTTGCCAGTTAGGAGATAAAAACGGCCGTTTTCAGGCATAGGCGGCTCTTCCCAATCGGCGCAACCGTCGAACCCAGCCCCATCCAGCACATTAGAAAATAGTTCTACTTTTCCGCTGGCCGTATTAAAGTGGAAGATGTCTGGCTCTTCGCCATGTTCTGGCGCGGCCAAATCGAGATACCCCTTTTTGCGAATCTCTTCTAATGAAACGCCCGTCGGCTCTAATTGCTGGCGTAAGAAATCCTCTTCATCTTCGTATTGGAAATAATCGCCCAATCCCAACCGTTCGCCAAGATGCTTGTAAATCCATAACGCTGATTTTGCATCCCCTTGCGGCTCAATGACAGGTTGGCGGATGAAAACACGATTACCAACTTGACTCAACGGATCATACCGCTCCAGATAAGATGACTCTGGCAAAACCACATCGGCAAACCACGACGTATCGTTGAGGAAGATGTCCACCGAGACGATGAAATCCATCTTACCCATCGCTTCCAATGTGCGGGTGCGATCAGGTAACGATTGCACTGGATTTTGGCGCGAAATGAACCAGCCGTGCGCCTGATACGGGTCGCCTGTGAGCATTGCATCACGCAATTCTTGAAAAACGCCTAATTTGAATGGCACCAGCGGATATTTCCACGGCACGCCGTCCAGCCGTCGTGCCGAAGCACGCGGGTAGGGCGGTTGTGGCGGCATTCCTAATCCTTCGCCGCCGTGTCCGCCGCTGGCGGGCAACATCGTCGTCCCCCAATTGCCGACCAGCGCGTTCAGGGAAGCGATGGCTCTTGCCGTCTGGAAGGAGTTTTCAAAATTCGATGTACGCCAGCCGTTATGCGCCAACGCTTTGGAGCCAGCGGCTGCAAAGTCGCGGGCGACAGTTTCAATGTCAGTCGCCTTCAGTTCGGTAATGCCCGCCGCCCAATCGGGTGTGTACGGGGCGACGGTTGTCTCCAACTGCTCAAAACCGACGGTGTTGGCGTTGACGAAGGCACGGTCATACAACTTTTCTTTGATGATGACGTGCAGCAGTGCCAAATGGAACGCCAAATCTGTTCCAGGTTTGATGGGCAACCATAAATCGGCTTTAGCGGCCGTTTTTGTGAAGCGCGGGTCTAAATAAACCATCTTCGCGCCCCGATCCATCGCCATCGTCAAGTCGCCCGTTTCCGATGTGGAAACCGCTTCCATCAAATTTCGCCCTGTCAGGATGATGTATTCGGCATCGCTGTAATCGCGGGCTGGCTCTTCCATACCGTAGGTCATCAAATTACCGACAATCATGGCGTTGAAGCACAAGCTGCGCTGTGTGCCATAATTGGGCGAGCCGTAAGCGTTGAGCAAATTCTCAAACTGCACTTGGGACAAGTTATGGGTGGAGGAGAAAACCATCGCCTCTGGCCCATATTTTTCTTTGATGCCTTGCATTTTGCTGGCAACCAAATCTAACGCCTCATCCCAAGAAGCGGGGCGGAATTTGCCCTCGCCGCGCTTGCCCACGCGAATCAGCGGGGTCAGCACACGGTCGGGGTCGTAAGTGTTCATCAGTCCAGATTGCCCGCGTGGGCATAATTTGCCTCTGGAGTGTGGATGGTCGGGGTTGCCGTCAAGTTTGACGACTTTCCCTTCAACAATTTTGGCGATCAGGCCACATCTCCAGACGCACATTTCGCACATGGTTGAGATGTGACCCGTCATATTTTCGTCTAGCAGGCCAGCCTCTTGGGCGGCTTTTGCCAATGAAATGGGTAACATCTGACCAACGACCAGCGCACCAACGGTTGCGCCGCTCATCTTTAAGAAATCACGTCGGGAAACAGTAAAATTTGTCATAATTTTCCTCAGAGCTAATTTTCGCTGTGAAGTTTATCTTCACGCTGCCATCCTGCGCGGTCAATCAGATAGAACAGAATCAGAGTGAGCAGAATGAATAAGCTGATAAATAGGAAGGCGTTTACATTCCATAATTCAGGAATGATGACCGAACCATAATTGGCAATAGCTGAAATGGCAGGGAACACCTGTGCGTAAGTTAATCCGTAAATAGCTGCGCCTGTTAAAAAGCCTAACAGACCGGGAACAAGATAATCGAGCTTTCCTTCGCCGGACCCGGCGATACATGTACCCGGTCAGAACCCAGCTAGAGCCATACCCATGCCAAAGATCAGGCCGCCGATTAAGTTACCAGCGAGATAGGTGGCTGGTATGCCAGGAAAGACGACTAATCCGAGCATTTTCAGGAGGTACAATCCGCTCATGGCGACCATGAGGGCGGTCAGCATGAACTTGAGTACGGACATATCTGTGAAACGGAAGGCGTTGACAATTACATTGTATTTTGTCATGCCTGATTTATTGAGCAGGAAGCCAAAGGCTACACCGACCAATAAGATAATAACGATAGTCATTGTGAGTTTATCCTTGTTTGTATAAAACAGTTTGTGCTAAGCAGCAAATTGCTTTATTAGTATTTATTCCCGTAGATGATGCGGGCGACAACGATGCCCGACATAAACATGCCAGCGATGAAGACGAAGGCGGCGGGGGCAAGCAACATGCCGCCTGAGATGGCTAGGCCGCTGGTGCAACCACCAGCAATGCCTGCGCCATATTCAACGATGACAGCACCGATGAACAGCAACAACCATCGTTTCCATGTTTTTTTACCCATAACTTTGTTCCATTGTTCATTATCATTGGTGCGGAACTTGAAAGTTCCAGCCGATAATGCGCCCAACGTACCACCGAAGAAGGTGCCGATGAGCAGGACAACGCCGTTGGAGAGGCCAGGCGGCATGACGAAGTTAAAGTACATATTGTCGAAGGCGGCGGGGGCGATGGCTTGCCCGATTGAACCCGCGATGTTCTCGAATGCGCCTGATGCGCCGAGCAGGGTGTCGGCTAGAAAGACACCTAATATGCCGACTAACCCTAATCCCGCGCCTGCAACGTAGGGTGACCATTGCTCTTTTTTGAAATAGCTTATGATTTTCATGATTTCCTCTTTACTCGTTTAAGTTTGAGACGCTTTGGAAGAGCTTGGACGCTTCTTTTGGTTTTTGCAGGATGTCGTCCAGTGCTTTGCGTCCGCCGCCGTTCATTTCGGAAATGTTAGGGAGCATGGCGACGGCATCGGCGGGGTATGTGTTGGAAACGGCCGTTTCTTCCCCACTTCCAAACAAATTCTCATTTTTAATGATAAATACACCACCAGCCACAATGACAATAGCAATTAAGATAACAATAGCGATATTGCCCCAATTCTTGGGAGTAATGCCTAACACAAGTTCGTCGTATCGGGCAACGTAATCAGTCGTATTGGGATCATTGACCACAAGATCGGTGGGAGCCAACCCTGTTGATTCGCTGCTTTCTACAACTGCGTCATTGCTTGCTGCGGGAGCATCACTTTCTACTGCTGATGCGTCATCCGCTGCTGGTGCGGTGGGGGCATCGCCACCATCGCCGACGGTAACGCCGAGCGTGACCGCGTAGACTTCGGCTACTTCTGCCAGATCGTCAGGATGACAAGAGGCGCATCCTGCATCCACATCGCTGAGGGGCGGAACCATGCCCGTGTGTGCGCCATCTATATCAGTCGCTTGCACATTACCTGCATGACAAAATTCGCAGAAGTCGCCAAAGGCGTGGGATTCGTGCCAATCAGTGCCATCATTATTTACAGGGTCTTCGCCCTGCACTTCATGGCAATTTTTACAGGAAGATGCCTGAGAACCGCATTGCGCTTCGGCTGGTGCGGTCGGCCATAATAAGGTGATACCTAACAGCATTAAGATGCTCATAGGAAGGTAAAGATAAAATTTTCGTGTGTGCATAAAGCTCTCCTAAATCTGAATCAATCGTTTTGTTTTGGCCTGTCGTGGGCGACCCAGCGGGTCGCCCCTACGGGGGCAAAATTGTAGGGGCGACCTGCTGGGTCGCCCGATTTTTGTTAAATTATGTTTAGCTTGCTATTGGACTATTTTCAAGGTCGCTGATGCTGATAATGCGATGGAAGCGTTCGATCATTTCAGATCGTTCCTGTCCGATTACGGAAAAGGTGGCTGCCAATTTTTTCAGCCATTCCACAAGTTTCTCCTGTTTTGCGAGGGAAAGGATGGGGATGTCGTTAATGGCTTCGTCCAGCGCGGCGGCGTTTAGCCCGTGCGTGCTGGCTAACTGTTTGATGTATTGTTGTTGAACGGCCGTTTTTGGCATATCTGTATAAAATTGTCCAGCCACAAAGATGGACGTGGTGACACTGTTCACCTCAATACGCGCCCGCGCAGTTTGTAGACCTGCGTGGCACGTTGTAAATTTGGGATTAACGGCCGTTTGGTGTGACAACCCATTCCACGAATCCACACACGCTTGCTGCCCCGATTCTGTATTGCGAATGAGATCGCAAAAATGGTACGAGTTGCTGAGACGGCTGATCGGCAGCCCGTCATTGTCAGTGATGATTGCGCCCACGCCGACCGTTTCCGCGCTCACATCTTGCACCGCTTGCAAGCAAGCCACGGGCGATGGTTCCGACTTTGGCGGTGGTGGCTCGGCGGCGGCTGTTTCTTGGGGGATGGGTGATGGGGCGTGCAGGATGGCGTTGATTTCTGCGGTGCGGAATCGCCATTGACTGCCTACTTTTACACCTTGTAAACGGCCGTCTTTCAGCATTCGATAGATCGTCGTTCGATCTACTCTCAGCATCTCCTGCACCTGTTTTGTCGTCAATAATTCATTCATGCCACACCATGTTGCAATAGTTTACAATAGTTTGCAATAGAATACACCGGTTTTTTTCTTTTGCGCGTGCAATATGTCATAGGATATTGTGACATATGTTATATAAATGCAAGTTTGTTTTGCTTGTGAGTGACCGCGTTATTAGTTGTAAAAAACGGCCGTTTATGGCTTAATACCCCAACGTAGATAAATGGCAATTATCAATGAAGATTGTGTGTGATATTGACCCGCCGTTGACAATTGACCATTGCCAATTAACAATTGACAATTTTTAGACCTATGACAAAACCCATCATCCAAGTTAAAAACGTCATCAAACGCTTCCCCGTTGGCGACGACGAAGTAACCGTTCTCAAAGGCATCAACTTTGACATCAATCGTGGCGAATTTGTCTCCATCGTCGGCCCATCGGGCAACGGCAAATCGACGTTGTTGAACATGGTCACCGGCATTGACCATCCCAGCGAAGGGGATGTGATTGTGACGGGTAAAACCGTCCACACGATGAGCGAAAATCAGTTGGCCGCGTGGCGAGGGGAGTATGTCGGCATTATCTTCCAGTTCTTCCAAATGCTGCCTGCCCTCAGCCTGCTCAAAAACGTCATTTTGCCGATGGATTTTGTCAACAAATTGCCGCGCAAGGAACGCGCCGAACGTGCCATGCACCTGCTGGAAATGGTCGATTTAGCCGATCAAGCGTACAAGTTGCCCAGCACCGTTTCAGGCGGGCAGCAGCAACGCGCCGCCATCGCCCGCGCAATGGCAAACGACCCGCCACTGCTTGTCGCCGACGAACCGACGGGTAATCTGGACAGCAAAACATCGGAAGATGTGTATCAAATTTTCAGCCGCCTCGTCGCCGATGGCAAAACGCTGCTAATGGTGACGCACAGCCGTTCCCTCGCCGCCCGCGCCCCGCGTACTATTGAAATTCGTGACGGACTAATTTACCGTGATGAGTAGCAAGTAACAAGTTGCAAGTAGCACACTTGCAACTTGTTACTTGTTACTTGTTACTCATAAAATGAGCGTAATTTGGGACAAAGTTTGGTTTGATTTATGGCATCATCGCGCCCGCACGGTGTTGACGGTGTTAAGCATTGCCGTTGGCGTGTTTGCGGTTGGGGTGATATTTGGCATGGTTGACCAGATGCTCGTGGGCATGGATAACGCCCATCAGGCCATCGCCCCATCCCACCTGAACATGATTTTGCGTGCGCCAGTAGACCTTGACACCGCCCATAGTTTGATCAAAATTGAAGGCGTGAAAGATGTTGAAGCACTCAACATGATTTTGGTGCGCTATAAAACAGCATCAGATGCGGATTGGGAATCGGCATCGTTGGTGATGCGCGATGATTATGAAGACCAGCGGTACGATTGGCTCGATTTGCGCGAGGGGGTGTGGCCGACAAAAGATACGTTGGCGGTTGAACGGCAAACCAGCGCGGCGTATGACGTAAAAATGGGGGATGAGATTATTTTGGAGATGAACGGCACGGATCGCAGTTTCCCCATCACAGGCAAAATCCGTCACCCGTTTGTTGCCCCGCCTGATTTTGGCGGGCAAGCGTATTTCTTCACCGACGCGGACGGATTGAGTCGCTTTGGTATCCCCGAAGGCAGTTTTTACCAACTACATGTGCTGGTAGAGCCGTACAGCGAGGAGTACGCCCGTGACCGTGCGGCGGCAATTAAGGAGCAGTTGGCAAAGCAGGATATTGGCGTGTCGATTGTCATCTATCAAGACCCGAACGAACATTGGGGACGGCCGTTTATTCTCGGTATTATGATGGTTTTGCAAGTGCTGGCCGTCGGCTCGCTGTTCGCCAGCATCGTGCTTGT
>Ga0164318_10005736_pt1 | contig 12010 bp, 12 predicted proteins | sample GuaBasSedimGuay9_FD_113734 | JGI IMG/M metagenome (GOLD analysis project Ga0164318, IMG submission 113734) | Subseafloor sediment microbial communities from Guaymas Basin, Gulf of California, Mexico - Guay9, Core 4571-4, 0-3 cm | ecosystem: Environmental > Aquatic > Marine > Hydrothermal vents... | reverse complement strand
GCGGGCTGTTCGGCCTGGCGCTGGGGAGTTTCCTGAATGTGGTTATCTATCGCCTTCCGCGCAAGTGCGACTCCATATTTCGCGGCCGGTCGTTTTGCCCGCAGTGTGCAAAGCAAATCGCATGGTACGATAACATTCCCCTCTTGAGTTACATTCTCCTGGGCGGCAGGTGCCGCCATTGCGGTGCGCGCATCTCCCCCCGGTATTTCCTGGTGGAACTGTTGACAGGCGGGCTGTTTGCTTACCTGGCGCATCGGTTTCTGCTGGATGACACGGCGGCGGGACTCTTCGACGAGAAGTGGCCCCTATTCCTTATATATGGCGGTCTGACCGCGGCGCTGATAGCGTGTACGTTCATCGACATTCGCCTGCGGATTATCCCCGACGAGATAGACAAACCCTTCATCGTAATCGGCCCGGTAGTCAGTTTTTTCTACCCGCTGTTACACAAAGACACGGTGGAGAATTTCATCTGGCGGCGACAGTTGGCCGACTGGCCGATGGCCGAGAACTTCATGGGATTCTTTTCTTCCATCTTCGGCGTCGCAGTCGGCGCGGGAATAATCATTCTCGTCGGCCTCTTCGGCAAGGCGCTGTTCAGGAAGGAGGCGATGGGCTTCGGGGACGTGAAGTTCCTTGCCATGATAGGAGGGTTCCTCGGATGGGACATGACGCTGCTGGCGTTTTTGTTGGCGTGTTTCACCGGGGCGCTCATCGGGGTGGTGGTGATGATTGTGACGAAGGACCATTACATGCCGTTCGGGCCGAACCTGGCGCTGGGGGCGGTGGCCGTAATATTGTTCAGAGACGTGATAAACAGGGGTATCGAATCGTACATGCAGATGTTGCGCGGAGACAGCCTGGCGGCGCTATGGAAGGCGGTGGCGTGGATGATGCCTTGTTACTCAAGTTGACTGAGTTTTTGTTAACCTCGGTGACTGTCACCAATTACGGAGCCGTTCCGCCCTTGTCGGAACGGATCGTAGATTGGTGACTGTCACCGTAAGGTATTGTGAAACAACAGATTATAATCAAGCACCCACCATCATCCAGAAAAAGCCAGTCAACTTGAGCTTGTTAGCAGCGGTAATGATAAATATGCCGGACAACGAAAACGGAGGTCTGTCGTGAAAAAAACGATTTTGATTCTTTTCGCAATGACGATTGCCGCAGGTTGCGGCAGCATGCAGAAAAAGCCGAAGGCCCCGCCGGACCCCGCCGCTTTTGAGGAGTTGACCGCCGGAAAATACTGGGAATACAAGAGCAACGTCGCGGGCAAGGTCATCAATGAATGGCAATCCCCGGACGGGATATGGCAGTACGGGCAGTACGTGGTGAAGCGCGCGCTTGACCGGAACCTCACGTATGAACTGGAGCGCGAGATAGACCTGGAGATAATGAGATACTTCAAGGTTCGGACGAGCGTGCTCGATGAAATCGGCGCCACTCTGCCGTGTATCGAGGCGAAGATCACATCGGTGTCGTCGCGCGAGGAAGGCCGCATCACGATTGACAAGGGAACCGCCGAGGGAGTTCGCGAAGGCCGCTACGCGACCGCGCTGCTGAAGATGGGCGAGGGGAAACGCAGCGGGCTGTATGAGGTCATGGACCGCTACTATTACGAGCACATCAAGGACGTAGTGGCGACGTTTGTGGTGGAACGTGCCGAGGAAGACACGGCGACCCTGAAGTTTCTGCAGAGACGCGGCGAAAGGCGCTGGAAGGACCTGCAGGAAGGGGCAACGGTGTTTGTGGGCCCCGCCCCCATATGGAAGCGCGAAATACTGCACATCATACCCTACGCGGTGGAGGAGTTGGCCAGGCTGGTGACCGCCTACACCAGGGAGAGGGCGATGGAGAAGATAGCCGAATTCCTGGCTGTCCGCTACGACGGGGACAAGACAACGATAGACGAAATGCTGACCCTGCTGGAGAGCGGCGAGCCGGAGACGCGGAAAGTCATAATAACCGCCCTTAGGCAAATTACCGCAAGGGAGTTCGGCTACGCGCCGGAGAAGGACGCCGAGAAAAACCGGGACGCCATAAAACGCTGGAAAAAATGGTGGGCGGAGGAGAGGTCAAGTTTTGAAGTAATAAGTCCGAAAAAGGGGAAGAAGCGGGATACTCGAGACGACAGGCTTCATGACCGGGGTTGGGGCCCCGCCCCTTGATGAAAAAAATCCTGTACACAATCGTAATCTTGGGCGCGGCGACAGGGTTCTTCTTGTTCTCCGCACCGGGACTCGATATTCTGAAAAAGGCGCCGGATTCGAACCGGGAAGCGACCTGGGCGCCCTTCATGTATTACAACATCGCCCGCCTGCACGAAAGCATGGGCCGGCATGACACCGCCGTGGAAATCTACGACGAGATGCTCAAGACCTACGACCGCGACAGGCGCCGGTCCGGGCAATTCGTCGAGCACGACCTGAGCAGGCACTACGTTCCCTATGCGCTCTATAGAAAAGGGATTTGCCTGAAGAAGATGGGCGACAAGGAATACGCCCGCGCCAGCGCCCAGCGCAGCGAGGGAAAGTCAAAAGAAGCCGAGGAGAGCGCCGCCCTTTCCGAAAAGTATCACACCCAGGCTTGCCGGATATTCCGCGAATTCATAGACAAGCATGTCCACCACAAACTCTACCCGGAAGCAAACCGCCTCTACAACGAATTGCAGATAAACCTCTCATCCTGACCAGCCCCGCGCGGTCCGCCCCCATGTCAACCGAGTTCATATCGAAGGAAGCATGTAAGAATCCCGGGCACTGCCGGCACGGTGACTGTCACCATCTACGAGCCGGCCGCTCCTTCAGAGCGTCTGCGCTCCGCCCGTTCCGGGTCCTCGCCCGGAGGACCCGTCAGGGTCCGAATGGGTAATGGTGACGGTCACCGGTGCGGCCTTTCCAAGATTCTTACATGCTCCCCGCCGTGTCCTTGCACATGCGGTTCGATAGGTTATAATACCCGCCTGGATTTGTTGAAACTGAGTCCGTCACCGGGCACACGAATCATGCTGCTCACAAGAAAAGACCTCGAAGAGCGCGAGAAGAAATACCTGGCCCCGTACGCCGCGGTATCATCGGACGGCGCGGGCCGCGAGCACGCGGAACCGCCCCCGGAGTACCGCACGCACTACCAGCGCGACTGGAACCGTATCGCGCACTCCCCCGCCTACCGGAAACTGAAGTTCAAGACACAGGTCTTCCCGTTCGGCCAGGGCGACGACGCGAGCCGCGACCGTCTGACGCATACGCTTGAAACTGTGCAGATTGCGACGTCTATCGCCCGCTCACTCGGACTCAACGAAGACCTGACGCGTGCCATCGCCATGGCCCATGACATCGGCCACCCACCCTTCGGACATGCCGGCGAGTACGTACTCAACAGACTGGCCGCAGGCTTCGACCACAACGATCACGGCCTGAAGATACTCAGAACGCTGGAAAAACGCTACCCGGGCTTCGACGGCCTGAACCTGACGCTCGAGGTGCTGGAAGGCATCGAGAAGCACGAAACCATCTACGACCATCCTTCCCCCCGGAAGGCGTTTTTCCCCGGCCTGCAGCCGACAATGGAGGCTCAGGCCGTCTGCGCGGCGGACGTCATCGCCTTTCACGCGCATGACCTGGAGGACGCCCTGCGTCTGGGCATCCTGACGATCGAACAGATGAACGAGGCGGGGCTGGCGCTGTGGGAGGCCGTGTCGGGGCGCGTGGCGGGCCTGCCGCCTCGAATACAGGCGGTGCAGCGGACGCGCGCCCTTATCAACCTGCTCGTGCGCGACGTTCTCTCACAGGCGGAAACGAGATTGGAACAATATTCGATAAAATCCCTTGACGACGTCCGCAACGCGCCCGGATTCATCTTCTCCTTCACGGAACCCGTACAGTCCCAGATACGGACCCTGGGCAAATTCCTGCACGACAATTTCTACCAGAACTACAAGATCATCCGCATGATAAACAAGGGCGAGACGATTATCGAGAGGCTTTACGGCGAATACAGCCGCCGCCCCGAGGTACTGCCGGCGCACATCGCCGCCGAGGTCCGCTCTCAGGGAACCGGTCCCACGGGAGGAAATCCCGCCATCGCCGACTATATCGCCGGCATGACCGACCGCTACGCGACGGAGGAATATTGCAAGATATTTGAAGTCGATTACAGGGTGTAATCAAAACGAAACATAAATGGACCTGACCCCTTTAGGTTTCATTTGACGAAACGAACTTTCAAGGAGGTTGCCATGTCAATCAGCAGAGTATGGATAGAAGAAGGCTGCACCGGTTGTGGTTTGTGCGAAGAAACCTGCCCCGATGTTTTCAAGGTCGATGACGTTTCGGTCGTAGTGGAAGGAGCGGACTTCAGCAAATATGAGGAACTGATTAAGGAAGCAGCCGAAAACTGCCCGGTTGAGGTGATTAAGTACGAGTAGCAAATCGACCGACTCGAGTTTGCAGTGACAGTCGTTAATCCCGACAGGTCGGAACAAGTTCCACGCTCCGTAATTCTCAAGTTGACTGACTTTTTCCGGGTGATGGCGGGTACTTGATTATAACCTGCTGCTTCACAACACCTTACGGTGACTGTCACCAATCTGCGATCCGTTTCGACAAGGTCGGAACGGCTCCGTAATCGGTGACAGTCACCTTTCGCGGTTCTTTAACCAGTCAACATTCAATAGTTTCTGTTGCGGGAGGTGGTTTTTCGTGCTCGGGGAGCCAGACCCCTCCCGTCCCGACGGGTCGGGATAAATCGGGGTCTCATCCTTGGCGTCTGACCCCCTCGCGGTACGCATCAAGGGGAATTCAATGCAGGAAATTCCCGCGGCAGATACGGGCGAGCGGCGGACATGGCGGGTATGGCGCGCGGTCGTCCCGCCGGCGCTGATCGTTGTGGCGCTGGGGCTGGGCGCGTGGAACGCGCGCTGGCGCTCGTGGAATCACCTGGATGAGGTGCCGGAGCAGTGGGACGAGGCGCACCTTGTCGCCATGAGCATCCGGATCAACGACAGGATGCGCAGCGACCCCGCCGCGGCTTACGACTACTTCGTCCATGCCAGCCCGAACCAGGCGCCTTTCACGTCCCTGCTCGGCTCGTTTCTTTATTTCGCGTTTCCTCGTTCCGTGCGGACCGCCTTGATGTTGAACGGCGTCTGCATGGCGGTACTCCTCATCAGCGTCTATCTGCTCGGTGCGCGACGTTCCGTTCTCACGGGCGCGATCGCCGCGGGAACCGTCGCGTGCATGATGCCCATCATCGAGTACATGCGCCTGTTCCGCACGGAGATGCCGCTGGCGGCGTGGGTGTCGCTTGCGATACTGCTCATCTCTCTGAGCAACCGCTTCCGGCGGTTTGTCCCGACGCTCCTGGCGGGTATCGTCTGCGGCGTGGCGATGCTGACGAACCCCATTGCGCTGGTCTTCCTCCTGGGGCCGGTGTGCTACGCGCTCACGCGCGGCGTCATTGAAAGCAGGCTCGCCATCACGCGCGTCGTCAACATCGCCGTCGGCCTTATCGCGGCCTTCGCCGTCGCATCGGTCTGGTACCTGCCGAACATGGATGCGATTCGGGAGTTCCTGCTGGGTTACGGCTTCGGGCAGTACGGCGCCGCCTACAGGGGCTCACATCCGGGCCTTACGCTTTACCCGCAACTCATCTGGCGCGACGTAGGAGCGGGGTTCATCATCGTAGCGATTATCGCAGGGCTGTTTGCGCTTGTTTCCAAAAGGTCGGCCCCCCGGGCAAAGGACGCACCGCGAGGGAAACAAGACATCTGGCTTATCGTCGTCTGGGTCGTGATGTCATATCTTTTCCTGAACCTCACGCGGGACCAGCAGACGCGCTTTTTGCTGCCGCTGCTGCCGGGGGCGGCGGTCCTGCTGGCGGTTCTCATCACGTCAATCAGGTATAAAACGGGACGTATTATCGCGCTGGTTCTGCTGTCTGCGTCATGCGGGTTCGGCCTTTATGCGGTGTTCTCCCGGCCGCAGACGCACATCCGCGGCATTGACATTACAAAGGAGCATGACTGGCGCATGAGGGAGATTGCGGGACGAATCGCAGAGGATTCGCGCCCCGCCCGGGGGCGCGTCGCGGTGGCGTTCCTGGCGAATCACGCGCTCTTCACGGCGAAGGGGTTTGACCTGGCCGCCCTGCTCGACGGGCATGATTTCAGGGTCAGCTACGTCGGCGAAATAGTCAATGAAAGACAGAAACTGATTCAGGTGCGGCTGCGGCTCGCGGAGTCGCGCTACGCGGTCTTCAAGACCGGCAGGCAGATGGAGGAACACGCCAGGCACTTGGACATACCTCTCGACAGGGCCATACGGATGGCGGAGTCGATGGGGTATGGAAGGATGGCATCGTTCACGTTGCCCGACGGCTCGGAGGCGTTGTTGTACAGGAAAGGTTCGCGGCATTATTTCCCGGAGGTCTCGACATGAAGAGGTTCTTGTTGCCGGCGCTCGTTTTTGCGTGCCTGGGCGGTTGCGCCGTGAAGCACGGAATGGAGAAGATAGAAAACATCTACTGCACGCTGTCGTTCCACTCCGTCAAAAAGGCGGAAGAGAAAGAACACATCTTCGAGGCCATCAAGAAACACGCCATGCCACGAGGGGACGAAGCGCTGCCGTACAAGGCCAGGCAGACAGGCCCGGACGCATTCGAGTGCACGTTCCGCGTAAAAAACCTGGACGTTCTGGACGCGCTGCATACGGACCTGAAGTTCAAGAAAGACCCGAAGAGCAAAGAGGGCCGGGTAATGATGCTGGAGGAGAGCGAGCAGCGGTTCGCAATGCGCTACGACTCCGCATGGCTGACCGGCAAGATAAAGGTCGAACTGACCTTTCGCATAAGCCCGCCGGACGCGCGCCTCTTTTACCGGGACGAGGAGGGAGCGGAACATGAAATCACCGACAGGGTAAGTCCGGAGGGCGCAGTAAAGTTGTATGTCAAGATACGCAGGAACCAGGACTACTTCTACGCCAAGACCGTATCCGGGCAATTGAAGCGCTTCATCAAGGTGAACATCTACACGCAGGAGGTAAGCGAGATAACCAGGGAAGAATACGAGGCGAGGAAATGAGATGGCAATCTCGTCACCAAAAGGCGTCATCGGCAAAAGAGGTCAGCCCCCCTTTGTTTACGGAAGCCCATTCCAGTTGAATGTCCAACCTTCGGCCTTTGTGTAGCAGCCTTTACCCAACGTATCGCCCTTTCGACTCTTCAGCGTGAGAAATATGGCGTTCGTTTCCTTCTTCGTACTTTCGCTGCTACTTTCCGAATAATGGATTAAGGATTCCATGATTTTATGGGCTGATTCCTCGGCCCCTTTTCTGTCATCCAGAGGAACATAGTCAACGTTAAGAAACACGATTATCCCGTAATCGGTTTCTTCGATAGCCAGGACATCATCCATATAGTCGCAAGATCTATAATGTGCCGCGAAGCCCTTGGCAAGTGTGAGGGTGTTTTCAGATTGCGGACGAGGTTTTATTACAAAGGAAAAGATGATTAACAACAAAAGCATTGCCACAAAGAAGAGTATAATCATTTTAACCCACAGCGGAATCCGAGGCGGGGAGGATGATGGCTTGACCGCAGGTTTCCGCTGTAGTGTGGGCGGCGGCGGTGGATATTTCGGTAATTCACAACCGAGAATCCTGGCAATTTCAGTACGCACGCTTTCGGCAGTGATGCCCATGCTTCGAAGCACTTTTGATGCGAGACCGTCCTGAACACGAATAAGTCCAAGGAGCAAGTGCTCTGAGCCAATATAGTCACAGCCGAGATAGTTGGCTTCTTCAGCGGAGATTTCGAGCGTGCGCTTGCCGAGGGGAGTGAAGGGCAACGCCGTCTCCCCCACTGCGGAGAGACCGATCTTGATATGCTTCTCGACTTCAGCGCGGATGTTCTCCAGATTTATGTTTAGATTCCTGAGAGCATTTACAGCAACTCCACTGCCTTCTTCAACAAGGCCCAGCAGGATGTGCTCGGTGCAAATGTAGTCATGGTTTCGCTTCTGTGCCTCCTGACGAGTCAGGAGCATCACCCTGCGAGCCCTATCTGTAAACCGGTCAAACACAGTTTTCCCCAATCCTCAGACTTACGCTGCACAAGTCATCCAATGAACTCCGCGCGTCAACCATAGGGGTCAGCCCTTTTTCGCTGCTGGTTTTGCGTACCAATGTCTCTTCCCTTTGAGGAATCCACTAATCCCATCCTTCCTGATTTTCCTGAGGTTCTTTAGTTCTCAAGTTTCGGAAACACATTTTCAAAGTAACATATCAGCCGTCCGCTCTGATGTCAACCGGGAAGAAGACAAGCAAAAATGCCAGAATCTGCATAGATAATGGAAAGAGCGAAAAATCCGGGAGGGCCTGCAATTTGCTTGACTTCCTGGAACGACCCTGCTAACATACTCCGCTTTTCCGACGGGGTTCTCCACGTGTGGGGGCGAGAATCCATGTGGAACCCCGCAAGCCAAGGGCCTGGGAGGTCCCGATGAGCGCAAGACTGAAACAGATGAAGACCTACATGGCGAAAAAGGAAGAGGTCGTGCCGCGGTGGTATGTCGTCGATGCGGAGGGCAAGATCCTGGGGCGCATGGCGACGAAGATCGCGATGATACTCATGGGCAAGCATCGACCCACCTACACTCCCCACGTGGATACCGGCGATTTCGTGATCGTCGTCAATGCCGAAAAGGTGCGCGTGACGGGCAGAAAACTCGACCACAAGGTCCACAAACGCTACAGCGGCTACCCGGGCGGTCTGAAGCAGGTACCGCTGCGAAAGGTGATGGAGAAAAAGCCCACTGAGATAATCAGGCAGGCCGTAAAGCGCATGCTGCCGAAGACGAAACTCGGGCGGAAGATGTTCACTAAACTGAAAGTCCACGCGGGACCCGACCATCCGCACGAGGCGCAGGTCCCCGAGGTTCTGGAATTATAAACAGGAGGATCCCGTGGCGGTAGAATATCACTGGGGCACAGGCAGGCGCAAATCCGCGGTCGCGCGCGTCCGCGTAAAGAAAGGCAGCGGCAGCATCGTCGTCAACAACAAGGAATACACGCAATACTTCACGCGAGAACGCGACAGGATAGAAGTCATCAAGCCTTTGCGCATCGCCGAGAAAGACAGTGAATTCGACGTTATCGCAAAAGTAGAAGGCAGCGGTATAACCGGCCAGGCGGGAGCGGTACAGCTGGGCATTGCGCGCGCCCTCATAAAGGCGCACGAAACGCTGGAGCCGGTCCTGCGCGAGCACGGCATGCTCACGCGCGACAGCCGCATGAAAGAACGGAAAAAATATGGCCAGCCCGGCGCGAGAAAAAGATTCCAGTACTCGAAGCGTTGATTTGGACATCGTTGGAAAGGTGACTGTCACCATTCAGTCATCTTTCATGTTCCTTTATCAATAATTTCGCAATAAGTTCATCCAGGCCTTTCTTGTCGGTCGGGTCGAAATCATCTTCCACCAGAACCCCTTTTTCGTCAAAAATGCAGATGGTCGGATAACCGTCGACTTTCAATTCCTTCGCAATTCCGCCGTCGTCAAAGATGTTCGGATAATTGATGCGGTTCTCGGATATGAATCTCTCCAGCGCGCCTCGGTCCAGGCCGCTGTCGGCGTTGATGCCCACTATCTCCAATCCCTGCAAATGGTAATTGCCATAGAGCGCTTTCATGTGCGGGATGGTCTGCTCGACGCAGTACGGGCACGACCTTGTCCACACTGCCACCACCAGCACTTTGCCCTCCACGGCTTGAGCCAGGTCGTTGCGCTCAAGCGCCGCGCAGAGTTCCGGGTAATCCTTCAGCGTCACCGGCTGCACGGGCTTGTGTTTGATATTCCACGGCCAACAGCCGCACGTCGCGGCCAGGAGCAGCATCGCCGGCATAATCCCTGTTTTCTTCATAACGGATGTCCCCATTCAAATGACGTGCCTTCGGTGACTGTCACCATTACCCATTCGGACCCTGACGGGTCCTCAGGGCGAGGACCCGGAACGGACGGAGCGCAGGCCCCCCGACTTGTCGGGGGGGGCAGCTCGTAGATGGTGACCGTCACCTTTCAGCCACCGAAGTAAACTATTTCTTCTCTATCTTCTGCCGCAGGTAAGCATCGATGAACATGTCGATGTCCCCGTCCAGCACCGCCTGGACGTTGCCCGTCTCCGCGTTCGTCCGGTGGTCCTTCACCATCTGGTAGGGCTGCAGGACGTAGGAACGTATCTGGTGTCCCCACGCTATCTCGCCCTTCTCGCCGTACAACTTCGCCAGTTCCTCCTCGCGCTTCTGTTCCTCCAGGCGGTAGAGGCGCGACTTCAGCACCTTCATCGCGGTCTCAAGGTTCTGGTGCTGGCTGCGCTCGTTCTGGCACTGCACCACGATACCCGTCGGCAGGTGCGTTATCCGCACGGCGCTGTCGGTCACGTTCACGTGCTGCCCGCCCGCGCCGCCGGCCCTCATGCGGTCCACGCGGATGTCACCCTCCTTGATTTCTATCTCGATATTCTCGTCGAACTCGGGCACCACGTCCACCGATGCGAACGAGGTATGCCTGCGGGCGTTGGAGTCGAACGGCGAGATGCGCACAAGGCGGTGCACGCCTATCTCACTCTTCAGATAGCCGTAGGCCCAGGGCCCGCTCACTTCAATCATCACGTTCCTGTAGCCCGCGCCCTCGCCCTCCAGGGAATCGACTATGCGCGCCTCGTAGCCGTGCCGCTCCATCCAGCGCGAGTACATCCGCAGCAGCATCGCCGCCCAGTCGCACGACTCCGTACCGCCCGCCCCCGCGTGTATGCTCATAAAGGCGTCCAGGCGGTCGTTGGGATGGTTAAGCATCGACTTGAACTCGAAATCGCCGAGCGTCTTCTCAAGTCTCTCCGCGTCCGCCGCGACATCGGCCTCCACCTCCGCGTCGTGTTCCTCCGTGGCGAGTTCCAGCATCACCTCGCAATCTTCCAGTTGCTTCGACATCCGGGCGTAAGCGTCCGTGATGCTCTTGACGCGCTTGAGTTCCGCCACGACGCCGCGGGCCTTCTCTTGGTTGTTCCAGAAGCCGGTCGCGGACATCATCTCGTTGATCTCCGCCTCGCGCTTTTGCAACGCGGGTAAATCAAACGAGACCGCCAGTTTCTCCAGCCGCTCGCGGATATCTCTCAGTTTTTGTTTCGTCTCTTCGGCCATGCGAAAAATAGTAGCCAGTAGTCGGTAGTCGGTAGCGTCACGTGTCAAGGGTGCGAAACATTACGGAACTGCGGCACTCCCTTGCCCCTTGCCCTTTACCCCCTGCCCCTGCTACGGCCGTATCTTCGCGCGCAGGTCCTTCGCCACGTCCTCGGCGAGCACCTCGAAAAGATTGCGCCATATCATCGCCTTCGGGTTTGCGTACTTGAAACTGCGGCGCGCCTGCACGCCGCCCACCACGCGCTCGCCGTCCTTCAGGTCGCAGCGTATCGCCAATATCGCCTCGCCCCATCCCGGATACAGATACCTGCGCCAGGTACTGCCCTTCTTGAACTCCACGATGCGCGTGACGAGGATGAGTTTCCCCCTTTCGCCGCCGATGTAAAGGAGCCCCTGCTTCGCCAGTTCATCCGCAAGGGCATGCCGCAACTCCGCGGTCACCTTCGCCTCAAACTCATGGCCCGTCCCGTTCGTCACCTCCCCCACCTCGATACCCGCGCCCGGCGGGGGCGTGTAGTCGTTGTTGAAACTCGCCTGGTGCGCGGTAGTCCCGCACCCCGCCCCCAGCAGCGCGACCGCCGCCACCGACGTGAGCATAATCACGATCCTTTTCATGCCACCCTCCTTTCCAAAAAGTCGGGATACAATCAACGGGCGCACATTCTACACATTCGGCATTGATATGCAAAGGGAGTACGGCGCTGGGGGAGCATGTAAGAATCCCGGGCGCTGCCGGCACGGTGACAGTCGCCATTTACGAGCCGGCCGCTCCTTCAGAGCGTCTGCGCTCCGCCCGTTCCGGGTCCTCGCCCCGAGG
>Ga0164318_10005735_pt1 | contig 12010 bp, 8 predicted proteins | sample GuaBasSedimGuay9_FD_113734 | JGI IMG/M metagenome (GOLD analysis project Ga0164318, IMG submission 113734) | Subseafloor sediment microbial communities from Guaymas Basin, Gulf of California, Mexico - Guay9, Core 4571-4, 0-3 cm | ecosystem: Environmental > Aquatic > Marine > Hydrothermal vents >... | reverse complement strand
TGATCTTCAATCACGATTTCCTCAATGTACCTCAAGTACGCCGTGAAAATCGTTTATTCAGATCAGACAAATCTGACCTAAATCTGTGGCTATAAATGTAAACTTTATTTCTTTACGGTCACTAAGGCCTTTGTGTGTGACGGTAGGTTGCTGGCCGTTTAGATTTCCGCTAAAAGATTGCGGGAATGACAAAAAAGGAATGACAAACGGAGCAGGTGTGATAATATGATATGCGAGAAGCTTCAATAAATGTTACTTAGGAACTGTAACGAAATAAGTATTACATTTTTACCTCACAGATTCAGGCCATCTTTACCTGATCTTCAATCTCGATTTCCTAAACGTACCTCAAGTACGCCGTGAAAATCGTTCTATCAGATCAGATAAATCTGAAATCTGTCCTAGGATATAAATGCAACACTTATTTCGTTACAGTTCATTACCCGATTAAAACTTTAAAGAGTCGCATAAAATATTCAGGTTAGAAACGTATTTATTTTTTATTCTGAATTCTAACTTCTGACTTCTGGGTTCTTTTTGAAACAAGAAAAAGACGAATGAAATGGTCAAAAACCGAAAAGTAACCCACAGATTCTGTAAAAGAGCCAAAATTAATGATTGGGGGTAATGATGCAATTAGCATTTCCGAGAAGGCATGTTGTTTGTTATAAAGGATTTCATCGGGATATCTTTAGGAATCTTTTATTGAAAGGCGTAGATGAAGAAAAAGTAATAAGGGAATTTGAGAGAAAATTTGCGGAGCATATAGGAGTCAAATATGCTGTTGCTGTATCTAGTGGCAGAGGGGCTTTTTCCCTGCTTTTAAAAATTTTAGATATAAAAAATGGTGACGAAGTGCTTATTCCTGCTATTACCCACCCCAGTATTCCGCTTGTTATTAAGAATATGGGGGCTAAACCGATTTATGCTGATGTTTCAAAAGATTCTTTTGTTATACAGGCAGATCAATTAGAAAAAAAGGTTACCGATAAAACAAAAGTTGTTGTAGCAACTCATCTTTTTGGAATACCTTGTGATGTTAAAAGCATTATTGACTTTGCGATAGATAAAAAAATTAAAGTAATAGAGGATTGTGCGCATGGTATCGGAGTAGAGGTGGAAGGTAGAAAAGTTGGAAGTTTTGGCGATGCTGCATTTTTTAGTTTTGAAACTACAAAATTTATAAATACACTTGGTGGAGGAATGATAGTTACTGGTAATCGCGATTTATATTTAAAGATAAGGAAAGATGTTGATACCTATAGATTTCCTACGAAAATGTGGGTTATTAAAAAAATTGCTCGTTTTTATATTCATAAATTATATACAAATAGGTTATTTTTTAGTATAGCTGTGTTGCCTTTGAGTTTTTTATTAAATACTTTTAACGTTGATTCGATTCAACTTTATAAAAAACATCGTAAAGTTAAAACAGGGATTATTAATATTCAATATACCAGCTTGCAGTCAGTTTTGGGTTTGAGACAATTAGATATGGTTAAAGAAAGAAGCAATAAAATAATAAAAAACAGCAAATTATTCAAAAAAGAGTTAAGCTCTTCAAAAATAAATTATATCAATGCTTTTCCAGGTGCTAAGGATATTTTGTATATATTTTCATTTCTTGTGGAGAATCGAGATGTGTTTCAAAAACTACTTTACAAAAAAGGCATAGAAGCCGATAAAGACATCTTTGGAATTAATCTGGAATTATTCAAAGATAATCAACTTAATAATTCTATGAATTTTTTATCGAAAGTATTATTAGTTTCATTAAATGTTGATTTAAACGAAAGAGATATTTTTTATATCGCAAACACTATAAATGAAATATCGCGTAAATTAAATGTATAAAGAGTTTAAAAAATTGGTAAGTGTAAATCAGAGTAAAATATCTTTAGTTTTGGTTATTTTTGTCTTGTCTGCGTTTTATCTTCCATTATTGAAAAATATTAGCCATCCTGTAGATAATAGCGATTATATCCGAACTTATTACCGATTAGGATTGTTAAGGAAAATATGTTTGGAATATAAACAATTGCCTCAGAGGAACCCTTTCCTTTCAGGTGGTTTCCCGATTTTAGGTGATGCCTATGTATCCATTTTTAATCCTTTTTCTGTGTTAGCTTTAATATTTGGTGAAGTAAGAGGCGTTAAGCTGATAATATTTATTGTATTGTTATTTTGTGCTATGGGGATGTTTTATCTTACAAGGTATGTTTTAAGATATAATTGTGCTGGTTCAATATTTTCAACTTTAGTCTTTATGCTGTGCAGCTGGAGTGTTTTTCAAATAAAAGATGGGAATTATGAAAAAATATACTATTACCTACTTCCGTGGCTATTGAGTTTTTTGATAAAATCAGTTTCAAATAGGAAATTTATAATATTCGCGAGTTTTATTTTTGGCTTAGTTGTGATAGAAACTGGTTTGGGAATAGTCCCAATAACTTTTTTCTTTGTGCTTTTTGCGTTCGTGAATGTTAAAATTCATTACAGATGCAAAAAATTAACATTTGATTTCTCATATTTTAAATCTTTAATTTTAATTTTACTGTTTACTTGTTTGTTTTTCGCTACAAAAATTCTTTCCACAGTAGATCTGCTAAAAATGCGTTCTGCTGGGTATGTCCATTTTGTTGATGAGCATTCTTATGCTGTTTCTTCCTATCTTTCTATATTTTATGGACATGCTATGAATTTTCCGAGTTTAATTAGGGCATTACTGGATAATTCTTATGTTGGCATGGGGCAAATGTATTTAGGGATTATACCCTGTATCTTTTTTTTGTTGTCTATTATCGTCTTTGCAAAAGAAAATTTGCGTTATTTGATAATATTAATTGTTTTTACAATGATATTATTTGGTTCCAATAGCCAAATTGATCTATTCAAATTATTATGGCAAATACATCCATTTGTACATGGTATATGGAGAATAAATAAGTATTTTTCAATTTTTGTGTTTTTTTTAATTGCTTTAATTGGAGGTAAATTATTTTTATTTCCGCAAAAGCTTAAGAAGTTTAAGGTGTTTGCAAAATTTATTTTGCTTGTTGTTGGGATAGCAGGAGTGGTGAATATGTTTAACATAAATAAACAAGATTTTAATCTCAAATATATAGATTATCCCGAGATAAAAAAGGTTGATCATTTTTTTCAGGTAAAGGTAAAAGAATATGTGGTGGCGGGCCCTTTTGATGATGATATTAGTGATGAAAAAGTAGCTTTATTCTACTGGCTTTCAATGCGTCAAGGGTTTGGAATTACCAATAGTATCTTGGGCGGAAATTTTGTACCTATAAATACGGCAGTTATCCCGCAATATTTTATTGATAATAAGGATTATGATGAATTGAAACAATGTGGTAGTGTTTGTCCTATAGAAGGGAAAAAGGAGAATGTTAGTTATAAAGGAGAGGTTTTTTTTCTTGCCGGCAAGAATAAGGCAAAGTTCAAATATTTTAGCCCTAATTCACTGATTATAAAAGTAGACGTTAACAATCCTTCTGATATCTTATATATAAACCAGCGGTTTGATCCTTCATGGGTTTGTGATACAGGTAAAATTTTAAATAGTAACGGTTTGTTGGCAGTCCAATTGAGGAAGAAGGGAAATTATCAAATTAGGTTAAGATATATCTCTAAACCTCTTTTATTAGGTTTTGGCCTAAATATTATAGGTTTGGCTTTTGCTTTCTATCTTTATACGAAAAAATGGCGAAAATAATATTTGTTTATCCTCCATTAACTTCTTACCAAAGGTATGGGCATTTAGGTAAGGTTGTAGGAATCCTTCAGCCTTTGAATTTATGTTATCTTGCTGCTTCTACACGTCAGGCTGGTTTTGCTACTGAAATCATTGATTCCTCAGCTTTAGGAATTGAACTTGATGAGGTTGCGAGATTAATAAATAAAGTATGTCCTGAATATGTAGGAATTACTGCAACTACTTGCAGTATTAATAATGCAGGTATGTTAGCCAGGTTAATAAAACAACAAAATCCTAACATAACGATTATTCTGGGAGGAACGCATATATCTTCGTTACCAAAAGAAACGTTACGCGTTTTTGATGGTATTGATATTGGAGTCATTGGCGAGGGGGAAGAAGTTATTGTTGATTTATTGAATGCTTGTAAAAAAAGTCAGGATTTAAGAGAAGTTAAGGGTATAATATTTAGGAATAATGGAGAACTTGTAATAACGCATAGACAGGAGCTTATAGAGAATTTAGACTCTTTACCTATGCCTGCATGGGACTTATTACCTCCCTTTTCTCGTTATATCCCCAGTCTCGTGAGGTTGAGGGGTGGGAGTGTTGCTTCTCTTGTAACATCCAGAGGTTGTAATGAGGTTTGTATTTTTTGTGACAAATCTGTATGCGGATATAAAATAAGGAGTCATAGCCCAGAATATGTAATTAATCTTATTCGGCATTTATCTGAATGTTACAGAGTTAAGGAAATTATTTTTAAAGATCCAAATTTTACTTTTTCAAAACCACGGGTCTTGCGTTTTTGTCAACAACTTGCTGAAAGTAAGATAAATATAAAATGGAATTGCATGGTTAGAGCAGATACGATTGATCATGAGGTTTTGTCCGCGATGAAATCCTGCGGGTGCTGGCAGATTTCTGTAGGTATAGAAAGCGGGTCTCAGAAAATTCTGGATGTGCTTAAAAAAGGCATATGTATTGAACAAATAAAGGATGCCATTGAAATAGCAAAAAAATTAAAATTTGATGTTCTGGGGTATATTATTATCGGTTCACCCCTTGAGACAGAGGAGACAATTAAAGAGACAATGGAATTTGTAAGCGGGCTTAGACTTGACAGCTTAAAAGTAAATTATTTTTCTCCTTATCCAGGATCTCCAATTTATGCAGATATAAGTAAATTTGGAATTTTTGAAAATAATTGGGATCAATTGAATGCTGCGCATCCTGTGTTTATCCCTTTTGGTTTAAACGAAGAAAAAATGAATTATTTTTATAGGAAAATTCTTAAGGATTTTTACTTTAGGCCAAGAATATTTTTGGGGTATTTAAAGAAGATATTAATTTCAAAGGCAATTCTAAGATATTTAGTTGGGGTGCTTGGTTTTGTACGGTGTATTAGCAAGAATAATGAGAAAACATATTAATATTAATGTAGTTTATGTTGCCGCTATTGTAATAATAGTGACATTTTTCTGTTTACCTCTTTTCAGGCACATAACCTGGTTAAGTGATAATGATGAGTGGTTTTCTGCATATGCGTTCAATCATTTTAGCAGAATGTGTGTTTTAAAGTTTCATCAATTGCCGCTTCGTTCTCATTTTTTGGGTGGTGGTGTACCGATAATCGGACATACCTACCAGGGTTTTGTAAATCCATTTTTTGTGTTTGTATTGATTTTTGGCGAAATTGTCGGGTTAAAGATTATCACATTTTTAATTTATCTGGCAGGAGCTATTGGTATGTATTATTTAACAAGAATGTGTTTTAAATTTCACGTTATGGCTGCTTTCTTCTCAGCGTTATTTTTTACTCTCTCAGGGTATCTCCCCAGTTTTTTAAACGATGGAAACTATTTTCATATTTATATATTTCTTTTACCCTTGGCCCTAGCATTATTTTTAAAGGCAGGCAGCAGTATTAAGAAAATAAAGTATTTAACATTATGTTCTCTTGTGATGGGTATAATATTGCTGCAATCAGGATTCTTTTTCATTGTAGCTATAGGAATGATTTTACTGATCTCGTTACTTAAGTCTATTATGTTTAATTTAGAGGATGCGGCAATAAAGATAGATTGTCGATATTTACAATTGTTTTTTATCATGATAGTAGTGACCTTGCTTATATGTGCTGTAAAGTTAATTCCTATGTTCGATTTTATAGAATCTAGAGTTGCTCCAGTTCATTCAGCTTATGAAGACAATTACAGCTTGATTTCTGAAACAGCTATTAAAATGGGGTCAGCATTAAGCTGGAAGGGATTATATTCATCTTTATTTATACGGCAGTCTAAAGATATTTTTCCTGCTTATTATTTAGGTGTTGTGCCTGTGATGTTTGCTTTGTTTGGTTTTATTTTTAATCCAATAAAAAATTTGCGGTGGGTGGTCGTTTTTACAGTTTTTTTATTTTTATCTATGGGGCCGCTTGCCCCCATAGATCTTTTTAAGTTGTTGTGGTCGACACATTCTTATTTCCATTTTATCTGGAAGTATAACAAGTATTTTTCAATAGGTATTATCTTTTCACTCTCTATTTTAGGCGGAAGTTTTATTTCTTATGTTTTACAAAAAAAATTTCGTAAGAGATGGTTGAAAGGCTTAGTTGTGACTGTTTTATTAGTATTATCTTTATCAGCGCTTATTGATTTATTTCAGACCAATATCTATTTCCATAAAAATATTTTTACTAAACCACCTTTTATTTTGAAGGAGAAAGATAATTTTTTTCAAGTCTATTTAAAAGGAATACCTGGGCGTGATCCGGTATGTAAATGTCAGTATTTTTATTTATTGCATAATGCAGGATTGATTAATTGGCATAGCAATATTTTGTTGAAAGAATCAGCGCTGCCTAAATATTACGGAACAATCTCTAATTGGAAAGATTTTAATTGTATGGAAATTAACCCGGAATATAAGGGAGAATTTTTTTTTGTTAAGCAGAAGAATAAAGTAGAATGTGATTTATTTAGTCCTAATAGAATGGAGTTAGCTGTTGAAGTAAAGGAGCCGGATTTCTTGGTAATAAATCAGAATTTTGACCAAAGATGGCAGGTTCGCGCTGGTAAAATTCATAATTATCATGGGCTTCTTTCTGTCAAAGTAGATAAATTTGGCAAATATAAAGTTGTCTTAAGTTATGTTCCAATTGATTTTTGGGTAGGATTGAGTATTAGCATAATGAGTTTGGTTTGTCTGATCACTTTGGTAATTAGAGATGAAATTAAAAGATAAAATTAGTATTGGTTGTAGTATTGTGAAAGCTAAGTTATTAAAGGAAAGTATTCCTTTGTTTGTGGCCTGGTCCCTAACTAACAGGTGTAATCTTAGCTGTAAATATTGTAATAGGCAGGATATTAACTCCACGGAGTTGGAAACTGCGGAAATTTTTTTAATAATTGAGCAGTTGAAAAATTCAGGCACAAAAATAATATCGTTTACCGGAGGTGAACCGCTATTGCGGGCGGATATTGGAGAGATTATTAATTATACTTGTAAGTGTGGGATATATGTTAATATTAACACTAATGGCACTTTATTTTCACAAAAGATCAATGCCTTGAATAATATCACCAGTGTAAAATTTAGTCTTGATGGCCCCAAAAAAGTTAATGACTATATAAGGGGTAAAGATTCTTTTCAGAAAGTAGTTGAAGCAATAAAAATAGCAAAAAGGAGAAGGATTGCAGTTTCTATTGTTACAGTGCTTTCTAAATACAATTTGGATTCTGTTGATTATTTGATTAACTTAGCAGAAAATTTAGGGATAGGGATACTTTTTCAACCTCCTACATTAACATTGTTAGGTACAGATGTTGTTAATCCACATATTCCAGATGTTTCGGGATATAGAGATGTTGTGGATAAATTAATCGTGTATAGAAAAAGAAGCGAAACTGTTCTTAATAGCATAAAAGGATTGACTTATTTAAGAGGTTGGCCAGATGGCAGGGATATTTTTTGCTATAATAAAAATATCAGTTGTAGAATTGAAACTGATGGCTATTTGTATCATTGTGGTAGAATGCAGGATAAGACCGCGGCTTTAAATTGTTTACGCGTAGGCCCAAGCAAGGCATTTGATGCTCTAAAGGATGTATCTTGTAATAATTGTTGGTGTGCTTTGCGCCTGGAAAACAATTTTATTGCGTCTTTAGATTTAAGAGTAATTTTTTCAATTTTAAAAAATAGCAAATGGAGGGATAGGATTTGATGAAATTTAAGGATAAGCTAAAGCTATTAAATTACGTTTTAAAGGCAAGGCTATTAAAAGTGCCTCACCCCTTAGCTATTAGATGGAATATTACTTATAGATGTAGTTTAAACTGTATATATTGTAATTTTGGTAACACACAGTATTCAGATACTCTTGAAGCCGCGGAGTTAAAAACAAAAGATATATTTTTAATCCTTAGACAACTTTCTGATTTTGGTTTAATAACAGTATCATTTAGTGGTGGAGAACCTATGCTCAGGGATGACATCGGCGATATTATAACTTATTGTAAAGGCAGAGGCATAAAACCTGAGATGAATTCTTCAGGTAAGTTTATTGCTTCAAGGGTTAAAGAACTTAAAGATATCGCATTACTTAAACTAAGTTTAGACGGGCCAGAAGGCATACATGAGTTAACAAGGAAAGGGGTTACATTTAAAGAATTGATAAAGGCAGCTGATGCTTGCGCTAAACATAATATTAGGTTTTCTTTTAGTACTACAATTACCAAATATAATGTTAACTACTTAAATGATATTTTAGATATCGCACATTTTTATAAAACTATTGTAGCGTTTCAACCACTTACGGTATTTTACGAAAATTCTCAGTGTATTAAGGAATGTTTCCCTTCTCAGAAAGAATTTAAGGCTGCTGTTGAAATGCTTATGCAAGAAAAGAGAAGAGGTAATAAACATATAAGAAATTCTTCTCCCGGTTTAAGCTATATTTTAAATTGGCCAAAATATAAAAGGTTGCGATGTTGGGCGGGCAAAGTTTTTTGTGTAATAGAACCAGATGGGACACTGTCTCCTTGTGATAGGATAAATCATAACATGCAGCTGCCTAATTGTCTTAGTGGTGGCTTTAAGAAAGCGTATGAAAGCTTAGTCACATTAAAAGAATGTTCGGGTTGTGGGTTTTGCGGAACAATAGAACTAAATTTTTTAATGGCATTTAATTTTAGTGGTACTAATCCAATACGAAAGTATGTATAGCCTCAAAAAATTCGAATGGTAGATGTCCACAGGGTATCTGCAGGCAAAATTGATAAAGGATTGTGTATACTCAAACGTAATAGGTTTGTAATTTTATGACGTCCCCCCGCACTACATCTTGAAACGTTCTTCATTCGCCAAACCTCAAAGCAGCGAGCTGCGCCTGCGGTTTGGCTCAATCAGAACGTTTCAATTTATGGCACAGAGAAACGCCTAAATTTTACAAATCTATTACGTTTGAGTATATAGAAATATGCCGCCAGATTATTGATAGAGGATTAAAGATTGAATGGTCTCGCAGGTCAATTTTGATTTTGTGGTTAAGGTCTTTTGCTGAATCACAAAGGTATTTAAGGGCGGGAATAAAAATGTGCCTTTCTTGGTTCTTTACCGATATTTAAAAAAATAAAGATGATTAAAAAAATAAAAATATTAAAATTTATTTTTGCCGGGTTTATCGCAATTCTCATATTTATTGTTTTATTTACAAAGATAGACCCCAAAGAGGTGTTAACGGTTTTGTTGTCGGCAGATATTAAATTGTTGATATTCGCAGTTATTATTTCTGTCACTGCCAATATTTTTTTAGCAACAAATAAATGGAGAATAATATTAAAAGAATTGGGGTGTTCTATTTTATTTAAAGAGTCTCTGATGATAATGTGCGGGTCTAATCCTGTAAAGTTTATCTTACCTTTTAAGTCGGGGGAAATGATTAAAGCAATATATTTACAACGAATGGGAAAATTAAGTTTTCAATATGGAGTTATTTCAATTATCCTTGATAAAGTATTAAACTTTTTGGGCCTCCTGCTCCTTCTGTGTATAGGCCTGATTTTCTACAGGATTGATTCTTTCAATCAATCAGTTACCGCCTCTTCTGTATTTGGTGCTCTTTTTTTATGTTCGATATGTCCCCAATATTTTTCTATAGATAAATTTAGGGGAATAGGTGCAAAGGGATATAGCTCCATTAAACAAATGGTTTCTGCCTTAGGCAAGATTAGCTCTAAGCAGAAAGGTAAGTTGTTTCTTTATTCTATGATTATTCAGTTTTCAGGGTTGATCAATGCCTATATTTCATTTAAAGCTGTAGGCGTAACACTTCCTTTCGTAGGTATATTAGTATTTATACCTATCGTAATTGTGTTAAGTAATATACCTATTACAATTTTCGGGTTGGGTACAAGAGAAGCATTGATTGTTTTTTTGTTTTTGCAATACGGGCCGCAAGAGAAGTTATTAAGTGCAGGCATCCTATATTCTTTTATTGAACATATTTTGCCGGCGGGAATTGGATTGTTTGTATTATCACCTTTCATTAAAAAGATTTATAAATAGATGTCAGTTTTATTTTAAATGATATCATGCTTGTTTATTATTGATGTTACGTTAACGTATTTTCTGCAGTAATAGCTGCAAGGATAAATTTACCATGATAAATGGATCAGATATTTATAAAAAAAGATACCTTATTACGTTAGTACTTTTAAGCTTAATTTATGGAGTTGTTTTTTTAAGTCTCAATATATTAAAATACAAATCTTTTTTTAGTTATGAATGTGAAGATGATGCTCGTGAAAATCAAGTTGTATACAATATTGCTGCCTCATTGAATCCGCATCAGACGATAGTAATAAGCAATTACTTCTCTGACCATTTTACTCCTATTTATTTTCTTATTGCGTTATTTTATAGAATTTTTCCACATATCTATACATGGTATTTTGTTATGAGCTTCTCGTACGGTTTTTGTTCTTTAATAGTATATTTGCTTGCTAATGATATTCTAAAGCATAAAGGCGTGGCATTTGTTGTTTCTTTAAGCTATCTTTTATATCCGGCGCTTCATTATGTGAATTTGGGAGCACTTGACGGCAATTGCTTTAGCTTGCCATTATTATTTATCACATTATATTTTTTGTACAAACAAAAATTCATTTTGTATGCTGTATTTGTTATCTTATCGTGTATGTGCAAAGAGGATATTCCGGTAATCATTTTTTTATTGGGGATGTATCAGTTGATTCGAAAATATCCTAAGAAATGGTGGCTGTCAACTATATTATTTTCTGGCGCTTATTTTATTATGGCAGTTTATATTTCTAATAATTTTCTTCGTGTGCAAGGTTTTAGTTCAGATATAGTTAACAACAATTTTCATTATCTTGATTTTATTACGTTTAAAGGGATTTTATTATTTATTTTTTTTAATCCAAAAGAGGCTTTTTTATTTATATTCACATTATCACATTTACGAGTATTCCTAATGACTTTATCCACTCTCTTTTTTTTACCTGTGTTTTCTTTAGAAATGTATATCCCAATGATTATGTTTGGGGAAATATTAATCAATAAGGGGTTTGACAATGTTGATTCATACTATCTCGCTCCTATAATCCCATTTTTTTTTATTGCGTTGATATTCACATTAAGAAGAGTCAAGAGTAATATTCGCTTTAAAAATTTACTTCCTTATCTGGTTACAGCTATTTTAATAACATGTTGTTTGAATAATTTCGGCAGAAATATTATTGGCCTTATACCGGTAGATGGAGAAGTGGAGATACATGATCATAGATTTTTAAATGTAAGAAACATTTTTGACAAACGGTTTTATATTATGGATGAAGAAGATAAAGCTGCATGGAAACTTTTGAGTATTATCCCTAAAAATGCGTCAGTTACAGCAAGCGGAGATTTACTTCCGGCATTGTCTTCGCGAAAGGTGTTGTATGAATTTGGATTAAATCATCCTAAGGCTATAAGGAATGAGTATTCTTATATAGAGTATCCTAATTATAGTGTGGATTATGTACTCATTCATAAAAAATATATGGTTAATGGGGTAGGGGGACATTACGCTTTTTTAGAAAACGAATATTTAGAAAATGAAATAAGACAACTTGTAGATAGACATCACTTTTCCATTATAGAAGAATATGGTAGTTTCATTCTTTTAGGGAGTAGTAAAGATTTTTAATGAATTTGTGTGTTATACCCAAAAGTAATAGGTTTGCAGTCCCCCTGCACTGCATCTTGAAACATTCTTCATTCGCAAATCCTCAACGC
>Ga0164318_10005734_pt1 | contig 12012 bp, 13 predicted proteins | sample GuaBasSedimGuay9_FD_113734 | JGI IMG/M metagenome (GOLD analysis project Ga0164318, IMG submission 113734) | Subseafloor sediment microbial communities from Guaymas Basin, Gulf of California, Mexico - Guay9, Core 4571-4, 0-3 cm | ecosystem: Environmental > Aquatic > Marine > Hydrothermal vents... | reverse complement strand
GTTTTAGAATTTCATAAAGTTCCGTTTCGCTATAATTGCTTATCTTAATAACATTCCCGCTAATGTCTGTTTTCAAATCTTTTGGCATATTGCTCAAAATTCTCATTCTGTTTGTTATGAACACAGTGGAAACAGAGCCGTTATCGCCTAACGAAAAATCCTCTCTGAGCCTTATCAGGTAATGCATCATATTGTAAAGTGAAACTCTGTTTCGGACTTCTTCAATTTCGTCCAGCACGAACAAAACATACTTGTTATGTTTCTTAATATAATCTGGGAGCCCGTATTCCACTTTTTCTTCAGGTAGTCCAAAGTATCCTGACAGAAAGTTAATCATTTTTTTAAAACCGTAAGTTGGTAGCATCCTGAGATATATGATGTCTACATTGTTGATTCCCATATCAAGCGTGTGCTGTTTAGTTTCTTCTATCAGGAATTTCATTAGCGTGGTTTTTCCGCTGCCAGGCGGTCCGAATATGACATAAGCTCCTATTTCTTCCTTGTTTTGTATCAATGGATTAAATATGTGTCGTCTAAGTTGCTCCGTTATGTGCCTTCTTTCGAAAACCAGTTCCGGTTTATTTGATATGTCCCTGTTTATATCAAATATTCCCTTGTCCAAGAACCAGCTGGACATGAAATCCCCTACGCCTGGTGGTATTTAAGTTTTGTCATATTACCTTACATATTAAATGTCAAAAGGTGTCAAAACCCAAGAAGCCAAGTATCCGTTTGAGCTTATAATTTCCGATTTTATAAAAATTGGCGGTCGTAATACTTCCAATGAGGGTCGTTTTGAAGAATAATATCGTTTTTTGGAATTTTAGGAAATAAAATGTAGATTTGCCGATTGCCGCATTTCTAACTTTTGTCATAATACCCAATGTGCAACATGTCAAAACATGACAAATGCGGAAATCAATATTGATTTTCGGAATTTCCGAGAACTTAATATCGATTTCCGAAATTTTATTATAACCTCACCCGTTCGTTTGCTATGGGAAAACAAATCTTCATTATAGATTCGAGAATAAAGGAAATCGAATTTATCCCTGGCTACGGAAGGGACGGGTTTCCAAGCGGATGGATACGATTGTGGATGATGGGGAGAGATGAAATCATAATAGGGTTCGAGACCTTAGAAAAGTTATACCAGATGTACAAAAAAAGAAAACGATAGGTCACCGAACGGCTTTCCAGAGACATACTGCCCTGGAACCAATCTGGACTTTTTTCTTTTCAACTCTTCCTTCACGCATTAATCTTTTTAATCTGTTCCTGACCACTTCTGTATTATACCATCCAAGAACTTCAGCGATTTTGGGTGTGCTGACCCAATCACCTATTCTTTTGAGCGCTCGATAAACCATTTCAGCTTCTTCAATCAGTTCATATTCGGGGACATCACTCATTCAATCACCGAGTAACCTTTTTCTCTTTCCTCCCTTTCAAGCTCTTCCATTTTGAACAACACTTGGGAAAGTACTACATTCTCGCTTTCGAAATGTTTCTTAAAATTCTGCGGAATATCCTTCTTCAAAATTCTCTTGTTTATTTCTATTTCCTTTTTTAATTCTTGCTTAAGTTTTTCCCATTTATCCATCATAGGAACCACCGTTTAATCTTTCTCTTCAAACTTTCTCATAAGCGATACCATATCCATTGCAAAAGCTGGAATAGCGGACGTATATGCGAGCCTTTTAATGCTTAGGAATGTAAATGGTCTAATAAATAGTGGAGAACTTGAAATTTTCTCTATGCATTTTGTTATTTCGTAAAGATTTTCACCATCATAAATGCACCTTTTGATTTCTTCATCTTTACCGAACGCTTTCTCCATTTCCTCCACTTCTTTTGAAATAAGCGATACATCCAAGCCGGCTTTGGCAAATTGTTGCGTATTCTCCCACACGGTTTTAATTAGTGTTTTAAGATTTGGTTTTAGCAATTTTTTGTATACCTCTGAATAAAGAATCTCCTTCTCATATTTAGTTAATGGCATGGCAACGATAGAAAGCCCAATTCCAGTTTCAGTCCAGTCTTCTGCTGAAGACATGGCACTTTCAAACATTCCCGCAAGAAGTTTCTTAATTTCATCTCCAATCATGTCATCATTACTGCGAGGATGTATATATATCTTGTCGAAAAGAAATGGAAAAATGCTTAAATATTACTAAGTTATATCTAATTGTATGAAAGAAAACAAAGTTAAGATTTCGAAAGAGAAGTTAGAGAAGGTCTTATCAAATTTTGGAAAAGTGTGTTGGGAAGATGACGATTTGGTCTGTATTGAATGCAATCCTCCAATTTCTGTAAGAATAGAAGAAGACGGTCTGTGGGTATCCTTCGTTTTTGAGATTCCAGAACATTTGGTGAAACAGTTTGAGGATTTCGTTGGTCTGGAAGAGACAAAATGGAGCATCGAAATTCTCGACGCATGGATAGATTATGTGGTGAAAAAGATAGTGAATATGATAAAAGAAAAACTTCCTTTTGTTGAGGATTGGGATTTCATGGATGCACGTTCTATTGTATTGTATTATGATGAACCGTTTTCTAGCATTAGCGAAGTCGGTAAAACTATCGAAGATATAGTTGAGGAAGTAACTGATATTGTATATAATAAACTCGAACTGATGAATATTATCGATTTCATATCGCCAGCAGAAATGAGAAAAGTGCTAATTCCGATAATTCTTGATGATGTTATGTTCGTTTCTCCGTGTGAAATAAAGAAAATTGGAGGTAGTTATGGGGTGATAGTCCCACTCGACGGGTTGAAGTTAGTTGTCGATAAATTAGAGGAGAAGATACCAGCAATTCTCAGAGTTGAACCAAAACGGAAAGAGATAATAATAAAACTACAATGAATTTCTACTTTTGTAAAAGAAGTGAATCGTTAGATTTTCTGTTTTATCAAGCCCTCTAAAGCTTCTAACGCTTCCTGCAGCGTGTCCTTATCTATTATTAAGATTGTGTCTGACCAGCAACTCAAAAATTCTATTATGTTTATCTTTCGACTACGGAATCTATCGAGTATTTCTGAAAGAACACCGGGAACTTCCTCAATCTCCTCTGGGCTTCTTATAACCAATTCAACAACATCTTCGTGGTATTTGAATGAAAATTCTTTCAATTTCCTAGTATATTGTGCCGGTGCTATCGCCACCCACACCCGTGGTTGCTGAAGTAAATGGAACTCTTCTCCATGGGAGTATGCTTCTAGTGCTACCTCAATAACCTTTTGAAGATTGTCCTTTCCTATAGCAATTTCAATGCCCGTTCTCACTTCAATCCTAGAATTGGTAAGAATCCATTGAATTTTCCTGCCTATAGAATCGTCGTCAATTCTTGTCCTTCTCAACGCCATATGAACAGCGTCGAAGCTATCGATGTTCAGTTCTTTTGTGATTTTTCTTGCGAGAGCTGATTTGTTTATGAGCCCCTCTAGTATACATCTTTTTATATACCACCTGTCGTTGATATACCTCCTAATCCTATCAGCAATTCTGGTCGTCATAGTACAAAATAGTATCGCTCTTTATAATATTTTTCCAAATTTTAGTCGAAATTTTTATAAAACCTGACCAAATTAAGAACGATATGTACGAAGCAAAGCCAGGTGATGTCGGGCATGTGTTACTCCTGTATTCGGGAGGACTGGACACTAGCGCAATGATACTTTGGATACAGGAGAAGTATGACGCGGAGGTCAGCACGTTAACAGTAGACCTTGGACAAGGGAAGGACCTGAACGAAGTAAAGAAAAGGGCTATAGAACTAGGGGCAAAGAAAGCGATAGTAATCGATGCTAAAGAGGAATTCGTGCAGAACTTTGTGAAGCCTAGCATTATGGCAAATGGACTTTATATGGGCAAGTATCCAATGGCAACAGCTCTAGGAAGACCGCTTATTGCCATGAAAGCAGTGGAAGTGGCAGAAAAAATCGGAGCAGATGCAATAGCACATGGATGCACTGGAAAAGGAAACGACCAAGTACGTATCGAAGCTACAATCCTTACTTTGAATAGTGGTATGAAGATAATTGCTCCTGTGAGGCAATTTAAGCTCAGCAGAAAAGAGGAAATTGAAATTATGAAAAAGCACGGGTTTAAGGTGCCTAATGTTCACAAGAGGTATAGTGTAGATGAAAACATGTGGGGGATTAGCTTCCAGGGTTCGGAGCTTCAGAATTCAGCTAACATGGCTTCAGACCAAGTGTTTGAGGATACAAAGAAGTTCTTCCCGACATTCAACAAGCCAGAGGATGCACCTGATAAGCCAGAGATTGTCGAGATAGAGTTCAAAGATGGTGTCCCCATAGCCTTGAATGGAGAAGAAATGTCTTTGGTGAGTTTGATACAAGAGGTAAACAAGATTGGAGCAAAGCACGGGGTTGGTATAATTGACTATGTTGAAAGCTATATCTTCGGACATAAGGGAAGAGAGTTTTACATAGCTCCAGCTCCCACAATAATCATAAATGCGCACAAAGACCTGGAGCATCTGCTCTTACCAAAGCAGTTGCTGGCAGAAAAGTTTGCATGGGACTTCAAGTGGGCTTATCTAATCTATCATGGGCTTTGGTTCCATAAGCTAAGAGAAACTTTGCAGGAGGCAATTGAGAAAGCCAACAAGGGCTTAGATGGAAAGGTAAAGGTTAAACTGTACAAAGGAAGTGCAACATCTGTCGCCAGGTCTTCAGGCAAGATAACGAAGTATTTCTATGGAGACAAGTTAGGAGAAGTAGGGTTCGATGAACTAGCCAGTGCAGGATTCATAGAACTGCACTCCATGGAGATGAAGATACAGATGGGGTGATGAATATGGAAGTTCTCTGGAAAAGCGAGCTACACAAAGAGAAAGAGGAGTGGGCTATCGATTTCATGAGCAAAGGCGACAAGGAACTCGACCTATCTCTTTTACTTTTTGATATCCTGTGCACAAAGGCTCATGCCCATGTGCTTCATGAGATGAAAATTCTTTCACGGGAAGAACTTAGCAAAATCAAGGAGACTTTGGAGGAACTCAAGAAAGAGTACAAAGAAGGAAAAATAACCAGGATAGATGCAGAAGATGTGCACAGTTTTGTTGAGATTTACTTAACGAAAAAACTTGGTGACATCGGCAAGAAAATCCACATGTTCAGGTCAAGAAACGACCTTATTTCGATGGATATGCGTCTGTATATCGGTAGTGCAATAGATGAGATAGCCAAGAAGGCTGAGGAAGTGGTAAAGGTAGCTATAGATAAAGCACAGGAGTTGAATGATATAGTAGTGCCAGGTTTTACCCACATGCAACCAGCTATGCCCTTCACAGCAGGGGGTTACATTCATTGCTTTGCTGAATCTCTCCAGGAGGATATAGAATTGGGAAAGAAACTGAAAAAGCTCCTCGTTAAGAATGTGCTTGGAAGTGGCGCTGGATTTGGTTTTCCGGTAAAGATTCCAAGAAAGGTTTATCTCAAGCATTTACCAGTATTCGGAGAGATAAAGAACCCCCTATATGCTGTGATAAGCAGACCCAAAGTTGAGAAGGAGTACCTGTTCTGGATATACATGATAGCAGACTCTATCGAGAAGTTCTGCAGTACTCTCATATTCCTTGCTCACGAAAAAATCTTCGAACTTCCAGAGTTTGCAGTAACGGGCTCAAGTATAATGCCTCAAAAGAAAAATCCGGACATGTGCGAGGTAATCAGGGGTAGAGTGAAGAAAATTAAGGGATATTTTGAGGTAGTGAAGCAGATAGACGAAAATCTGGGTATAGGGTACTTCAGGGACTTTCAGGAGAGCAAAGAAATAGTGATGAAGGCTACTGAAGAAATACAGGAAATACTTGAAGCCTTAACCAAGCTAATAGCTGGATTGAAAGCTAAGGAAAAGATAATAGAGGAAACTTACTACACTTACGAGGCTATTGAGCTTGCTATGCAAGGTACTCCGTGGAGAGAGGCTTACAAAAAGATTGCTGAAAAGGTAAAGAAAGGAGAAAAACCAAAAACAAAATATAAAAAACCAATAACAAAAATCTAATCGTAAACCTCCCTCGTAGCGCAGTGTATTCCGCCGTATGCTGTGTTCAGTGCCTTCATATCAACTGGTATTGTGTATTCTCCTTTTTCTTTTAACCAATCTGCTATTTTGCCTTCTTTGCAGAAGACCTTTGCTTTTTTGCCAAATACCGCAAGATTGAACTCAAAGTTCTGCTGTTCCTCCTTGCCGAATATTCCGACATTTCTGTAGGTTTCTTTTAGAAAGTCGATGAGTTTCGTGTATTTGATATCGTTTCCCTCGTGTATCTCCACGGTGAAATTAACTGCGTCTTTGTAAACAACAGCACATTTAGGGGTTATTCCGAGATAAGTGTCCAGATGCATTAAGTCCATGTTTTCCTTCGAAGTTATTTTGTCACCGTAATTTTTCCTCAGCACTAAGACAATTTTAAGTTCGGGGAAGTTCTTCTTTAGTTTCTTCAGAACTTTTCTGGCAGATTTTTCATGTGTTCTCGGTCCGGTGCCAATTAGCACCACATCCTTGTATTCGTCGTAGAGGAAGTCACCGCCCTCTGCTCTATCGCTTTCATCAAAGTCCACTTCAATAATTTCAGCGCCTATTTTTTGTAGTGCAAAGGTTGTTAGAACAGTGTCCATTTTTCTCGCAGAGTTCATATTGAGTGGAATTGCATAGGTTTTGTTCTTGTATTTGAATGTAAATATCGGGTCTCTCTGGAAAACGACATTCGCACCAATAGGAATCTTGTATTCCTGATAGTCCGGGTTTGGTAGCTTCGCACTGCAGAGGAACTCCTCTAGCGATTCAGATTTCTCTAGGATTTCTAAGATGCTGTTTTCCTTTATTATTTTCGATATATACTGCAAGTTCTTCCCTTCCTCGATGTCCTTCACGTATCTTTTGAATTCCTCAAAGTTGTTTGATATTATTTCTCCAATGTCTATTGTTTCTACTCCGTTTATGTTCAGAGTTTCTATTAGCTGTGTGTATCCTTCTTCGAACTCTTCCTTTGATATGTTGCCATCCCATAGAAAAATTCCTGCGTCCCAGCCGTCTTCTGTTATTTTTTTGTCGATGTATTCTATTGTTTTCCCTAACCACTTGTTACTGCAAATCACCACTTTGTCTACCATATAATAGTTAATTTGGAATTTTTAAAGTTTTGTCTAACATCTATCATTATTGATGCAAACTTTAAATAAAAAGTACAAAAGGTCTTTGAATAATCTCAAAATTTCGTCAGGGAGAATACCGTAAATTCGCTTGTTCTTCTGTAGCGAAATTTACTTATATATCACTTTTAACAGATTTGTCGATGATAGATTCGGAAGAGGAATGGCTGCGAATATTCATCTTCACTCTTCTGTTTTTTGTATTAATAGGTTACATGCATATACAGTACACCAAGCACAAATATATTTTTTACAAGCACGAATATAATATATCGGTAGAAGGGGATTACTTGTATATAGGTCCCGTAACTTTCTGGATTAGTGTTCCCCCAGGCGAAGTTCTTCACGAACCAGTTCTTACTATTTCTGCTCCAGAAGATACTCTGGAGATATATATAGTCGAGGCATCGCCGAAATCACCAGGCGTGCCTGATTACAATTTAGTTCCAGTCGCTAGAAGATATCCCGTTCCAATCGAGTTATCCGAAAATCTTAGCTATGGCTTATATGCATATAAACTTTACTGGACACTACCTGCAAAAGCAAAGGGAGAGTTTTGGACAACACTTGATATATGCCTGTATAACGAAACAAAGAATCTTGGTTGCATCCGGATAAGTCCAACGCATTAACTAGTTATCGGTTAAAAATCCTTAAATACTCAAGAGGGTTTTACTTTTATGGATGTTCATTCAGAGATTGAAAAATGCGAGTCAATGGAAAATCCAAAGGAAAGATTTGTTTGTAAGGTAAACATCCTAAAGAAAGTAACCGAACTTCAGAGATTTGTTATCGAGAAAATACCGGCGTTGACTGAAGGAGAAGCTGTAGTTAAAGGACTCGTCAGAGATGCTAATGCGATAATTGCAGAATCCGCCGAGAATCTCTTCAATATTGAGGATATTTACAAGCTCGGCTATGTTTCCGAAAAAATTGAGAGTTTGATAAATTCGTGGAATACCCTTGCCTATGATTACGCCCTCGTTAGTGGAGAAGAAGTTTCTCAATTTGAGCTCGGTACACGTATATTTTCCCCGGATGTTCCTCCAGAAAGAATGAAGAAACTTAGAGAGAGGATACTCGGTAGAACACCGTGAGGCGGTTTCAATGGTGAGTAAGGTCGACAGGATAGTTGAAAACACTCATGCATTGCAGGATTTAATAACTAAAAAGTTAAGGGAACTTCTGAAAGAAGTCGGTGCTGAGCTTGATGATTGGGATATATCAACATATGGAACGGTATCAGATTTCTGGCTTATAATATGGGCTTCAAAGGATGGAAAGCCGAAAAGATTCGAGTTCGGTTTTTCTCAGCCGGATATTGAGGAGTGGGAATGGGCGAAGTCGGAGTTTGGGGTCACTGATGAGGAACTAGATAAAGACGAAGATTTGTCCTCTTCGATATGGTGGTATCTGGTTCTTGATAGAGTAGCGGATTGGCTTGGGGATGTAGAAGCTATGGGTCCAGAAGAGGTATTTCGATTTGAATGATTTTTAACTCTTAAACGGTTAATTTCTCAGTTAAACTTATATATTTAATTTAGGTAGAATTGATATGAGTTCAAAGAGTGTAGCTTTTGCACTTATGGTTCTATTTGGCGTTATGGCGTCATCTTTCGCATTGAATGTCAATGTATCTGAAGAGCAGTTATACCCCTCTTGGATTATTGTTAGCGAGGTTCTTTATCATGTCAGTCCGAGATATGAAAATGGAACCTACATTACTTGTTTCGAAAAGGTAAATAGCCTTCAGCCGTATTATCATGAAGATGCGTGTGTAAATGGATTTATTCTCCCGTTTGCTGTTTCTGGGTCAAAAGTTATTGGTTATGACTGGCTTTCTTCGAAATTCGCGTCGGTTGACCTTTCCTCATTCCCCAATTTAACATCAACAACTTCATCTCAAACGATACCCGGTCCATCTCTCCCAGCGTATTCTGCTGAATTGCCCGATGGAAAATTCTTGGTTGTTGAGTATCCGTTTGGCGATTCCCCGTATTATCTCATTATAACCGACAATAATGCGAATATTTACTCGATAACCGAGACAATCAAACCATCCGAAGGAGAGTTTGACTTAAGAGTTGACGGCAATACAATTTATCAACCCATAAGATTTTACTCTTCGCTTGGAGTTAGCGAAGTTAGAATTTATCAGTATAATGGAACCCACTTAAATCTTGTATCGAGTTATCAGACAAACTTTTCTCAGTTTCCTGGCGGGTATAGCGATTTCCGCAATAGCTATGTCGGATATAAAAACTGGGTAATTTACATAGCGCAAAATGAGAACAGGGATGCGACTTCGATAATAACATTTGATTTAAGTAATAACAGCGTCATTGATATTTATGAAACAAATCTTACCTATGCTTATTCCTTCCAAGGAGCTTCACTCGTTTATAACCAGTACGATGATAAGATTTATGTCTTGATACCAATAAATACTCGACTTTTAGTCGCCAAATTGTCTACTAATGGAACGTTTGAAGATGTTCAGTGGTATTCGCTCTACGGGGCATTTAGCCATATACCCGTTTCAGTTCCGTTTAATGCTTACAATCATTGGTATATTATTCCAGTCAAAATAAGCGATGGCGGAATTTCATGGATTATTTATGCTCCAACAACTGATAAATTTACGAGCGATAGCTTTGTCGATTGGCAGGATGGCTCCGGAACGATTCATACAACTAGGTTGTATTACTCTGAAGTTATTTTGGTTGAGTATAATGGGACAGATGTGAAGTATCAGCATCTTACTGAAAGAACTACGAAAAGTGAATGGATTGGTACTGGAACAGTTTTACCTTGGATTTCAGTTTACGACAAGTATTTGTTACTTCCAATCATCTATAATTCACCGATTTATACAAGAAACACCTTAATGATTTATATCGATGAACTTGGTAATTTCTCCGATAGCTTTTGGAATATAGAGTCCACAATTGAAAGAACATACAATATTACAATATCGAATATAACTACTGTAACCGGTAATTTACAAAACGCTGAAAGATTGCTTCACGGAAATAGTGGTGATATAACTGTTCAATACGGATACTGCGACGCAACACCTGCTACGGGAGGTCCGATTTTGACCGATAAAGTTACTAATTACACCTTCTATTGGATTTTCATAGATAGATATTTGCAAACAAGTCCTTATGAAATAGCTACCGATGTCAGTCCATCCAATCTAACTTGGAATGATACATATCACGGTGAGATAACAACTGCCTATATAGTAAATTACACCGGTCCAGCATCATGGTATGACCTAGTTGCTTTCGTATGCGGTTCCAGTGATTGCAGAATGGAATCTCTTTATTCTGGAGCGCAATATTGTGTTGCAGAACCTTTGATGAAAGCTCCAGTAAATACAACAATCGTAGTTTCGACCTTGCCGGCTGATGTGGTCATAGATGTTGGAATAACTGAAGTAGGGTATACAGATTATCTTACATCCTTCAGCGCAGATGTTTATGTTGATGGAAATCTCATTGGTTCCGTTTCTCCAGGTAATACCTTAATAACCCTTTCCTTAGATGCGGGTACTCACACGATTCAGGTAATACCCACATCAGTTCCGTATCTATACTATAAATCGAATTCCAAGAATTTCACAATTGAAATATCCGCTGGTCAGATTGATACAATGCCACCCGTTGTTTCGATAGTATCTCCCAGCCCAGGGACGATTGTTGGTGGAGATTTCAATATATCATTCGCTGCTTACGATGATTCTGGCTTGTCAAGGTGCTGGTATGAAACTACAGACGGTCAAAGTGGAGATGTGGCATGCGATGCTGGAATACTAACAATATCTCCGCAGGTTAGTGGATGGTATACTGTTACAATATATGCTGAGGATACCTATGGGAATATCGGGAATGCATCAATAGAGGTTGGGGTTGATAGATTTGCTCCCGTTATTTACATCTACTCACCTGTAGAAGGCGAGGTCTATCATACCAGTGTTGTAACCCTCGATTACTTTATATCAGATGACTTCGGACTTACCGAAATTGGTGGAAAACTTTACGGTATAACACATGTTTGCTGTGATGAAAATTGCACAAACGAAACCTGCGTAAACGAAACTTTGCTTGAAAATTACACCTTAACACCAAGCGAAGAAAAGACGATAGATTTCAGTTATTGGAGCAGGTATTACCATGATTTCAAGATACAGCTTTATGCTGAAGATTATATGAACAGGGTTACAGAAAAGAATGTTACCTTCAAAGTAATTCCAACACCAAACTATGGAGGAGGATTTATTGGTGGGGGCGGATTCATAACTGGACATGCCACAGTGAAATTGACAATTGATACTGGAACTACTGCGTATGTCAAGATATTAAGACCAAGCAAATCTGGAAGAGTTCAGCATGTGGTGATTTCCACTACTGTTGAACCTGGCGAAAGTATCACTCTGAGACCTGGAAAGTATAGAGTTATAGTAGAGTATAACGGAAATGTTATAGATAAAACAATCACCATACATAAAGATACGACGCTTTCCTTAACGGAAAATTCACAAACTGCGAGTGCTATTAAGGAGAAGGTTAGAAAGAAAGGCATGTCTTCCGCATTTAAATCAGCATTGAATTCACTTACGCAAGCGGATACCAAAACAAAAGTTGGAGTATTAACTGTACTTTCAGTACTATTTTATCTACTTCTCGGTCTGTAAAGGTTATATATGTCCAATTACCTATTTTGTTATGTTAAGAAAGTATCTCCTGCTATTGATGTTTCTTATTCTCCCTACCCTTGCTTGGTGGAATTATTCTTACTTATATAGAATACCGATAACT
>Ga0164318_10005733_pt1 | contig 12014 bp, 10 predicted proteins | sample GuaBasSedimGuay9_FD_113734 | JGI IMG/M metagenome (GOLD analysis project Ga0164318, IMG submission 113734) | Subseafloor sediment microbial communities from Guaymas Basin, Gulf of California, Mexico - Guay9, Core 4571-4, 0-3 cm | ecosystem: Environmental > Aquatic > Marine > Hydrothermal vents... | reverse complement strand
TTCCGAAACCCTATCAGGATGAAACTGCATAGCAAGTTTGCGGTATGCTTTCTTAATCTCATCAACACCGGCAGACTTGGAAACACCTAATATTTCGTAATAATCTCTTTTTGTGGTCATCATTATTCACATTGCTAAATGGCTGCACTGTTTTGAAGAATCTAATCACAGCACACCCTGATGATTACTTCATTCCTAAAATAGATTAATCCAACATCCTGAAACAATTTAACAATTTATTTGTTATCTTCTTCTTTGTAATCCGCGTCTATGACTTCGCCTTCTTTAGGCTTCTCGGTTTTTTCTTCTTTTCTCTCCTCCGCCTGCGGCTGAGGCCCGCCCGGCTGAGCCTGCTGGCCTGAAGAAGCCTGCTGCTGCGCCTGAGTCTGCGCTTTATACACTTCTTCCGCCAACTTGTGGGCGGATTTGGTCAAAGCGTCAATCGCGGACTTGATTGTTTCTTTATCATCTTTGCTTAAAACCTCTTTTAGGGCTTTCAATTTCTCTTCTATGTCTTTTTTCTCATCAGCGGAGATTTTATCTCCGTAATCCTTAAGGGATTTTTCGGTTGAATATGCCAGGGTTTCAGCCTGATTCTTCAATTCAACCATCTCTTTCTTCTTCTTATCTTCTTCCGCAAACTTCTCCGCATCCTTAACCATCTTATCAATATCTTCATCAGACAGCTTGTTCGGGGCGGATATTTTTATTGACTGTTCTTTGCCTGTCCCCTTATCTTTTGCCGAGACATGAACTATCCCATTAGCATCAATATCAAAAGTAACTTCTATCTGAGGGACTCCTCTCGGAGCAGGCGGAATTCCTACAAGGTCAAACCTTCCTAACTCAATGTTGTCATTTGCCATCTGCCTCTCGCCCTGCAAAACCCTGATAGTAACGGCGTTCTGGTTATCCGCGGCAGTTGTAAAAATCTGGGACTTCTTAGCGGGAATAGTGGTATTCCGGTCAATAAGCTTTGTAGCCACTCCTCCCAAAGTCTCAATACCCAAAGATAAAGGCGTAACATCCAAAAGCAGGACATCTTTTACATCTCCCTTTATAATCGCCGCCTGGATAGCCGCGCCCATAGCCACACATTCCATGGGATCAACGCCTCTCTCAATTTTCTTTCCCACCAAATCTTCAATGAATTTCTGGACAAGAGGCATACGGGTAGGGCCGCCGACCATAATTATTTTATTAATATCCTGAGGACTCAGTTTGGCATCCGATAAAGCGCGGTTAATGGAATTCTTTGTCTTTTCAACTATCGGCTGAACAAGGCTTTCTAATTTTGCCCGGGTAATAGTCATAACCAGGTGTTTAGGACCTGCCGCGTCAGCAGTAATAAAGGGAAGGTTAACATCTGTAGTCATAGCCGACGAAAGCTCTATTTTGGCTTTCTCAGCGGCTTCTCTCATTCTCTGCATAGCCATACTGTCATTCCGCAAATCTATACCGTTGGAGTTTTTGAACTCGTCAATGATTTGATTCATCAAAACCTCATCCATATCCCTTCCGCCCAACCGGGTATCCCCGGAAGTCGCTTTGACTTCAAAAACCCCTTGAGCCATCTCCATAATCGTAACATCAAGAGTCCCTCCTCCGAAATCAAACACCAGGATTTTTTGTTCTTTTTCATCTTTTCCCAGGCCGTAAGCCAAGCAGGCCGCGGTAGGTTCGTTAATTACCCTGAGAATTTTAAGCCCGGCGATCTCACCGGCATCTTTAGTCGCCTGACGCTGATTATCATTAAAATAGGCCGGGCAGGTAACAACCGCTTCAGTAACCGGCGATCCTAAGTAAGACTCGGCATCTTTCTTAACTTTCTGAAGGACAAAACCGGATAACTGCTGGGGAGTATATTCTTTATTTCCCAAATTATACTTATAATTTGTCCCCATCTTTCTCTTAAACCCGGAAACCGTATTGTCCGGATTAATAGCCGACTGCCTCCGGGCAGGTTCCCCTACCAAAAGCTGGTTATCTTTGGTAAAGGCCACATAAGAAGGAAAAGCTTTTCCTCCCCCTACGGTAGTTCCTTCTGCCGAAGGAATAATTGAAGGCCTGTCGCCTTCCATAACCGCGGCTGCTGAATTCGAAGTCCCCAAATCAATACCTATTACTTTCGCCATTTTTTACCTCCTTCAATACTCTTTACTCTTTGTTTTAGATTTTGTGTTTTCTTCATTTTGAGTTTGTTTAGAATTTAGGGTTTAGGATTTCCATTTCCTGTAATCAAAATATTTATTAGCCCTCAAAAGAAACTATCTTTTATCTTTAGCGCCCTTTTCAGAAATATCAGCTATATTTTCATCCTTGCTTTTTGGTTTATTGTCATCCTCCGCCTTCTTAGGCTTAATCGAAACTTTTACTTTCGCTGGACGGAGCAGTTTATCACCATACCTATACCCCTGCTGTATAACCTCAATTACCGAATGCTCTTCCAAATCATCTCTCTCTTCAAAACACAAAGCCTCGTGCAAATGAGGATCGAAAATCTTTTTCTCAGCCTCAATCTGATTAAGCCCCTCTTTCGACAGAAGCTCTTTTATCTTAGTATAAATCATCTTCAGCCCCTTAACTTCTTCGGCAGACTTATCCTTTAAACTCAACAAAGCAGCTTCCAACTCATCTAAAACAACCGCGAAATCTTTCAGTATCCGGAAATTGCCGAACTTAAAAAGCTCCTGTTTCTGTTTCTCCCAAATCCGGCGGGAGTTTTCATAATCAGCATAGAGCCTTACATACTTATCATAAAAAGAATCTCTTTCTCCAGCGGCTTTCTTCAGCTCTTCATATTCTTTAAGGCTTAATGTTATTTCTTTTGACTTTTCATTCTCAGCTAAGGCCTGGCCTTTTTCTTCCGAAACCTTTTTTTCGCTATTCTCTTCCTTCTTGTCTTTCCCAAACATCTATACCCCTCCCTGAAAAGCTTCTTCTAAATACCCTTTCACAACCTTTAAGCCTGACACCGCTAAAGGATAGTTCATCCTCACCGGGCCCAAAACACCCAGAGACACCTTGACGTCATCTGTATATTTCAAAGGCGAAAAGATTAAAGAACAGCTGTGTATTTCTTCTACCCCTATTTCGTTTCCTATGAAAATCTTTATGCCTTCAGTAAGGTTATCTTCTATAAACTCTCCAAGCAAATCCATTTTTTCTTCAAAAGCCGTAAAGATATTCCTAAGAACTTCTATATCTTCAAACTCCGGCTCCCGCATTATAAACCTTGTCCCCTTAAGGAAAAACCTTTCTCTCTCCTTATGAATCAGCCCTACGCCGGCATAATGGGTTAATTTAGAAATCATCCGAGAGGCCTCTTCTAACAAATCGTCTAATTCGTTCATATAACTGATGTTTCTTTCAAAGGAATATTCCTGAAGAGAAGTTAAATCAGTTTCCTCCTGCATAAGGAAATCAACATAATAACGAAATCCCTTTTGGGTAGGCACTCTGCCTGAAGAAATATGGACATGGACAAGGTATCCTAAATCCTCTAATTCCGCCATAACGTGCCGAAGGGTAGCCGATGATAAAGAAAGCTGATACTTGCTTTTAAGGTATTCAGAACTCACAGGAGTCCCCTCATTAATATAAGTCTGAATAACACAATTAAGAATATCATCCTGCCGTTTCTTATGGTCTAAATACCTAACCATTACAACCTCTATTTATCTCTTTAGAGTTAGTTGGCACTCTTCACATAAAAGTGCTAAATATATTAGCACAGTGATTATGTTTGTCAAGAACTCCCTCTTATGTAACATTTCTGTTGTCAACTGAAATGTTACATAAGGAAGACGGGAAAAGGGAAAGGTTAGGTAATATCCTCCTCGACATCTAAAACAACCTTTCTCCTCTGTAAACGGCGCTCAAAAATGGCCTTGTGCTTATCGATCTGCCGGATAAGCGCCTGCACGACTTTATTTATAGACAAAGACGGCTCTCTATCTTTCTGCTGAGATTTAATCACTTTCTTCGGCATATAAAGGTTCGCCCAGCTTAAGTACTCTTCCTTATGCGGGTTCTTTTCTATATGCAAAGATAAATGCACCGGGTCGTCGCGTTTAAATATCTTTATCCTCCTTCTGACCTTCTCCACATCCTTAGAAATGACATTACTCAGATAATCCGAAGACTTCATATGCTTAAAAGAAACTTCAACTCTCATCTACCCCCCCTCTCTTGCCTCACAATTACAGTATTAAGTTTTAAAAACAATCTCTCCCTTACTCAACTCAGCTTTAATCCTGCTATTCTCTTTAACCTCTCCCGAAAGGATCTTCATACTTAAAGGGTTTATTATAAACTTTTGTATAATCCTTTTCAAGGGCCTTGCTCCATATTCCGGGCTGTATCCCATATCAGCAAGGAAATCTTTAACTTCCGGAGAAATATCCAGAGTTGTTTTCTTTGCCTTAAGCTTTTCAAATACTTCCTTTAAATCCAAATCCACAATCTTTCCGATAGAATCCCTGCCCAATTTATTAAACACAACAATATCATCTAACCGGTTAAGGAACTCGGGTTTAAAATATTTCTTTAATTCGCCTTTGACTTTCATCTCAACTTCATCTAAAGACAACTCTTTATCCTGAAAGAAGCCCCCTCCTAAATTAGAAGTCATAATAATTAAGGTATTCTTAAAATTAACTAATCTGCCCTGAGAATCCGTAATCCTCCCGTCATCGAGTATCTGGAGCAAAACATTAAACACCTCCGGATGCGCCTTCTCAATTTCATCAAACAAAACAACAGTATAAGGCTTTCTCCTGACCGCTTCCGTAAGCTGGCCGCCTTCCTGATACCCCACGTATCCAGGAGGAGCTCCGATAAGACGGGAAACGCTAAACTTCTCCATATATTCGGACATATCAATCCTTACCATCGCGTTTTCGTCATTGAACAAAAACCAGGCCAGGCTCTTTGCCAAATGAGTTTTCCCCACTCCGGTAGGGCCTAAAAAAATAAACGAGCCTAAAGGACGGCTGACATCCGCCAATCCGGCTCTTGCCCTGCGGATGCAATCAGAAATAACCTCAATCGCCTTATCCTGTCCTACGACCCTTTCTTTTAACCGTTCTTCCATATGGACCAGTTTCTTAACTTCTGTTTCCATTAAACGGGTAACCGGTATTTTTGACCACCTGGAAACTATTTCGGCTATATCTTCATCATCAACTTCTTCTTTGAGAAGCATGCCTTCTTTCTGCCTGTTTTTAAGCTGGAGATTGTACTCTTTAAGTTTTTTCTCCAAATCAGGAATCCGGCCGTACCTTATCTCAGCTACTTCTCCCAAAGAAGCCGACTTCTCAAGATTTTTAGCTTTAATTTTCAATTCTTCTATTTCGCTTTTTATGTTACGTATATTATTTATAATCTCCCTTTCGGAATTCCATCTTATTTTAAGCGAAGTCAGCCTTTCTTTAACATCGGCTAACCCGGCATTCAGTTTATCCATCCTCTCTAAAGAAGCGGCATCTTTTTCTTTCTTCAGCGCTTGTTTCTGAATTTCCAGTTCTAAAAGTTTTCTCTGCTCTTTATCTATCTCCTCAGGCATACTCTCAATCTCTATCCTCAGTCGTGAAGCCGCCTCATCAACCAAATCAATGGCTTTATCGGGAAGGAACCTGCCGCTTATATACCTGTCCGACAGAACCGCCGCTGATATCAATGCCGAATCTTTAATCCTGACTCCATGATGAAGTTCATATTTCTCCTTCAACCCCCTTAAAATTGATATTGTTTGTTCAACTGTCGGAGGATTTACTAAGACCTGCTGAAACCTTCTTTCTAAAGCAGCGTCTTTCTCAATATATTTTCTGTATTCGTCTAAAGTGGTAGCTCCTATACACCTCAAATCTCCCCTGGCTAAAGCAGGTTTAAGCATATTAGAAGCATCTATTGACCCTTCAGCAGCGCCGGCTCCTACCAAAGTATGGAGTTCGTCAATAAAGAGAATAATTTTCCCTTGTTTAGACTCAACCTCTTTGAGCAAAGCTTTCAGCCTTTCTTCAAACTCTCCCCGAAACTTTGCCCCGGCAACCATACTTCCCAAATCCAGAGCAATAAGTTTTTTCTCTTTCAAACTTTCGGGAATATCCCCGGAAGCTATCCTCTGAGCTAACCCTTCGGCAATAGCGGTTTTACCTACTCCGGGTTCTCCGATTAAGACTGGGTTATTTTTAGTCCTCCTTGATAAAACCTGTATAACCCTGCGGATCTCTTCATCCCGGCCTATTACCGGATCAAGTTTCCCCTGTTTAGCCAAACCGGTCAAATCGCGGCCAAACTTTTTTACAGCCTGATATTTATCCTCCGCGGTCGGAGAATCAGAATGGTGCGCTCCTCTTATTTCTTCAACCGATTTCTTAATCCGGCCCGGAGCTATACCCTGAAGTTTAAGGTAAGACCTAAGAAACTCATCTTCGGACAAGCCCAAAAGGAGATGTTCACATCCGGTAAACTCGTCATTTAACTCCTTAGCGATAGACGGCAGTTTTAAAAACACCTTATTCAGCCGGGGAGACAAATGAGGAGAAGCCTGATCTCCTCCCTCAACTTGAGGAAGTTTATTTAGCGGCCCGCTGGCTTTTATCTTTAAATCAGTAAGCCTAATCCCAAGCTTCTCCAAAACAGCCGAAGCTGTATTAGATTTATCCTCAACCAGGCTTAAAACTAAATGTTCGGGATACAAAGCCTGGTGATTATTCTTCGCGGCAATCCCCAAAGCGCGGTTAACCGCTTCCTGAGCTTTTAAAGTGAACTTATTAAAATCCATCTCTTTCTCCCTCCCCGAAACATTCCGGGAGCGCCGTAAAGGGCACTCCCAAAATGTATTACAGGGTTATTTAACATCTTCCTGCTCTGACTCCACACTCCTGATAAAACTTATTCAACATCAATCGCTATCTCTTTGGCTTTTTCTTCTTCCTTCTTAGGAAGGGTCAGATTCAAAACTCCGCTCTTGTAAACCGCCTTAACCTTGGACTCATCAACCTGTCCAGGCAGAGGTATCTGCCGGTAGAAATTCCCATACGACCTCTCAATCCGATGGTAGTTTTTCTTCTTCTCTTCTTTTGAAGCTTCCTTCTTAGCTGAAAGCAGTAAACTGCCATCCCTCAAAGAAACTTTAATATCTTTCTGGTCAAACCCCGGGACATCCGCCTCCACATAGATATTATCTTTATCTTCAGAAATATCCACCTTCGGCACAAGCACAGCGTCTAAGCTGCCTATCTCCCGGGGATAAAAGAAATCAAAAAGCCTATCAACCTCATCCTGTAAAGCCGGCAGACTATCCCAAGACCCGCGTTTCCGCCTTAATAAACTCATAACCACACCTCCTTTTAAAATTAACTGTTAATAATTCAACACTCCCCCAAGAACATAATATCTATGTAATTAGCAGTCTGCTAGCAAGACTGCTAATATATAGGTAAAAAAAACTAACGGCTGTCCGAAATCTCAAAGAACACTCTCACGCCCTGAAGATTAACACCCTTTTCATCCATAAGGTATTTGATACACTCGACTTTCTTAATATCCTTCTTGGAAAAGAGCATCTTCTTTTTGCCTACTTTCTTAGGTGTAACGATTCCTTCTTTAAGAATACTCCGTAAAGTCCAATACTGCAAATCCGTGAGCTTACAAACGACCTCAACAGGAAAAACCGCTTCATCCTCCTCAATATCAACGGAAAACCGGTCTTCCACATTTTCAAGAAACTCCCGAAACATATCGTCTATGTGTTTCTGGATTTTTCTTTTCATCTCGATTTAGAATATATCATATACTGAATAATTTGTCAAGTATTTTTTATAAAATTTATCATTTTTTTTAATAAATATTTTAAGCAATAATGACAGAATATCACAGGAAAGAAAAGCCCCGAAATTATTAGTATTTTTTTATATTGCCGGAAGAACTCCGCGTAGGCGACCGCGAATCCTTTTTATCATCCTATTCTGGGTTTTGAAATTAGGATTTATTTGGTAATATTCGGATTTTGGATTTTCTTCAAGCGGTTAAGGTTCTCCTCCGAAATAATCAGGCTGAATCTCAACTTGCTTCCGGAAACACTATCCGAAGAAATAACCCTGCAGGCGCGGTAGATAAAATTAATAGCTTTTGAATTCATCCCATCAACTTCAATTTCTACTCCGCTAAACTTCTTCAAGGCTCTAATTCTTATTTCTTCTTTAAGAGATTCTATCCCCCTGCCATCTTTTACGGATATAAATAAAAACTCCCGATACTTTATCCCCGCGTCCAGCAGGCAGTCTTCAGAAACCTTATCTATCTTATTAAACACGTAGAGAATTGGTTTATCTTTCAGCCCTAAACTTTCCAGCATTCTATTAACTGACGCAATCAATTTAGGGTAACTGCTCCTGCTAACATCTACTAAATGAATCAATAAATCGGCATACTCCAATTCTTCCAAAGTAGCCTTAAAAGATTCCCTGAGTTTTTCCGGCAAATCGTGTATAAACCCTACCGTATCAGCAAGAATAACGTTTTCCTCAAAATCCGCCGCTCTTGATAAAGGGTCGAGAGTAGTAAAAAGGCTCTCCTCTACTTTCTGAGAATCTCCCGTAAGCAGGTTAAGCAGAGATGTTTTACCGGCAGATGTATACCCGACCAAAGAAATTAGAAAAAAACCTTCCTGTTTCCTTCTCCTCCTAAGAATATCCCTATGCTTACGCAGATGAACCAATTCTTTTTTTAAACGGGTTATCCTTTCTCCAATCTTTCTCCGGTCAACCTCAATCTTTTTCTCGCCAGGGCCTTTTGTCCCGATACCCCCTCCTAACCTTGAGAGCATAATCCCTTTTCCCTTAAGCCGGGGAAAAAGATATTCTAACTGAGCCAGCTCAACCTGTATTTTACCCCCTTTACTTTTAGCGTGCCGGGCAAAGATATCCAAAATAAGCTGTGTCCGGTCAATGGTCTTCAATCCTATCGCATCTTCAAGATTCCTCTGCTGTGAAGCTGACAGGTTACAATTAAAGATAACCACTCCGGCTTTATTTTCTTCAGCGGCCTCCGCGATTTCCGAAACCTTGCCCTTTCCTATAAACAGGTGGGAACTAACCTTGCCTAATTTCGCTTCTACGTGCCCGCACACACCGCACCCGCTGGACAAAGTCAAAGCTTCTAATTCCTTCTTTTCCTCATCAATGCTGAATTTATTCCTATTCCGCTCTTTAAAGTCAGTAATCACCAAAAACGCTTTTTCCTGCTTTACAATCCCTACATCAATCAAATTTCCCCCTCTTTTTTACAGATTCGTTAAAGCCAGCCGGGCCTAATCACATTTTAGCTAAAATTTCTTCGGCAACATTTTTAGTTTCCTTGCCGTCTATATCAATCCATTCAATACGTTTATCTTTTCTAAACCAGGTCATCTGGCGTTTAGCGTACCTGCGGGTATTCTTTTTAAGTTCACTAACCGATTTCTCTAAACTCCATTCCCCCTCAATACAGCGCTTAAACTCCTTTATCCCTAATATCTTTTCAGCAGTCTTGCTCAACCCTGTCTCCAAAAGCTTTCTAACCTCTTCAAGAGCGCCTTTCGCGGCCATTTTATCCGCCCTAAGATTTATCTTTTCATAAAGCTTCTGCCTATCTGTTTTTAGCCCAAATATCTTAACCGGAACTTTTCCCCACCACCCCTTGCTTTCCTTCTGTTTATGAGACAAAGGGATTTTAGAAACATAATACACTTCCAAAGCCCGGGTTATCCTCCTCAAATCATTCCCGCTTATTTTAGCGGCGTATTCAGGATCAACCTCTTTTAACTCCTCATACAAAGGAGTTAACCCTTCAGCCTCAGCCCTTTCAAGAATAGATTTCCTGACCTTGTCCGAAGCGGAAACACCTTCAAAAAGCCCGTCAAGAATTATCTTTATATACAGCCCGCTGCCGCCCGCGAAAACAAGGCTCTTTTTAGAAATATTATTCTTTATTATCCTGTCGGCTAAAACCTTGAACTTGAAAACATCAAACTCCTCCCTTACTGAAATACTCCCCACCAAATAATGCTTCACTTCATTCAGAACCCTTTTTTCCGGCTTATCTACAATGATATCCGGCTCCTTATAGACCAGCATAGAATCGCAGGAAACTATATCCGCTGAAATCCTCTTTGCCAGCTCAAACGCCGCGCGGCTTTTCCCCACAGCAGTCGGCCCCACTATGAATATTATTGGATAACGCATTTTACACGCAGATTAATAACGCGCCTATAACTTTATAACTTAAATCGCTATATAAATATTCCTGTTTATCCATCTCTTCTATAATCAGCGCTAATCCGCGTTTTTAAGGAAAGATACGCGCCGGAAACCCCTTATCCAGCAAAGCTTCTCTCTTTGCTTCAGCGTCCTCGCGTTTATCAAACCTTCCAACCCTTACCTTAAAGAACCTGCTCCCGTTCTCTTTATCTTCAACCACATAAGGATCAAATCCTTTCTTCTTCAGGTTCCTAAATAACTCCCGGGAATTCTTTTTATCTAAAAACGCCCCCACCTGTATGACAAAACTATACCCCCTCTTATCTAACTCTTCAATCTTACCCGCCTCTATAGAAGAAGAATACTTGCCTTTTAAAATACGCATATCTTTTTTCTTGCTATCCCAATCACCAAGCTTTTCATCACAGTAAGCCAAATTCAGATAGGCATAGGAAGAAAACTTAGCCGCCGGATAATTCTTTAAAAAATAAAGATACACCTTCTTTGCCTGAAGATAATTAGATTCCAAATAATAGCTGTCGGCAATTTTCAAGACAGCCTTCTCGGCATAAACAGAATCGGGAAACTTCTTGTAAATATCCCTGAAAGTTTCCCTCGCGTCGACAAGATTACCAGAACCTATATAAGCCTCGCCTAAAAGAAAGAGGATTTTATCCTTCTCTTTAGGGCTGTCGTTCAAATAGCGGTTAGCCAAATAAACCGCCTGAGAATAATCCTCCATCATTATAGCTTTCTCAATCTGAGCCGTTTCAGCAAAACATCTAATCCCTATACTTAAAAAGACGATAAAAACCAGTACCCTTTTCATCAAAACTCCTTTCTTCTCTATCTCAACTTAACTACTTCTTTTGAGATTTCTTTCTGCAAATTAAGCAATTCTAAATGCCTTTTCTTTTTCTCATCTAAAGACACATCGTCTTTTAGCTTCCCGGCTATAGTATTCGGACGGGAAGAATACATAAAAATATAAGCGTAATTAAACCTTACCTCTTCCAAAAGGGATTTAGTCTGTAAGAAATCTTCCTCGGTTTCTCCGGGAAACCCCACAATCACATCCGTCCCGATAATCCCGCCCGCAATATTTTTATAAGCCTTAACTATCTCCAAATACTGCTCTTTGGTATATCCGCGGTTCATAGCCTTTAAAATTTTATTCGAACCCGACTGAAAAGGAAGGTGCAGGAGCTTTTTTATCTTCTTAGACTTAGCCATAAGCTCAAACAGCTCAATTGAAGTATTTTTGGGATTATTGGTAACAAACCCGATTTCCTCAACCCCCTCAATACCTTCAACCATCCTAAGCAAATCAACAAAAGATATTTTCGTGTCGCGTGTCTCTTCCCGCGACTTGTCGCTTGTAACTTGCCGCTTATTACTTGCTGCTTGTAACCTGAACTGGTAGTCATTAACATTCTGCCCCAAAAGGGTAATTCTTTTTATACCCATATCAGCATCTTTCTTTATCTCCTCAATAATGATCTGTGGGCTTCTTAACCGCAGAGGCCCGCGGGTAAAAGGCACAACGCAGTAAGAGCAGTAATTAGAACATCCGGTCGAAATAACCACATAAGCATGGCTTTTCTCTTCTCTAAAAGAAGCGCGGTAGAAATCTTCGTCTCTCAAGCGGTCTTCCAAATCAATTATTCTCTTACCGATAGCTGGTGACTGGTGACTAGCAACCTGTATTGTTTCTACATACTCCGGAATTTTATCAAAACTTGCCGGCCCGCAGACAAGGTCAATATACGG
>Ga0164318_10005732_pt1 | contig 12015 bp, 11 predicted proteins | sample GuaBasSedimGuay9_FD_113734 | JGI IMG/M metagenome (GOLD analysis project Ga0164318, IMG submission 113734) | Subseafloor sediment microbial communities from Guaymas Basin, Gulf of California, Mexico - Guay9, Core 4571-4, 0-3 cm | ecosystem: Environmental > Aquatic > Marine > Hydrothermal vents... | reverse complement strand
CTCTTTAGTACAACCGCTGTTTAATGTAACTATTTAGGCTGCCGGGCATTATGAGCATTTTGCGATCTCAAGTGCGAAGCCTGCCCTTAGGGTACAGCATTTTCCCGGTTAAGCCTTTGCAGAGGCGCATTAGAGGACGATTAGAGAAATAAAGGGAATAATGTTCTTGATTATTACAGCTTTATATCAGCCGCTTTTTCTGCTAAACAATCCAATTGCGCTATTTAAAAAGGCTAATAATCAGAAACTGTCGTATTTAGCAGCGATGCCATGGAGCATAGTGCTATTATCTTCAGCGACGAGTGGAAAATGAAGATAGAAGAAGCAGTATTATATTTAAAGTCAGGATATTACAGAGATGAGCTAAGTAAGAAAGGAATGCTCAGAATAAAAGTTAATGGTAATTCTATGTGGCCTTTTCTAAGAAATGGTGATATCGTAATAGTTAGAAACGTGGACTTTGAAAAGGTGAGCGTTGGTGATATTGTACTCACCGATATTGGCAATAATATGTTGTGCCATCGTGTTTTTTCTAAACGGGGCAATTTTATTGTAACTAAGGCAGATACTTTTATAGGTTTTGACCCTATGATATCAAAAGAGGGATTGATAGGAAAAGTTATAGCTAAAGAAAAGAGCGGCAAAATATATAACTTAGATGAACTGTTAAGTTACCGTATCCGGTTCTTTATTCCCCGTATCAGTATAATATCATCTTTTTGCTGTTACATCTTGCGGGTTATAAAAAAAGCAGCGTTAAATACCTTTAATCATATTTGCAAGTCATGAGACATTCTCGTTTAATATCCCAAGAAGGCATAGTTTCTCAAAAACAGCTTAGGAAGATGTACGGCCAGTTAAAATTGAGTCGTTTCCTTCAGCTTAATCGGAAAGAGTTCCAGGACTTTATTGAAGAAGTAGAGTCGGATCCTTTATTTAGACGGTTAATGTTTCCCAGCGGTTTCAAGAGGCATATGGCGAGAGTAATAAGTTATGACCGATTTCCTCATACTTCTGTCAGCAGAAGTTTCTTAGGGCTGGTGGAGGAAGTGCTTAAATCAAGGGGACGTTCTGATATAGAAAGTATGATCTTATCCGGAGAGAGAGTAATTAGAATCATTAAACCCATCGGTGTTGATAAATTCAAGAGGTATTTCCTTCTTGGGTCTTCAGGAGGCAGCATAGGCGAAATAGCAGCTAGATGTGGGATATCAACAAACAGTGTTAGAGATATTATAGCATTTGTGGATAAAGTTTTTATAAAAGAAAAATTTTTTTCTCATCTGCAAGATTCTTATTACGTTCATTATCAGAAAGTAGCATCAGTTTGCAGATATAAAGGAAAGTTTACAATTGAATTCTTCGATTTGCATATGGCGCGCGGCAGATACAATATCAATTACGATAAATTGGATGTTTTAAAGAAAAGCGGAGGTTTTGAGAAAGAAGAAATCAAAGCTATAAACCGGCTTATTTCTTCTCTTAATTTAATCAATCTTCGCAAATCTCTTATATTCGAATCTATACGCCTTATCATAGATAAACAGAAGGCTTTTTTGAAGACACAAGAACCAGCGAATCTTATGCCTTTTACTCAGAAAGAGGCAGCAGATGAACTAGGAATTTCTCCTAGCTTATTGAACAGAGCCATTAGGTATAAAAGTATTGAAATGCCATGGGGAGAAGAGAAACCGCTTAGTTTCTTTTTCCCTAATATAAAAACCATAAGAATGCATATTCTTGCTTTAACTATTGATAGATATTCTAATATAAAATCAGATGCCCAAGCCCAGGATATTTTAAAGAATAAATATGGAGTGTATGTGTCAAGAAGGACGATTGCTAAATACAGGAAAGAACTTTCTATCCGCTCTTTCGGGAAGAGAAATGAGTCTTAAGAGAGACGGTAAGGCTTCGGTTGATGATTTTATCCTGATGCTTTCTGCGCTGCCTTCCTATAATTTGTTTTCTGTCGAAAAGAGCGATATTTCTTATATCAATTGGAATACTTTTGTTAGTAAGGCATATGCCGAGGGTATAAGTGGATTGTTATTTTATAATATTATTCATTACGCCTATTTTGAACTAATTCCTAAATGGGTAGTAGATAAACTCCAAGAAGATTATCTTTACAACACGGGAAGAAATATCTTTATAGAGGGTAAACTAAAAGAATTATTTGGTGTTTTTCAGGATTCAAAATTATCTGTGCTCGTTTTAAGAGGGGCTGTGTTTTTTAAACGGATATATCCTTCTTTAGGTGTACGGCCAATGGCTGATGTTGATATTGTTATACGCAGGGAAGACCATCCCAAGGCAGAAGAAATCCTAATTGCCAGTGGATATGATTACCCTAAAGGCTATCCTTTTCTTTTTTATAAAGATGGTTTTTACGTTGATTTGCATTTAGATACTACCGGCTTGTGGAGAGTTGCATCATGGCCGGGAGAAATTAATATTAGAAGAAAAGAGGTTTGGGATAAAACCGAATCGATAAATAACAGTTTGTCTATGGTGAGGGTTCTCTGGGATTACGATTCATTGCTTGCCTGTTGTGAGCATCTTCAACGGCATTCATTCAAACGGCTTATATGGTTTATTGATGTAAGCCGTTTGATAAAATATCAAGGTGATTGTTTCGATTGGGATGTTTTGGTTGAAAGGTCTGGGCAATTTGGTCTTGAGAGGGCTTTGAGTTTTGTGGTAAGATATTTGGATATGGCAGGACTTGTTTTTGTCCCCTCAAGAGTATTGGCTTATTTTGATAGCAGACCCCTTAATAGCTTCGAGAGAAAATCGTTAAAGATGTTATTGAGTAACCAGCGGAATAATATACCGGCGGAGTTACTTTTTCTGTCTGATGCCAAGGGAATAAAGGCCAAACTTATGCTTATATATAGAATTATATATATGCACGAAGATCGGCTTCCTCTTGCGGTTGAACATGTAGGTGTATGGAGATACCTAAAACGTACTTGTAAGATAATAGGCCATATTATCGTGAAAATACTCAGTTTATTAAAACCAGTTGGAGATAAATTATGAGTGTATTTGTGGCAGGCCTTTCTATTGGGGGATTGAATGTTAAAATAGAAAGTAGCGACAGAAGACTTATAAAGTTAATTAATAGAGAATACAGCGGTTTCCTATCTTTCTTAGAAGAAACCCATTTTACAATTGTATTGTCCTCAGATGGAATATCGCGCACAGAAGATGAAATTATCGTTGCCAGGAAGGAAAACGGATATTTTATAAAAGGAGAAGGTTTTGGTGGTTTTGTCGATATAGAAAGAAGGATTGCTGTAATAAGTATAGTTGTTGATAAATATGTGGTTAATTTATTCTTAAGAATATTTTATTCCGTAATCTTACCCTTTTACAACGGTTTCCTGATACATTCGGCGGGTTTAAAGAAAGATAACGGTTCTTATATTCTCGCCGGGCACTCTTCAAGCGGAAAGACTACTGCTGCGCGACTTGCTGAGAGAGAGTTTCGTATATTGAGCGATGAGCTGGTTATCGTAAGAAGGATACATGGCATTTTCACAGCGTTTGCCACTCCTTTTCCCGGTGAATTCACAGGATATATAGAAAATGACAAGGCGGCATTAAAAGGCATTTTTTTTCTGAATAAAAAGCTCACCTCTCCCTACGCTATTAAAGACAGGATTGATAGTATGACGTGCCTTCTGGAAAATATATTCTTTTTCTGCTCTGATTCAGAATCGAACCGTATTATTTTTAATATCTGCAATGAGCTTACCAGTGAGTTCAAAAGTTACGATATTAACATTCTTTATCATGCTAATTTTGGAAGGATTATCTATGAAGTCACAGAAGAAAATGTTTGTACGCAGTCCTGATATTGCCTGGCAAAATGTTGATGGCAAAATTGTAGTAGTAACTCCTAGAACAAAGAAAATTCATATTCTGTCCGGATGCGCGATAAGTATATGGGATTATTTAGAGCAGCCGCAGCAGATAGAGAGTATTGTTGAAATGCTATGTTCTGAATACGAGGTGGATACCCAGCAGGCAGAGCATGATGTCGACAATTTTATTCATGATTTACTGAGTAAAGAAATCGTGAAAGTTTATAACACTTGAAATGTACAGGTGTTATCGTCTACGCAATTAATAATGGAAGATATCTGGGAAAAAACAGATTCAAGCTTAAGACGCAAGAATATACCGATAAGTATTGTTTTTGAGCTCACACGCCGCTGTAATTTATCGTGCATACACTGCTACAACACAAAAGACGATGTCCAGCTTACTATGAGACAGATAGAAAATATTGCCCTTGGCCTTCGCCGGGCAGGATGCCTGTTTCTCACTCTTACTGGCGGAGAAATATTTGTAAGAGATGATTGTCTTGAGATTGTTTCTTTGCTGCGCCATATGGGCTTTGATATAAAAATTATAACCAACGGTACCATGATTACTAACATAGAGGCAAGAAGATTGAAGGAGCTTTCTGTAAGCGAAATAGGAGTAAGTCTTTACGGAGTTTCTTCTTCTGTCCATGACAGGATAACTCAGGTTAAGGGGTCATTTGAGAAGACCCTTTCGGCAATAAAAGCTCTTAAAAAAGAGGGAATTGCCGTGCATATAAAGTGTACAATTATGAAAGAGAATTTTGCCGAATACAGAGGTATCATAGAGCTATCCAGAAATTTAGAGGTTACCTATATAATAGACCCTGTAATTTCCCCTAAGGATGATGGTTCTAATAGCGTCTTAAGACACCGTCTTGACTTTGAAGATCTTAAGAGCTTTTATTGGGAGGAATTCGACAGTATCAATACAGAAGACAGTTCTCAAAGGGGCGCTAATTTTTGTGATGCTGGTTTTAACTTTGGAGCTATATCGGCAGAGGGAAATGTTTATCCCTGCATACAGTTGCCCTTAAAAGTAGGTAATGTTTTTGAGAATGATTTTAAGGACATCTGGGATAATTCCCCTCTTCTTAATGATATTAGAAGGAGGGTTAGCTCTGGAGAAAGCGAGTGTACTAATTGTAACCTTTATCACTATTGCTCCCGTTGTCCGGGCTTAAGTTATCTTGAAAACGGCAGCTTATTCGGACCTTCTGAGTCTGCCTGTTTGACTGCAAGAATATATAAAGAATTTAGGGATAGGAAAAGATATGAAGTTAAAAATTAAGAATAGGCTGGCTTTAAATCTTACTTTATGGATGCTTTTAGGAGTAATGATTATATCTTCAGGTTTCTACTTTGTTATAAATATGCAGACTAAAGACATGCAAAAGAGGTTTTTTGATAAGGCAAGGCTCTTTTCTTCAATATTGGGGACAAATTTAGGCAAGATCGTAGGCGATAACCTTATTGCTTACAGAGAACTTCAGGAAGCTACATTCTTAGTGAAGAAAACACGCAAGGAGATTAGAAAGGTAAGAATTATTGCTCCTGAGCTTACGATTCTCTCAAGTAGTGACGCAACGGAAGCATGGCGCTCTTTGGAGGAGGAATATAGGCGTATAGCAGACAAAGTTGTGCAGACAAAAAAGCCGCAGTCTATAGTTAAGACATCTCCGGACAAAGAATTAGTAATCCACTTCATGCCTTTGTTTGAAGAAGGATCTCACAAGATCATAGGAGTTATGCAAGCGATAGTAAAATTTCCTTATCAATCAGGACAGGTCGCCGTTTCCTTAAGGACTAATAAAACTTCCTATTTTAGGAAGGAAGCATCCAGTATTTCTATAAGTCTGGCAGAAAGTCTTAGGTATTTTATAAGCGAAGCCCAGAGAAACTTTGAGTATCTGAAAAATATAATAGGGAATATGGTGACAGATGAGGAAGTTAAGGATGTGAAAATATTTTCCAGAGATTTAAGAATTCTTATCTCCGGAAGTTTAGAAAGGAAAGATATTCTCTCCGACAGGGATAATTCTCTATACGAAAAGGCGATGAAAGAGAGAAAGTTATTATTTTTTAAAGAGAATCGTAAAGGAATTACGGAAGTTATAAGCCCTCTATATTTAAGGAGGGCGGATAAGAATGAGATAGGCGGTGCAGTAGATATAGTATTTTCTTTAAACAGGCTAAATAGTTTAATATCCCAGAGGAGAAATAATATTCTCATTATGAGTATAACGATAGTGGGTATGTTTTGCCTGATTATTATTCTGTTTTTTAAAGGGAAAGTCTTGAATCCTCTTTTTGAAATTACTACTCTTACGGCTAAAGTATCAAGAGGGGATTTTTCTTCCCGAGCACGGGTTAGATCGCATGACGAGATTGGAAAACTTGCGGAGGCTTTCAACAGTATGCTTGAGGAATTACAGAAATACAAGGAGAAAGTTGAACAACTTAACTTAAAACTTAAGGATAAGGTGGATAGAGTCACCGAAGAGCTTGAGAAGAAACAAGCACAGCTCTTGGAATCCGAGAAGCTAGCCTCATTAGGCGTCTTATCTTCCGGTATAGCCCATCAGATAAACAACCCCTTAGGCATAATTCTTGGCAATACTCAGATGCTATTGAGAAAATTAGAGCAGGATAGTAGTGGTCTAAAGCCGGAAGATATCCAGGAGCTATTGACTGCGGTAGAAGAAAATGCAAAAAGATGTTCTCGCATAGTGGATAGCCTGCTTCAGTTTGGCAGGAGAAAGACGCCGCAGTTCCAGAGGATAGATATAGCGGAAGTGTTAAACAGGGCTTTGGAATTCACAAATTCCCATCTTTCTGAGAAAGATATTGAGGTGGTTAAAGATTTCAGTTCCTCTTTCTACAGTTTGGCTGACCCTGTACAGCTGGAGCAAGTATTTATAAATATAATTATCAATTCCGAACAGAGTTTGGAAAAGAGCGGACAAATCAGGATTAAATCCGATATTAAAGATTACGATAGCAGGAAGTTTATATTTATAACTTTTCATGATAACGGCAGAGGAATATCGGATGATAATTTGAGCAAGATCTTTGACCCCTTTTTTTCTACCAAAGAACCTGGTCAGGGTTCAGGTTTAGGTTTGTCTATAAGCTATGGTATAATAAAATCTCATGGGGGAGATATTGAGATAAGTAGTAAGCTTGGCGAAGGTACAACAGTTGTAGTTAAACTTCCTTTAAAAAATTAGGGTTGGAAATGGCGAATGAGTTAATTTTAGTGGTTGATGATGAAGCGGGCATGCGTAAATATTTGAAGAAACTTCTTACAGATAATAATTTTAGGGTAAGACTTGCTTCTAACGGCGAGGATGGTTTAGAAAAATTACAGAAAGATGTGCCCGATTTAGTATTAGCGGATTTAAAGATGCCCAAAATGGACGGGTTAAGGTTTCTTAAGGAGATAAGAAAGGAATTCCCTAAAATAATTGTGATAATTATGACGGCTTATGGGACTATGGATAGTGCGATTAAAGCAATGAAATTGGGTGCTTACGATTATATTAACAAGCCTTTTGAGATTGATGAGATACTTTTAGTTATAGATAAGGCTTTGGAGAAGAAAAGGATTGAAGAGGAGAATATTATTTTACATAAAGAGTTAAAAAGGAGTTATACCTTTGAGGATATAGTATCTCAAGATTATAAGATGCGCCAGATTTTTGATTTAGTAAAAAGAATAGCCGATACCAAGAGTACAGTATTAATTAGGGGTGAAACAGGGACAGGCAAAGAATTAATAGCAAGGGCTATTCACAATATAAGTTCCCGTGCGGACAGGCCTTTTATACCTGTAGATTGCGCAGCCCTAACGGAGACTATATTAGAAAGCGAGTTGTTTGGCCACATAAAAGGGTCTTTTACCGGAGCTGTTTCTGATAAGAAGGGTCTTTTTGAAGCGGCTGATGGAGGCACAGTGTTTTTAGACGAGGTTGGCCATGTTTCCACGAGTATACAGGCTAAACTCTTGAGGGTGTTGCAGGATGGGGTGATAAAAAGAGTTGGAGATGTTAATTCCCGTAAAGTTGATACACGTCTTATTTCGGCGACTAATGAGGATTTAGAGAAGTCAGTACAAGAAGGTACTTTTAGAGAAGATTTATATTACCGTATCAATGTAGTGCCTATATGGATACCTCCTCTGCGAGACCGCAAAGGTGATATCCCTTTATTAGTAGAGCACTTTATAAATAAATACAATTACCTGGAGAAGAAGAATCTTCAGGGTGTCTCTCGGGATGCTTTGAATATTTTGATGAGTTATGACTGGCCGGGAAATGTCCGAGAATTAGAGAACTTTATCCAGCGCGCCGTGGTTTTGGGGGTAGGACCTATAATTCTTCCCAGAGACCTTCCAGCCAGTGTAAGGATTTCTGAGACCGCTGAGAGGAGGGATACAGTTTCTCGCACAGGGAATTTTCGTAAAGCAAGAAAAATGGCAATTGAAGTTTTTGAGAAGAGGTTTTTAATCGAGGCTCTTAAGAAGAACAACGGTAATGTAAGTAAAACTGCCAAAGAAATCGGATTAGACCGCAGAAATCTTCAAAAGAAAATTAAATATTACAAAATCAGTTTATAAGCTGTTCATAAAAGGCTTATAAACCGCCCGCCTCCAATGAAACAAAACAAGTCAGACTATATAAGTCCCATATAGTACAAAACAAGTCTGACTTTAAATGTTTCAAATAAAGATTTTATGGTATAATAAAAACATGGATATTATAGATAGAATTGAAGAGGGCAAAATAAAAGGGTATTTGACTACGAATAAAAGAATAATATTTGAAGGGGCGATATATCACGTTACTCAGAGGGCGCCAGGCAAAGAAATTGTTTTTGTAGAGGAGAGCGATTATTTGTACTTTCTGAAATTAGCTAAGGAAACAGTCAAGAAATTTAGCCTTGATCTATTTTGTTTTTCTTTACTTCCTAATCATCTTCATTTATGTTTGAGGACAAAAGAAGCTAATTTATCCAAAGCTATGAAAAGTCTTTTTGAAAGATATGCTAATTACTTCAATAAGAAATACAAACGCAAAGGGCATGTTTTTTGCGGAAGATACAGAGCGAGCCTTTGTAATGACGAGAGTTACCTTTTAGCTATTTCTATCTATATCCATCTCAATCCTTATAAAGCTGGATTGTGCAGTAGCTTAGAAGAATATAGATGGTCATCTTTTGGCCTATATTCTACAAAGCATTTTTCTGCAAAGACATTTATAAATTATAGAGAAGTGTTGGCACTCTTAAGCTCTAAGATGGATGAAGCAAGGGAGAAGTATGTAGAGATGATAAAAGATGGTATGAAGTTTAAAGAGAGTGTAGTGTTGGAACCTTATTCTATAAAAAAGTTTGTAGAAAAATTAGCTAGAGGTGTAAGAAAAGCTTTTGGGAAAGAGGGGACTCCGGAAGATATGGATAAATTGATAGAGAGTTTTAAGACAAAAAAGAAAACAGTAAGTGCAGAAGACAAGAAAGCAAGAAAATATTTAATTGAACAACTACTAGCTAATGGTTATTTAGCGGAGGAGATAATTCAGCTCCTTTCTATAGGGAGAACTACTTTTTATCGTGTTTTAGACAAATCTGGAACAAAATAAGTCTGACTTACAATGTTCCATACGGTACAAAATAAGTCTGACTTGAAATGTTCCATATGGTAAGGTGGTGGGGCGTAAAATACGCAGTGGGGCGTAGAATACGCAAGTTGAAAGGCATAGATAAGAATGGATAAAGAACAGCTTATTTTATTGTATTAAAATGTATAGGTTTTCAATGGTTTTTCTGCAATAAAAAGATGGTTTTGAGATAATTCTAATAGTTTAAATTTTGGCATAATAATTGCGACATTTATGTGTAGAGGGGGGACAATGGATAAGAGGAGGATAATTGGTTTTGGAACTGAAGGGGATAAAAGATCCAAATTGTTTTTACGAGCAGTTTTAATGGAACAAAATAAGTCTGACTTATAACGTTTCACGTGGGACAAAACAAGCCTGGCTTGAAATGTTCCATTGAATCGATAGTTCAAGCTTTGATGCAGTACGTGCGATTTATTATTAGTAGAGAGATGATGAACAAAAAAGAAGTGTCAATATAAACATGAAGAGAAACATAGGCATATTTGTTTTTATTTTTCCCTTTTTGCTTTTAGGCAATGCTTACGCGCTTAAAGTTCAGAAGGGGACTGCCACAATACCCGCAGGCAGTACATCTATTAATGTTAGTATAACCGCGGTAAATAGCCTTTCTCGCGCTTTTCTTTTAATGTGGTCAACCGGTGACAGCGGGACAGATTGGGGCGGGGCATGGCAAGCTACAGGTTATCTTTCGGCAACTAATCAAATTACTTTTGAAAGGGTAGAAACAAGGGACGATTGTAGAATAAGCTGGTATGTTATTGAGGCAGAGAATGAAGAGTTTGAGGTCATAGACAGAGGTTCAATCACAATTGCCGCTTCTAATACTACCGCTGATAAAAATATTGCTTCGGCGATTGACCAGTCAAGGAGTTTTATCGTTGCTCATTCGCGATTAGGGGATACCACAGGAAATGATGATGAGGCTCATAAAGGATATTCCACCGTTCATTTTGTAGATAACGATAAGATAAGGGCGACTCGAGGCGCTTCGGGGAGTTATTCCTGCGTAACGCGCTATGAAGTTGTAGAGTGGAATTCCCAGACTGGAGTGAGTGTTCAATCAGGAGAATACAGTGGAGATATCGGTACGACTGAGGTAACCGCTTCTATTCCTACTTCTGTTACTCCCTCAAGAACTTGGCTCTACGCAACCTTCAGGCATTCGGGGGGGAGCGGCCTTTCTCAAACAGCGGTAGATACTTACCTTAAAGACGGTTCGACAATCGGTTTTAAGCGCTACAAGAATTCCTATAATTCAGCAATAAGATGGTGGGTAATAGAGTTTCCTTCAGATGTGGTTGTTCAGAGGAGTAATTCTTATCTTACTCCAGATAAAACCGATTTGTCAGAGGTAATTACCTTCTCGACATTTGATGTATCTCACTCCTGGTCGGACCTTTACAATAACTGTAATGGGACAGGCCAGGCTTTTCCCCGGCAAAGGTGGTATACCCAGATTACCTCTTCTTCTCAGGTGACAAATACGCGTTTTTATAACGGACAGTTAGCGAATCTTTCTACTCAGGTTATTGATACCGGTTCTTGGTCTTTTATTCTGGATCATACTCCTCCTAATAATCCTACGTCTCCCTGCAGTGGATGGAATACGAGTGCAAAGACACACTCTTTAAGCCATAATACCTGGCAGAATATTTACAACAGCGCTTACTTTGAGTGGAGCGGAGCCTCAGACAGCGGAACGGGTGTTTCAGGTTATTCAGTTTATTGGGGGACAAATTCAGATGGTGAACCCGGCACCATTCAGGAACAGACGGTCACTTTTTATGATGCCGGTACGGTTTCTTCGGAAGGCATATATTATCTAAGGGTAAGAACATTTGATAATGCTAATAATCATAGTTCACCAGTTACTTTATTTATTTTTAAATACGATGATGCCGCGCCCACAAACCCTACTGCTCCTTGTAACGCCTGGCAGACCAATTTAAAACAAAATGTTATTTCCAATGATACTTGGCAGGATAGCGATAATACTCCTTATTTTGAGTGGTCAGGAGCAACTGATTCGGGGGGGAGCGGGGTATCCGGGTATTCTATATACTGGGGAACAGATTCTGGCGGAGAGCCGGGAACGACTAAGGAACAAGGAGGCGCAAGTTATGAAGTAACTATGCCGACATCCGATGGAACGTATTATCTCAGGATAAGGACATTTGACAATTTAGACAATTATAGCGACCCAGTGACTTTATTTACTTTTAAGTATGATAATACTGCTCCTGCAAATCCAAGTTCACCCTGTCAAGGATGGACTTCATCATCCAAGACAACACCTATTTCCGATAATATTCCTCAGAATCTTACCCAGACTCCTTATTTTGAGTGGTCAGGGGCAGATGACGGCTCAGGAGAAGGCGTGTCAGGATATTCAGTTTATTGGGGAACAGATTCAGACGGCGAACCCGGAACTACACAGGAGCAGACAAACGCAAGCTATG
>Ga0164318_10005730_pt1 | contig 12017 bp, 8 predicted proteins | sample GuaBasSedimGuay9_FD_113734 | JGI IMG/M metagenome (GOLD analysis project Ga0164318, IMG submission 113734) | Subseafloor sediment microbial communities from Guaymas Basin, Gulf of California, Mexico - Guay9, Core 4571-4, 0-3 cm | ecosystem: Environmental > Aquatic > Marine > Hydrothermal vents >... | reverse complement strand
GTTGTGGAAGACAAGATGGAACTGATCGTCTTTCCGACGGATCCACCGATTGCCGTTGACAAGAAAGATATTGTGGGTTTGTTGGATCCGTCCGAAAACATGAGTTTTCTTCCAAGTGGGAAAAATGTTGTGGGTGTTGCTTATTTCATGGAAAGGATTATCCCCGTGTATGGAATGGATCCTTCAAAGAATTGTGGATCTGAAATCATAGTGGTCTTCAAAAACTGGAAGGCTCTTCTTCTACCTGTACCACTTAGAAAGGGAATCATCAAACTGATGGATTATCTCTCGGAGGATTCCCCCTTCAAAACTGTTGCTGTATCGGAGGATGGTTCCGAATATTTCCTTCTGAAACCGAACATGATCGATGAGATAGTTGTGAGAGGGGAAATATCATGGAGGACATAAGGGCGATATTCGTCGAGGAATTCAGATCGAGAACACATGAAATAATTTCGATACTGGAAAGGGGGGATCTTGAAAAATCCGAGTTGAACGATCTCTACAGGCATTTTCACACCTTGAAAGGTTCTTCTCAAATGATCGGACTCGAAAATTTTGGAAAACTCTTCCACAGAATCGAAACAATTTTCAAAGCGGTGGTTAAGGGAAAAAGTGAAGTGGATCCAGACAAACTGGAACGGGTGAAGAATCTGATGATACATCTTCTCGATGTGAATATAACTGATGATCTGAGCTTGTCGAAACTTGAAAAATTGATAGATTACATAGATGGCAGGAAGGACACCATTGAGCTGGGGGAGAGCGAAAAAAGTACCGATTTCAAGGTGAACGAATTGAGGAGAACACTCTCACTTGTGATGGATTCACTTTCAAGGGCTCTGGCTGTTTCGAGAGAAACCTTGAGAAGGATGGAACGATCGAAGGTAGAGGATCTCGTATCCTTATTGGGAGAGACGTTGAAACTTGTGGAAGATTCGCTCAGAATAATCGAATACACAAAGCTGGATGATTTCATGATCAGTTTGAAGAGATTGGTTGATGATATGGCAAGAAGGGAAGGAAAAGAGATAGAGCTGATCATCGAGGCGATGAAGTTGTTCATAGAGAGAAAAACCTTTTCAGCTATATATGAACCTCTGATACACATAGTCAAAAACAGTGTGAAACACGGAATAGAACTTCCTGAAGAGAGGGAAAAACTTGGGAAACCGAGGAAGGGAAGGATAACGATAAGGGTTGAACCCGATGAGAAGGGAATAACCATAACGGTGGAGGATGATGGAAAAGGAATAGATGTTGAAATGTTGAAGTTGAGAGCAAAGGAAATAGGCCTGGATTATGACGATCCACTTGAACTGATATTTGTTCCAGGTCTCAGCACTCTACAGAATGAGGATATGGATGGTGGAAGGGGAATAGGAATGTTCGCCGTCAAGGAAGCTTTGAGAAAACTTCGCGGTTCCATAAAGGTAGAAACCGAGAAGGGTAAGGGAACGAAGGTAATTCTGTTCGTTCCTTACACGACTATGTCGGAATTTTTGCTTGTCCTGAGACGCGAGAAGATCACCTTCGCTCTTCCGGTTGATAAAATAAGGAAAATAACCTTCTTGGATGAAATGAAGAAAGTGGAAGATGAAAAGGTGATGATCGAATCATCCGAGGCCTTCAACTTGGATTACAAAACTGAGCCAAGATACGCTGTAATATTGGAGAGAAAAGCTATCTTGGCGGACGAGATAATCGGCGTTGAAAGATACATTGTGAGAAGATCCGAACTTCAAGATGTCTATCCGAATGTTAGAGGGTGGATTTTGAGGGATAGAAGACCTGTACCAGTACTTAATTTGAGTTGAAGTTGGAGGTGCATCTATGTCTCTGAAATTCAAATACGCCATCTTGATACTTCTATCTTTTCTGGCTGTGTCCATACCGACCGAGATCCTGCTCTGGGAATTCACGAAAAAACAGGCGGAAGAATTTGAAATGGGAAGTTTAAGGAAGCAAACTGAATTATCGAGTAGAGTTATAACAACCGTTTTAAAATCCCAGGTGTTCTTCCTCGGGAAGCTCTTAGCAAACACATCATACGTCGGTGAATTTCCAGACTGGTTGGTTTCACAGAATATCAAGCATACCGAGGATAAAGATGAATTCAGAATCTACCCGAAGGATTTTGTCTATCTCGACGGTGTGAGCGACAAATACACTTTCTTCGTGGTGAAGAGTGACGATGAACAGAACATTGTCAACCTGAAGGTGGACATGTTCAAACTTTTTAGCTCCGCACTACCGAATTACACCTGCATTCTCGATTCCAGTGGAAGAATACTATATCATTTCGAACCGAGCATGGTTGGGAAGACTTTGGAACAGATAGGGGTGGAAGATCTGTATGAATGCTATAGAAACAAAAAGGAAGGATACTGCATTTACACTTTCAAGGAAAAACGGATGGGATACTTTTCGAAACTTCTCATACCTGGAAAATCCTCGCTGTATGTTTTCACCTCCACACCGCTGAAAGAAATCTTCGAGGCGTCATCACTCATATCGAAAACCTTGCTCTTCAGGACGATCATCTTGGCTTTCTTGGTATTCTTGGTGATGATACCGTTCAGCTCGTCCATCGTGAAGAAACTCAGAAAATTCATGGAACCTTTGAGGGAAGTGGTGGACGTCACGAATGATCTCGTGGAAGATCTCGCAGCTTCCTCTGAGGAATTGGCTTCATCGGTTGAATCGATGGAGAAAAATGCGCAGAATGTTATGGATGAAATGGCGCAGACTCTCGAAGAAGTCAACGTGGGTGAAAATGAGATAAAGAGAAGTACGGAAACGATAAGGAACATAGTATCAGGTTTGAAAGACTCCGCAAACTCCTTGGAAGAACTCTTGAAGGCGAGTGAACTGGTTGAAAAGATGGCGGGAACCATAAAGACCATATCGGAAAGGATAAACATACTGTCGATAAATGCGGAAATAGAGGCATCCAGAAGGGAAATAGATCCAAGGGCATTTGAGGCGCTTTCAAGGGAGATAGGAAAACTTGCCATGGAAACCCAACAGAAGTTGGCGAGCATCGAAGAATCCGTGTTGAACTTGAAGAAAACCATAGGTGATGTGTCGAATCTCAACGAGAGGATAACATCTGAAAGCTCTTCAATAATGGAAGCCATATCCAAGATTCACGTGGTCATAGGGAAGATGAAAGATTCTATATCATCATTGGAAAAACATTTCTCGGAGGTTGGGGAGGCATCCCAGGACATCCTCGCCGGATCGGAGCAGGTTGCAGCTTCAGCACAACATCTCAAGGATGTTGCCAACAGGACTCAAAGCACCATGAAAGAATTGGAAAAAGGTTTGAGTAAAATATGAAAAATATAAAACACCAAGTGTAGATGGTGGGAGGTGATTTTCTTGAGAAAGATCGCGTTTATTGTGATACTCGCTTTTCTGATAATCGGAAGCACGTTTCCTCAAAATACACTTGTCATATACACCTACGACAGTTTCGTCTCTGGAATAGCCAAGGTTGTGATTCCAAAGTTTGAGAGAATGTATGGTTGTGAGGTTAAGGTTTATTCATTTGGAGATGCTGGAAATGCCTTGATGAGGGTGTTCATGGAAGGTGATAAAACCAAGGCGGATATTCTGCTCGGACTGGATCAGAATATGATCATAGATGCGTTCAAAAAGGGTATCTTCGAGCCTTACAAACCGTTGAATCATTCCCTGATAAAATACCCCGAATTTTTGGATGAAAGATGGAGGGTTGTTCCATACGATTTTGGTGCAATCGCGATAGTCTACGATTCGGAAGAGGTGAAGGATCCTCCAAAATCCTTCAAGGATCTTCTGGATGAAAGATGGAGAAGATCCATCATAATCGAGGATCCACGGACATCCAGCACAGGTAGAGCTTTTCTCATTTGGACAGTGGCGGTGTTTGGTGAAGATGGTTTTGTGGATTTCTGGAGAAAATTGAAACCGAACATATTGACTGTGACCGCTGGATGGGATGAAGCTTTCCAGCTTTTCGAAGCTGGGGAAGCTCCCATGATGGTGAGTTACGCCACCGATGGAGCCTATAGTTATTACGCATACAAGAGTACGAGATACAAAGCGGTGATTCCAGAAGAAGGTGCGTTTGTTCAGGTGGAGTATGCTGGTATTCTCAAATTTTCGAAGAATAAGGAATTCGCCAAGAGATTCATGGAATTTCTCCTGATGGATCAGTTTCAGTCGGAGATCCCGTTGAATCAATGGATGTATCCCGTGACCGATGTTGAACTTCCCGATGTTTACAAATATGCAGCTACGGTCGAGAAAATTTTGAAAGTTGATCCATCCGAGGTTGAGAGAAAAATGGATGAATGGATAAACAAATGGCTCAACATTATGATGGAAAAGTAAAAGATTGGTTTTCAATATTCATAGTAGTCATTCTGGCTTTTTTTCCATTCGCTCTTCTTGTATCTTTCTTTTTGAAAAGTCCGGGGGTTTTCAAAGTTATCAAGACACCCTACGTTATATCCGTTGTAAAATTCACATTCTTTCAGGCAATTCTGTCCGCCGTTTTATCCATCTTCATCGGATTACCCGGTGCTTACCTGCTTTCAAGAACGAGAATACCGCTCAGATCACTCTTCAGATCGTTGTCCATGGTTCCATTCGTGGTTCCTGGAATAGTGATGGCTTTAGGTATGGTGGGAATACTTGGAAGAAAGGGAATTCTGAGTTTGATCCTTTCGATCTTCGGATTCAAACCTCGGAGTTTTCTATATTCCTTCTGGTCGATAATATTGGCTCATGTCATCTACAACTTCCCGGTGACCATAAGGGTTGTTGGTGATGCTTGGGAGAGGATAGATGAAGATACGGTGAATTCCGCCATGCTTGAAGGGTATGGAAGATTCGGAGCATTTCTGAGGATAGACTTGCCTCTTCTGTTTCCTTCGATATTGTTCAGCTTTCTCCTCTCATTTTCATACTGTTTTACGAGTTTCTCCGTGGTCATGATAATAGGTGGTGTTAGATTCTCTACAATGGAAGTCCTGATATATTCCAATCTGAGATCATTCTTGAATCTTGACGTTGCGTTAAGTTTGACGATTTTCCAATCCATGATACTGGGAATGGTTTCCCTCATAACATTCAAGCTCGGTGGTTTCATCCTCGAGGAACCTACGAAGGTTTCCCGTGGTGAGAAGATTCCACGTTGGACCTTGTTTTATTCCATCCCCATGATCGTATTCGGTTTCAGTCCCATAATCTCATCCATTTTACTCGGATTCGTGGAACATGGTGGGATGGGATTGTCGAATTTCATGGCATTCTTTTCACACGATTCTCCCGCACTCGAAAATCTCACGAAAGCGTTGGGTTTCACCTTGTTCTATTCAACCTCAGCGTCTCTTTTCACCTTGTTCATATCATTCATGGCTGGATACTCCGGTAAGTTGATTCACAGATTCTTAGCGAATATGTTGGTGGGAATTTCTCCCGTCACTTTGGCTTATGGATACAGCATTTTGGGAAAGATGATGAACATGGACATCAATTCCATGCATATTTTGCTCATACCGATATACACGGTGATAACCTATCCCATCGCACTCACTATCATGACATCCACCTGGAGATACTTCCCAAAACAGCTCTTGGAGATGGCGGAAGTGGATGGAGCGGATAAATTTCAAAAATTCTTTCACGTTATATTACCGAATATGAAGGAAGAGATGATCTCAAGCTTTCTTTTATGTTCCGCGGTGTCCATGGGTGAACTCGCTGCAACTTTGACTTTACAATCTCCCGATTTCCTGACCATATCCACGTTAATATACAGGATGTATTCATCGAGACATTTTCAAGAGGCGAAGGTGCTCAACACCATTCTCAGTGCGATGATCATAGCGATGTTCATACTTGGAGAATACATTTCCAAAAGTGATGAGGAGTGAGGATGTGGGATTTTGAAAAGGGCTTTTTTCTCCATGCTGATTTTGACGATCATATGGGGAAGCACATTTCCATTACAGAAGATCGTCCTCGTCGGGATCTCGCCCTTCATTTACAATTCAATGAGGTTCTCGCTCGCATCCATCCTGTCGTATCTCATCTGGGGATTTGGATCGATAAAATACGGTGCCATACTCGGATTGTTTCTCTCATGCGGATACATCACACAAATCTGGGGATTGACCATGACCACCGCATCGAAGAGTGGTTTCATAACCTCACTATACGTCGTTTTGGTTCCCCTTATTTCATATTTTCTGGAGAGAAAGAAGGTGAGTGTATTACAACTACTGGGTTTCTGTTTCGCTTTCATCGGTATGTATCTTCTTTCAGGTGGGGTGGACGGTTTCAACTTCGGGGATTTTCTCAACCTTCTGTGCGCGGTGAGCTTTGCATTTCATGTTGTCATGATTACAATATTTTCAAATAAAGTTCACCATTCAAAATTGCTCACACCACAATTTTTAACAACCGCTTTGATCAATTCACTTCTTGGGATCCATGGCAAATGGAAGATTACATTTCCCATCCTCGGTGTTGTGATCTACACCGCGATCTTTGCCACCGTGTACGGGATATACATTCAGACGAAGTATCAAAAAAGGATCGGTAGCAACACAAGTGCCTTGATATTCTCTGGAGAACCAGTATTTTCCGCCATTTTCTCGTATCTCATACTTCACGAGAAAATGACAGTTTTTCAAATTGTCGGAGCGGGCTTACTCTTGACAGCCATCCTGATGAGTTCGGTTGGAATGGATGAAATCTGATAGAATATTTCAATCAGGAGGTGAGAATATGGAAGATACCGAGGAATTGAGAAGGATCATGAAAGAGGTCGTGGATTTCTTCGATGTTCTCGTTCAAATGAGATACCACTCGAGGAAAACATTCAAAGTATCTTTCATCAACGGAAAGGTGAAGAGTATAGATTCCGGAACTCTCGCTGGTCTTGGAGTTAGAGTTTGGGTGGATGGTATATGGGGTTTTTCATCCACGACTGATCTATCGAAAGATGGTATGTTCAACACGGTGAAATCCGCCTTGAATGCTGCCAAGCTTGGCAAGGGATTGAAGGAAGAAAGGGTTCGCGAATTGAGAAATTCACCTGTTACGGGGGATCTGTTCGTCGAAGAGAATAGGCCATTGGATAGTGTTCCAATCGAAGAGAAGATCGAGTTAGTGAAGAAACTCGATTCACAACCCCGCAAGATGAGTGATAAGGTAGTATCGACGAATGCCATGTACATGGAGATGATAGACGAAAAGATCATCGTCACTTCCTACGGAACTGATGTTTATTACAGAGATCCGAAATCTGATCTCAGGTTGAGCGTCGTTGTTTCGAACGGGAATGAAATGGAGTTTGGATATTCCTCCTTTGGGGCGACTGGAGGATGGAAGGAATTGTTCAGAAGGTACAGTTCAGATGAAATGATAGAAGAAGCTGTGAAGATAGCGATCGACAAGTTGGGAGCGAAGTATGCGGAAGGAGGCGATCATACGGTTGTTCTTCATCCATCCTTAGTTGGTGTTTTGGCGCATGAGGCGATAGGTCACACCGTTGAAGCGGACTTTGTTCTATCCGGTTCCATAGTGAAGGGAAAGTTGGGGGAAAAGGTGGCGAGCGATCTGATAACTTTGGTGGATGATCCAAATCCAAACATAGAAAAAGGTGCCGCCGGTATCCTACTCGTCGATGATGAGGGAAATGAAACCACGAAAGTCACGATAATAGGAAACGGCATTTTAAAATCCTATCTTCACGATTCGGAAACATCCGCACTGTTCAATGTTGAGAATACTGGAAATGCGAGAGCCTTCACTTACTCGGATGAACCGATAATAAGGATGAGAAACACCTACATAATGCCCGGTGAGAGCGATCCAGAGGAGATAATCTCCTCCACCAAGAGTGGGTATTATCTCAAGGGACTGGGTGGTGGTGGACAGGCAGATGCAAATGCGGAATTCATGTTTGGCGTTCTCGAGGCTTGGAAGATAGAGAATGGAAAACTCGTTCATCCTGTGAGGGAGGTGACCATCTCAGGGCAAGCTTTCGATGTTCTATCATCGGTGGACATGGTGGGAAATGACTTCATGTTCACACTCGGAGCTGGATATTGCGGGAAATTTCAGCCTGCTAAGGTCGATGCTGGAGGTCCTCACTTGAGATGTAGGGTCAAGATAGGAGGTAGGAAGTGATGGATATAATGAAATTCATGAAAGAAAAAATAGATGGATTGAAAGCGAAGATCGTAAGGTCTGGATTGAAGAAGGTGGAAATTTTCCTCCAGAGAAGGAATTTCAAGAGGGTGTTCTTCGAGAAGAACGAGTTGAAAACGTTGAATCAGGATGATCTGGTCGGTGTTGGTATCAGGGTTGTGGAAAACAACAGACAGGGATTCTCCTTCACCAACGATCCAAACGAAGTGTTCGAGGTGTTCGATAGAGCCAAGGAGTTGGCAAGGTTATCCGAAGAGGATGAGTATCTGGATCTACCGGAACCAAAAGAATGTGTCCTCGTTGAGGGAATATACGATGATAGATTTGAGGAATTCGATCTGGAAAGAACTTTGATGTTGGGGAAGAAGATGGTGGAAATACCGAGAAGAGTGGACGGAAGGGTCAGTTTGGATTCTGCGGAATTGACGATAACGGTGATGGAAAATTTAGTTTGGAACACACTCGGTTTGGAACTGAGTGAGAGAAAGACCACAGCCCTGTTCTTCCTCATGGGAATGGCGGTCGAAGATGACAAAGTTTCATCTTTTGATTACGTTGCGGATGCGAGCGTCGAGAGTTCCGACTTGGATGAGAGGATCGAAAAATCCGCGAGGGTTTTTGCAAACAGGGTGATCAGCTCACTCGGAGCGAAGAGTTGTCCGAGCTACAAGGGAAAAGTTCTTTTGAGTCCAAACGCGGTTGGAACGATATTGGTACAGTCGTTGAATTTTCTCGTTAACTCTGAAAATGTTCAGGAAGGCAGAAGCCCCTGGGCTGGTAAACTGAACGAAAAAGTGGCATCGAAAGTTCTAACCTTTCTCGATTCCCCGAGAAAGCCGAGAAAATTCACATCGGTTTCCTTCGATAGGGAAGGGGTCCCAACGAGAGATCTTGTCATAATCGAAGACGGTGTTCTCAAATCCTACATATACAACACCTACAGGGCAAGAAGGGAGAACAGAAAATCAACTGGCCACGCTTCGGGTGGTTATCAATCCACCCCATCCGTTTCGATGAACGCACCGGGTTTGAAAGGTTCGTTCAGCCTCGATGAGATGCTGAAAATGATGGATGAAGGTATCTTCGTCCGAAGATACAGTGGCAACGTGAATCCAGTGAACGGTATTTTCTCTGGAACGGTCAAAGGTGGAAAATATGTGAAAAATGGGAATTACGTATATCCACTGATCGGTACCATGATATCTGGCAACATATTTGAATTACTCAACAACATAACGGCAATATCCGAAGAAACAGAAACCACGTTCTTTGGTGAATTGCCCTATGTTTTGGTTGACAACGTTGATGTGGTGTCATCCTGAATGGTTTTGAATTCACATCGTTAATGTGTTTCAATTCATCAAAAGTTCAAATTCACACATCGAACACGACTATGGTTCTTAGAATCCCGTTTTCTTTCTCAACTTTCAAACCATGATACGTCAAAGCTTTAATTCCCACAGATTCACCTGATTCATCAACTGTGGAGAATATCAGGGTGATCTTTGATCCGTGAGAGGTTAAGTTAGATGGAAAAAGATGGTTCGTTTCAAATTCGAATATGATTTCATTGCCAAGATCGAATATCAGATCTTCCAAACAGTTGTAATGAAAATCCACAGTTTTGACAATTCTCCCCGTTTTCTTCACCGAGAGAAGCTGTCTCAAGAGTTCGAGAAAATTTTTCAGAAGTTCCTCCACATTTTTACCATACACTATGAAAGCGAGATCCGCTTGATGGTCGATCTGTTCGAACTTTTTTTCAATTATACCATCTTTCATTCTTTTATCACCGTCATCGACGATACTTTGTCCCCGCTCTTCAAATCCACCACCTTCACTCCCTGTGTTATTCTTCCCATTATTCTCACATTTTTCGCGGAGAATCTTATGGTGAATCCGTTTTCTGTGACGACCAGTATTTCATCCTCATCGTCTACCACAGCGGTCGAGACGATTTCTCCGACTTTGTTCATGCTCGACAGATTCTTTATTCCCATTCCTCCCCTGCTCTGAATCCTGTATTCCTCCAACTTTGTTCTCTTGCCATATCCATTTCTCGTTATGGTCAAAAGGGTCTTGGCTCCATCTTTTTCACCCACGACGGACATCGATACTATCTCGTCGCCTTCTTTGAGATTCATCGCGTTTACACCCGTTGCGTTCCTCCCCATGATCCTGATATCCGATATCCTGAATCTTATGCACATCCCCTTTCTCGTCGATAACATGATTGTCGTTTCATTCCCAGGTTTAACCAAGACTGCATCCACGATTTCGTCTCCCTTCGGAATGTTCATGGCTCTGACTCCGGAGGATCTCACGTTACTGAACTCTGAAAGCGAGATTCTCTTTATCTTGCCGAATTTTGTCACCATCACGATGTTCTTCTCCGGATCGAAATCCTTTCCTATGTTTATTATCGCTTTCACCTTCTCATCTTGTCCCGCCTTTATATAACTCAGTATATGCTTACCCTTTGCTCCCCTCGATCCAACCAATTCGTGGTTCCTCAAAACATACGCCTTTCCTAAGGATGTTATAACCATGGTTTTCGACAATCTCGAGGAACTTATGACGTGCTCCACAAAATCTTCATCTCTCGTTCTCATTCCTATGGTTCCTCGTCCACCTCTGTATTGTCTCCTGTAATCCTGCAGAGTCGTGGTGTTCACGTATCCTTCGTGACTCACCATTATGACGATTTCCTCATCGCTCACCAAATCCTCTATCCTGTAGTCTCGCTTTTCCACAAGGCTGATCTTCGTTCTTCTCTGATCCGCGTATTTTTCCTTGAGATCCATCAATTCTTTCTTCATGATTTCGTAGGTCCTTTCATCGGAGGTTATGACATCCTTCAATTCCTCCATCCTTCTTGTCAATTCTTCATGCTCGTGTATGAGTTTTTCGATTTCGAGATTAGTGAGCTTCCCGAGTTTCATATCCAGAATCGCCTTGGCTTGTTCATCTGTCACACCCATTATTTCCTTCAGCTCGTTCATTGCTTCCTCCGTGTTTTTGGAATTTCTTATTATCTGAACTATCGTCCCTATCGATCTACTAGCCTTTATCAACCCTTCCAATATGTGCGCCCTTTTTGAAGCCTTCTTCAATTCATACTCCGATCTTCTCTTAATAACCTGAAATCTGTGCTTTATAAATGCTTTCATCAAATCGATCAGATTCATGAGTCTTGGCCTTCTCATCTCATCTATGACCAGCATATTACCTGCGAAACTCGTTTCTAAGGATGTATGCTTGTAAAGTTGATTCAAAACTATCTCTGGATTGGCGTCCTTCGTCAGTTCGACCACCACTCTCATTCCCTTTCTATCCGATTCATCCCTTATGTTTCTTATCAAAGGCTTCTGGGAATTCCTTGCAAAGTTTGCTATTTGTTCTATGAGTCCTGCCTTGCTCACTTGATAGGGCACCTCACTTATGACTATGACGAACCCTCTCTTCGTCTTCTCGATCTCTGCCTTTCCTCTGATGTGTATCGAGCCTTTCCCTTCTTTGTAGAGGTTGATCAAACCCTTCTTTCCAATTATCTCGCCACCGGTTGGGAAATCCGGACCCTTTACAAATCTCATGATCTCCTCAACGCTGGCGGATGGATTGTCTATAAGATGGATCAATCCGTCAACTATTTCTCCAAGGTTGTGAGGTGGTATGTTTGTCGCCATCCCAACCGCTATACCCGATGCCCCGTTTATCAAAAGATTCGGCACCTTGGATGGCAAAACTATCGGCTCCTTCAGAGTCTCATCAAAATTTGGAACGAAATCCACCGTTTCCTTGTCGAG
>Ga0164318_10005729_pt1 | contig 12018 bp, 12 predicted proteins | sample GuaBasSedimGuay9_FD_113734 | JGI IMG/M metagenome (GOLD analysis project Ga0164318, IMG submission 113734) | Subseafloor sediment microbial communities from Guaymas Basin, Gulf of California, Mexico - Guay9, Core 4571-4, 0-3 cm | ecosystem: Environmental > Aquatic > Marine > Hydrothermal vents... | reverse complement strand
GGCAGCCATAGGATGTCTCTTTGGAACAATGCTTGACTGGACAGTCATAGCTTTCAGGTTGAGGATCTACGCTGGAAAATTGAAGGCAATAACAATACCAGATTACCTGGAAGCAAGGGTAAAGGACCATACCAAGCTAATTCGCTTTCTGGCAGGGTTGTTCATACTGATTTTCATGACCGCATATGTATCAGCGCAGTTTGCCGCTGGTGGAAAGACCTTTGCAGTTGCCTTTGATGTGGACTATACATGGGGCGCAGTAATAACATTTATAATCTTAGTGGCATATGTTATCGTAGGAGGCTTCTTCGCAGTGGTTTGGACCGATGTATTTCAGGCATTGATGATGCTCATGGTTCTTGTAACAGTTCCATTCTTGGTAGTGCACGAGGTTGGTGGATTTGAAAATGCGCTTACTATTATATCTCAAGCAGATCCAGTAAAACTTGATCCATTCGGTGGTGCAGTGGGCATAGCTGCCTTAGTGTTTGCCATTGGCTATGCCTCATGGATTGTGGGTTACATAGGTCAGCCACACATTCTTACAAGGTATATGAGTGCCATGAATCCAAAGGAGCTTAGAAGACCTGGAATTTTGATTAGTATTACATGGACAATACTTGTGCTATGGGGTGCGTTCTTCGCTGGTTTTCTCGGCTTTGCTCTTACACAGAATGGTTCTCTACCTGCAGACCTTGATCCTGAACAGATAGTGCCCTCATTGATTATGCATTTCACGCATCCACTGATAGCTGGAATTTTGATCTCAGGTATTATCTCTGCTGTGATGAGTACTGCAGATTCGCAGCTCTTGGTAGCCGCATCCGCGGTTGGTAGGGATTACATACACAAGATATTTAACTATAAGACTACACAGAAGCAAATGGTTAACATAGGAAGAATAGTGGTCTTTGTATTGGGTATTATAGCCCTCTGGTTTGCCCTTAGGCCAAATCCGCTGGTCTATGGAATGGTAGCTACTGCATGGGGCGGACTGGCTGTAGGTTTCGGGCCACAGGTAACCATGTCTCTCTGGTGGAAGAGAATAACCAAGGAAGGAATAATCGTGAGTATGATTTATGGCCTCATCTCAGAGATATATATGGAGACTACAATCGGCTGGTCCTTCACCAGTGGTCCTCTGGCAGGTGTGCCAATATTCTTCGTGAACTTCTTCATAACACTGTTCATATTGATAATCGTGAGTAGCTTAAACCCACCAGAGGAAGTGATAAAGAGGCACGATACACTGTTCAAGAAGGTTCCGCTGGAGGGAGCAGAGCCTAAAGAGATAGTCACAGAGACTAGAGCAAAGAGCCAGATAGAACATGTTGCAGAGCATATTGTTCTTAATGCTCTAATTCCCTAATTTTTTTATTTTTGCATAGCAGCAAGAGTGTATAGAATTATCCAGATGGCTAAGTGTGTTGTCATATCTCTAATATCTAATGGTGGATATATCTCCACTATGTCCATTCCCAACAATTTTGTTTGTGATACAATTCTCATAAGAGCATCGATAAGCTCATGTGACGTTAGTCCCAAAGGATCTCCTGCAGCTGCAGGAGCTACTGAAGAATCCAGAACATCCATGCATATAGTTATATACACGCCATCTGTTTTTTCAGCTCTCTTTCTAATCTCTTTTATAACTTCATCAAACCCCTCTCTTTTCAAATGCCATATATCATAGACCTTTATACCCATCTCGTCCGCATAATCCTTGCCTGCCGGAGAGTTTCTGGGCCCTCTTATTCCAAGTTGGATGACATTCTGGGGAGGTACGCCAAGGTCATCCACTATTCTCCTTATTGGGCAAGCTCTTGCGTACTCATCTCCCAAATAAGAGGGTGCATTATCATAATGGGCATCAAAATGTAAAATGAGCGGATTCTTTCCCTTATCTAGCATGGCTTTTATAATGGGAACTGTGATTGAATGGTCCCCGCCCATAATTATGGGGACCGGAGTATTTGCATCCAAGATCTCTCCAATTTTTCTCTCAATATTTTCAAATGTAACAGCTCTGCTTTGCATATCCACAACAACATCTCCGCAATCACATATTTTGAATTTAGAGGGTACTTTAACATTGAGCTCCGGTATGAAACCCCCATAGTATCTAAGTGAGTTCTTTCTCACATACATAGGAGTTAGAACGCATCCACTCCAAGAGCCCCAAGTATTTGCTCCTTCCCAGGGTATACCTAGAAAGCATATCTCACAATCTCTCATATCTTTTTTATCCTTTGCAACCTTGCTTCCTAGAAAAGAGGGTATGTCAAGATAAACAGTAGGATAGTTTCTCTCACTCAACTTCACATAGGGTTCTAAATCATCTCTCATATTTGTGGTATGGAGAAAGACTTTAAAATCTTTATTATTCATTAAAAATATCTATCTCGATTTTTTCCCTCATTTTTTCCTCTACTTCATCGAGAGATGAGTATCCAAGGTTGGTGAAAGTGTAAAGATAACTCTCATAAGCAAGATTTCTACCCTCCTCCATTGCATGCTCTATATCACTAAGATAAAATACCAAAGTATTTAAAGAAAAAGTTGAAAGTTCACACATAAGGTATCTCTGAAAATCTTCATCCTTACTCTGTATAGCATGTGGATATTTTTTATGCAGTTCAAGGATCCATAGAGTTTCTATATCTACTATTTTTCTTAGTATCTCCATTTTTTCTTGAGGAATACTTATCTTTCCTTCCATACACCTGTATTTCTCCCAGAGTGGATTTTTCCTCTCTCTTTCATATTTTTCCAAGTCTTGGAAATATGAAGATAAAGTCAGAAAGGAATAAGGATAAAATCTAGCAATACGCATAAATTTAAATGTATCTTCTTTTTTACACTCAGGATTTTTTGCATTAAGTTTCAAAAAGAATTGGAGTTCTTTCTCTGCGATTTTTCTTAAAAGTTCATCTTTTTCCATGATTTATCCACCTCTAATAACTTCCAATCCTGCTTCTTCAAATATTTCTTTTATCTCTTTCATTTTTTCCTCGGGAGGCGGGCTTCTGATTTTCATTTTGTATTCCATTCTTAATCTCCTATACTTCTCACTTACATCATGGAATGGAAGAATATGTATCCTTTCTAAACCCCTTAAAGAAGATATAAATTCTGCCCACCCTCTTACATTTTTTTCTGTATCTGTGATGGATGGTATAACTGGAAAACGGAGCCGGATATCTTCCGCTCGATTCTGTTTTATAAGATAGAGAAGATTATTTATTATTATTTTATTGCTCGCTCCCGTGTATTTTATATGCTCTTTTTCGGCAAAAAGTTTGAGATCATAAAGAAAGATGTTTACATAAGGCTCTATGGACTTCATTACTTCGTGAGAGGCATATCCAGAAGTATCCAGAGCTATGTTAATGTATCTCTCTTTTAATATTTTCATCGTCTCTTTTAAAAACCTAGGTTGAAAGAGAGGCTCACCACCTGAAAACGTAACTCCTCCAGGATCTTCATAGAGATAAAAATCTCTCTCTACCTCTTTAATTAGTTCCTTTGGCTCAACATATCTACCCACAATCTTTGTGGCAGTTGTTGGGCACATATCACCGCATATGGTGCACCCATTCTCAACTGTACATTTTTCCTTGTTTATTTTTTGAATACCATCCTCAAAATAAACTGCTTTTTTGGGACATACATTTACACAGGTATAACAATGAATACACTTGTACTCAAAATACATAAGCTGTGGTTTGTTGGAGATTCCCTCAGGATTATGGCACCACCAGCATCTCAGGGGGCAACCTTTCATAAAGATGGTAGTTCTTATTCCAGGACCGTCATGTATGGCAAATCTTTTTATATCGAATACAATCCCTTGCATGCCCTTCTACCTCTCACACATCTTTTTGCTCAGTTCTCTCTATAATCTCATCCTGTAGACCTTTTGGAAGATTCACAAAGTAATCACTATAACCTGCAACTCTTACCATCAAATCCTCGTAATCTTTAGGCTTTCTCTGGGCTTCTTCCAGTAATTCTCGACTTACAACATTGAACTGAACATGGTGCCCGCCCCATCTGAAGAATAAACGAATGAGATCACCCAGCTTTTTCAGGTTCTCTTCAGTCTCTAAGAGATCCGGAGTCAATTTCTGATTAAGCAGAGCACCTCCCGTTTTTGCCCAGTCACATTTTGTTACTGATCTAAACACGGCTGCAATTCCCTTTCTATCCATACCCTGCACAGGAGATATACCCTCAGAGACTGGATAACCCGCAACCCTGCCATCTGGTGTTGCCCCTGTTACTTTTCCAAAATAAACATGTACGGTGGTTGGAAGGAAATAGGTCCTCTTAGAGGCTTTTCTAACCGGAGATGGAGGATAGCTCTCAATAAGTTCCACCATAAGATCCACTATTCTCTTGGCAATATCATCGGCATAATCATCATCATTTCCAAATTTGGGGGTTTTGTTCAAAAATCTCTGACGCATTATCTCATATCCCAAAAAGTTCCTCTCTAAGGCATCAAGAACTGCATTCATCTTAAAGAATTTTTTATCAAACACATTATACTTCAAAGAAGCAAGAGAATCTGTCAACGTACCAAGGCCTACCACTTGTATGTACTGGGTATTGTACCTAGCTCCACCTGCATTATAATCTTTTGCGTTTTTAACGCAATCTTCTATCCATAAGGATAAAAATGGAACTGGTAAATACTTTGCATATAGAGCCTCTATAATATCATTACCCTTCATCTTTATATCCAGAAAATACTTCACTTGTTTGACGAAAGCTTGCCAGAGATCTTCAAAACTTTTGAATTCTCGAGGATCTCCCGTTTCAATACCTACCTTCTTACCCGTTCTGGGATCCAATCCATTGTGCAATGTTATCTCTAGAATCTTGGGGAGATTAAAATAGCCTGTGAGAATATATGTCTCTTTTCCAAATGCCCCACTTTCAACACAACCACTAACTCCAGAGGTCCTAGCATCCTCCAAGCTCTTACCCTGTCTTAACATTCTCACAACCAGCTCGTCATAGTTGAAAAGTGGAGGTTCTCCAAAACCAGGTCCCACAACCTTCAGAGCCTTTATCAAAAATCTATCTGGATTTCTATTGCTTATTAATACCGCAGTATTGGGCTGTAATGTTCTCATTTCATCCAGAACCTCGAGAACTAAGTAGGATAAATCGTTTACACCATCAGATCCATCAACCTTCAAACCACCAACATTCAATTTTGAAAAATCGTTATAGGTAAAGCTTTCTTCAGCAGTAACTCCAACCTTGGGCACCGCTGGTTGATTATTGAATTTGAGCCAGAATGCCTCTAGTAGTTCTTTGGCTCTCTCTCTAGTTAGCTTACCCTCCTTCAGATCCTTTTCATAAAAAGGAAAGAGATTCTGATCCACTCTCCCCGGATTGAATGAATCCCAAGGATTAGTTTCATATGTAACACCTACATGAATGAACCAATAATGCTGTAACGCCTCCCAGAAATCTCGAGGTGGATGTTTGGGAACCCATCTGCATATCTCTGCCATTCTCTCAAGTTCCTCTCTCCTCTTGGGATTTTTTTCCTCCTTCGCCATTCTCTGAAGTTTATCTGCATATCTATGGGCATATATCACAATGGCATCGGCTACAATTTCCATAGCCTTTAGCTCTTCCATTTTCTCATAATACTCAGGATCATCTGGAGATAGGGATCTCATTTTTTCGTGTATCTCTCTCTTTATATCTTTTATGCCCACCTTGAAAATCCTATCCCCTCCAGCTGTGTGTCCGGGAGAACGTTGTTCCATAAACTCAGTCCATATACCTGCTTCATATGCATCTATCCACTCTTGAGGAAGATTCTCAAAAATTATGTCTCTCATAGCCCTACCTTTCCAGAAGGGTATGACCTCTTTCTCGTAAATACTTCTAGTTTCATCATCTACCCTATATGGCATGTTTTCCCTTTTATCTAAAACCTCTAAATCTTCCATAGTATGAACATTTATCTCGGGATATGTAGGTACTTCATTAACACCTGTCCCTCTTATACCAACAATTAACTGACCATCCTCAACTGGCAAACTTACATTCTCCATAAGATATTTAAAGGCAAGCGCCCTTTGAACAGGTATTGACTTGCCACGAGCTATATCCTTTTTGTAAAATTCTGTAATTAATCTGGCTCTCTCGGAGGATATCTTTACTTCTGTATTCACACTCTCATCACGAAGCTTTGCAATCCTATCATTTATGGGTCTCACTGCCCCTCTTCTCTTTGCCATCTCCTCATCAACAAGGGATTTTTCTATACCTGTAGTACCATTGCTCATAGCCCTCACCTTATTTGAGCCTCTTTATATCTTTCCTATATTAAAATTTTGGCTTTTACTAAGTGAGTGAAATAACAGAGATAATTGTTGTGAGCTCTTCACAAAGCCTCCATAGAACATAAAAGCTTCAGGAAAACTCTTTACAAACTTCCTGTGGAGAACTTCCCTAATTTTCTATTTTTGTTTTATATGCTTTATCAGCTCATCCATCGGAAATTCATGACCATCGAAGCTATCCATGAGGAAAGATTTATTGTTTTTCTTATATATCCAGAAAATCTTGTATGCTCTGAGATCGTCCACAACTTCAACCAATGGGTGCCACCATGAAACTATTCTTAAAGCCCCCCATTCCACAGCTTTTTTCATTGCAAATTTTTTAAGCTCCTCATGGTCTGTTATCAGAGGCTTGATTACATTTTTCTCATCCACATCCCATTCCTCTATGCCTATCATGTTATCGCCTCTCTCAATGCCCATTCTGAGTAAATCTATGTAGCCAAAATAGTGAAAAATTCTCTCTTTCATTCCGAGCCTTTTGTAGTGTAGTCTTATGTAAAATATGTGGTATGGATAGAGAATAAAGCTCTCATGGTCATCTGGCTTGAATCTGGGCTTCATTACTTGAACTTTCATAGGGGGCAAATGTGATTAGGGTTTTTAAGTTTTCCCTCATCCGAAAAATTAAAAATCCTTAAACGAATATCAATATGATGGGTGATGATAAAAAGATAATAGCCTCGCTGGTACTGGCCTCCTTAGGCCTTGGCGCTTTATATTTATTTAGAGATGAAATAAATGCATTTTTGAAAAATGAAGTGAATGTTGAAAAAATCAAAAAAGAGGAAGAGATAAAGGAGAAGAAGAAAACTCCAGAAGACCCGTGGAGCTCTATGACGTGGGACAAACTCAGAGCCTTATTAGGTCATAGATTTCGCAGGGAGAACATACTGGAGGTATATTATGCTATGGATGAAGATGAGAAGATGAAGTGGCGCAGAGCTGTGGTAAAGAGTGCAAACACATCCATAGATAAAAGCTTTGTTTACTTAGATTCTCGGATTTTGATTCAAGTTTATCCATCGCTCAAAGAGCTTGAGTATTACGTGAGGAGATATGCCAGAAACGAGGCAAGTTTTGATGAGCTTTATGAGGCATACAGACACAGCTTGAAAAGGCTTTACGATATAGGATAGGTTTTTATATCTTCTTATTTTCCTTAGTCCAATGATAATTGTAAGGTACGGAGAAATTGGGCTAAAGGGAAAGAATCGAAGAAAATTCGAATCCCTGCTTGCAAAAAATATTGAAACTAAATTGAAAAGATACGGTTACTCTTCCTATACTCGTATATTGAGAGGGAGAATCTTTGTTTATGCTTCAGATGAAGCTGCAGAGTTGGTGGCGAAATGCCCGGGTGTAGTATCAGTATCTGTGGCTAAAGAGGTTCCTTATGAGAATTTATTTGATTATTTGAAGTATGCTCTTGAAGATTTCAATCCGAGAACATTTAAGGTAGATACCCAGAGAATAGACAAGAACTTTCCTAAAAAATCTCAGGAGATAAACGAAGAGGTAGGCGATTTTATAGTCAGAGAGTTTGGGTGGAAAGTGAGTTTAGACAACCCAGAGATGGTCGTGGGCATCGAGGTCATAAACTCTAAGTTTTATGTTTATTTTGACAAGATCCCGGGAGTTGGAGGCTTACCAGTTGGCTCTGCCGGTAAGCTGGTATTGTTAATCTCACCAGGCATAGACTCGGCCGTTGCAGGGTACTTGATGATGAAGAGAGGTGCTAAGCTCATTGCAGTACACATGAAGCACAGTGATTATGGTGAGGAAAAGGTGAGAAAAACGCTGCAGGTGCTAAATCGGTATTCTCCCAAGGAAATAGAGTTAGTGATTGTCGAGCATCAGAAGGTATTAAAAGATATTGCTGAGAAGCTAAAGAGAATAAAAGAAGAACGCTGGACTTGCGTGTTCTGCAAATACACCATGGTAAAGATGGCGGAGGAGATTGTTAGAAAAAAAGGTGCATTGGGAATAGTTACGGGCGATTCTCTAGGTCAGGTAGCTTCCCAGACCCTTCACAATATGTACATAGTCTCACAGGCCACTAAGTTTCCAATATACAGGCCTCTTATAGGCATGGACAAGAATGAGATAGAGAGAATCGCCAGATATATTGGCACTTATGACATCTTTATTTCGTCACCTGAAGAAACTTGTCCTTTCAAGCCAAGATATGTAGTTGCTCAGGAGAAGGTTGAAAGATTTGAAAACGTGAGAAAGAAGATAGGGCTCTAAACCCAAGTATCCATAAATCTATACTTCTTTGGAATCTGATTTATCAATTTTCCCTTGTATAGACCACATCCAAGGATATTATCCTTGAACTTAACAATCACGTATCCCGGCTCAGCTGCAAAGTTCTTATCAATATCTTCACCCCTTAAATAATGCAAAGCTTCTCTCTCATCTATTTCTATAACATTCTTTGTGGCATAGCGTCCAATTATGCGAAGAAATGCCGTGGATGGTTTAAGACCTCTACCTAACCGCAGAGCCCTTATACCCATAGCCTCCATATCCTCCACATCCACGTATTTACCTGTGAAAGCCCAGACACTCTTACCTCTTTCGAAAAATTCGTAGTTTTCCATTACCTCCGCTGAAATGCCGAATCTGTCTACAAAATATTTTCTATATTGATTATTTTTTGAGAACTGCAATGAACATCCCTCCTGTATCCACAAGGTGAGGATAGATCCTCTTGAAGTATTTGTAATGCTCGTAGCTTTCTCCCATCCACTCATCAACCCCCTTTAAATTTGATATGGGTATATCAAACTCTACAGGCTCTAGATTTAATTTATTAATCCCATACTCCACAACACTTTCATTTTCGAGAGGATGAAACGTGCACGTGGAATATACTATTATGCCACCCTCCTTAAGATGCTTCACTGCGTTTTTAAGCATTCTAATCTGCTGCTCTCTCAAATATCTATGCTCTCTCTCGTTTGCAGGGTGAAAGTTCCAAGGATTTTTTCTTATTACTCCTTCTCCAGAGCAGGGTGCGTCAAGCAGAATCTTATCAAATTCCACGCCAAACAAATCTTTTCTTGCATCTTTTCTGAGCAATATCACATTGGTTATCCCCAATCTTTCAATATTTCCGCCTAGAGATTTGATACGTGATAGGCTCACATCATTGGCAACTATTGTGCCTCTATTCCTCATAATCTCTGCCATCATGGTAGTCTTACTTCCTGGAGCAGCAGCCATGTCAAGTATAACCTCTCCAGGCCGAAGATTCATAGCAAAAACGGGAGCCATGGATGATAGATCTTGCACATAATAGTACCCAAGGGAATGCTCAATTGTAGCTCCGGGGTGCTTCACAGGCATACTCAAAATCTTGTAGGCATTCAAATTGCCAAATCTCTCAAACACAAATCCCTTTTTCTCCAGCCTTTTTATCAATTTATCTTCTTGAATTTTAAGGGTATTTACTCTTATCCAATAGGGCTGTGGAATTTTTAAGATATCCATAAATCTATCAAACTCAGGGATTATTGAGGAGTACTGCAAGAAATAACTCAACTTCTCCTCATCCATGCCAGTCTCACCGCCTCATCAATGTCCGAGGGCTCAACTCCTATATATTCACAGTTTTTCATAACTCTCTCTATAATATTCTTCACATCGGAAATTCTCTTTCCCTTCAGCTCCCTTTCCAGAACCTCAATTGTATCCTCGGGATATATGAAAAAATCACCTGTGATTCTAATCTCCTCTATATACTCTCCTCTAAACTTTGCTCGCACCTTGATCAACTTTCCCTTTTTCAAAGCGATTTTACCTTCTGTAGTTCCATTTTCTGCTTGCATACTTCTCCACTTCCAATTTCCTTGCCTTTTTCAATATTTTCTCATCAACACTTTCCTCGTAAATTCTCGTGCCTAAGGCTTTTTCAAATCCCTCTGCCAGAACCTTTTGTAACTCTTCAAAATCAATATCAATGCCAAGATGACGTAACGAAGTGACCCTGTGCTTTACATCCTTTATTATTTTGTCTCTTATTTTCTCCTCAGGAACCTTTAAGAGAGAGAACATCTCATCCACATCAACATCCATAAGAATAGTACCATGCTGTAATAGACCTCCATATTTCCTTGTCTGCGCATTTCCTGAGATCTTTTTACCCTGCACTATAATATCATTTACACCTGCATACTGTGCCTCTATGCCTAACTTTTTAAATCCCTCAATTATTCCTCTCTCTATAATTTTGTAAGAATCCAGTACCTTACCAGGTGGCGGAGGCATTACAATAGAGTAGGTAACTTCCCATTTATGATATACTGCACCACCTCCAGTTATGCGCCGCACAACATCAACACCTCTTCTTTTTGCCTCTTCAACGTTTACATTTTCCTCAAGGCTTTGAAAATACCCCACGCTTATAGCTGGAGGCGCCCATCCATAAAAACGAAGTGTAGGTCCATAATCTTTAAGATAAAACAATAAAGACTCATCCAGGGCCATGTTCCAGAATCCCTTCTTTTTCCCATCAAAAATAACCCTGAGCTCCATCATCCCTGCCTCACATATCCTTCGTAAATTCCATAATCTTCCTGATGCTTTCCTCGCTTATAATATGCTCAATAATACATGCATCTTTATCAGCAGTTTTCTCGTCCACACCTATATAGATGAGAAGCCTCTTAATTGCCTCATGCCTCTTTTCTAACTTTTTAGCAAGCTCAAGACCCTTATCAGTTAGATCGATCCTTCTGTACTTCTCATAAATAACATACCCCTCACTTGCAAGCTTCTGAAGCATCTCAGTTACACTCGAGGGTCTAACATTTAGCGCTTTTGCAAGATCTACAGTCTTCACATAGCCCTTTTTATTTTTAAGCTCGTAGATTCTTTCAATGTAGGTCTCCCTTATATCTTGCATGAATGCTTAATTTTATTGAACCTATTAAACCTTTGGGATTCTCCATATTACGAAATCCGTTATAACAATGTTGAATTAGAAAAAGTTTAATTATCACAAATCTATAATCTTAAGAGATGTACGCATTTGTCTTTACAGTGCTACTTCTATCCTTCGGTATAATAATGGGTAACAGATTTGAGAGATGGAAACAACCAGCAGTGGTGGGGAATATTATTGGAGGTATGATTGTTGGACCTTTTGCAGTACTCTTTTTTAGTCTTTTTCTTCCCTACACACAGGGAGTGGTGAATTTTCTATCTGCCGAATATGCCGATCAGTACATGAATGTGCTAATTGATTTTAGTGTTGTGATTCTTATGTTTGGTGCAGGACTGGAAGTAGATCTTAGAGCCCTTAAAAACGCCGGTAAAAGCTCGATTTTGACTGCAGCTTTTGGAGTTATAGTTCCCTATTTCTTTGGGCTTATAATAGGGCTTTATTTTGGTTTATCGCTTATAGCCTCGCTCTATATAGGCGCAGCCCTATCCATCACCGCCGTGGCCCTGAGCGTGACAACTCTAATGCAGCTGGGAGTTGTGAGAAAAGATTATGGAATAACTATTATTGGAGCGGCTGTGGTAGATGATATTATTGGTGCATTCATACTTACCATTCTTCTTGGTATGGAGACATACGGTACTATACCACCGCCTCAAACTTTGGTATTTACAATATTCATAGCTTTTCTCTTTG
>Ga0164318_10005728_pt1 | contig 12018 bp, 10 predicted proteins | sample GuaBasSedimGuay9_FD_113734 | JGI IMG/M metagenome (GOLD analysis project Ga0164318, IMG submission 113734) | Subseafloor sediment microbial communities from Guaymas Basin, Gulf of California, Mexico - Guay9, Core 4571-4, 0-3 cm | ecosystem: Environmental > Aquatic > Marine > Hydrothermal vents... | reverse complement strand
GGCGCGCCCAGACTATCTCTTTGTTCTGTTTATTCGCCCTGATAGCATAAAAGCTGAGGTTCAAGAGGCCGAGGAGACCGATGGCCAGGATGGCGAGTGCCACCATCACCTCGATGAGAGAAAATCCCCTGTCGTTTATTGCCATATCGTTCCCCGCCAGAGACATGCCTTGATCCTCCCGGTGGCCGCTCGGACAGATACGGCCCTGGTATTTTTGCCCTCTGTAAGGTATACTGCACCGTCATTCCCGCGGAGGATACCCCATAAGTTGAATCTCGCTCGATTGTTATCAAAACTGATGCCGTCGGAAGGGGGTGTGCCGCTCTGATTGGAACAAGCGAGTTTGTCGACATCGGGCGATGAACCGTAATAGACGCCTTTATCGAGCCAGTATTTTCTTTGAGTAGAAGTTTCACCGATGGCGCTGCCATCGAGCGTCCCGTTGTTTCTATAAGAGGGGGTTATTATGTCATCGTCGGTGAAAAGAACTCCGTCGGGACCCGGTGACGTTATTCCGTTATCGCTAAACACCGTATAGGAAGAGTCGGAGGGGGAAAAAATGACGACCCAATCGTTTCCGGTTTCCATAGCCTTTATCCTCGCATATTCCAGCGCGGAGAAAACGGCATCCTGCGAGCGGTTGAGAGCAGCTCGCCGAACGGTTCCCTTCAGGCTCGGATAACTCAGACCCGCTATTATAGCTATCAGCGCTACGATAATGAGAATCTCTATGAGAGTGAAGCCGAATTCGGCCTTTCTCACTTTTTCACCCCTCTTTTTATCTTTAAAATATGTACAAGAAGAGGGGTTGTCAACACAAGATCCCCGAAAGGGCGTAAAGCGAAAGGCTGCGAGTTTTCTTATCAGTTTTTCACTCCGAAGCCGTTGTCTCCACTATTTGTGGCGTGACAAAAATCATGAGCTCCGTTTTGTTCACCTCGTGCTTTGTATACTTGAACAGGTTGCCGATGATCGGGATGCTTGAAAGAAGGGGAACACCTTTCTTTACGTCCTGGGACTGGGTCTTGATTATGCCTCCGATCACAACAGTTTCGCCGTTGTTCACGGTCAGCTTCGTCTGTGCCTCCTGAGAAGAGATCACCGGTCCGACTGCTCCGGGGGCTTCGCCTGCTATATCGCTTATCACTGGGTGAAGGTCCATTACGATCTTGCCGTCGGGACTTATGTGCGGCGTGACCGTCAGTTTGAGGGCCACATCGAAGAACTGAATGATCTGGTTTCCGGCGAAATCTCTCGTTACTATGGGTATCTTCTTGCCTGACAGGATCATGGCTTCCTGATTGTCTGCCACCAGTATGCTGGGTTCAGAGAGGACATTGGCCTTGTTCTCGTCTTCGAGTGTGGAGATAACGAGGTCAAGCTGGGCCTGAGGCAGAAGTTTGCCGAAGTAAAAGGCAGCATTCGACGCGGGCGGTGGAACGGAGAGCTCGGCGCCCGAATGGGTGGATGTCCTGACATCCTCCATATTTCCCGCTCTCCATACGACACCCAGCTCCCGCAGGGCCCCGTAATTTACTTCGACGAGCTTTGCTTTGACCAGGACCTGAGGCGTGGGGTTATCGACACGGGCGAGGATGTCCTCGATCCTCGACATCACCATGGGGATATCTGTCACGATAAGGGAGTTAGTTCTGGATTCCACCTTTATCGATCCCCGAGAAGAAAGCATGCCGGAAATGACCCCTTCCAGCTTGTCGGCTTTGGCAAACTTGACGTTGAAAATCCGCGTTTCGAGTTTCATCGCCTTTTTGCTGTCCTCCATCTCCGCCGCCGTCATCACCTTTATGATGTTGTCCTCTTCGATCATGGAGAACCCGTTGATCTCAAGCACTGCTTTTAGAGCCTGTTTCCACGGGAGATTCCTTAACTTGAGGGTTACTGTGCCCTGAACGCCTTTTGTGGCGATGATGTTCACGCCGCCGATATCGGCGAAAGCCCTCAATACAGTCCTTATGTCTGCGTTCTCGAAATCCATGGAGACGAGACGCTCTCCATGGATTTCCTGGCTGTACAGCCCCGAACCTATAAGGGCCATCAAAATGAAGCTCTTAACGATCATAGCCTTCATTGCGACCTCCCTTCCAACGATTGATCTTTTTCTAATTTCAGGATAACCTTTCGGTTAAATCCGTAATCGCTCAAAAGAAACACTACTTCGTTATCCTTTATGTCGAGAACAGATCCGCCCCGCACCCTGTCCCCTTTCTTGAGGACGAAACCCATACCGTTGACATCTTTGAGGAGGGCAAGGCTGGTATCTCCCTGATGGATGATTCCGACGAGCATGGCGCTTCCCACGTTTAGAAGAGTATCGCTCTTTTCCTGCGAGAGCAGGGGCTCGAAGGGATCCCTTCTGCCGTAACTGTTGTAGAAAAAGAAGGTGCCGAGCACCGGACTTATTCTTATAGTCTCCTTTGCCTTCTCCACTATAATGGTGAGTGTATCGGTTTTGGGCAGCAGTGCATATTCCACGTTAGTTTTGAACTTTATGTTGATTCTCACCGTGGGGGCGGGGGTTACTTTGAACTGAGCGCCCGAAATGGAGGCGACGCAATCGTCATTGATTTTCAGGTTTCTGAAGGAAGCCTTGTACAGGGCGCTGTCAATGTCGATGGTCAGGATTTTCTCATCGGCCTTCAGAGTATCCCTGTAACGGGTGATCGGAGCGGAACCGATTATGAGGACCTCTCTTATCTCGCCTGTTCGCTCGAATTTGATCTCCTTCACGTTCAGGAAGGGCTCCGCAGAGAGAAAGAGAGGGACCAATAACACGGTCAGAAGCATCACTTTCGATTTGTTTCTCATTTTTTCTCCTCCTCAGCTTGAGCCGGTTTGGGCGTATAGATAAAGGTGGAGGCCGTGAAGCTCACCTCCATCGTCTGGGCGGGCACTTTGGGATTCTTGAAAGAATTCATGCTGAGGTGACTTATTTTCGTGAGCCTCGGAAGGTTGACCAGAAAGCTCAAGAAGGTGCCGAGTTCGTGATAACCCGATCTGACGCGGATTTCCGCTGGATACTCTGTGTAAAGCTCGTGGCTCACCGGCTGTTGAGGTTTGAAGAGGAGGAAATCTATGCCCGAACGCCTGCCCGCATCGGCTATCTCCCTGAGCCACTCCGGCAGATCCTGTTCGGTTGGAAGGTATTTCTTGAGCACATTCCACATCCGCGTGAGTGAATCGAGTTCGGCTTTTACCCTGTCTATATTCATGGCCCTGGCTTTCAGCACATCGAGATTTGCCTGTGCTTCTTTCAGCTCAGTTTTGAGTTTGGTGAGGTTCTTCTTCTTGGAACTGTATACCATGCTGTTATAGAAGAAAGCCAGGACCACTGACAGGATCAGAACGACGAGAAACGTATTCCTGAACGACGCCTTTTTAAAATCCATATTCTCTCCTATGGTGAAGCAAACAGGCCCAGATGTACAGGTGGAAGGTCGTATTCCTCTCCGAGCTCCAGGTAATAGTCGGGAGTCATATAGGTTTTGCCCTCGTAGGTGAAAATCAAGTTCACTTTGGCGTAATACTTATAGGAAAAAGAGCACTCGAAGGTGTGTCCGAGGTAGAAGGCGATATCGTATTTGCCAGTCGAATCGGTATAAGAGGTGTAGTCGGGAACGAGGCTCGCATCGTCTACCCTCACGATGACGTAGACGCTCTCCACTGGCTCGGTAAAGGTACTATCGGTGTAGACATACCCTCTGACCACCGTGTTTACAGGATTATCTTCGCTCTGTTGGCAGCCCCCTACCAGGAGGGCGATGATGAGCGAAGCCAACAATCCCAAATAGAATCTGGTTTTCATCTTTTACCTCCTTTTAAGCTCGGGATTTGTAACGACGACGAGTTCAAAGTTGATCACGGATTGGCCTTCTTTCTCTTCCTTGGAAGATTGGACGAGGTCGACGTTTCCAAATGCCCTGGATTTCGTCAGGATGTCCAGTAAATCAGTCAGGTCGAAGAAGGAAAGAGCGGCTCCCTTGATCCTCAATCGCTGGGAGCCCGACATCATCTCTTCCTCGACGGCGATCTGCGTGAGCCACACCCCGTCGGGGAGAATTCTGTTCAGTTCGTTGAGAACCTTCACGGGCACGTATCGGCCTTCAGCGAGCTGCCCGAGAAGCTGAATCCTTTGCTTGATCTCGTTTCTTTTTGTCTCGACAACCTTCAGTTCGCCGACTTTTTTCCTGTAGATTTCCTGTTCTGCCTTGACCTCAACAAGACGAGCTTTCAGCTTTCTGGTCTGGGAAGATACCTTGATGGAAGTTCCCACGACGAAAGCGGCCACGAGCAGCGGTGGAATCACGGTCAGGACGGCCTCCGGTACCGTCATGAAGGGCGGTTTTTCGAGTTCCCTTTCCTCGAAGGGCAAAAGGTTTATGGCGATTCGCGGTTTTCCTGCCTTCCGAAGGGCCAGGCCGAGGGCGGTGGAGAAGAGGGGAGATAGCTTGCTCTGGTCCTCTTCCGAGATTACCCCATCGTCGACTTTGAACCTGGATAGAGGATCCACTATCTCGACAGGCTTGTTGTAGCGTTTAGATAGAAATTCCCGAAGGTTAACTATGGTGGCGCCGCCGCCAGAGAGGTAAATCCTGTCGAGGTGATTTCCGTTGCTGGATTCGGGCCTGAAAACCGGGAAGAGCCTCTCCAGGTGTTCGGCCATTTTCTCGTGGATCGACTCGGCGATCCTTTTGACATCTTCGGGGTCAAAGCCATTTTCCTCATCTCCGAGCAAAACCGAACTGGCTTTTTCACTGGTGAGGTCCATGAATCTCATGAGAGCTTCGATGTACACCTTGGAAGCGATCGGAATCTCTCTGTTGGCTGCATAGGTTCCACCGGACACAAGAAGCACGCTTGTGCTCTCGTATCCCACGTTGATCACCGCATAGCGCTCCTCTTCGTTGATGTAGTCGATGGCGGCGAGGAGATTCAGGAGGGCCATCGGGTCGAGGTCTATGACTACCGGCTTGAACCCCGAACTGCGCACTATGTCCAGCAGGTTGTAGACAGCGTCGTTTTTGGCCGCAACCAGGAGGATCTCCATCTCCTCGGTGACTTCGTCTTTTCGCAGGACTTTATAGTCCCAGCTTACATCGGAGAGGTCGAAGGGAATGTTTTCGCGGAGCTGCCACTGTACTGACTCGTGGATCTCCTTGTCGCTGACCAGGGGCATGGTTATCTTTTTGACGATTACCCCTCTACCGGCGATATTTATCACTACCCTGTTCGATGTGGGAGCGCATCTTTCCCGGAGTTCGTTGAGCTTGTCGATGACGACCTGTCGGTCCATTATCTCCTTGCCGACTATTGCCTCGGGTGGAAGCTCTTCCACTCCGTAGCAGAGGAGTCTATAGCCCCTCGATTCCCTCTTTACCTCTACCAGTTTTAGAAATCGACTTCCTATGTCGAGTCCGAGAAAAGTTTTTCCCTTTCCCGGACTCCCTTTTCCCTTTTTAAACAGGTCTAAGGTCATCTATTCCCCCTTTTAACGAAAATTACTGAGTATTTGTTCCACAAGACCGAGAGTAATCTCGACTTCGCCGTTTCTGGAGAGCGCCTTAAGCTGTTGGGCTATAGCGAAAATCTCCCGCAGGTTTGACGACGTATTACGAGCTATGAGATCTTCGATGTCGTCTCCGGGTTTGTTCTTTCCAAGCAGTCTCCTGAGGAGCTTTTTCTTGAGATCAGCGCTCGGGGAGCCCAGCTGGGCCACCACAAAACCCGAGACCCTCGCCCTGAGCAAGGGATCGAGGGATTCTATGTTCTTGGGAGGTTTTGAAGTGGCCAGGGCTACCTTTATCCCGTCCCTCGAAGCCCTGTCGAGCAGGAGGGACATGAAAGACTGAGATGGCCTGCTATCCCCGACGGCTTCAAAATCGTCGAGGAGCAGGGTTTTCCCCTCGAGAGCCTCGAGAAGAGCTATCATGTTGCTCCTCTGGCTCTCCGCCGTGAGGGCGAGGATGGGGACACTGAGATATTCAAAGGGCTCGTTTTTTTCTTTTAGAGCACCGGCTATAGCCTGCAGGATGTGGGTTTTCCCCGTTCCAGGCTCGCCGACTATAGCCAGATACTTGACGTCTTTTCCCTCGATGAAGTTTTTCGCCATTGAGAGGACGAGGGAGTTGGTCTCGTCCTCAATGAAGCCGTCGAAATTCATTCCCTCATCCCTGGATATCCTGAAGGGGAGCTCATGGTCCCCGGATGGTCTTTTGTCCAGGGTTTTGGAATAGATGCTGGAAATCGCTTTTTCGATATCTGAGATCCGGCTCACAAAGGGATAAATTCGAAGGTCGGTTACTTTCTTTATTTCTGCCAGAGCTGTGGCATCGAGGGGATTGGCCATGGCAACGGCGAGGGAGTTTTTGCTCTTCCTGACGGCGATCGCCTTGTGGGCGAGAGCGACTCTGAGAGGAATGTGAAAGACAGCTTCGGGATCTATCTCGAGCCTGGAGAGATCGAGGTAATGGACGCCGAAATGTTTTACCAGAAGTTTAATCAGGTCGTCCTCGGAGAGGAATCCCAGGTCCACCAGGTTCTCCTCCAGTGAACCTCCTTTTTCCCATTGGCGTTTCAGGGCCTTTTCGTAGTCAGCTCTCTTTAGATAGCCCTCCTCGAGGAGCAATTGGCTCAGGTTTTTGTATTTCTCAGCGGTCTTTGTCATTTCAGCTTCTTCTCCTCTGTTTCCCGGAGATCTCTTCCATTTTTTCCCTGATTTCTCCGAAATCCCTGTCGAGCAAATAGGCCCTTCTAAGAGCTTCCAGGGATTCCTTGACTTCGCCCCGCTTCTCGTGGGCGAGGCCCTTCCAGTAATTGAGCACGACCTGGTCATTCACATCCTTTGCGAGTCCCAGGCCTCTTTCGAAGGCCATCAGCGCCAGTTCCGCTTCGCCTCTTTCGAGGAAAGCTCTGCCCAGAAGAGCATAAGCGGCCGGAGTTTCTTTGATGGAAAGGGCCTTTTGAAAGCTCGATATGGCCGCTTCGTGAAGACCCATGTCGAAAAGTTCTTTTCCTTCCTCAAGAAGCTCCTCGAAGCCCTGGCTGTCGGAGGCGCCGAGATTTTCTTTTATGCTCATAAGAAGGGAGATCAGATGGGCTCTGGACTTCGTGTTGATTTCCTTATCTGGGGCTTTTTGAGGAGCTTCCTCTTTCCTCTGGACGGGCCGTGGTGTTCTTTTCCTGGCTTCTTCTTTTGCTTTTTTCTTCTCTTCGGTCTTTTTCTTTTCTTCTTCCTGTATCTGGTCAAGAGTTTTTTCTTCAAGTACTTCAGACCCTATACCGTGGGCCAGGCTGAGATCCCCGAATCCTTCAACTATTTCCTGTAGCCGGAGGAAAAGCCTCTCGAAGCGGGGCTCGTTTATCATGTCCTTTGAGATCTCCGATGCTACTTTCTTGAAACTGTTCATGACCCTGTCTATTTCGTCCCGGCCAAGCCCCATATCGAGGCATCTGTTGAGATAATCGACGGCCTCATCGTGGTAGCCCAGAAGAGACGATAGCTCCGCCAGTTTGATGTAGACTCTTTTTGAATTCTCATAGCGCCCGATCTTCTTGGCGAGGGCATAGGCGTTTTCGGGAAGGCCATCGGCCTCAAATTTTTCAAGGGCTTTCCAGTAATTGCTGAGGGCATTGGGGACGTCTCCCTTCCTCAGATATGCATCGCCAAGGGAATTGAAGATCTCAGGATTCTCTATCCCCTCTCTTATGATCTTCTTGTATTCCTCGATCGCCCTGTCGTAATCCCCGAGAGCAAGGTACTTCAGGGCATCTTTTTCGACACGAGCCCTCATCTTTTTGTCCCCATTCGTTTTAGTTATGATATTTTGCAATGACTGCGTTGTCAAGTATTATCCTTTGCACGGGTCAATTCTGAAGGTATCGGGAATCCAGGGGAGATCAAAAGCCGAGTAAGCTCAGGGTGAATTTTCCCGCGAAGAGGTAGAGCAGAGCTCCTGCAGAGAGAAAAGGACCGAAAGGTATTATGTTTTCCTTTTTCTTCGCCATAACGCCGATTCCGACGATGCTCCCCAGGATAGAGCCGGAGAAGAGGGAGAAGAAAACCCCTCCCACTCCGAGGAAGGCTCCCACGGCCATCATAAGCTTTATATCTCCTCCACCCAGGGCTTCCTTTTTAAAAAGGGCCTTCCCCAGAATCGCCACCAGGTACAGCGTCAGGAGTCCTGAGATTATGCCGAGGACGGAGGCAGGAGGGGAGATAGCGCCGGGAAGAAAGGAAAGGGCGAGCCCAATGGCTGTTAGGGGGAGTGTGAGGCTGTCGGGAAGTCTCCTCGTGTCGATGTCTATAAAAGAGAGGGCTACGAGACAGGCCACGAGAGGAAGATAGAACAGAAAATCCATCTTCAGCCCAGTTTTAGCATAGAGGAACAGGAGAAGGAAGCCCGTGAGGAGTTCTACAAGTGGATATCGCGGTGAGATCTTGGCGCCGCAGTATCTGCACTTTCCTCGAAGAATCAGGAACGACAGGACGGGTATATTGTCAAGCGGGCTGAGCCTGTAGCCGCATGAAGGGCAGTGTGATGGCGGGTAGATAATGGACATTCCCCTTGGAATCCTGTAGATGCACACATTCAGGAAACTTCCGAGAACGAGGCCCAGCGCGAAAGCGAAGGCGAAAAACATGAATTGGTATATACTGCTTCTGCTTTCCCATTTCAACCTGTTTTAAGTCTAAGCGCTGTTGGGCCTTTTGAAGGGGTTGCATAAATCCCATGTTACCTTTATTTTTAAAAAGCGCGAAATTCAGAAAAATATCCACAAGGGAGGTTTTAGCATGATGTTTTTAAAAGGCCTGCTATATTTAAATCTACTGTGGTATATAGGAATTCCCGGGGCTAACACGAAAGGCGTAAAGGATGCGGTTCCTTTTTCCCTGGTCGAAAAAGTGGCTGTGGAAGAGGCCCGTGCTCTGTGGAACACAGAGTCCTATGGTCCCGTGATACCCTATGTGGACTTCGATGGGAATGTCGTGGCCTATCTGTTTACCTTTAAGATAGGCAGCTCCGTTTTCCCTCCTGTAAGTGAGATAGAGAGGGAAAGGACTGAAGCGGAGTTGCTCATCGAACGGGCGAGAGCAAAAGGTGATCGGGATCTTTTAAACAGAGCTCTTTCATCTTATTTCGGGTATAAAAGATATGGAAGCATTGTCGTCGGGGCGAGGTATAGCCGTCCGCCCGTTATAGAGAGAGGCGCTTTGCTTCCAAGGTATTATACTGTCGGCAAAAAGGCTCTGAGAAGAGCAGAGGAATATCTGGGAGAGGAAGTCCTGCTGACGAGAATATATTATGTGGGGCCTCCCGACAAGTGGTATGAGTTCAGGGGAAAGAGCGGCCGAAGCGTCATAGTGGATCCTTTCTCTCTCAAGGTTTATCCCGCAGAGAAACTGCAGGAATTCAGACCCAGCGAGAAGGGACTTTCGGAGTTCGCTGCCCTGATGAGGAAAAAATGGGAAGCGGTGGAGAAAACCGATGCCGGAGAACTGCTCAAATCGATGGACAGCGGGTATGTCTCCGGAGTTCCGTTTTACATCTGGAGTTACGGCTGCTCCCCTACGACTTCAGCCATGCTCATGGGTTATTGGGATTCCAGAGGCTATGGAAGGCTCGTAGATTATTACTTCGATCATTGGGATGTGGCGAGCAACGAACTCGTAGAAAACGTGCCCAACGTTCAGCTTGAGCTCGCCCTGGGGATGTTCACCGATACCATCACAGGCGGAACCACCATATACAATATCCCTTACGGCCATACCTATGTGGCGAACACAATCAACGGATATATCTTCGGGGCACAGGTTTCCCCCGCCGGGTATCAGGGTAATAACTGGAACTGGGGCTGGATAGTTAGTGAGATTGACAACGGCAGGCCCACACACTGGGCTGTTTTGAACTATCTTTATGGCGGAGAGTATATAAACCATTCTGTCGCTGCTGTGGGCTACTCGACCGATGGATCGAATTATTACGTCAAGGTCCACAACACGTGGGATTACGGAGAATGGGACTGGGATCTGTCTCCCAATACCAATTATGAAAGCAGGGTCGTCACCCTCGTGCCGGGAGGCGCGGACTCGAACAATATCTTCCTCGATTTTCCCCACGGTGGAACTCCGCTCTATACCTCTCTTCCTTTCGTGGTGAGCTGGACTCTAACCGGTACTGCCGGGGACTACGTTAATGTTTATTTCAGCGGAGATAACGCCCAGTCATGGACCCTTGTGGGCAATCATGTGCTGCCCGACGAGACATTCAGTTTCGCCGTGGAAGCGGCTACCTCCGATGGGAGGGTCAAAATAGAGCTCTATAACTCTTCGGGTCAGCTTCTCGCTGCCGACGCCTCCGAGGATAATCTTATAATTACTTCACTGTCGGATACGTCCCATGTGACGCCTTTGTCCTTCCTGTCCATCGGCTATCCCATCTATGATATCGAAAGGATCGGAGACCTTCTCCTCGCCGCGGGAACCGATGGTCTCACGGTCATAGATGTTTCTGATAATTCCGATCTCAGCGTTCTCGGGTTTTCTGAATCGGGGGATGCCGATAATTTCATCATGGTCCGGGATAATATGGCTTACATTGCAAGTAAGACCTACGGCCTGAGGATGGTTGATTTCTCTGATCCGGAAAATCCTCAGGAGGTTGGCCACTATTCTCCTGGCGATCAGGTTCTCACAGTGGACCTTTACGGTGATTACGCTATCCTCGCCGCGAGGCTTCAGAAACTGAGGGTTGTGGATGTCTCTAATCCGGCTTCGCCAACGGAGGTCTCTCAGTATCCCGATCTCACCGCCGCCTTTGCTGTGGATGTTGTCGGAAACAAAGCCTATGTCACCTCTCTTTCCACAGGTCTTCATATCCTCGATCTTTCCGATATAAATAACATACAGGAACTCGGGTCCATCGCCACAAACGGTGCCCCTTACGATGTGGTGGTGTCGGGCAATTACGCCTTTATCGCCGACGGAAACGGCGGCGTCTTCATAGCCGACGTCAGTAATCCCGCATCGCCCCAGGAGGTGACGGCGATCGATGTGCCAGGTATGGTCAAGAGGGTTAAGATAAAGGGCAATTATCTCTTTGTACTCAGCGATCAGGCAGGATTTCGCGTCTTCGATGTTTCCGATCCGTCATCGCCCGCTGAGGTGGGCCATATCAATGTAGATCCCACCATAACCGGTTTCGGCTTTTCCAGCTATTACGGTTATGTAGCCACGTCGGATGGTTGCATCCTCGCTCTCGACATGAATTGCGTGGGGGTAGAGGAGTCCGACCTTCTCTCTCCCGGAGTCGCCTTTACCCTGATACCCAACCCCCTGACACAGAAGGGAAGCCTGCGCTTTTCTCTCAGAAATTCGTCACGGGTCGAGGTGAACATATACGATGCCTCTGGCCGTCTCCTTTTACCTCTTTATTCCGGCAACCTGGAGGCTGGCGAGCACGTGATACCGATAGATGTGGGAAATCTCAATAGCGGAATTTATTTCCTGCGCCTCAATGCAGGTACATTCACGAAGACAGGCAAGCTCCTTATAGTAAGGTAGAAAGAAAAGCGATTTAACGAGAGACCCGTTCCCTCTCCCCGCGGGGAGAGGGAACGGGTCTCTCTTCTGCTTTAAAAATGTAGTAACGCACCTGTTTCAGAGGATAGTACTCGGTCGGTAAGCTGTCCTGAAGGATTTCTATTCTTCTGATTCCCCTTGAAATCGAGCTTTTTATCAGACCGTTCATGAGCAGGGCAAGTGGAGCGATCTCCTTCGCCTGTGGATCCTCTGCGCCTGCGAAAACAAAAGCCTTGCCGCGGAATTCGAGTGCCAGGAGAGCGCCGACGTTCCAGCCGTCGGCGTTGAGGATATATAGGGCAGCCCAGGATTGCTGGGAAAAGACCAGGAAGATCTCGCGAAGGAAAGCCTCGTAACCAGGAGTGAGGGTATCGCCTGAGTCTTCCTTCTGAAGGCGATAAAGCCTCATGAAGACGTCGAGT
>Ga0164318_10005727_pt1 | contig 12019 bp, 9 predicted proteins | sample GuaBasSedimGuay9_FD_113734 | JGI IMG/M metagenome (GOLD analysis project Ga0164318, IMG submission 113734) | Subseafloor sediment microbial communities from Guaymas Basin, Gulf of California, Mexico - Guay9, Core 4571-4, 0-3 cm | ecosystem: Environmental > Aquatic > Marine > Hydrothermal vents >... | reverse complement strand
AGTAAATGGATTGCCAATGGCAATAAAGGTGTAAAGCGTAGCGACAAGTCTATTGAACTAGGAGATTATAAACAATTCCCTCGTATGAAAGAGATAACAAGCAGACAAGTTGATAAGCAAAATGCAAAAGATTTCTTTACATTCTTAAATTTAGATTTAAACGATCCCACAACGGCATTAGTTAAAGATAGTAAGAAAGAATCTGAAATGCTTGCAAGGTTATCAGAAATTGGAATAGGACAAGGTCTTTCATTTGATTGGTCTAAACTAGATGAGCAAACAAAAGAAGCATTAACCGAAGGATTCGAATCTGGTCGAATGCTAGTGAAAACATCTGGTAAAGAAAACTTATTAAATATGAATGGATGGGGTGTTATTAGCAATAATGGCGGATATGCAACAAATTGGTTAGACCGCTCTATTATGGGTGATTTTGGATGGCTAGGGCCAGACAGAAGCATTTCTCACGGTGCAGCTTTTGCTTTTACCGATTCGGAAGGAGAAAAACTGAACGGAAAAAATAATTACACCATCACCTTTAATATGAACGACTTACCTCCGGTAACACAATTTTGGTCGATACCAATGTATGATGTAGCTGGCTATTTTGTTAAAAATAATATTAAAAGGTTTAGTGTTAATCAATTTGGCTTAGATGCCGGAGAGTATTATGTTGCAGATGGTAAGCTTACTTTTTATTTACAGCACAAAAAACCAACTGATAAAAACCAAGCAAAAAATTGGTTGCCTACGCCTGCTGATGGCTTTCGTATGACACCTCGTTTTTATGGACCAAAATATCCATTAATAGATGGCTCGTATAATATGCCAAAGGTGCTTAAGGCAAATTAAAAGTGGAACGTGACTTTTGTGTTGAGGCGCTGGAAGAAGCGATCCACAATTATGGCCGCCCTGAGATCTTTAATACAGATCAAGGTAGCCAATTTACCAGTGCTACATTTATAGGAGAGATTGTTATGTATACTAAAACAAAAAAAAATACTTTTCTGATCCTGTTTTATTTCATTTTTTTCTGCTGTTTACCATCCGTTTCAACTGCCTGGTCTGAACCCTCTGCCGTTGAAGCAAAAGCAGATAAAATTTTAAAACAGATGAGTGTATATCTGGCAGGAATTAATAAATTCACTGTCACAAGTCATTCAACCATAGAAACTCTGCTGGATGGTGGACAAAAAATCATGCTGGACCATGATAATAAAAGTTCTGTCAGCCGCCCGGATAAATTTTTTAGTACCCGTAAAGGGGATGCTGTGGATCAAAACTTTTATTATGACGGCAAGACCTTTACTCTATACAGCAGTGTGCATAATTACTATGCCAGTGTTGATGCACCTGATAATCTTTCCGATGCCTTGAAGACAGCGGTTAATAGATTTAATCTTATTGCGCCCGGTGCAGATCTGCTTTACAAAGACAGCCATGCAAGACTTTCCAAAGAACTGATATCCGGTTTTTATGTCGGCATATCAGTGGTGGATGGTGTTGAATGCCATCACCTGGCATTTCGAACTGCTGAAGTGGACTGGCAAATCTGGATCAGTACGGGTGACGAGCCACTGCCAAAAAGATATGTAATCACTTCCAGATGGATCACGGGCAGTCCTCAATTTAGTTTGAATATGCAATGGAATACCCAACCTGATTTTTCAAATGATATTTTTAATTTTAGTGTGCCGGAAAAAGCCGAAAGGATTGATCTGCTTTCTCAATAAACCGGTATGGCTGTAGCCGTGTTTGCTCCTGGTCACAAGGAAGAATGAAAGCTTTATAATTTTAAGCATTTGCAAAGTCTTTCATGAAAAATTCAAAATAAATGGAAATAAAAGGAAGATATAATGAAAAAGCTGTTCAAAATATTTTTTTTAATGATAATTGGTGTATTGTTTTTTAGCGGAGATTTTAATGAAACCCTATCTTTGAACTTTAGTTTTAGACTGCTAAAGGATGCAAATGCTGTTGTTGGTCGGCCTTTGACCCCTGGAAGTGTGGCGGGTGTTAAGAGAAGAACCCGCAGAAGAACTGCTGCTGTTACAGCTGCTGCAACAACACCGGTTGTCGTGGTGGCACCCGCACCGGTCGTGGTCACACCTGCGCCGACAACGGTGGTGATTGGAACAACAATTTCCGCATTACCCGGGGGGTGTACTACGGTAACTTCTGGTGGGGCAACCTATCATTCATGCGGTGGGGTCTATTATAAACCTGCCTTTCAATCAGACAAAGTGGTTTATGTGGTCGTTGAGAAGCCTCAATGAATTTTTACCCCTTTTGGGGTATGGTAATTTCCAAGCCGAGGTTTTATACTATGAACATTCATTTATTTTAAAGTAAATTGCTTTAAAAAAGATACAGTGAATTATATAGAATAGAGGTAGACTTAACCAGACAACCTCTTTCCTATTTACATCAATTAACATAGAGGGGAAGGTATTTATGCGACTTAATAAATTTGACAAAAAACCAATGTATATTATTAAACTCACCATTTTATTAACGGTGATGTCGTTCATGGTTCTACCAGCTTCTTCTATAGCTGCAGACAAAAAGTTAACCGACTCTGCTCTAGAAGATACAGCTATAGCAATAGCAACAGTTACCCAGATCGATCAGGTCAGCAGAGAGATTACACTCAAGGATGAGGACGGTGGAAAAACAACATTTGTAGCCGGCCCCGAAATTCGGAATTTTGCACAGATCAAGCGTGGTGATCAGGTTATGGCCCAGTATTTTAACGCCTTCGCCATTGCCCTGGAACCTGAAGGCAGCGGTGCAGTTGGTCGAATTGACAAGATCATCGCCGCCCGGGCAGAAGAAGGGGAAAAACCCGGGATGGCCATTGGGCAGATAACAACTGCAACCGGTGTTGTGGAAGCCATTGATATTCAAAACAGGACTGTAACCTTTAAGGGAGTTGCAGCCACCTTGACCCTGGAAGTGGCCGAAGAAGTTGACCTGTCAAAGATTAAAACCGGAGAAAAAGTAGAAGCGGCATTTGTTTCGTTTTATGCTATAACGCTTGAACCAGCCCCGGAAGTGTCAGGAACCATTGCTTTGAAAACCACCGCTGTCGCCGTTGGCATAGGGTTTGAGTGGGGCGAAGGTACCCTGACTATGCACAATGGTTCTACCCATACATTCAAGCTCAAAGGTTTGTCTCTGATTGATATCGGCGTTACCAAAATTGAAGCCACAGGTAAAGTCTATAATCTTGTTGAGGCCGGCGATCTTGAAGGGAAATACATGTCCGGTGAGGCCGGAGCGACACTTTTTGCCGGTGGTTCTGCAACGGCCATGAAAAACAGTAAAGGTGTGGTCATTAAGCTTAAATCAACGCAAAAAGGTCTTAAACTGACCCTGGCTCCCGAGGGCCTGTCCATTACAGAGGTCAAATAATTATTACAAATGCGTTAAAAATCACTTTGATGAATTAGAATAGGGATAGTATGATACCGCAGTGGTGCGGATCTATAAAAGGAAAGATGGTCGCATGGAGATAAAAAAGACTGTTTTAATTGCGGGGCTTGCAGTTGTTTGTCTTTTCCTGTCGTTACCTGTTCATGCTGATTATAAAGGTCATCATGCGACAGGAGGCTGGGGGTTGCAGTCAGGTACGCAGTCACCCTCTCCCGGCAGTTTCCTTTTTTCACCAAACTATTCCAGGTATTACGCCGACAAACTGGTTGATCACAACGGCAACGATATAAATCTGAGTGGAGAAGACCAGGAGCTGACTGTCAACTCGGTGGGATTATTCGGCTGGTGGGTAAGCAACGCTACAATTTTTGGGGCAAACTGGGGTATGGCAGCCACTATCTTTGCCTCGGACAACTCCATTGAGTATGCCGGTTTTGATTATGAGAAAAATTTTGACCTTGCCGATATCTTTATTCAGCCTGTCAACCTGGGATGGCATCTGAAACAGGCCGATTTCATGGTGACTTATGGAGTGTATCTGCCAACCGGTAAGTATGATGCAGGCGGCGATGACAATACCGGAATGGGAATGTGGACCCATGAGTTTGGTGCAGGCATAACGTATTATTTTGACCCGGACAAGAAATGGCATATCTCCGCAATGGGCTATTTTGAAATCCATTCGGAAAAAAAGGATTCGGATACACAGGTAGGAAATATTCTGACCCTTGAAGGCGGTTTCGGTCGGTCGTGGTATGACGGTGCGCTTACCGCAGGTATTGCCTATTATGGCCAGTGGAAACTGAGCAGTGATTCTGTTGGAGGTTTAAAAAATATTGATCCCCGATTCCCGTCGTCAATTGATTTGAACAAGTCGCAGCTCTACGGATTGGGACCGGAAATCAATGTTCCCATCTTTATTGATAAAAAGCTTTTTTGCGTGATCACTGGCCACTACCAGTGGGAATTTGCCGCCCGCTCTACCCTCGAAGGGCAGAATTTTAATATGTATTTGAACTTCCTATGGTAGCTCAAATCAACTCTTGCCCAACCGCAGCAGGTAATATATGCTTTTTCAAATGACACAATTCAATACTTTAATAGGGCGTTTGCCACATGGGAAAAATTAAGTTTGTTCTAAATTTTATTATTGTGATGCTTTGTTGTTTTGTATTTTCATGGCCTTGCCAGGCAAGGCCTGATGCAAGCATTAAATTTACCACCATAAGAAAAGAAAACCCCAGGGGTGGCAAGGAATCTCTTGTTCTGCCCTATGTGTTTCCAACGGACTCCATGGGCACTGTAGGAGGTATCGGCGGTATGATCAAGGGGTATGGGCAAAAACAGCTGCTTGTCGGCGCAACTGCATTTGGAAGTTCTGACGAGGCAGCAGGTCTCATTGCCGGTCTTTGGGATTTTAAATTGCCCTGGTTTAATCGGCTTTTTTTTTCCGCCATGGGGTCCGTTGGTGACTATCCCAGGCAACGAGCCTATACACAAATTAACAGATCCGGCAGTGAAAGCGAGGCCGGCGGTAATGATTCCCATGAAAATGACTATATTGAGGACCCTGGCCAGGATAATTGGTTTGAATTCAAATTCGAGTATGTCCTTCCAATGGGCAGCATGCGGAACAAAAGCATTGCCGAATATCATCTGACAGACGGACTTCTCACATCGGGTGCCACAGGCGGAGATTTCTGGAATCCCCTTGAAACAGGGGTCACTGTTGTGATGATAAAACAATTCAACAGGTTTCAGGACTATGAGGTTGCAACAGGTACGGTGGAAGGCACCATCCATCCCATTGAATTTGCCATCCTTTACAATAATACAGATTTTGTCACAAATCCTTCAAAGGGAAGTTCCCAGTATTTTGGCATTACCCACGATAACGGCTGGCTTGATTCAGAAGAAAAATGGACCTTTATTGAGTTTGAGGCCAGTAAATATTTCAGCCTGGGAGAAAGTGATCTTGCACGCCAGCGGGTGGTGGCATTGAACTTCTGGACAGGTGATTCTCCAACCTATGAGATAAACACCAGCAGCAGTGGGCAAAGTTATGTTACAGACAGTCCACCTTTTTTGGAGGGTGCAAGGCTTGGTGGGTTTTACAGGATGCGCGCTTATCCCAATAACCGGTTCAACGACAGGAGCGTTGTCTACACCAGTGCCGAATATCGTTACACCCCTAAATGGAACCCTATTGCAGATATTTCATGGCTGAAATTTTTAAAGATGGACTGGTTTCAGGTGGTGGGGTTTGTTGAAGGGGGCAGGGTGGCCAATGAGTACAGCGTTTCAAAACTTTTTTCAGACTGGAAAGTGGATGCCGGTATCGGGCTTCGTGCCATGTTGGCAGGCGGTGTTGTACGGTTGGATGTGGCAGGAGGAGAAGAGGGTATGACCACCTGGGTCATGTTTAATCAACCTTTTTAAGAGGAGAAAACAAAAAAACAATCTGGAGAACACCTATATTTACCCTACCAAAGTACGGTATTTAAGTTAAAAATTTGACCACATAAATGAGAAGGTTTCAATAAACCTCTACTAAAAAAAAGGAGAAGATATGGAAAAAATTCTTAAATCTGTAGCCCTATGTTCCGTTTTTGTATTGCTTGCCTGTTCTGCCGCTCTTGGCGAAGAACCCGGCACCGATATTGCTTTAGATGAAGTGCTGACATTTAACAGCGAGTACATGCTCAGCGGTGATGAACTCCTCCTGGCAAGTGCTACAGAAACACCTGCCGACGGTGACCAGGAAATCAGCTCATCAGCATCCAAAGACAAGAAACCTACCCAGGCAGAAATTGCCGAGGCGATCAACAATCCCCTTTCATCGTTGTGGCTGCTTTTTACACAAAACGATACCAAGTGGTACGGGGGAGATGTACTTGACAGGCTGGGCGAGGATGATTTGGTGATGAATACGACCCTTATCCAGCCGGTCATGCCCATGCAGATAACCGAAGACTGGAAGGTTATTTTTCGGCCGGTTATCCCGATCAACAGCTTTGATACCCTTGACGGGTTGCATGTCAACCCTCCCGGCGGCGGTGAAGGGTCCAGTTTTGAGGCAGATTTTGACCGAAAGACCGGCCTGGGTGATATCATCCTGTGGACAGCATTTACAAATAAATATACCCCTCCTGATATCTTCGGTTTTGGTCCCACCATTATGATGGATACGGCATCCGACGAAAAACTGGGTACCGGCAAATGGAGTGCAGGCCCCATGGCCCTTGCCTTCCATGTCGGGGACAAGTGGATTTACGGGGTCGTGGCGCAGCACTGGTGGTCCTTCGCCGGTGATGACCATCGCAATGATGTCAACCTGACCGACATTCAGTATGTCCTGCGTTACCGGTTGACTCCTTCAACCAATATCGGATTCGGTCCCAATATTCAGGCAAACTGGGACGCGGACAGCGACAACAGGTGGACGGTACCGATAGGGCTCGGCGGTGATACTTTGGTCAATATTGGTCCATTGCCGGTCAAGATCGGTTTGGAGGCATATTACAATGTTGTCAGGCCGGATAATTTTGGACCTGAATGGCAGATTCGTTTGATGTTTGTTCCTGTAATCGCCGCTCCAAAATGGTCCAAAAAACCGTGGTTCTAACAATAAGGAAAAAAATATGACAATGAATCGGATAAACAGGTCATAGATGGTTTGACAAAGAATGGTATCCAGGCTGGTGAAATAAGTTATCCGCTATATTAAATCTTTGTGCTATAGATAGAGATTAAATATATAGCGCAAAGATTTAATTGGAGAAATTTATGAAAATAAAATTACTATTAATTTCAATGATGTTCTTTCTGGTATTCAGCTTTTCTTCTGAGGCTGTTGCTCAAACGGCACATAAAAAACCAAAACTTGTCGTTCAGATCACCATTGATCAGATGCGTGGTGATTTCCCCATGCGATACAAAGATCGATTGGGAGAAGGCGGATTTCGATATTTAATGGAAAAAGGCACTCAGTATATTAATGCTAATTATCAGCATGCTGATACAGAGACGCCCATTGGCCATGCGGCACTGTTTACAGGGACATATCCTGCGCACAACGGTATCGTTGCCGGCAACTGGTATGATAAAGATAAAGGAAAGATTATTTATAATTGTGAGGATGACCGCTACCCTGTGATCGGCAAAAAACTGGTGGAGGGAAAAGGAAGGGCCCCCACTAATTTATTGTCTTCTACAATTGGTGACGAGTTGGTTATCTCCAATAACAACCAGTCTAAAGTGTTCAGTGTATCGATAAAAGATCGAGGCGCGATTCTTCCCGCAGGCCATACCGGAAAAGCTTTCTGGTATTCTTCTGAAACAGGATCTTTTGTCACCAGTACCTATTACTATAAAGATTATCCAGCCTGGGTCAAAAAGTGGACTGGAAAAAAATTGGCCGATAACTATAAAAATAAATCCTGGGAATTGCTGCATGGCGCAGAAACATATGTATTCGGCAAAGATGATGACCGCCCATTTGAAATAGATATATTTGATCTGGGCACAACGTTTCCCCATGAAATGAAAGGCGACTCCGAAAATTTTTATGCGGCGTTGATGGTGACTCCATTTGGGGATGAGTTGACGGCGGATTTTGCTAAGACGTTGATTAAAGCTGAAAAGTTGGGAAAAGGAGAACAAACTGATTTTCTTGCCATCAGTTTTTCTGTTACTGATTATATCGGGCACTTTTTTGGGCCCTCGAGCCTTGAAGCTGAAGATAATGTTTTGCGGGTTGATCGTTTGCTGGCTGATTTGTTTCGGTTTATTGATGATCAGATAGGGCTCGACAAAACACTGATCATTGTTTCTGCAGATCATGGAATGAATGAGGCTCCGGAATATATGCAGAGTTTAGGGTTTGATGTGGGACGTCTGACCGCTGAAACGATTGCAAAGGGTATTGTCAAGAAGGGTCTGGCAGAAAAGCTGGGCGTGCCCGGCCAAGTAATTCGAGTCTATGAACACCCTTATATTTATTTAAATGAAGATGAAATCAGAAAGACAAAATATAGTGTAGCCCAAATTGAAGCAGCAGTAGCAAAAGAAGTTGTTAAGATCCCAGGCATTATAGGAGCCGTGACCAGGACTGATTTGATGAGAGGATCATTTTCCCCGACAGTGGTAAATAAAAAAATTCTCAACAACTTTCATCCCAAACGTTCCGGCAATATCCATGTGATCGCTGACCAGTTTTGGTATTTCTATTATGAGATGGAACCTAAGGCCAGTAAGATTGCCGCAACCCATGGATCGCCCTGGAAATATGACACTTATGTACCCATCTTCTTTGCGGGCAATGGTGTTCCGGCCCAGCGCATTGCGCGGCCTGTCACCCCCTATGACATTGCTATAACTATTGCGAATATTTTAGAAGTAAAGCCCCCGTCAGGTTCCGTGGGCGTACCCCTGGTCGAGGTGATCCCGAATTGGTGAAATAAAATGCTGCTATATTTATAATTGTGAGGATTTAAAAAAATGATATCCTTTTAACAAAAAAAATGATTTCATCTCATGATAATACAAACCCGATTTTATAATGAAAGTAAAGAATTGAATCGATACCTGATTGCTATAATGATTGGCGCAATTTTATTGCTCAGCAGTTGTACAAACATGGGTCCCAAAACAGTCACCCGTGATCGATTCCAGTATAATACTGCCATATCCGATTCCTGGAAGGAACAGACACTTCTTAATATAGTAAAACTACGCTATGCTGATATGCCGCTTTTTGTGGAAATATCTTCCGTAGTAAGCGGATATACCCTTGAGAGTTCGGTCAATCTTGGCGGTTCTTTAATGCCGCAAAGTCCTGTAAATGCAGATACTTTTACATTGGGAGCATCAGGGAAATACACTGACAGACCTACTATTACCTATTCACCGATTACAGGGCAAAAGTTTAACTTAAGTTTTATGACACCAATTCCACCCAGGGTTATTTTGTTTCTCATGCAATCCGGATATCCAGCTGATATGATTTTTCCTCTCACAGTGGACGCGGTGAACGGCGTACGAAGTCGTGTCGCTGCCGGTGCAAATGCCCGGGAAGGCAGTCCTGAGTTTTACCGGATAATTGCATTGTTAAGTAAGATACAAAAATCCGGTAGTGTGGGAATGCGAATACTCAAAGGAAAAGACCAGGCCGAATCAACAGTCCTGTTTTTTTACAAGGACAACATAACATCGGAGATCAATGCAGCGCTTGTTGAACTCAACAGTCTTTTAGGGCTTGAGCCGGAAGAAAGGGAAATGACTGTTTCCTATGGCTTTGTCCCTTCACATGATCGCGAGATTACCATGCTCACCCGCTCAATGCTGCAGATCATGATTGAGTTGGCAACATATATCGATGTCCCTCCTGTCCATATAGCAGAATCCAGGACTGTTCCTTCTTTAGTTATAAGTGAGGATGTCAAAAAAAATTTCGAGCAGCTTATCAGAATCAACAGCACTGAAAACAAACCGGATCAAGCCTTTGCAGCTGTAAATTATAAAAATTACTGGTTCTGGATTGATGACCAGGATTTTAAGTCTAAACGAACCTTCACTTTTTTGATGATACTTATTTCAATGACGGAATCCGGTGGGAACAGCAACCTTCCCATAGTGACAATCCCTGCGGGATGATTCAGATCAATGTATCAGCTAAAAATTTTTACCTAAATTGAAGTAAATGCTGTTGTTGCTGCCCTCCGCTTGTCCGTAACCAATGTACACAGGCCCTATAAAAATATGCTGCCGGCAAGGATGGCATCAGCAAAATTTATATTATCTATTTCTTCCCAGGTCTTTGCACCATCAGCCTGTATTAGAATTTGTTGAAAGTCATCGTCCGCGCCGAGATGGTCATCAGACCAGATATATTCTACAAAGCCTTCATATCCAGCCCTGGGGAAATTTAAATCATCAAATTTATCAACAGCAATATTTGTGTATATTTCCCCGATGTTAAAATTTTCATCAACCGGGTAAGGCAGGCTGCAGGATTGTGTGTGCCCACCAATTTTCAAACCTCATAATTTTTTTTATTGTTTTTTTAATATAAATGGTCTGGTATCATAGGAAATATGAGCTTGAGGATTGATTCTACATGTGGGAAAAAAATATAATTTCATATCAAAATGAACAAAAGGTGAGAATTTCTTAATTTATAAAATTATTATCGGAGTATAGTGATGAGAAATTTATGTTGTCCAGCAATAGTAATATTATTTGTTGTTTTTTCCTGCGTGTCCATCTACGGCAAAGAATCCCTGCCTCCTGCCTCACCACTGGCGCCCGCAAGTGAACAGGAAAAACAAGTGGCTGAAACTATGGAAATGCTGGACTCACTTGTGGAAATTCAGTCAAATCTTGAGCAGGAACTCAAAGCGATGAAAAAAAAGATTACAGCAAGCAAGACAGAGGCTGAAAAATCAAATTTGCAGAATGAGCTTGATCTGCTTGATCGACAACTTTCCGAAACCAGATATGATTTTGAACGTATAGCAACCGGTGTGGAAATAGGTATTTTTGCTGAGAAAAAAGCAAAAAAATTCAGCTGGAATGAGGAATTTGGTATTCTAATCAACCCGGCAGTCAAAGAACTGAAACGATTAACTGTCCGAACCAGAAAAAAAACCATGCTCAAAGATACCATTAGTAGATACGATAATTTAATACCGGTAGCTCACGAAGCTGTGCTACATCTTGAAAGTCTGATCAATTCATCAGACAACCCCCAAATGAAAGCTAAGATTCGTAAATTGCAGCCGGAATGGCAAAATGCGGAAGACAGAATCAAGCATAAATTGGAACTGGCAAAGCTGGAATTAGATCAATTAGAAGAACAGGAAATAAGTCTGTCTGACTCTTTAAGTATTTCAGCCAGAGAATTTTTTCGTGCCAGAGGATTCTATCTTATAGGTGGAATTTTAACATTTATTACTATTTTACTTCTTTTCAAAATTGCTTATCGTGTCATTTTTAATTTTCTGCCCGGCGCAAAGGAGAAACAACTTTCCTTTCATGTCCGATTACTGGAGCTTTTGTTTAGGGGTTCTTCTATTATTTTTGCGGTTTTCTGTTCCTTTTTTGTCCTTTACCTTGCCGAAGATTGGTTTTTACTGAGTATGGCTATTATTTTTCTCCTCGGCCTGGCCTGGACGATCAGGCTTGGTATTCCGAAACTGTGGGATGAGGCTCGTTTAATACTCAATGTCGGGCCTATTCGTGAAGGTGAAAGGGTTATCCTGTACGGGGTACCATGGAAAGTGGAAAAAATTCATATTTTCTGTAAGTTGTTTAACCCGTCTCTTGAGGTGCGGCTTAGAATTCCTATTGAGAAAATGATCGGTAAAATATCCCGTGCTTCCAAGATAGGTGAACCCTGGTTTCCATGTAAGGCTGGAGACTGGGTTGTCGTTGGTGACATGCCGCGTGGAAAAGTTGTTAGTCTATCACATGACGCAGTTGAACTTGTGGAACAAGGCGGAAAAAGAACTACCTATCGGACTCAGGACTTTCTTGAGCTCTCACCCATCAACCTGTCAAGAAATTTTAGACTGCGAATTCCATT
>Ga0164318_10005725_pt1 | contig 12021 bp, 8 predicted proteins | sample GuaBasSedimGuay9_FD_113734 | JGI IMG/M metagenome (GOLD analysis project Ga0164318, IMG submission 113734) | Subseafloor sediment microbial communities from Guaymas Basin, Gulf of California, Mexico - Guay9, Core 4571-4, 0-3 cm | ecosystem: Environmental > Aquatic > Marine > Hydrothermal vents >... | reverse complement strand
GATAGACTTGTCGCGAATCGGTCGAAATAATTTCCAGTGGTATTTTTTCAGCCAAGGAGAGGGCCAAAGCAGTTTTACCGGAACCCGTCGCCCCACAGATCACCAATACCGGTATTTGCTCTGCTGCCTGGGTCATTATTGACGCCTGAATAAACGTTCAATTTCAGTTAGCGTCATACGCTGCATCACCGGGCGACCATGGGGACAATTTGCCTTGAAATCGATCTTGTCAAGCTCCTGAAATAGAGCTTTTATCTCAACTGTAGCCAGAGCCTGATTGGCACGAATAACACTGTGGCAGGCCATCAGAATAAGGATCTCATCGATGGACTCACGTAGCTGTCCCGTGCGACCGACCCGTTCCAATTCGAGTGCCACATCGACAACCAATCCAGAAGCGTTCCTATTTCCCAGCAATTGTGGAATTGCTTTTAAAGCAAAGGATTTTCCCCCAAAAGGTTCAATCTCAAATCCAAGATTCTCTAATTCATGCCGATTATCACCAAGAGCCACGGCGCTATTAAAATCAAGCTCCAACACTTCGGGGAAAAGCAATGTCTGGCTGGGAATTGTTCCAGCGGTATAAGCAAGACGCAGTTTTTCAAAACCGACCCGCTCATGTGCTGCATGTTGATCAATCAAAATCAGATCCGAACCATCCTGACAGAGAATATAGCTCTGATGATACTGTCCGAGTATCTGCAAGCGGGTAAAAAATCCCGATGCCTCGCTGCCAGGCAGGGTATATTGAGCCGCGTCTACAGATCTTTCCACTGAAGTTGATTGATAAAAAGAGGGGGGTGATGGAGATGCAACAGCAGCGGGTGTGATATGATTTTGCGCGGGATTTGTCACTGATTGCAAATACTGGCCGGAGAGTTCTCTGACAGAACCACTAGTTTGCACCCAGTTTCCCGGGTTAACTGCTTGAGTTTGCAGCGGCGGAGTTGAGTGATCTTTTGATTTCTCAGCAAGCAGATCACCAGTTGCCGGACTCAACCATTCTGCCGGACGAAGTGTCTGTTGCAAACTCTCTGCGATAAAATCATGAACCAGAGACTGTTCACGAAAGCGAACTTCATGTTTGGTCGGATGGACATTGATATCCACCTGCGCAGGATCAATCTGTAAAAACAAAACCACAACCGGGTAACGCCCCTTCATCAGCAAATGTCGATAGCCTTGCATAACTGCATGCTGAACAACTCGATCCCGGATATAACGGCCATTGATAAAAGTATAGATGTGGGACGCTGCTGAACGTGTCAACTGCGGTTGGGAAATCAATCCTGTCAGCTGTAACTCCTCGCCACTATACCGCTCCAGAGTCAACAGATCAGGCAATAATGATTTTCCCAACAATGCCGCAACACGCTCACGTACCCCCTTTTCACGCCGCAAATCAAGCATGATCCGTTCATTGTTTTGCAGACGAAAACTAACCGCTGGATTTGCCAATGCTTGTTTGGTAACAACATCTGCCGCATGACCCAGTTCTGTCTGTTCTTTACGCAGAAATTTTTTACGGGCGGGTAAATTAAAAAATAGATTTCTGACCTCGATGGCTGTTCCACGCGGGAACCCAACTTCACCAGCGTTTTTAATTTTACCACCTTCAGCATAAATTTGCTGCCCTAGCCCTGCATCGTTATCACTGGTGGTTAAGCGCAGCCTGGAAACCGAAGCTATGGAGGCTAGAGCCTCACCGCGAAAACCAAGAGTTGTAAGTGCAAACAAATCAGCAGCGGTACTTATTTTACTCGTTGCATGGCGTTCAAATGAGAGAAACGCGTCCTGGCGATTCATGCCAAAACCATTATCGGTGATCCGAATTAAACGCTTCCCCCCGGCTTCCAGTTCAATCAGAATATCTGAAGCACCGGCATCAAGCGAATTTTCAAGCAATTCCTTGACGACCGAAGAGGGGCGTTCAACCACTTCTCCGGCAGCAATTTTATTGCACAATTCTTCAGGCAGAACGTGTATTTTAGTTTCCATGAGGACTATTATGACTTTATGGTTAAAAAAAAGCTAGCGGTCGAAATGTTATCCGACCGCTAGCTCAAACAATAATTCTAAATCGGGAAATATCCTGATACTAATTTTCTTCCAACCCGTCAAAGACGATCTCAATATCTTCTAAACTAACATCTAAACTGTCTTCCTGCTCACTGACTGGTGCCACAGTTGAACCAAATGTAGACAAACCAAGATCTTCAGCAACACTATTGATGACTTCTGCTGTCACTTCAGTATTGTGACGTAAGAAAGCCTCAAACAGGGCATTATCACAAATTGTATTGATGAGTCTGGGAACCCCCTCAGAAAATTCATGGATTAAAACTAAGGCGTCAGTAGAAAAAGGGGATGTTTCGCAGTTAACAACTTGCAGACGATGATCAATATACGCCAACGATTCCTCAGCAGAAAGGGGTTTCAAAGTATACTTAAAAGCAACCCGCTGGGCTAACGGCGCATCCAGCTTCATAATATCATCAAGCTCTGGTAACCCGAAAAAAATGATATTAAGCAACTTTTTATCCGGTATTTCCAAATTCAACAGTCCGCGAAACTCCTCCATCAACTCCCGTGTTTGCAGCATCTGTGCTTCATCAATCAGAACAACAGCTTTACGCCCCTCTTCTTCAATCATCAACAGGCGTTCATAGAGTTGTTTTAACATTTTTAACGGATTGGGATCAGGCTTCCCCACCCCTAGTTGTACACAGATACGAGACATGATCCATTCAGGGGTAATGGCAGAGTGGATCATCACCAACAGTGAAGATTCATATTTCTCAACCGGCAGGTTATCGAGCATCCGCCTGGCCAATGTGGTCTTTCCAGTCCCGACACCACCGACCAGAACCGCTAACCCCTTATCTGAATCAACAGAATACTTCAGCCTCAACAAGGCTTGGTTATGTTGATCACTGTCGAAATAAAATTTGTCATTCGGCGCGTTAGAAAATGGTTCACGCTCAAAGTTAAAGTGGTCGGTATAACCCATAAAAGCTCCAGCATAAAAAAACAAAATTGCTAGGAACCTGTCGGACTACCCATGAGTCGACTGCAAATCCGGTTGTTTGGCCCATATCTCGACTCCTTTTTGCCCCATAGCTATGGCTATGAGCCTGCAAACGTGTCAAAATCTGTTCTCAAACCTCCGAATTTTCGCTTCGCCCCGCATAGTCCGACAGACTCCTAGAGAAAAGAAATTCGCTCTTTTTTCTCTTCTGTGGCAACCTGAAAATTCTCTTCGGTGATGCCAAGAGTGTTTTGAAGTACAGAAATTTTATCTCTGATATCCCGGTAATCCTGATCCTGAGAAAAAACATCCTGGTAACTGTTTAATGCATCATTGGAACGGTCGGATCGCTCATAAAGCAAACCAAGTTCATAACCAAGGTTCAATCGCTGTACTTCTTCTAAGTGGGAGGAATCAAGCGCTTGCTGAAACATCAGTTCTGCTTTTGCATAATCATTCTTATCTGAAAAACTAAGCCCTTTCAGAGTCTGGCAATCAACATAACGGGCGGGTTCCTTCTCCGCTTTTTCAAATTCACTGATGGCATCATCCAACAAACCCATCTCCCGGTAGGCGATACCAAGGTTATAATGGGATTCCAGATCATCTGCAGCAATCTGCTCATCAACATCAGTTTTAAAAATCTTTTTTTCAGCAGTTTTATCTGCCTGCAGGGAATCCAGCGCAAAATCAAAATTGACATCACTGTCGACAATATTGTCGAACACCGGGCCAGTAGCAGCAGACGGTTGTTCAGCTGTTGACGGCGCTTGCTTCTGCTTCAGCAAAGCTTCTATTTCTTTTAGCTTTTGAGCACATTCTACAGAATCGGGGGCATACACCAGGATATCGCGGCACAGTTGTTCTGCTTCTGTATACAGACCCTGCCGAATATAAAATTCTGCTTCTTCCAAATCAGCTGAAAGGTTATGTTCGGCTACCGGTGCAGATTCTTCAGAACGACCTTCTTCCAAATCAATAGAAAACTCCAGATCATCTTTTTTAGCCTTGACTAAATCCAGACTGTCATCAATTTCCAGCTCAATGATCGCATCAGCCTCTGCACTTTCACCGGTGGATTCATCATCGAGTGAAGATTCTAACTGCAGGTCAACAACCCCATCCTCGACGACATCAAAGGACATCTCTTCATCAACATCGATTAACTCAAGGGCAACATCAGAATCATCAATATCTTCACCAGTTATACCGAGTAAAGAGTCAGAGATAGTTTCTTCAACAACCGTCTCTTCCAGATTGTCTTCCTGCTCACTGATAATGTTAAGAAGCTTGTCACCGTCACCTGTTAACTCATAAATTGCGTCAAGCGTCTGCATAATGGTGCGATTATCGACAAGTTTTTCTTTGAGAATTTCATAGCTTTCCTTCAAGTGATCCAAACGATCCGCTTTAAAAAAAGTGTCCTTCCATTCTTCCAACTCAGCCAGGGCACGATCATACTGTTCACTACCAATTTCACACCTGATCATCGATTCACGGATATCCAGATCTGATGGATCCATATCCAAGAGGTACTGGTAAGTTTCACAGGCTTTGTTCCACTTCTTTAAATCAGCATAACCTCGACCCAGCAAACGCAATAAATCTGGGTCTTTCGGTTTATCCTTTAATAAATTTTCCAGAATTACGACGCCTCTTCCAAAATCACTTTTTTCATAAAAAGCCAGCGCCAACCCCATCTGCAACTTTTCATTATTCGGGTAAAAGGGGAGAAACATCTTATAGAGCTTGAGTATTTTATCAAAATCACCTTTTTTTGATAAGATCTCAAGAACAGATTCAAGCTCAAGATAACCTTCTTCTTCACGCTCATTGCTGGCAAAAACTTCTGCAAGCTTAACCCGGACATTCAAGTTATTAAGGTCAAGATCACGCATTTTTTCTAGCGTTTTAATCTTATCCGCTATCATCCCGTTGCGAGCGTAATAGTCAACCAGGTTACGGTACTCGGCCAGAGCATTGCCAATCAGGCCCTGTTTTTCATTTAAATCAGCAAGGCGGGTGAACAAGGCGATCTGTCCGGGATCGAGGCGTTGCATCTGTTTGTAGATTGCAATTGCCTTCAAATAGAAACCATTGTCAGAAAAATGTATGGCTACAGATTCATATTGTTCATAGGCCTCCGTATTTTTGCCGGTCCGGACATACAGCTCTGCCAATTTTTGTTGCGAACGAACATCAGCAGGATCCAGCTTGACAATTTTAACGTAGTCCTTTATCGCCTTTGAAACCTGTTTTTTCTTCAGGTTTTTCTGTGCCGACTCGAGTAATTTATCCTTATTTGTTGCCAAAAAAAACTCCCAAACCCTTGCTGTTTTTAAAGAAATCAGGATGAAAGGTACGCGCACCATCCACTTAGTGTCAAGTGAGACCACCAACTTATGCCGCACCTATAAGTTTTATTAAAGAACGCTTCTAAAACAGAATAGCATATTTTAAAAATAAAAAACAATAATGAATGTTTATTTATTTATCTTTTCTCAATTTTTCAATTTCGCTACTCATTAAGTGCCGATAACGCCCTGTCGCAACATCCCTTAGATCTAAAAAATCCAAACGAATCCGCTTGAGTCTGACGACTGTCAGCCCAAGAGCTTCACACATACGCCGAACCTGCCTATTGCGGCCCTCATGGATCGTCAACTCAAACCAACAACTTGAGCCGGTCGTTCTTATCTTTTCAACCTTGGCAGCTGCCGTTTTACCGTCCTCAAGGATCAATCCCTGCTCTAATCGTTTTACCATTTTAGCAGATAAAAGTCCTCGAACTTTCACCAGGTAGGTCTTTTCAACCTGATGACTTGGATGGCTGACTTGCTGTGCAAGTTCACCATCATTGGTAAGCAACAACAAACCTTCGGTATTATAGTCGAGTCGACCAACAGGAAAAAGTCGCTGTGGGATATCCGCAACCAGATCAGTGACCAGTCGTCGCCCTTCAGGGTCTTTAAGGGTTGACACATAACCACGTGGTTTATTGAGCAAAATAGTAACTTTCTCTTGTGCAGTCGTCAGAGTTTTACCGTCAATTTGTACCTGGTCAATGGCTAAATCGGCACGATCACCCAATTTGGCCAGATGTCCATTTAAAAGAACTTTCCCTTTTACGATCCACGTCTCTGCCTCCCGGCGAGATGCTAAACCAGCCTGGGCAATCAATTTCTGCAATCTCTCTGCCATTTATAGCGCCCCGTCAGCTTCAGGTTCCAGAGGGTCGGCTACTGCCAATTCAGGATCCAGAGCGGTAAACTCTTTAAGAGTGGGTAAATCAGCCAGATCACGCAACCCAAACAGTTCGAGAAAATGACGGCTGGTCCCATAGATCAGGGGTCGTCCCGGGACATCTTTTTTTCCGAGGATGCGCAGCAAATTTTTGTCCAAAAGGGTTTTCATCACCCCACCAGAATCAACTCCACGCAAATATTCGATATCAGCACGAGTAGCAGGTTGTCGATAAGCAATGATTGCCAAAGTTTCTAATGCGGCCCGGGAAAATCTGGGAGCACGTTCTTTCCTTAATTTACGTAACCAGGGGGCAAGTTCCACGACCGTCCGAAACTGGTAACCACCAGCAACCTCAGCAAGATAAAAACCACATTCAGAAGCAAGATATTGCTGTTGTAACTGTTCGACAATCGGTCTTATCTTGGCCTTCGGCTCTTCGATGAGAGCACTCAACCGATCAAGTGACAGCGGGCTGTCAGCAGCAAAAATAAATGCTTCGACAAGTTGGCGCAAATTATCCATAACCAAGCAGATCCTTTTCCGGTGAGATACTGGACAACTGGTCAGCCGGAACCATCAAAGCCAACCAGATTTCACTAAAATCATCCACCTGATCAATACTGACTATATGCATTTTTACCAACTCCAAGGTTGCGAGAAAAGTAACTATCAACTGGTTACGGGAGGATTCAGCTGAGAAAATTTCCCGAAAAGAGAGCCGTTTCTGCTGCAATAATCTTTCTACAATACGCTCAATATAGTCGGCAACAGAGAGAGATTCTCGGATAACTTCATGAAAAATTTCCGGGGGTTTCTCTTTTAACAACTGGTGAAAGGCATCGGCCAACTGATAAAGACCTATCGGTATTTCATTCTCCTCGCTGTCACTCTCTCCAGCGTCTGGGCATTGAAATTGAGCAGAGAAAATATCCCGTTCTAACTGTGGTAATTGCTGAAATAATTCGGCCGCATCTTTATAACGTTGGTATTCCAATAATCTTTTCACTAACTCTGCACGAGGATCCTCATCTTCTTCACCGATATCGTCACTGACAGGCAATAACATCCTCGATTTAATATGCACAAGGGTCGCCGCCATTAACAGAAACTCGCCCGCAATATCGAGGTCAAGTTGTTGCATCTGTTCAATAATCTGCAGATATTGCTCAGTAATCTCAACAATCCGGATATCTACGATATCCATTTCATGACTTTTAATCAGATGTAATAGAAGATCAAGTGGACCGGAGAAATTTTCTGTGCGGATCTGAATTGCCATGGATCACTGACCAAACAAGAAACGGATCGCCTGCTCAACCAGGCGGGTTTCGTCACCGGCCATAAAAACAACCAGGGTATTAATAATCGGACCAAGCACCCGCGGCCACACATCTGTAAAAAAAATTAAAAACAGAATCAGCATAAAACCGAATGGTTCCAATCTGCTAATCAGTGCGGCTAGACGTTCAGGAAGAATCCCGGTCAGAACTCTACCGCCATCCAGTGGCGGGAGGGGAATCAGATTAAAAACCCCCAGCAGGATATTAATGTAAAGGCTGAACCCGGCCATCATTTTAACTGGGGTGGCAAATTGACTATAGACCTGTGACCCCCCGAATGAACTCTGATCGAGCAAGCCGACCCCCCGCAATAACAAAGCAGAAAGGGTCGCTAATAATAAATTTGTGGCTGGCCCTGCAAGAGCAACCCAGATCATATCGCGGCGCGGGTGGCGAAAATTTCCAGAGTTGACCGGCACCGGACGCGCCCAACCAAAACCAAAAATAAAAATCGCAATCGTTCCAATCGGATCAAGATGCTTTAACGGATTGAGGGTTAAACGACCCAATAACCGGGCAGTCGGGTCACCAAACCGTTCCGCAATATAGCCATGCGCCACTTCATGCAGAATAATTGCAAGAAGTGCCGGCACCAACATGATTGCAATTTTAGAAACGATTGTTTCCATAAGTTCCAAACTCAAAAAAACCACGAGATGATAAAAAATCCTGATTTTCTGCTGAGGATGCAAAAACTCAGATATTCAGACGTTAATAGAACAATCGTCTGAACGGGATTGCAGTCTAATCGACAAGAGTACCTGGGTCAACCAGACTCACGAGGGAGAAGCACCCCCGACAGTAAAGTTTTTCTTTACTAAAAGGATTTCCTCTTCACGCGTTTCAACCTCGCAGTTCAATCTGGCATCCAGTAACACTTTAAAGATCTCCTGAAAATATCGTCCCGGTGAAAAACCGAGAGAAATGAGATCAGCACCGTCAAGAAGCACTTTTTCCTTGCGCAAACTGGTTATATAGAGAGAAATCCATTTGCGTAGCTTTTCATTCTCACTGCGAGCCATTAAATAGAGAATCACTTCAGGGGAAAAGTCAACAAGCCACGAGTATATCTCGCTGTTCTTTGGCTCACCCTGCCCGTCTCTGCGCTGCTTAACCAATTTGAGAAGCTGCTTTGCGGCAGGCAACTGTTGCAGCAACAAGTGATCTTTCGCCGGCACTCTGAGCCAGCGACTCACTCTCTCAACCCCTTTTACCGATAAATCATCAAACAGGCAAAGAAGGTACAACAACCAACGCCGGTAATTTTCACCGGTATAGAGCAAATCAAACCAGCTACTCGACCGTTCCGCAGCAACAAACAAACTTGCTTTCTGCTGATTAAAGCGGAGTTGCGGATCAATAAATTTCAACAGCTCAAATTGATCTAAACGATCCAGCGCTGGAACCACCCGGGGCTCATCCAGAATTTGTTCCAGTTCGTGCAAAATCCTTAAACCAGCAACTTTTTGTACCGATTTCAATCGCACCGCACTGCGCATCAGTTTCTCAGTTTGCCGGCCGATAGAGAAACCCAGGCGTTGTTCAAAACGGACGGCGCGAAACAACCGGGTTGGATCTTCAATAAAACTCAAGCTATGTAGTACCCGAATCGATTTATCCTTGAGATCACGTTGGCCACCAAAGAAGTCAAGCATTTGGCCAAAACTCTCCTGATTGAGAGATAGCGTTAAAGTATTGATGGTAAAATCACGCCGATAAAGATCATGTCGAATAGAGGCATGTTCTACGCTCGGCAACACAGCTGGTCGATCGTAATATTCAAGTCGAGCGGAGGCGATATCAATTTTGAACCCATCAGAAAAAACAATAACCGCTGTGCCAAATTTTTCATGAGCACGAACACGACATGACGTTGTTGCAGCAAAAGCTTCTGCAAATGCGATCCCGTCTCCCTCAACCACAACATCAATATCCAGATTAGGTTTCCGTAATAGCAAATCACGGACAAATCCTCCAACCAGATAAATATGGAGTTCAAGTTGATCGGCTACTGCCCCCAATTGTTGCAACAACTGTTTAACCGATTCTGGCAATTGAGTTTCCAGTAACCGGTGCAGATTTTTCCGCTTAAGCCGTAAACCATGACGTTCAGAACCACCTCGAAATTCATCAGTAGGTAACTGTTGATCCCCCAGCATATAGCGAAGTAAATCTGTCCGGGTGACCACTCCGACCAAAGTCCCGCCATCAACAACAGGAATACAGCGCTGGTTGTGTTCAATTATACCCTGTTGTAGCTCTGTCAAAGATGCTTCTGGTGCTACCAGTTGAAAATCGGTATTCATCACTTCACTGACATCCATTTTTAATAATTTGTGATGTGCAGCTTTTTCAACCACTTGCCGGGTTATGATCCCGACGACTTGCTGCTGATCATTCAAAATCGGGATAGCATTAAAACTGAATCGTGTCATCAATCCGCGCGCAGACCCAACAGTGGAACCGGCCGCTAATGTTTTAACTGGTGCAGACATCAGATGGCGAGCTTCACAACGCGAACGAACGTGTTTGGGGAGTAACTTTTCTATCCGGTCAAGCACTTGAGCCAAAGGGAGATCACGGACGGTGGCTGAAGCAGCAACAGCATGTCCACCACCGCCAAATTCCTGAAAAAACTCACCGACATGTATCTCAGGGATTCGGGAACGACCCACCAGAAAGATTCGATCATTCATCTGCACCGCAACAATCAGAACATTGAGATTTTCAATATCTTTAAGCTTATGAACCAGGCTGGAAATATCCCCAACATAGTAATCGATGGACGTATAGGCAATAGCAATCTCGACACCATTGATAATTATTTTCTGGCAGGATTTCAATAATTCATTGAGCAAATCAACCTGCTCCGGAGTCATTTCCCGAACCAGAAAATCTGCAACGGTGTTCAGATTTGCGCCATGCTGTAGTAAAAAGGCTGCGGCCTGAAAATCAGCTGGAGTGGTTCCCGAAAAGAGCAGATGACCGGTATCTTCGTAGAGTCCAAGCATCATCATGGTCGCTTCATCAGCCGTTGGCACCAGCCCCCGTTCCATAAATAGTTGCGTCATGATGGTCGTTGTTGCACCAACTTCCTGAATAAACTCCACCATCCCCTTGATGGTGTGTTCATCAACGGGATGGTGATCATAGATATGAATTTCCAGATCCGGATTCTGGATGATATCCGCAAACTGACCAATTCGGACTCCACTACGGACATCAACAAGAATCAATCGGGTCACTTTATTCAGGTCAATATCGCGAATTCGTTTTACATCATAGGCATAGAGGGTACTGTGCAGCAGAAAATCACGTAATCCACGCTCCTGACCACCGGGAAATACCAGAAGGGCATCGGGGTAGAGTCGCTTTGCCGCAATCATGGAACCAAGGCAGTCAAAATCGGCATTTATGTGGGTCGCAATAACGTCCATACGAGTGTCCTGTCATGTGTCAACTGCAGTCTTCAGAGCCACACAAACAGATCAAGGCAAGGCGCAGACCGCAGAGAATGGTGCACCCTTGTCAAGGCCTGCAACACTGGATTGATTTGTTTGTGTGACTCCCGCAGGGCAAGGTGAGAAACGACCACCTGCCATGTTGCGCTCACTCGGAGTAACTGGTTAGTCCTGCATTCACGCGCCTTGCATCTGGTCATTTCTCGCCTTGCTGAAGGCAACAGGTGACACATGATAGGACACTATAGCTCCAGGGTTCCGATCAAATCATTGATATCAGCTATTCCCTCTTCCCGACAAAATTCTTCCAGACCGGCAATAATGACCGCCATGGCATTCGGATCAACAAAGTTTGCGGTCCCAACCTGGACCGCCCTGGCTCCAACAATTAAAAATTCCAGAGCATCCATGGCACGGGAAATACCTCCGATACCAATCACCGGAATCTGAACCGCCTGAACCACCTGATGCACCAGTCGCACCGCAATTGGTCTGATTGCGGGACCGGACAAACCACCGATAGTATTTGCCAAACGTGGCTTGCGGGTTTTAACATCAACCGCCATGCCCGTCAGAGTATTAATTAAACTTAGAACGTCAGCCCCGGCATCTTCAGCTGCCCTGGCAGTGATCTGGATATCGGTCACATTAGGGGTCAGCTTAACAATTAACGGCTTGGTGGTCCGTTTTCGCACTAAAGATACGGCTGCAAAAGCGGCTTTGGGATCAGTACCAAAGACAATTCCCCCATGTTTGACATTGGGACAAGAGATATTCATCTCCAGGGCAGCAACACCTGGAACATCATCTAGACGAGCGGCAACCTCGCCATATTCGTCCTGCGTGTTACCAAAAAAATTGACAATGACAGGAGTTTTGAATTGTTCAAGAAACGGCATTTTATCGCGGATAAAAGCATCCACACCAACATTCTGCAAACCAATGG
>Ga0164318_10005724_pt1 | contig 12022 bp, 9 predicted proteins | sample GuaBasSedimGuay9_FD_113734 | JGI IMG/M metagenome (GOLD analysis project Ga0164318, IMG submission 113734) | Subseafloor sediment microbial communities from Guaymas Basin, Gulf of California, Mexico - Guay9, Core 4571-4, 0-3 cm | ecosystem: Environmental > Aquatic > Marine > Hydrothermal vents >... | reverse complement strand
TTACCTCCATCTTTTTCAATTACACTGATCATATCGCGGTCAATATCACTCAAATCATCAAGAGAAAAGAGCCCCTGGGCAATACCAGCTTGATTCGATACAATAATTATTGAATATCCTTGGTCGGTTAATCTCTTTAACGATTCTAAAACACCGGGGAGAAATTCAAATTGCTCCCATTTCTCCACGTATCCCCAAAGATCTTTATTAATTACACCGTCACGGTCAATGAATATCACCTTTTGCATTTTAGTCCTCTTGCATCATTCAATACACTAATAACCACGAATATTAACACTAATCACCACCAATTTTATTAGATATATTTTAAATTTAGCACTTTTATATTATTAGTAATTGTCATTGCTGTATATGTTAAATAATTCGTGGTATTTAGTGTTTATATTCCTGCCCGTCCGGCAGGCGGGAGTGGCGATTCGTGTATCACTGAACTAGGCCCTTTTCCCGCAATTCTTCCTGAGCCGATTCGACACGGTCAACCGCCTCAGCAGTTTTTCCCCATTCAACTAAATCACGCATGCCCTCCTCAAAAGATACTCGGGGAGAAAAGCCAAACCTTGCAATGTTGCCGGTATCAGCAATACAATGCCTTATGTCCCCTAGTCGGAATTTGTTCTGTATCATTGGCGTAAGATCCTTTGAGTAAAGCTTACACAAAACTTTACTCACATTAAGAATAGTAGTCGGCCTACCTGTTCCGACATTAAAGGCCTGATAGTTCATAACATCGGAATTCATGGCAAGCATATTTGCCTCAACTATATCATAAACACTGATAAAATCGCGTGATTGAAGTCCGTCTTCATAAATAATAGGAGGATTATTATTTTTTATACGCGATGAAAATATGGCACAAACACCGGTATAAGGATTGGATAATGACTGCCGTGGACCATACACATTAAAGTACCTTAATGCAACGGTAGGAATATTATATGCCCTTCCGAATGCTAAACACATTTCTTCCTGATCGCGTTTAGAAATAGCATAAATAGATGTACATTCAAGAGGTTTTGTCTCAGGAGTACTTGCCGGTTTTGTTTTCTTCCCGCAACAAGGGCAATTCTGCTCCCAATCATTCTTCTGCATTTGATCTTTCCGTCTTAATGACGGATAAACTGTACCGCAAACTTCACAAACGTAAGAACCTTCACCGTATATACTCATCGAACTTGCTACTATAATCTTTTTTATTTTGATATTTCTATCAAGTATAACCTGTAGGAGGTTTGCCGTGCCAAGTGTATTTACCTCTGTATATTTCCGCACCTGATACATTGACTGCCCCACCCCTACCATAGCTGCCTGATGTAAAACCACGTCTATATTATTTAAAGCACCCGAAAGATCGTCGATAGAAAGAACATCACCTTTAATAAAATCTGCTTTTTTATTTAAATAATCAGGCGCCCTGCCGCCATCACCATGAACTTGAGGTTCAAGATTATCCAGGACTTTAACCTTATGTCCATCGGCAATTAGACGATCCACAATATGCGACCCTATAAAACCCGCACCACCGGTAACTAAAATTTTACTCATGCAAAAATCCTTTCTAAGTCAGAAAAATAAAGAGACCTAAACAAATTGCTCGTTTTTTTAATTTTCTTTTTTCAACAGTTCATCAATTGCTAAATATACTTCATCAAGCTGTATATCTTTAAGACAAGCTAAATCTTTCTTACATTCCGATAATCTAAAATTTTTATAACAAGGTCTGCAGGGAATATCATGTGATAGGATCTTGTGCCGATCTTTACTAAATGGGTATATACCATATATTTTCTCATCCACCGGTCCAAAAAAAGCGACCACTTTCTTACCCAAAGCATTGGCTATATGTACTGCACCTGTATCATTACCAATTAGCATAGTACTTTTCTCAATTACTGACGCAGATTGAGAAAAAGTAAATTGCAGGGTATCAAAAACTTGATCCTTTCGGGAAATCATTGAATATAATATGCGCAACTCATTCACTTCACTTGGTCCGGCTAATATACAAACATGCGCATCATATTTTTCGATTATATGATCTATCAGAGAAGAAAAACGTTCAGCAGGCCACCGTTTTATATATGCCTTTGGGCCGTAGCTTTTACCTCCAAAGGGAGCAACACATATTATTAATTTATGCTCGAGCCCCCTTTTTTCAAAGAGTTTATCCGCCCATGCTTTATCCCTTTCTGATACAAAATATTCAAGGTTAAAATTAGATACAGGAATCTTAAAAACCCTGAGGAGATCAAGATAATATTCCACTGCATGTTTCTTACTGAATCCGTCGAGTTTCATTTTATAGTTTAAAAATTTACCCCTCTTCTTGTAATCAAATCCTATCCTTCTTTTGATCCCTCCATAAAAACAGAAAAAACCAAACTTAGTATTAAGTGAAAGGTCAAACGCTACTTCAATGTGTTCACGACGAATCGAATTCAAGAAGGACATCATGCCTATAAGCCAAGACCAGAATGATTTTTGCCTGAGCCTCTCAAAATCATCCCGTTCATAAACAAACAGCTTATAAATAAGAGGATTGGCCTCAAGCAGCGGTGCGACCCGTTTATTACACATATAATAAATACGTGCCCCAGGAGCATACTCCCTTATATTCCTCAGGAGAGGAGTGGAAAAAAATACATCACCCACCCCGTGAGGGTTAATAACTAAAACTGATTCAAATTTATTATTCATATATTTTTCCTTTCCCGATTTCATCTAACATATTCAGAAATCCTTCATTCTGTGTAACGAAATCAGCAAATATTCTATTCCCCTGGGGTGTTAGATGCCCGTCATAATCAAAAAATAATTTTTTATCCTTTTCCCTCAAGAATGCCTCAAGTGTATTTATGCACAAGATTTTATTTTCTCGGGCAAATTCCTCTACAATTGAATAAGCGAAATAATCATCGTATGTCCTACCCTGCTCAAATCCCCAATAGACCCTTCCCTTATTCCATTGTTCGGGACCTACATGAATACCGTAAGGATGCATGGTCATGATAAAAGCCACACCTTTCTCGGCCAATAGATCACGAATCATGAGCAAGTACTTCTCTGTTCTTGCCCAGTGTTTCTTTATCAAGGGTAATTTATCACGGCCCCTTAAGAATAAACGTCCGTCATACTCGATTGTATCCAAATTATCTTCATGCGAGGCTTCAAGATCCATATTCGATATAACGGCCTTTGCCCTCTTTCCTCTTAATTTAGCGTTCAAATAATCTTTGAAACCAAGGACTTTAATTTTTTTAAATGTGCGTACAATTTTATTATTTAAGTAAGTACACAGCTCACTATATTGCATTAATGTCAACCACCAGTCTCTCTTCCCGTTAATAAAAGTATGATCCGTAAAAAGAATCTTTCCGTTATCATCATATACAAGATGCCGTTCTTTATCCCAGTCCTCCCAAAGATCAGAAAAGTCAAAAAGGAGGATAACAAGATCGGGTTCGTACGATAAAAATATATCACGCAGTTTTAAATAATAACCAATAGTTGAAGCATGACCTCTGCCTGCATTAATTACCTCAACTCGGAATCCCTCGCTTTTTAAATTCTCTTCGAGTAAATAGGGTATTGTTTCATTCTCCCGAGCGCCCACACCCCAAGTAAACGAATCACCAACTGCAAATATTCTTAAAATTCCCGGCTTCTTTTTTTTATCAATGTCCTTTCCTCTGAAGCCGTAATTGTTGATTCGTACCCCAACATCAAATTCGTTCCATTTTGAGGAGGATGAACGATATGTTCTATTAGGCTTAAATAAATATTTGGATCGTGCTTTACGTATACCAGTAGTCTGTTTTAAATAAAGATCCTTACCTCGTCCTAAACGAAATCCAACTTCGAGAATCAGTAATAAAATAGCAATAACAATAATGGTAAACAATATATTTAAAAATATCTGAGTAATTTTTCTCATCCTTTACCCCTTTATAATCGCTAAAGGTTTTGTCGATACAACGGGCTTTGTTAATTTTGTATCACGCAAAACATTCAGCACTTTATGAACATCCTTAAAAGCCTCGGGCGCCTGCTCAGAAGCATTTTCACGGCCTAATTTATACAATTTGATTTTTTTATACTTAAATGAATCAATGATTTCATCCTCCTCAAAAGTCTTTCTCGCTTGAGACTTTGTCAGCCGCCTTCCTGCCCCATGATTAACAGAGCAAAAGCTTGCCCTCAAACCTTCCTGCGGAACGCAAAGAAAAGACGGTCCTCCTGGAAATCCCGGAAGCGGCACTAACGTGGTTTTGTCCCCTTCTAGATATTCAAGGCGGGAAGCACCGTTTCGGTGGACCCAGAATGGCGTACCGTTAAAATCTTCTAAATCTATTCTTTCATGAGCTACATCAGCAACAAGTTGGATATCGCAAGCCGCAGAAATACATTTTGATACCGATTCTTGAATAAATTTTGAAATCAAACAACGGTTTACGTAACTATAATTTAGTGCTGCATTTAAAACTGTCAAAAACCGTTCGGCTTCAGGCGTGCCTTGAGGTATCCCTTTATAATTTTTTTTCATGAAAATATCATAACGTAAAGGTAGTCGCCCGAGATTAAAATCATTTGAATGAAAAAGTAATTTTCTTATATTAGCCCTAAGTTCCTTATCCCATCGGTGGTCCTGGTAACGTATGCCATAATAATTATCAGCACGTTTTGAAAAGACACCTGACCCGGTATGAAACATAAACACCAAACTCCCCTTTCGCAAACCCATTTCACTTGCAATGTCCTCTTCAAATATTTCATCAACTTCCTGTAATTCCAGAAAGTGATTACCTCCTCCTAATACACCGAAACGGTAAAATCCTCCCCGGAACGCATCCTTGGGAATAATTTTTAATAAACGTCGACGGGATGGGACTTTAATCCCGCCAGGAAGCATAGGTTCACCTTTTTGAGCTTTACTCTTTTTCTCCAGGGGACAATTTTCCTCTGCCCATTTATAACCGTCCATAAGGATATCGATATATTCCTCTTTTGACAAAAGAGCGTCTTTCCTTAGACTATCCCGTAAAAGAGATGTTATATTTTTAAAAAGTGCATTTATCTCATCATCTGAGATATCATCCCGATGTAGGGAAGTCTTTAAGACACGGACCCCACATCCTATTTCCTGTCCTATGGCAAAAGGATAAATTGTACGCTTAGTTAATGTAGCTATTCCGGTCGGAATAGGATTATCAGGTTTTGAATGTATATCAGGCAAAACAACAATTTTAGAAATATCATCAAAGGAAAGTACGTGCCTTATCTTTTCTTCACTGATACTATCCAAGGGAACATCTTGGTTAAGAAATAATTTAACTCTTTGATCATCTATTGACATACAATAAACTCCCTCTAAACCAATTAAGCAACCCTTAATATATCCGAAAATTAATTATCTTTTAAACTATTAATTATTTCCTTTAATCTCTTTGAATTTTTCTCCAACCCATCCGATTTAGGCAAACCTACAACGTAACACTTAGTATTTTGTAAAAGCTCCTTAAGTGCCGAATATTGCGATTTCCATGGATTTACCGATAAATCAAGAAGATTATATAAATGTCTGTATTCAACATAATTATTCAACTCTGCCGGTAAATGACTTAATAGTATTGCATTACTTACTGCTTCATTAATAGTCATTTCTTTCATATACATATGCGGACAAAATGATAAAAAAATACAAGCAAAAGGTTTTATACCTTCTTGTGGTATGCTTGAGGCGGGAGCATAAAAATCTTTCTGCGTACGGAAAGCATTCGCCTTCTCGAATCTTCCTCCTAAAAATTTTAGTGTATCACTTTTGTGCAGACGCATAAGCTCAAAACACGGATAAACATTATTTGCATCAAAGAAAATAAGATTGTCTGATAAAAAAGATACCCCATTTTCCTCAAGTAAAGATAAAGAAAAACTCGTCTTACCTATTCCCTCTAATCCGCAAAGCAATACGGCCTTACCTTCATATGAAACACAAGAGGAATGGAGAATATGAGCAGATAAAAAACGCTCATAATACCAAAAAAGCGGATAATATACAGCATGATAAGTTACGGTGAAAAATTTCTCCTCTTCAGCCTTTTGAAAAAAACGGTACCTAATAATATCTTTTAGTCCTTTCCATTGGAGAAGGCTTTTTAATAAAATTTTATTTTTCTCCCTTTGGAAATCGAATAAAACCTTGGTCCGTTTTTCAATCTTTCGCAGTGTAACGATTCTATCATCACTCATGTATGTATTAGCACCAATCTGTAACATTGCAGGGGTATTTTGCAATTGGGTGAAAAGTGTATTATTAGAATAATCCTTATCCCAATTAACCTGTATATCTATTTGACAATTATCCTGATTATTATCTTGAGCAATAATTTTATTAAAATATAAATTAAGATAATCGTAATAAGATCTATAATTGGTCGATATTTTTAACTTAACTTTGGGGAATTGTATTATTATGTTGTATGATGCGTTGTTCATAAATGTCACTTTTTATTATTGTACTAAAAATATCATGCTCTTACGCATGCGTGTAAATTTTTCCAATAAGCGATATAGTTTAATATCATCCACATATATTTCATGATAAGCCTTCTTTTTAATCAGGACACGTATTAGACACCGCAGGCGGAAAAAAATGGGAATATAAAAAAATACCTTAACCCACCCGTGCTTTCTATCTTTAAAGTTATAGCTTGAGAGTCCCCTTTTAGCAATAATATGCACCCACATACCATTGGAAGCGGCCGCGTGAGACCCTTTTTTTACCTTTTCTATTAATTCCTCATTAGGATTGGTCGCAATATAAAGAATACGCTTTGTAATGCCATATTTATTTTCAAACTTCTTTTTATTATCTTCAAATTGTCTCTCAAGAAGGCCAGGATCCACAGTCAATGTCTTAAATGTTGCATGCTCCTCATGAAAAACATACGTCCCTTTTGCCATTAAAAAACGGTACCCTGCCCGGCGCGCTAAAATACAATGTTCTGTTTCTTCATAATTTCCGAATCCGTATGATTCATTCCATATGCCGATTTCATCAAGCATTTTCCGCTTCATCAAATAACAAAAACCTACGGCAAGGCCTTGCTCTATGAATTTTCCGCTAAAGCGCCTCGAAAGTTCCTTGGCAAATTCATCTAAAGTCTTATTTTTAGGTACTCTTGTGCCCATATTATTGCTGTTCGGATTAACAATACCGACATCAGGAGCAGAATTTATTGCACGAACCATTTCCGTGAGCCATCCCTTGGTAACAATTGTATCGTTGTTCAGCAATAAAATCAGTGGAGCCTTTGCAGCCAACATTCCCTGATTAAACGCTTTTGTTGCACCTGAATTTTCTTCATTTCGAATAAGGGTGTATTTTTTAATCCTGGAATCATCTCTTAACTGCTCCAAATAGGTCTTTGTCTCATAATCGCTTCCATTATCAACTATGATTATGTGATACGGATAGTCTGTATTTTTGATAATACTTTCTATGCATCGCATAGTTATATCGCGCAAATTCCAAACCGCTATAACAATGTCGCACTCAGGACGATTTCCCTCAGTCATATCCTCGATATATCTCCTATTTATTTTTATACTTCAGACTCTGTTTATAATAATCCTGCATCCCGCCCCGGGAACCACGCTCACGTAAAAACGCCCGTATCTTCTTCATCTCTTCGGATAATTCATCTGCTGTTAAATATTTCGTTTCAACTGTTTTTCCTCCGTGCCCGTCCGTACCGGTGACAAGATAATAATCCGAAAAATTATGTGAAATAATCTTTGCGCCGAATTTCTCAGGCTCCTTGTATACTTCGCATCCAGGCAAAGGCACAAAGGTATAAAACTGAGCCTGATCTATGTCTGATGCCTTGATAAAAGAAACTGTTTGCTGAATGGTTTCTTTGGTTTCACCCGGAAATCCAAGCAGAAAATATCCTGCTACGACAATGCCGGCTTCTTGCGCCATTTTTATGGCCTTTAAATTTTTCTCAACCGTTGTACCTTTTCTCATTGCATTTAAAATCTTTTGTGAACCGGACTCAATTCCGTAACAAATCATTCTACATCCGGAACTTTTTAGTAATTTATAAACTTGAGGATCTAAAACATCGGTGCGGCCGTTACAACGATACACTATATTAAGATTTTTTGTTTTTTCATAAAACTCTTCCAGTCGCCTCTTGCTTACGGTAAACATATCATCGAAAAATTCAAAATGCCGTACCCCATAGCGGTCTATCACGTGATTAATTTCATCAACGATATTTTGTATTGACCGAAACCTTACACGTTCTCCAAATAAAGCGCGGTCACAGAAAGCGCATTTATAACAGCAGCCCCGGGACCCTATGATACCAAAGCAACGGTGTTCATCCACTTTTCTGTGAAACATATTCATATCAATTAAATCCCGTGCAGGAAATGGAAGCGAATCCAAATCCTCAATAAAATCACTTTTGATAAAACGTTCAATGTCTGTTTTGTCTCTATAGGCATCCACAACTTTTACAAATGAACGTTCCCCTTCACCAATAACAATACGGTCAAAAACATCAAGCTCCTCAGATTCCGGAACTGCGCTTGGATGGGCACCTCCACCAATAACAGGTTTATCCGGAAACATTTCCTTAATGTAATGGGCTATCTTTATGCCTAGGGGAGCAGTAGGTGTATAAAGCTGAATCCCGTATATATCGGCTTCTTTTATCTCAGGTTTCCAGTCTGTTTCGGAACGGCCCGCTAGATTAGTAATTCTCACCTCATACCCTGCCCCACTCAGGACTGCAGCAAGATATAACAAACCTAAAGGTTCATCTAATAAATCATCTATACAAGTCGGATCCGGCACTCTAATTAAATCAACTAACATATATATTCCCTATTTTTTAAAAAACATCTGCCACAGAGAGCACAGAGAAAAATATATTTTTTAAAAATTTTTTGAACCTCTGTCCCCTCCGTGGCCTCTGTGGCTATTTTTTATTTTTTTATCCTGTTAATCCTGTCAAATATCATTTAAATCTTTTTTGCGAATTGGCGCATTGTTTCAATTATAAAATCAACATCATAATCAGACAAATTCTGATGCAGGGGTATGTTAAGCATACTATCGTTAACTTCCTCACTATTGGGTAATCTCTCAGCAGATTTATATTGTTTAATTAAATGAAGCGGATAATATCTGTACGTACAGTAAATACCGTTTTCAACCAAATGTTCCGCCAGGAGATCACGCATTTTAGGCTTTAGTTTTATCCAATATAAATAATATGAAGAAGTAGTATCTCTTAAAGGTTCAGGAGGACATTTCAGCCAATCAAAATCCTTCAACTCCTTCTGATATCGTTTCCAAACTTCAGCACGCCGTTTAATAAAACCGTTTAACTTTTTCAACTGGACACGTGCAATTGCAGAAGTGATATCGTTTGTTGTGTATCTTCCAGACGTGCAATTCAACTCAATTTCCCACCATCTCTTATGCTTTGCCTTAAATGAATCAATTCCTGACTGTTGATTCTTTATTCCGAAATAACGGTATTCCCGTGCTTTTCCGTATAATTCATCGTTATTAACAACCAGTGCTCCCCCATCACCAACCGACAAAATTTTCATGGCGTCAAAACTAAAACATCCGACGTCACCTATGGTGCCGCAGTTCTTACCCTTATATTTTGAGACAACAGAATTGGCACTATCTTCAATAATAAAAAGCCCGCGGGCTGCTTCCCTGAGCTCATCCATGTTAGAAGGATGCCCTCCATAATGCAGAGGAAAAATAGCTTTGGTACGATTGTTTCTTAAGCGCTCAACCTCAGATGGAAGAATATTAAGATAAGTAGTATCAACATCTGCAAAAACAGGTTTTGCGCCAACCTCTAAAACCGCATTTGCCACACCTATAAAATTCACCGAAGGAATAATGACTTCATCTCCCCTGCTTATACCTAATATTTTCATTGAAAGGAAAAGGGCCGAGGTACAACAATTAACTGCAAGTACACGTGATGAGCCTATAGTCTCTCCAAATTCTTTCTCAAACAGACTCGTCTCCTTTCCCATACCAATCCACTTTGATTTTATTACAGGCTCAATAACTTTTAATTCTTCATCCCCAAGAGAATTACTAAAAACTTGTATGGAAATTTTCTTTTGCATATAGTTCCCCCATCATCTCTTCTTCGGCACATACAACTTGTGATACGCAAGAGTGCGCATCTTTTCATAAATCTGGTTTTCACGTTCGATTTTATAAAAAGAATCCTTAAATTTCTTTAAAGGCCTATCGGACATTTTGTAATCTTTTAATGCAAGCGAGCCGTACATGTTAAAATCGTAGACAAGATCAAAATATTTCATTAAAACAGGGTCTGGTTTATTGTTCTTGTAATCATCTGAAAGTAGAGCATATTTAAAATTTTCAGCCACATAACGGGTAAATGTTTCCTTTGCTTTTATATCTTTCCATAAGCCATGAAAAGTGTTCATCATAGCACAAGCTTCAATACTACCGTCATTTTTATACTTCTCCATAAGGGTTTCCAGATCAAAGCAGTACAATTTTATAAAATATTTTTTATTAAAATACTCAACCGCCTTTTTATTCGGCTCTATCCCGATGCCGTCAATACCTCTGGATTTACACTGTGCTAAAAAAGCTCCGGTATCAGCTCCAACATCCAGAATCGTTGTCACGTTACATTTAAGAAGGACATCAACAACAGCCGAATCCCTTATATCATGTCGTACCACACGCCCCAAATTATTTTTCAATACCATAGGGTCATCGTCGCGAACAAAAAGCTGAAGGTTCCCCTCCTTTATTTCCCAATCCATTTGTGCTGAATAATCACCCCAATTTAATTCTGATTGTTTAAAATCCGCTTCGATTTCTGAAAATATTTTATGTACTTTATAATTGATCATAACAATACCTCATCCCGCATTTTATAAAAAACCCATAAATTGGTTCGTTTTTCCGTCTACAATATCAAAAATATTTTTTAAACGATGCGCATATGTATGCCGCTCACGTGTAAGGCGTGCCGCATTTTCTCCTATTTTTTTACGCTCCGCATCATGCTTTAAGTAATAATCAACGACGTCCAGTAATTCTTTCTCTTCTTCAAACCACAGGACGTGCTCACGATTACGCGCAAGGCGTTCAATCCCCGGAAATTTATATGTAAGATAAGGCGCCCCGCATCCCAAAGCAACCCAGAATCTGTTCGATGTATAAAGGTCATATGAAAAATCACTGCCGCCGAATACAATCTTCGACTGAGAATAAAATTCCGAAACGTTGTTACGAATATTTTTACGTGCCGCTACATTATATTTCTCAGCTAAGGCCCCCAACGCCCGCCTTCTTGTATTATGAAGCGATTCCCTGGTAACTGCTCCTAGGAAGCCAATATCATACATCTCAGGTACATTATGACGATACATAATGTAGGGAGATATACACTGGGTCATAAAATACACATTATCTATATTTAAGGCTTTCCTGTAATCATCAAGCTGTCCGTTATTTGAAAGAAACATGTAATCAAGAACGCCTCTCAAATCCATTTGCCACGGAGTATCAGGATCGCAATACCAAAAAATTGTCTTGATGCCGAGACGTTTTAGATCCTCCCTCATGTATACAAGAAATGGCAATAACTCTTTTAGCATAGTAAATAAATATTCAGGCTTATATTCCAAAATAGCTTTACGCAAAGTTTCATAATCAAGATTACGCAGGCCTTCTAATAATTGGTATTCCCAACCTAACTCATCCATAGCATGCACAATACCGTCCCAATCAAGACCAAGGTGTATATAACGGAACATCATATACTGCCCCAGTATGGAAACTCTCTTTTTCTTGTTGTTTTGAATATTCGGTGGGGGCGTAAGAGATGTCTTTCGACGAACAACAGCAAATAGATCATCCCCGTCAAGCTCAATTTTATCAAAAGCCAATCCGGTCTCATGAACATACTGAGCA
>Ga0164318_10005723_pt1 | contig 12022 bp, 6 predicted proteins | sample GuaBasSedimGuay9_FD_113734 | JGI IMG/M metagenome (GOLD analysis project Ga0164318, IMG submission 113734) | Subseafloor sediment microbial communities from Guaymas Basin, Gulf of California, Mexico - Guay9, Core 4571-4, 0-3 cm | ecosystem: Environmental > Aquatic > Marine > Hydrothermal vents >... | reverse complement strand
TTTGGAATCTTCCACACAATGGTGACAACCATGTAGAGCTGTGTCTCAACACAGATGGAGGACAATTCTTTGAAAACATGTTTTCAATGTTTGATGATGATGTAGAAATATGCCATCTAATCCTTGGTGTATCAACTGATGACCATCTACGTGTATCCTGGGACTACAACAATGGCCATATAACCAACTTCGAATGGGATGGAAGAATTCTACGTGTCACCAATCTAGACATAATGTTGAATCTGCAGGGAGATGTGTTTACTATTACTGGAAACTGGGACTTTGGTGAATCAGGCTCATTCAACATAGAGTTCAACAAGGATGTTACCATCACCTTTGTTGATTTTGAGAATGAGATATTTAGAATTCTAGGACATGTTTCCTTCTACGCAGATCGTCAGCTGGGTATCTCCTGGCATTGGGGTGACATGGGATATTTCACAGTCACAACATATGATGAGCCTCTTGGAGAGAACTTCTATCTAGAAATACTCTATGATAGAGACAACCAGGGAGAATACAGGTATGGTATGATGATAGCGGCAGATGAGTTTCTGAACACTTATTTCAATATCAGCTGGTATAGAGATCAGGCTCATTCCCGTCCATACTGGTGGATAGCAAGTGGTGGCCTGCCGAGCAACTGGGATATATGGTTGCTATGGAATTACGAATGGTGGGAGATACTATAAATATAAAAACAAAACAATGCAATCAATACAATGTTGTAAAATATTGATAAATATAAGGAATATATGTAATAAACTAAAGAAGATAAAATTCTGAAAATTTAGATTCAACATCAAAAATATATTTGGGGGATTCGCTATCTTGGAAAAAAACTTAGTATGGAAGATAACTGCTGTGATGATACTGCTTATAATGATTCTATCTGAAACTCCGGCTATGATGGTAGACGGTGGTGGATATACAAAAACCCTAGGTGAGTCGACATTTACATGGGAGGATGATTTTTTAGACACAAGTAGAATAGACTCTGAATGGTCATATGATTATGTTGTCTCTAATAGCAATGTAACAATGGACAACACCTTTGAGGTATGGGCTGATCCAGAATGGACACGGATGAAACCCATAGAGGTTATAAACACTGGTGGTGAAACCTTCAATCACTATCTACTGGATCTAACTGTATACTATGATCCTGATATGCAACAGGATTTTGACGATCTACGTTTTTATAACAAAAGCGGTGTCCCTCTTGACTACCAGAGGATAGAAAAGGTAAATGGTGAATATGTTGATATACTAGTAGAGATACCAGAGATACAGGCAGAAAGTGTGGAAACAATCTACATGTTTTATGGAAACCCCTCGGCATCATATGGAGGTGTCGATGACATATTTTCCTGGCAGGAGATAACTGGTGATGATCTAAGAGTCTCTTGGACAGGCAACTCTGAGGGATCCTGGGACCCAGATGTTGGATATGGAGCTGAAAGGTTTTTAGTTGCCTGGGAAGAAGGAAATGGCCCAGAATATGATCCCGAGCAGTGGCATAGAGTTGAACCAAGGCATATCCACGGTAGGATATATGATATCAATGGCGGCAGTCCAATCCCATCCCCCCCCAATGATCTACATATAAGTACAGAATCCTCACTCTATCACTCAGAAAATCCAAGTATCGCATATAGTCCTGTTAGTGACAAGTTTTTTGTTGTATGGGAGCAAAACCCAACTACTGGTAGATGGGCTGTTGGCATACATGGTACAATGGTTAGAAGATCAGATGGATATTGCTATGCCCCATTTACAGTTTGCAATCCAGAATATCAGTTTCCTCAGTATTACCCCTGTTTCGATCCATGCGTGGCATATGATGAGCAAAGCAATAGATTTTTTGTTGTATGGGCTGCCGCAGATACAAACTGGAATTTTGATGTATATGGAATGTTTTACACTCCGGATGGTAGCCCAATTGGTACAAAAAAAACCATTGCCTCTGGATCAAACTATCAGGGTCAGCCATGGATATGTTCTGATAACAATGGACATTTTATGGTGGTATATGAGGATGGAGCCAATGCTGAGAATGGTCCATTCAGCATCAAATCTAGATTATTCGACTCAGATGGTAATCCCGTTGGTTCCACACAAACCTTGGCTACTGGTAGCAGCAATGTTGATCATGTCTTTCCATCAGTATCCTACAACCCAAGGACTGAAAAATACTGTGTAGTATGGAACACAGGTGATATAAGCAATGGAGACTACAATGGGCAGATAAAATGTAGAATTCTATCTCAAAATGGAGAGATTGAGACAAATATTATTACCATCCAATCTGGTATTGTGTATAAAATACCTGATGTGACCCCCTATATGGGTGTCCTGTTTTTTGTATCCTATGATGATGACTACACCGATGTTAACGGCATATGGGGTAGACTGGTTTCCCTGGATGGATCAATGATATCAAATAGACAGGAGCTATCCGATACTAATATATATTCCCCAAAGGAGTGGAATAATGTTGCAGTTGGAAACAACAATATTTTTGTTGCATGGGAGGATAAAAGACTTGTTTCCTCACCTGATGAGATATATGCTAGTATATGGACATGCAGCCAATCGATAGGATCCCCTGATGTAACATATGATTTCGGAGATGAAGAAGAACTTGTTCTAGAGGCAGTGGTGGTCTCAACACCAATTGAACCAGAAAATCTTCAGGAATGGGATGAGTTTTTTGCAGACTACACATCAGATGGTGGAAACATAGTATTTGATGTTTTAGATGAAACTGCTACACAAGTTATCAGAGAAAACATCAGCCCTGGTGAGGGCATCTCAGATATAACAGAATCAGTTATTCGACTCAGAGCCACATTCACACGAAACACACCACAAAGCACTCCTTCTCTAGATAAATGGGGTGTAACTGCACTTGTAGGGGATGACATTGAACCTCCATGGACAACCATCGAACTTGACCCAGCTACACCTGATGGAAACAATGGATGGTACATATCACCAGTAACCATAACACTCATGGCATATGACAACGACACAGATCCAGAGAACATAACAACATATTATAGAATAAACAATGGAGACATAGTTGAATACACTGGATCATTCATACTATCAGAAAACGGAGATAACAACTCTGTAGAGTTCTGGTCCATTGATTCCTCAGGGAATGAAGAGCTTCCACACAATATAATCGAAAACATAAAGATTGATACATCTGAGCCATTTGTAAATCTCCTAAAACCACCAGACATAGTATACACCGAACATGTGGAGATCAATGGAACTGCCTCTGAATACATATCAGGATCTGGTCTAGAAAAGATAGTGATAATGATCAACAACGAAGAAATATACAACTCCTCTCTACATGGTTTTTTCACATGGTTTGAATGGAATCTAACCATAGACTATGGAGAAACATATGACATACATGTAAAGGTGTACGACCAGGCAGGAAACATTGGACATGCACGCAAAGATGTTACCCGCTCAGAGAAAGGAATCTACAAAACAGGATACCTCTATCTATTTGATCTACAGCCAATACCACTAGAAATTCTTGACATTATGCAGCTTGCAGTAGCAATTAACTATGATACCCTATACGTTGTACTGCCAGAAACAATAGATGAAAACACCAGTTCTGTAAAGTTTGTGGCAAAACAAATCCTACTTGGAAACGAGTATAGTAAATGGGACAATAATGTCTCAGATGGCTGCTCATGTAGCTTTGACATACCCTTTGGTCTATACGAAATAAAAGCCTACACCTATGACGATGATGGAATAGAGACCTCCAACTATCTGCTGATATCCAAGATCCTGGTTATCCTACTATAGGGGGAACCAGGTTTATATATCTCCAGAAAAAAAGAAAAAGACAACAAAGAATGTCTACAAAAAAAGCTTTTTTCTCTTTTCCCCACTTTAATACAACAGAATACGGGATGACACAATCGTAATTGGATACAAATGTAGTTTGAATTACCAACTAAGTCAAAATACAGTTTTTTTGTATAACACTTTTTTATCTAACGCATGAAAAATTGTGATGGATAGAAGTGTTACGCCCCGGCCGGAATTTGAATCCGGGTCGCGAGCTCGACAGGCTCGCATGATAGACCGCTACACTACCGGGGCAAAACAACAATCCCTCTCTGTTTTTTTGTAAAAGGGGTAAACTAGATTCTTCTCTTTAATCTTTTCCTTCATTTTCTCAAAAAAACCATTGGCTTCAAAAAAGATAATGCAAAGTGAGGAGCTCTATGAAAACCAGTAACTGTATGTTTTTGTATAGGTTAGGCTATTTTTTAGTTTTTTTTTATGAATTTTTTTAGAAATGTAAAAATAACACAAAGAATTTAAATAGTAAAAATTATAGAAAATATGTCTTGTAGAGATCCTATGGTGGAGAGATGAGAGGAGGAAAATTGGTAAAATCAAAGTGTTAGAATATGTGTTTGTGTAGTCTAAGGTTGTGAGGGTTTCTATGGCGAGAGTGTTTGATCGAAACATGTTTATTATGCTGTTGGCTATAATGATAGGTGTTGTTATTATCACCTATTTTGTGGCGGACATTATGCGTCGTTCTCAGATTGAGAACCTGATAGTTGAGCATGAGGTTGAGATCCAGGAGATCACTGGTAGGAATGAAAATTTTACTGATCATTTTCTTCAGGGATCTATAAAAATGGATTCAGCTCGTGAGATTAGAGAGGTTGGTAACTATCATTTTGATTTAGCTATTTTATGGTATGATAGTGCATTGTCTGCAGTGAATAACTCTACTCTGGATATGTATCGAGGACGTATTGTGAGTAACTGTACAGAGGCTATGAGTAGTTATATGGAGTCTCATAAGCGTTTTGATGAGTCTAAGTTTTTCTTTGAAAGAGCAAAGAATTATACTGATAATAATAAATATTTGGAATTACTTGGATATTATGTTGGTTTTGCTCAATCAGGTAGAAACATTACGTTGCTTAGATATAATGCTAGTAAGTATCTGATGTTTATTGCAGAGAATCTAACCTTATCTGTTTTTGGTAACGAGAGTGGTAATGAGAATCTTACTTTATTGTTGGATCTTTTCAATGAGACGATGGATCTTTATGATGGTATGATTAATGATTACAACTGGTATAGTGATTATATTGATGAGTATGTGTTTTTTGATGAAATCAGAGAGCCCCATTGAACACATATTTATCATAATAGTTTTTTTCTTAAAAAAGGAGGATCGATGGGGTTTATTTTTTTGTTCATTTCATGGGTTTCTTTTAGTTTTTTATAAAATAAGGTAATATGATGGATGATGGATACGGGTGGGGTGTTGAGTAATATTTGTGTTTTTTGGGGTGCATAATTGCAGTTTTTTTTAGGTGAGCTGTGTTAATCCTATTTTGTGTTCATCCCAGAAAAATATTGGGCATATGATGGGGTTGTATGTAGTTGTCCATTCTATTCTTGTGAGATCTGATAGTGAGGAATGTATTTGCCTTCCTGTTTTGATGTCGACTACTCCTTGATTGGATTGATTTAGTGAGTAGTCAATGTAGTTGGAATTGTTTATCTGTAATCTTATTTTGTACCATCCGTTGAATAGGTATCCATTTATATGATTGGATTGCAATTGAGTCCAGTTTTCTGTATCTGGATCCCAGTAGGAGAGTTTTAACACATAACTCTGTACTGGGTCTGTTCCATTGTTTGTGTATTCGAATTTTATTCTGGCTATGTCTTGGTTGTTGCTATTTTTGAAGTTCAGCTGCAGGCTGTATTCTTCACTGGTATTTCCACATGCGAACCATGCCTCCCACCATTGAAGTTGGCTGTTGAGTTGGGAGAAGCTGTAGTTCCAGTATTGTGGGCTGTTTTGTTTTCGGATTTTTATTTTAAAGGACTGTGGTGTTTGGTAGTGGTAGCTGGGTGCTACTTCGAAGTTGATTTTGTTTTTCTTTTGAGTGGTTTCAAACCATTGATGTCCCTGGTATGATTGTGTTGCGTTTCCACCGGGTGTATCATCTGAGAAGTCTTCAGTTAGTGTTGATGGTGGTTCGTAGGCAAAAACTGTTATGTTTGTCGGGTCGTCATCACCTGTTTCTCCATCTCCATCTTGGTCTACACCGTCATCTATGTTTGGATCATCAGTTAATTCGGTTTTGTCGTTGATTCCATCTTCATCACTATCCCAATATACTATTCCCTGGTTTGATATTATGGTGTTGTTTCGTAGCCCTGTGTTTATGGTTACCCGGAATGTTAGTGCTATGCTACTTTCTTTTGGTATTTCACCATTCCATTCTATTTTGTTTTCCTGGGAGTTGTACTGTATTGTTCCAGAGGTGGCTGTGGCTGATCCAGCTACGTATGTAGTGTTTTCTGGTATGATGTCTTCGAATTCATTTCCTGGATTGTCGTTCTGATCTGCATTCCCAGTGTTGCTAATGGTTATTGTATACTCAAGTATGTCATTGCTTTCCGCGGGTTCTCCATTGAGATCTTGTACTGTTTTTCTTGAGGTTATTTCTGTTTTTGCATATCCTGAGAACATTAGATTGTCGATGAATGCAGCACTGTCGAATTGGTTGTCACCTGTATCCTTTATAGTGAATGTTACTGTGATTATCTCGTTTGGTGAAACTGGATGTTCTGCTGTTACAAGAGCTGTTGCTCCTGCATCTGCACCTGGATCTCTAGGTGTGGTGGAGACCCAGTCTACACCATTGGGGTTTCCACTGGTGGCGAATATGTCGAATCCTGTGCCAGGTATATTGTGTGCTGTTAACACAAAGTTTCCGCTGTTTACATCTATTATATATGTGGATGTCCCCTGTGATGGTGAATCTACGGTGACGGTTAGTTTGTCATTGTACTGTGTTCCCACATATTCTGGGTATTCTGCGCTTAGAAACTGTACATCATAATATAGGTAGTGCATGTGTTGCGGAACTTGCAGTACTAGTGTTAGTGATGCACGATCTCTGGGATAGCCATATCTTCCATGGAAATATGTTCCCCGTTCACTACCTGGGTTGTAGGAGTTTGTTGTGACTGGAACAGCACCGGCTATCCCAGTGCTTAGTATGACGAATGTTGATCCATTGGTTGGATGCATAGTCCCCAGTGATGTAAAAACACCTGCTTGTCTATGACCAATGGTGTCTGTGTCTGTGTAGTATGAGCTTATCAGTGTAGATGGATCTGCTAGTATTGCATATGCCAAGTCTTCTCCATCATATGATCCTGCTCTGACATGTGCCGATGGTATGACCACCATTGATAGCGAGGCTAATATCAGGATACTTCCCACTACCATTGCTGGAGAAATATGATGGTGACCTGGATGGTGTCTAAATATGTTTGCATCTGCTTTTATCATGGTCCTACTATCCTCCTCCAGTGTAGTCAACTATTTCAAGTGTGTTGGATTCGACAGCAGCACCATCTGTTGTGCCATTGTTAGGTGTTATGATGCATTTCCATGTCTCCCCAATGTTTGTTTCCTCAGATACTATAACGCTGTTGTTGGAATACCCCTCCTTTGTGCATAGGTAGTATTGATAGATTTGTTCATCTGAGAGTATATGATCATAGAGATGAAACTCATCGATAAAACCGAGCCAGTAACGGCTGCTATCTGTTCTATGACCTAGATGTAACGCCTCCTGCGATCCACGGCCATAATGTCTATTTCCAGCTTCTATGCTCTTGTTTCCATTGACATATATGGCAAGTGATTTCTCACTGGCATCCCACACACCAACTATGTTATACCAGGTGTTGCTTTCCAGCATACCTGTTTTAACTGATCGTCTAACACCGTCTTCGCATACACCAAAATGTATCTCAGAATTCAGCTGAAAAAACTGAACGAAGTTCATGTTGTCCTTACGTGCCTCCATGACTCTACGCCAGTTATCGCTGATATCATCGCTTTTTAGCCACATAGATATTGTAAAATCATTGTTTGATATATCATCAAAAACATTGGGTAGATCAAAAGCTATATAATCATTAGATCCATCAAAATAGTATGCTCCACCGATTTTTCCATTGCTAGTCCAAGAGGCACCAATGATAGTGCCATTGTTTTCACTACCAGAGTAATCTTTAGTTGTTGCTGAATCTTCTGTATCAAATGGTAGAAGCAGGTCTGTTATCGATTCATTGTTAAGCATCCAGTTGTATATGTATGTCAGGGCATCTATATCTATGTCAGCCAGATTTCCATAGCATATGAGATCTTCATCAGATGTATTGGTTCTAAGAGTGGATATAAGCAATGGAGGTGGATATGATATTGGTGATCCATGTCCATGTAGAACTCCGTTGAAAACCATTTGTTTACTTCCATCATCGTAGATCTCAAAAATAGTTAGTCTCACATCGTCTTCCTCTGTGAGAAGGACTTTGCCAATGGGTGGATAAAGAATTTCTCCTATATCCCATGTATCATCAGTTTTTTTGTAAATCAGTGTTCCATCTGCATATATCTCATAGGACTGAAGGGAGTCTCCGCCCATATGTTCAACAGCTACTCGTCCCTGCTCATCTACATATCCCAGTAGTCTGACATTGGGTTCAGGGGAGGGGAGAGGCAGTGGAAACACATAGTTATATATCAACACAAAAACAATGACAGCTATTAAAACCAGGATTATGGTTCCAACTAGTTCTGATACTCCATATTCATCTAGCAATGAGGATATGATGATGTTCCTCCTCTTCATCTCTCCCTATCCACAAGATACTCTCTTTGTTTTTTCTATTATTTAAAGCCTTCGTGACTATTTGTCAATATATACAAAAAAACAAAAAACCTTCTCCTCTTTTTTTTGCTCTCTCATTTTTTCTTTTAGAATAAAAATTTGAACAATATGAAGGAGACTAGTATGAGTACAAAGCTGTATCTAATGCCTGATGAGAGTCTGCCATCCATCATAAAGCCGCCGAGCATACCTCCGCCTAGTCCCTGTACAAATACGAAGATATAAAACATGTTTTTTAGCTCCTCAGGAGTTATCTGGGATATGCGCATGTTTCCAATGCTTTGTCCTGCCATTCTTCCCTGCATGTCGAATATTGCGGCGAAGATGGTTTTATCGATTATGAGTATGACTGCAAGGAATACAAAGAAGCTGATAAAAATTACAATACTGTAGAGCGACATCTCTGTTTTCCTTTGTTGCTCAACGCGTTTGATCTGATCGATTTCTCTCGCAGCTGCATTGAACACTGATGATGTGTTTCCACCTATCTCAAGAGCCTTGTTTATGGTTATAGCTAGACGTCTTGCTCTATCGGTGTTTATCCTCTCTGCGAAATCAGTTAATGCCTCCTTGATTGATATACCCCAAGAAAGCTTAGATGCCATTCTTTTTAGCTCAGGTGTTAGGCTTCCATAGTCTCCAGTTGAGGCTGATCTTATGGCATCAAAGATGGTCATTCCAGATGACGTGGAGTTGGCGATGTCACGTAGGAAGTCAGGTAGTTTTTCTTCTACTTCTTTTCTATGTTTCTCTTTGATATGGTTGTAAAATCCAATGGGTCCGACTAGACATAGCATTCCAAATACTATGAGGTCGAGTCCAGTAATAAACTCGTTGATAGGGGTAAGTATGCCTGTGAGAGTTAAGAATCCTAATAGAAATAGTGTTGTTGATATGCCTATAGATATGGCTAATAATAGTAGAAGTGTTGTGTCTCTACCAATTGTTTTCTTGTATTTTTTTTTCCATCTAAATGATGCCTTAAATGATTTGAACAATTTTTTTATATTTCTTCCCCCGCTCCTGATTTCATCATAATGTAGAACCCGGCATATGCTAATGGTAGTATCACCAATGCCATTAGGTACAGGAACTCGAATGATATAGCTCCGCTGCTGGTGAGACTCATCACTGATATTATTATTACGAGGAAGAGTGGGAATGCGATGACTGTTACGACAAATGTTTCTGCCATGACTGCAAGTGATTCCAAGTTTTTTTTCCGTTCCATTAGGTCATCGAACATGTATTTGTCAACGCATCTATCAAAATATGGTCCAAGTTCGCTTCCAGATTGTATCACCTCGATTATGCCCTGTATGAATTCTTTGAATTTTTGTGATGGTGATATGTTTGCAGCATTTTTTAATGCAGTTATGGTGTCTACACCCATTAGTTCTATCTCAGCTGTTATCTTTTTTGCTTCTTTTTGTGCTTCTCCATAAAGGTTTATGCCGGCGAGTGTTCCAAATATCTCGGATGGTGATATCCCTGCGGCTGACATGGTGTTTATAAAATTGGTGACATATGGTAGATGCCGGTCGATGTTTTTTCCCCGTCTTTTTGCCCTTGATGCTGGTAGCTGTAGGTATGTGATTGCTATTAGTGTTGGTACAATGGTGGATAATAGTAGCATGAGAAGCGCTGTTGTGCTGTTGGGTATCAACAGATATAGTATTAATGTTGATATGAAGGATGCTAGAAATCCTATTATTATGTTCATTATAACCATTGAGTAGTATTCCTGGTATACCATGCTGATATCTGCTTTTTCGAGTAGTCTATTTTTGCTGGTTTCACTTATGTTTAGTTTTGTGAATATTTTGGAGAATATTTTTCTGCAGAGTCTTGTGTATCTAGTGGATTTCATGTTTTCATTTCCTCTCTCACTTTCTTTAGTAAAGCCTTTGGATATTTATGGTAGTATGATACGATTTTGCCGACTTCTTTGTATGATCTAATATTTTTTTTCCTCATCCATTCGAGTACAAGCATTCGGTTCTGTAGTTCCTGCTGTAGTTGTTCTTCTGTCCAGTCGTTTTGCTGTCTTATTTTGTTTAGCACCTTGCTAGCTTTGCTGCTTTCGAATCGATCATCTGTTTTTGAGACCCATGTGAATGGTGCCATGAATATTAGCTGGTTTGTGTCGCTGTCTAGTTTTATTATTTCTGTGACACTGGTCATTCTTCTCACTGTTTTTCCACCTATGTCTATTGCGTTTTGGAATACGATTATGTCTAGTGATGTTAGTAGTGCTCGTGGTAGTGATATAGGTGGGTTTTCTAGACGCTGTATAAGTGTGTGTATGGTGCTTGCATGTACTGTTGCATATGATGTATGACCAGTGGCCATTGCTTGGAAGAGGCTATATGCTTCTCTTCCTCTGACTTCTCCTACTATGATAACACGTGGTCTTTGTCGTAATGCTGCTCTTATCAGGTCAAACATGTCTATATCCTTACCGGTTTTATGCTCATCTGATGTAGAGAAGCCTGCTCTTGTGGTGCCTGCTATCCAGTTTTTATGAGGAAGATTCACTTCCCTGGTGTCCTCTATTGATACGATTTTGTGTGATGCTGGTATGAATAGTGATAGTGCGTTCAGTGAGGAGGTTTTTCCACTAGCTGTTCCACCGCAGAATAGTATAGATGCTCCATTTTCTATTGCCATCCAGAAATATGCAGCCATTTCTGTGGACATGGTGTTGTTCTCTATCAAGTCTATGGGTGTGAGTGGATCTTCTCTGAATCTCCTGATGGTGAAAGTTGATCCCTTGGTCACAGTTTTTGCCAATGTTGCCTGCAGTCTGGATCCATCAGGTAGTTTTCCATCTACTATGGGTGAGTAGATGGATATTTGTTTGCCTGATATCTGACATAGTCTTACTATAAATGAGTCGAGTTCTTCGCTGCTGTCGAAAAATATGTTGGTCTCAATAGCCTCATATTTTTTGTGGTGTACAAATATGGGTGTGTCTGGTCCATCGCATGAAATATCCTCTATGCCATCGTCATGCATCAGAATATCTATTCTGCCATATCCAATGAATTCTCTGAATATGTGGTAAAATATTTTGTCCTTAGATCCTTCTTCAAATCTTATGTCGTTGTCTGCTATTATCTGCTCAAGTGTTTCCTCTAAAAATCTTTCTTTCTCCTTTTGATTCATGCCGTAGGCGTTGATGTCAGCTAGCATTTTGAAGAGATGTGTCAACTCTTTTTTTATTTCCTGCTCCTTTTCATTCAGCTGAG